>Ga0105046_10019804_pt1 | contig 10195 bp, 4 predicted proteins | sample MAT03_FD_78385 | JGI IMG/M metagenome (GOLD analysis project Ga0105046, IMG submission 78385) | Freshwater microbial communities from Lake Fryxell liftoff mats and glacier meltwater in Antarctica - MAT-03 (megahit assembly) | ecosystem: Environmental > Aquatic > Freshwater > Ice > Liftoff... | reverse complement strand
TCGCTGACGGTCTAGAAAGAATCTGTTTATTATCTGAAATGAAGATAGTTACGTCTTTAATTGATCTCAAACACACGCAGTAAAATCGGGCATAGAAAACCGCTCGGAGTCAGCCCGGCGGGTGAAATCCCATCCAGAACGATCGATCCTTAAGTTTAGCCCTTCTCGGACGAGAGGATCGCTTTAGCCGAGTCCGCCAATGCACCTGCAAGGCCGAGATCGAGCGCCTTTTGCAACGATTCCTTCGCGGCGCCCCTCATCTTCAGCCTGTCTTGGCTCATCCCTAAGTAGTACCACATGGTGGGATCGGCGGAATAGTCCTTTTTCGCGGACTCGAGCAAAGTGAGCGATCTCCGGAAGTCACTCTGGCGAAAGACGATAAACCCCAGAGCCTTCGCCAGTTCAGAATCATTAGGATAATGGATCCGAGCCTTGGTACCCATCGCTTCCGCCTTTGCGTCGTTGATCGGTTCGCTCGAAAACAAAATGGTGAGAACCCGCTGGGCAGGGGCAAAATCCGGATAAGCCTCCACCAACTTGAGCAGACTGGCACGCACCAGGGCGCCGTCGCCAGCGTTCAAGGCCAAAACGAACTGGGACGGTAAGTCGTCCGGTAGCTTCGACAAGCGTTTCTGGGCAAGATGAACAGAGCCCGCTGTACTCCGGGTATCCGTTGTCTTTTCCATCAGTTCGAGTCTCTCACTCTCGTCGCTGCTGGGCGCGACTTTCAGCGCCTCGATCAAAGCAATCTTGGCTTCGGAAATTCTTCCTACGGCATAGGCTGTCCCGGCAAGTTCGGATAAAAGCTTCGCGTCGCCAGGCCGCTTCCGCGACGCCTCCGAATACAGTGAATAGGCTCTCGTGTGATCGCGCGTTTGCGACGCCAACCTGGCTGAAAGTACGATGATATCGAAATCGTCGGGAGAGATTTTCCTCGCTGCGCGCGCAAGGTCAGCCGATTTCGCAAAATCCCCTTTCGTCTGGTACATTTGAGCCAAAGCCAGCGTATTACGCGCACTCTGCGGATTGAGCTTAACGACGGCCTCTTGAGTCGTGATCGCCTTATCTATCGAGCCTGTTCGCGCATAAATTGCTGCCAGTCGCGCAAGGGCAAAGGTATCCTTGGGATTAGAGGTCACGTAACGCTCCAACGTTTCCGCGCTGGAACTCGACGCCGCTGTATCGGCGTTCAGTAAGTTGAGCCGACTTTGAATATCCGGAATCTCAGGAAAAGTGCCCTTCTTCGTCAACGCGGACTCAAACGCCAATTTGGCCTCAGACTCCTGACCTGTCATGTAATAGTTCATTGCCAAGTGATACTGCACTTCAGCGGAGTCCTGGAGCTTTGCCACCGCTTCGAGAAGAAACGGAAGCGCAGTCGCGTATTCTCCCCGCTTGTGCAGAGTCCAGCCCATCGTATCAGCAACCACCGGATCGGACGGTGAGGCTTCCCGCGCACGGCGGGCATATTGATAGGCCTTCTCTACATCGTTAAACTGAGTCAGATAAAGATTCGCCAAATTATTCAACGCTGGCGCAAACTGCGCATTGGCTAACAACGCTTGACCGTAAGCATCGCGAGCACTCGTATATTGTTTTTGTTGCTCATGGATGGATCCAAGCATTAAGAGGGCGCCTGTGTCTTTGGGATTTCGCTTTTGAACCTCCTTCAGGTTTTCCATCGCTCGGGTCACATCGTTCGAATCCAGATAAATTTTGGCGAGGAGCGTGTATGCCGAAACCTGATTGGGATCGAATTCGATTGCTTTGCGGAGATCCATCTCAGCCTGGCTTGGATTTCCCCGGAAGAATTTTAAACGCCCGAGCAGTACGTAGAGCTCAGCATCTTTAGGTCTGGATGCGATCGCCGCTTCGAGTCGTTTCTGGGCGCGATCCTGTTTCCCCTCCTGCATATCGATTTCCGAGAGTTGCTCGAGGGGCTTCAGAGACGTGGGGTTGACCGAAGCGGCTTGCTCGAAAGCGGTCCGGGCAGCATCGTTCCTTTTCAACTGCCTTAATGTTAATCCTTTGAGGAAGTACACCCGAGGATCAACGGGAGGGATCGCCTCCAACGTTGTGTAGACTGCAAGAGCGGACTGAAAGTCTTTCAATCCCCGGTAGGCCTCGGCCAAGACGAAATGGGCCTCCACCAGCTGCGGGTGTTTTTCCAACAGTTTCCGTATCGCGGTAACTGCCGCGCTATTGTTCCCCTGCTGCACGTCGATCGACCCGAGCAATACCAGGGCGTCCTTATACTCGGGGTTAATCGCCAACGCTCGATTGAGACTGTCGACCGCATTGGAGAACTCACCACGCACGGCATAAATTTTCGCCATTTCGCAATGAGCCTCGAGCGACTGCGGGAAAAGCGTGGTAAGCGAAATGGCCTTCGCCAAGGCCTTCTCACTGTCGCCCCTCGACATCGCCAAACGAACGGCCATCGAGAGGACTTCCGGGTGCGCGCCGTCACGCCTCAACGCCGCCTCCAGGATGCGATCGGCCTCATCTAACTTATTCTCGGTGATCGCCAGTTCGGTCAGCCGCAACATGGCGGTAAAATTGTCAGGCGTTCTCGCAAGGATTGCCTGGAGAACTGCTTTCGCTCCAGGCACGTCTCCCGACTTAAATTTGAAAAGTGCATACTGAATACGGCGGGGCGACCGTGCATCGGAAAGCTCAGACGCCTTGGCAAAAAAAGCATCGGCTTTGGCCGTTTCATTTCTAGCGAGATACACAGATCCGAGAGCCGAAAATGCAGGCGCGTATGGAGGATTCGCCGTGCTCGCGCGTTCGAATAAGACAGCGGCTTGATTGGATGACGTCGAACGGGCAAGAAGGATGCCTTTCGCGACTAAAATCGGAGGACTCTCACGTATAGCTTGGGGCATGGCATCAAAAAGAGCGTTTGCCGTCGCGGCCTGTTCGCCGGAGATACTCGCTTCCGCCAGAACAATTGGAGCGTCTAAGGAGGAGGGCGTGGTTTGAAGAACCGCCGACGCTTCAGCAATCGCGTCATTACGGGCTCCCACCGACAAGTACATCACCGCGAGCTTTGTACGCGAGACCGCATCGGCCGGATTCAATTCGAGTGCGCGCTTGAGAAACGGAAAGGCCCTTGCTGTACGCCCCTGTTCAAAGAATACGATGCCTAATCTACTCAGGGCATGGGCATCGTTGGAATCGATCTTGAGCGCGTTGAGGTATTCTATTTCCGCGCGCTCGTACTCCGACTTCGCGAAGAACGCATCGGCTTTTCTAATCGCGCGCTCTTTGGACGAGGCTGGCGAGCAACCCGACAATGCAGCAAAGACCATCGACAGCGCAAGTGCCACGGCGTGGATCTGGGACACGTGAAATCGATTCATAGGTTGGTGAGGAGGAGGGTGACTAATCAAAAGTGAAGAGACGAACAACGTGGCGGGGCAGACACGCTATTTCTAGAGTTTAACGGTTGGCTCAGTCGACGCAAGAAGCGCAGCCGCATCGGTGTTGGAGTTCGCTTCGAGTTCCAGTTGAATCGCCTTGAGCAATGAGACCCGGCCGGCAGTGATCTGCCCCGCTTCACCTGCGCTACACCCAGGAAGTAACGTAGCTGGGACTCGGCAGGTTAACGCGAGGCAGTTGATTCCAGAAAAGGAAGCGCGCGTCGCAAGTCGCCTTGACGAAACGTCGCGATTGCAAGTACCCGGACCAGCTCCACGTCCTCGCGAAGGACAGAGAGCGCCTGCGAGGCCAGTTCGATCGTGTGCCACCCAAAAATGCGACAATCTCCACATTGTCGGGCATAATCTTCCGCGCGTTGCTCACAAACTCCATCGCAGCCGCAAAGTCACCTCGAGCAAATGTGGATCGAGCAAGGGAAAGCAGGAGCATCCCATTCTGCGGATTCGCCTCGACCGCCTGCTGGAGAAGCTTGAGCGCCTTCTCATAATTCCCCTGGGCGGCCTCGTTCTCTCCGATTCTAAGGAACACACCGGGATCGGGAGATTTCGCTTTCATCAGCCTTTCGCGCGACGCTTCCGCCGACGGAGTCAATTTCCCTCGAGATACTCCAAGGAGGTCCAGTTTGCGGCGCGCATCGGCCTGGTCGAAACCCGTCAACTGTTTCGCAAGCGCTTGTTCGAATTCCTGCCGCGCAGCTTCTTCGTCGCCGATCATGTAGAGGACAGAGGCTAGGCGATAGTGCCCCTCCGCATTTTCAAAATTTTTCGATAGACTCTCGCGCAGAGGGGAAATGCACTGCAGATACTCCTTTTTAAAATATAAAATCCACCCGAGCGTGTCGGCCACGTTCGCATCGCTGGATGGCAAATCGCGCGCTTTAAGCGCCAGTTCATGAGCCTCGTCCAGATCTCCGTTGTGGTAGGCCAGATTACAGGCCAAGTTATTCACTGTAGAAACCACCGTTGGATACGCTATGAGGAGCTGCTCATAACTTTTCCTGGCTGCGAGAAAATCCCCTCGTCGCTGATGAATCGCTGGGCAGCCAAGGCACCTCGCACGGAATGGCTCGCTGCAGCGGGTACACTGGTATTTGCAGAGCTGGACCACAAGGTACACCAACGCGGGGTTCTTTGACGCACGGACCTTCAGTGGCGCAACGTGTTCTCTAGAAAATCTTAAAAAAATGCCGAAGAATCAAGAGGTGAAAATTAGAAGGACTCGATCGTTCAAGAGAGGACGAGGGAAGCGTGGATTTCTTATCAAATATCAACGCGAGGAAAAAGACCAGATCCAAAGCTTTTACTTCGAGCCTTTGCTTGGTGCGGTTGTCAAGACTGCAAGCATAAAAATCGCCTCCTTTGCAAGCTCGTTGTTGAGACCTAAAAGCAAGGCCTTCTCCAGTGCTCGGCGTCCCGCATCCGCTTGGTTCGATTTTATCCGGCTGACACCCAGGTAATACCAAACCAAGGAATCCTGTGGATATTTGACGGACGTCGATTCGAGCAAAGCCGCGGCACCGATGTAATCGCCTACTCTCGCCAAAGACAGAGCAAACACGCGAGTCAACGCAGGGTCATCGCGATAGCTCTCTCGAACCTGCGTCGCGAGTTCGACGACACGGCGATCGTTCTCAGGTCCCTCGTTAAAGAGCAGAAGCGCCAAGGCTCGTTTCGCAGGCATGAACAGCGGAAGTGCGGTTAACGCGGTTTCCAAATGGCGCCGCGCCTCCGTAGGCGCGCCGATGAGCGCCAAAACCATCAATGAGGGGACATCGTCAGGTTTCGCCGCCAGGCGACGTCTGGCGAGCGTTTGCATCGCAAAATCAACCGAACTTTTTTCCACCGCATCGATCAACTGAATCCTCTCTTTGAGATCTTCGTTTGAGGTAGGAGTTGTCGCCCGGACAAACAAGTCCCGCGCCCCACTCACCTCACCTAGGCTATATTTCACATTTCCAAAATGGTAAGCGACTGCCGCATCGTTCGGTCGTTTCCGAAAAGCGTCATACAGGAGCGTGCGCGACCAGACAAAATCTCCCGTTCGATAGGCAAGCTGACCGAGCATGCTCAGAATCTCCCCATCCTCGGGAAGGATACGGCGCGCGTTTCTCGCGAATTCGAACGCCTTTGGCAGATCGCCCTTCGCGACCTCGAGTTGCGCCATGGCCAATGCCACCCGACCATTTTGCGGATTGGCAGTCCACGCCTTCAAACGCGCTTGGGCCGCCTTTGCCGCGTCACCCTGCTTGGTGTAAACCTCCGCTAGCCGAAGCAGCGCCGCGGGATCGGAAGGTTCTTTTAAAATTCGCGTTTCCAATTTCGATTGTGAAACCGCGTCAACCGAGCCGCTTTGGATTTGGAGAATACCGACCTTTTCCTTTGAATCGACCGCATCTTTTCCCTCCAAACCCTTCTCTTGTGCGGTCTTGAACGATTCCAATGCCGCTTGTTCGTCGCCAATCATGTAAAGTGTGCGTGCGACCCGGTAGTGGCCTGCTGCCACGTGAGGTGACTTGGCCACGCTCTCTCGAAGAGACGGCAACGCCATGATGTAATCTTTCTTTCGATACAGAATCCAACCGAGGGTGTCCGCGACAACCGGGTCACCGGGCGCGAGCTCTCGCGCCTTACGCGCAAGATCGGTGGCGCGGTCCCACTCCGCGGAGTGCTCGAGCAAGTGACAGGCAAGATTGTTTAGGCCGGGAACGAAATCGGGCGTGATCGCCAAAAGATCCTCGTAGCTTTTCCGGGCGGCCGGAAAATCGCCACCCTCTTCTTGGAGCGATGCCAACAGCATCCAGGCGCCTGTATCGCGCGAATTCCGCTGCACGATCACCCGTAAATTCTCTAGCGCTCGAACCGAATCCTTCGAATCGATGTAGAGACGGGCAAGCAGCATGTATCCAAGGGATAGGTTGGCGTTCAGCTCGACCGCTTTCCGGAGGTTCGACTCCGCGCCAGAACGATCCCCTCGGACAAGCGCCAGTTTACCCGCCAGCAGATAAAGATCGGCCGCCTCGGGCCGCTTTGCCAGGGCCGTCTCGATTCGGACCCGTGCACGATCGAACTGGCGCTCTTCGCCGTCGAGATCCGACAACAGTTCCAAAGCGCGAACTGAATTGGGATTGCGAATCAGAGCCTCCTCGAAGGCCGCTCTCGCGTCGGCTGGACGTTTCAACTCCTTGAGGATCTCGCCTCGCAGCAAAGCGACGGACTCCTGGCCGGGGATGACGTTTTCCAGCTCAAGGACCGCGTCCAAGGCCGGTTGAAATTTTCGCTGCGCCCGGTACGCCTCGGCGAGTACAATATAAGCCTCCGGCGAGCTCGAATCTTGCTTGAGGTAAGTATGGAGCGCAGCGGCGGCCACCGCTGCGTTTCCCTGACTCACTTGAATGCGCGCTAGAAGGACGACTGCGTCCTTGAATAATGAATTCGAGTCCAACGCCAAACGGAGACTTTCCATCGCACGACTCGGGTCTGCCTTTGCGAGGTGGATACGCGCTTCCTCCACATGCGCCTCGGGCGATTTTGGATACATCCGCAAAAGCAATTCGATTTCGGTCAACGCCTTCGAGTAATCCCGCTGCGACTGCCAGAGGCGACTGCTGAGGAGTAGGCCTTCCGGATGACTGGGCTCACGCGTCATCACCGGTGCCAGAATCCTCCGAGCTTCCTCCACCTTGCCTTCTCCGGCCGTAAGATCCACGAGCCTCAACACCGCGGGAATGTAATCGGGGGCCGCCTCCAGCACGCCCTCGAGAATCCGGCGAGCGGAAGCAAAGTCTCCGGATTGTGCCTTGAAGCGGGCGTACTGGAGGCTGCGAGGCGAACGAGGGCCGGAAAGCGCTGCAGCGCGCGCATATGCGAGATCGGCTTTGGCCGACTCTCGACTTGCGACATGCACCGCGGCCATTGCGGAAAGCGCAGGAACCGAATTCGGATCGATTTCCAGCGCTTTGAGGAAAGCGGTCCGCGCATCGGAAATACTCCCCATTTTCGCCGAAAGAATTCCCTTTGCCACCCAAACGGCGGAACCATTGGCCAAAGCAGCCGGCATTTCGTCCAGACGTGCCTGTAACGTCGCGATCGCATCAGGAGTAGCGGTGGCCTCGGCCAACATGACCAACGCCTCCGCATCGTCCGGTTTTCGTTCGAGGATAAAACTCGCCTGGTCGGCGGCCTGCACTCGGTTTCCGACCGAAAGAAGCAGCGCGGCAAGCTTGGCGCGCGTGACCAGATTGGCGGGGTCGAGTTCCTGCGCACGCACGAGATAAGGCAGAGCTCGCCCCAGGCGACCCTGCTCGTAATAGATGATCCCAATCTTTCCGATCGCATCGGCGGACTTGGGGTCCAACCGCAACACATTGAGAAACTCGATTTCGGCGCGATCGAAATTCGAGGCGGCGAAGTAGGTATCGCCCCGCTGCAGATGGCGAGCCTTTCGCGACTCCACCGAGCATCCCGCAAATACTAAGAAAGCCATCGCCACGCCGACCCCAGCCCAAACCTTGCGAAACTCGCTACCCACCACCGAAGAAAAGCGGCCGTTCATCGAAGAAAGGCTCACGCCCGTGACCCACGCGAACTACTCCCGGAGGGAACTAGGTTTTTGGGACCCGATAACCGTCGCTTTTCCATCCGCATCAGGAGCCAGACCAGTGCGAAAAAGGGAATCAGCGAGAGGGCGAAAAAAATCGGGCCACCCTGGTGGTGAATAGCGCTATCGATCATGTGGGGGCCGACCCGAACGCAAACCTCGCCGAGAACGAAAACACGAAAGCCATTTCGGACCAAGGCCAAGGGAATGACAAATAACGAAAGCACCGTGCGGTTCACCGCCGATCGCAGAAAGAGTTGTCCCCCGACAAGGCTGGTGATGAACAAAACTAAACTGGAACGAATTCCACTGCACTCCGGCGCAACCTGCATGCTGATTCCCGGCAAATTGAAAACCAAGCCCTCACGGTAGAGTGTGGTACCTGCAGCTTGAAACATCCAATAGGCGACCTCCGCCGAGCCGTATTGAAGAAAGGTTTCAATCTTTGCCTCCACTGCGACCGGAAAGGGCACCATCGCTACGAGCAAAAGGAAGGGAAAGAGCAGCTTTGCGACATTGCGACCACCGAGCGTAAAGAGTGACGCTGCCCAAATGAATGTTACAGAGACGGCTCCGGCCAAGGCCATTTGATCCTGAAATTCGGAGGATGGACGTGCCAAATAAATGAAAAGTGCGGCTATACCCAGTCCCAAAGGAACGACCCCTAACCAACGATGAGCTGAGTCGGTTTCTACAATCACCTCTCGGCGTAGGCCAACAAAGTAGGCGGAAACAAAAGGAATCAAAAAGATATGCGAAAAAAGGCTGTTCCCGGCTGCATACCGAAACAGCGGGATCAGCAACGGGAGACAACACAACGACACGAAGCCGACGGCGATCAAAAGCCGCCGCAGAAGTGGAGAGAGGCTGAAAAGCATAAATTAGAAACGCCAACTGATCGAAATGCCATACAACGTACTCGTTCGAGTGACGCCGGGGACATTGGAGTCGATCTCAGTATGGGACCAGGTGAGCGCCGTGGAGAATTTACGTAGAATCTGAGTGCTGATCTGAGCTGAGGTCATCCACGAATCGTCCTCCCGAGCAACAGGAAGGTCACCTGGCGTCCTCCCGATGTAGCTGCTGCGCGACCACAAAAGCGAACCGCTGAAATAATAGCGCTGAAAGATCCGCTGACTCAGCGCAGCCTGGTAACTCGTATCTCGCGTGAACTGATTTGAATAATAGGAGGTGTTTACCGATCGCTGGCCGCTCAATGAGAGACCTGTCGTTTCAAAGAGTTGATAGGTCAAGGAACCACTGTAAATCGGGCTTGTGCTCTGTTTCCCGTCTCCCGTGAATCCGCTAAAATTTAAACCTGCGCTCAGATTGGCCGATGCCTTGACGCCGGGCTTCCACGACGCTCCCACATTGACGCTCCGCGAAACAAGATCAGCACCCGTATCAAAACTGCTATAGGATCCTGCTACAGACGCAGTTCCTGTTAAGGCCGGGTTGACAACCCGACTTAAAGCTACGTTTCCGCTCCAAGTCTCCACATCGGTAAACAGATCCGTATTACGCACACTTCTTCCCAAACCGCCGCTGAGCCTTGTCTTGTCGCCGAGCGGATAACTCGCGTCCAAGTTCGTGGCCCACGTCTCTTGCTCCGTCTGCAACCCGGTCTCGATCAGCGGTGAATTGGTACGTGCATAATTCTGTCCGAAGTTGAAGACAACCTCTCCCGTTTGCCATGAAGCTGATGCAGAAGCGGTGTGACTGACAGTACTTTCATACGAGTCACTCGAGTACCATGTATAAGAAGGACTGTAGGTAAGGTTTGTTTTTTCCGCGAAAACAACGAAGACACGGGGAGTCAGCTGCTGAATAACGGTGCTTTCGTCGTTTCCAGAGGATGATGCTAGCCCGTCACCATATTGGAAGGAATAGGTCAGTGAGGGATTGAAGAACGCTAAAGCCGATCCCGCGCGGTCAGTTGCACTTGCAATTCCAGGTCCGAGCATACTCGTTCCGTTTCCAAAACTAGGAGCCGCAATCTTCACAGGACTCGCTTCGCGTGGAACCGATGTTCGCGTCGGGGTATTCGTAGTGGTCGGCGCGATGCGTTGGCCGGCCGGTGTTGGGGTCTGCGCAGTAGCCATACTGCAACTGAAAGCGGCCACTCCACAGCAACGGATAAGATAATTGCAAGATG
>Ga0105046_10019802_pt1 | contig 10196 bp, 7 predicted proteins | sample MAT03_FD_78385 | JGI IMG/M metagenome (GOLD analysis project Ga0105046, IMG submission 78385) | Freshwater microbial communities from Lake Fryxell liftoff mats and glacier meltwater in Antarctica - MAT-03 (megahit assembly) | ecosystem: Environmental > Aquatic > Freshwater > Ice > Liftoff... | reverse complement strand
CTTCCTGGCCAAGAACCACGCCCTGGCGGTCGCGGTCATGAGCTACAACGGCCGGGTTCAGATCGCCCTGCTCGGCGATTACGATGCGATGCCTGACATCGACTTCATCGCCGACGGGCTGAGCTCAGCCCTGGACGAACTGCTCGAAGCCGCAGCCTGACGGCCGCTACCCGTGAGTTGGAACGAGGCGGCCGTGCCTGGCCGGCTCACAGGCCCAATTCGCTGATCGCACCGCGCAGGATCAACAGCAGGCCGAGGCCCCCGACCAGGCCGACGATCATCTGACGGCCGTGGTTGCTGATCGTCGATTCCAGCCATCCGAGGCCTCGCCGTGCGGGTCCGGGGGCGGCTTCGGTCAGGGCGACGGGCAGCCACGCGGGTGTCGCCGCAAGCCCGGCCAGCACAAGGACGAGCACGGCCCGCTCCGGGAAAGCGAGATCTCCGGCGGCGATCAGTTTGGAACCCGGCACCAGCAGCGCCAGAGTCGTGAAGTTGGTCGCCATCGAAAACAGGCCGAAGCCGAAGGCCTGGTTGGTCCCGAAGGAGCGGTGCGGCTTCTTCGGCTTTGCGGTGCCCTGAGCGGCCCGGTGGCGTCCGCGGTGGATCAGTAGCGCCACGATGATCAGGAGCGCCCCGAGGGCGATGTCCAGCTTTGAGTCCAGCGTCGGCTCCTGCGGCAGCGAGATCACCTGGCCGAACAGCACCAGCAAAGAGATGTAAACCGCGGCGACGAGGAAGGCGCCCGCCGCATACCGACGTCCGGCCCGTCGACCGCCCCCGGAAGAGAGCAGGACGGTCTGCTCGGTCAGCATCACCGGACTCACGGCACTGGCGAGGCCGAAAGGCAGGATCAGCAGCAAGACCGGGAACATGGGGATTCAGCTCGGCCGGGGAGCTGGTCCCGATCGGGTGCGGCGGTCGGTACGGCTCAGAAGCCGAGGGCGAACTTGGCGTCCTCGGTCATCATCTCTGGAGACCACGGCGGGTCGAAGATCATCTTCGGGTGGACGTCGCGGACGCCGTCGAGGTTGCCGACGAACTCCTTCATCTGCTCGGAGACCTGGGGTCCGATCGGGCAGGCGGGGGTGGTCAGGGTGAAGGTCACGTACACGTCGGGGGCTTCGACCTCGACGTTGTAGACGAGGCCGAGCGAGACGAAGTCGAGCCCGAGTTCGGGGTCGATCACCTCCTCGAGCGCTTCGTAGACCTGCTCGTCGTTGGGCATCGTAGTTTGCTCTTCGGTCATGCACCCCATCCTAACTGGCTAACGGTCCGAAGCCATAACCTTGCGCCATGTTCGTATTCATCCTCGCCCTCCTGATCGTCTGGCCGATCGCCGAGATCTACCTGATGGTGGTGGTCTCGCAGGCGCTCGGGTTCTTCTGGATGCTGGCCCTGATCTTCCTCTCGTCGGTGGCCGGAATGCTGGTTTTGCGCCACCGCGGCCGGGTTCACTGGCAGCGGCTGCGCGGGGCGGTGAGCGAAAGGCGGCCGCCCGCCCGCGAAGCTTTCGACGGCGTGATGATCACTACCGGTGCGGCGCTACTGATCCTGCCCGGCTTCATCACCTCGGGCCTGGGTCTTGTGCTGCTCTTCCCCCCGACCCGCTACCTGCTGCGAATCGTCGTCTTCTTCCTGTTCGCCAGCCGTTTCAAGGTCGCGACTGCGAGCGCGACCTGGACCGCGAACCAGTACAGCGGCCGCAGGAATGCCGGGCAGGAGTTCGACGTGGAGGGCGAGGCGGTCGACGTGACCGACCGGCCCGACGGGATGCCGATCCAGCTTCCATCAGCCGAGCCAGCTGCGGAACGGCGCGAAGAGCGGAAGCCGGACAGTTGAAGACCCGATCGATCGAAATCGTCGACCCCGAGAGCGAGCTGTTCGTCAGCCTGACCGCAGGCGGTTCGGGGGCAATCATGCTCGGCCAGCATGTCCTGGCTGCGGCGCCGATCCCGGAGGCCGGCCTCGACGGCCTGGCTGACGGTCCGCTCGAGCTCGAAACCGAGCGCGGCTCGCTTTCGGTCGCGATCGAGTCCCGGGGCGAGCCGATCGTGATCGAGGGCGAGCTGATCGGGAGGCGCGAGTCGCGCCTCGTCCGGATCACAGGCGAGCTGGTCGAAGGCCAGCGCACGATCGAGCTCGACTGCCCCGGCGTACTCCACGGTCGCGAGGGCGGATCGGCAGGTCCCTCCCTGACCCGGGATCTGACCGTCGTGCTGTCAGACGGGGGGCTGGTCTGCGTGGCCGCTGTCCGCGGCGAGGATTCCGGCGTCCACGGCGATGAAGAGGCGGTCGCCGCGATATCCCACCCCGGCGGATACATCGAGTTCGAGCAGGCTCTGATCTCCACCGAGTACAACGGTGCCGGCCGCCAGCTGCGGGCAACGATCGAGCTTTGGCCCGAGAGCGAACAGATCGCCGCCCTGCACGGTGCCGGCTCGGTGATTTCCGGCTGCACGGCAAAGGTCGGCCCGGCCCGCATCAACACTGCACTTTTCAGGTGGTCGCTCGACGGCCACACCGGCCTCGGCCGCTATGAGATCCGTACCGCTACCGATGTGGAGGCGCCGCTTTGAGCCGGATCCAGATGGTCATCTCGGACTTCGGCGGGGTGCTGACCAGCCCGCTGGCCGAATCCTTCATGGCGATCCAGGACTCGGTCGGGATCTCACCCGAGAACTTTGGCGCGGCGCTGAGCGCGGCGACCGAGCAGACCGGACTGAACCCGCTGTTCGAACTTGAGTGCGGCCGGATCACCGACGACGAGTTCACCGGGCAGATGTCGGACGCGCTCGAGCCGATCCTCGGCCACCGGCCCGAGTTCCGTGAGTTCGGCCTGACCTTCTTCAAGGCCCTCCATCCCAACGTGGCGATGATCGACCTGATCCGCGAGGTCAAGCGCAACGGTTACCGGGCGGCGCTGCTGACCAACAACGTCAAGGAGTGGGAGCCGCTCTGGCGCTCGATGCTGCCGGTCGACGAGCTGTTCGAGACGGTGGTCGACTCGGGCTTCGTCGGCTGCCGCAAGCCGGATCCGCGAATCTACGAAATAACCCTGGGCCGGGTCGAGCTGCCAGCCGAGGACTGCGTCTTCATCGACGACATGGAAATCAACTGCGAAGCCGCAGTCGCGCTGGGCATGAAGGCGATCCACTTCCGTGAGACGGCCCAGGTCAAGGCCGAGCTTCGCGAACTGCTGAACCTCTAGGAGGGGCGAGGCCGGGCTGCCCGCACACCTAGTTGTCGGAGCCGATGCGGTCCCAGATGTAGAGGTCGACCGCCTCCGAGGCGAGCGCCATCAGCCGCTCGGGGGAAAGCCAGCCGACCACGGTTTCGAGGGCGAGTTCTTCGGTCAGGCCCTCTTCGAGTACGTCTTCGCCGCGGAATCCGGCGGCCAGCTTGAGCGCCTCGCGACGGTGCTCGCCAAGGGATCCGAAGGCACCCATCAGGAAGTCACGGTTGGGTACGGGCTGGCCGAAATCCATCGAGCCGTGCCAGGCGGCGAGCAGCGACAGGTCGTCCTGGTCGAGATCGGCCAGAGCACGGGCGTACTGGGCTTCCAGGTCCTCCTCGGGGATCTCGTCCACCCAGGCACGCAGGGCCTCGCCGAGCAGCTGGCGACGAGCCTCTCGACCGATCGAATCGGAGATCACATGTATCGCATCGGCTGGATCGACAAAGCAGAGAGACACTGGCGGACCGTCCTTGGGTTGGGGAGCCGGGTCAACAGTCAAGATAGCCCCGCCGCAGGACGCAAAAACGCGCACCGTGAACCCGCAAAATGCGGACTGGGAGCGAGTTCCGTCAGATTCGCGCGCCGCCCCCGACTCTAAGGTGGACCGATGCCTCTGCACTTGATCCACGGACCCCCCAATACCGGCCGCACGGCCGCGGTGGAGCATGCCTTCAAGGACCTGATCAGACGCGAGCCGCTGCTGGTGGTTCCCGGGGTGGACGACATTTTCGGCTGGGAACGCCGTTTGACCGCTGCGAACGGAGCGATGGTGGGCGGTCAGGTAGTCCACTTCCGTGACCTCTGCGCGGAGATCATCTCCAGCTCTGATGCCAAGAGACTGGAGCTCGCCGGGGAGCTGCAGCGGCTGGAGCTTGTCGCCCGGGCGGTTCGCGGGTCCAATCCCAAACTGGCCGCCCGGCTGGCCGAACAGCCTGGAATCGCCGAGGCAGTACTTGAGCTGATCGACGACCTCAGAGGCGAGCTGATCGACCCGGACACGCTCGAGTCAAAGCTGGCCGACCAGGACCTGCGCCGCCTGCGCTGGCTCGCAGATACCTACCGGACCTACATAAGGCTCCTGGCAGAGCTCGAGCTGACCGACGGCCCGAATGAGATCTCGAGGGCGCTCGGCAAGCTCTCACCAAAATGGGCTGAGCGTCCGCTTTTTGTCGCGGGATTCGACGACATGACCGGACAGCAGCTCGAGCTGATCCAGCGGATCTCGGTGGATCTCGGCGCAGAAGTCACGGTCGCAATCGGTCACGAAGCCGAAAACCCGGGGCTCGAGATGAGCAATCGCCTGATGTCCGAGCTGCTCGAACTCAAGGAAGCGACACCGTTCCGGGAGACGATTACCAAGCGGGGCAAGGTGAAAGTGCCCCACCAGGAAGTGCTGCTCAAGGTGGAAGAGCGGTTCCTCAGGCAGGTACCCGAGGTCGAGGCGGCCCTTGCCGCTACGGACAGGCTGACCGTGATGCGCTCCTCCGGAGTGCGCAATGAGGCTGAAGCAATCGGCGCCGAGATCGCCCGCCTGGTTGCCGACGGTGTATCGCCCGAGCAGATAGCGATTGCGGTCAACGTGCCGGCCAGCAACGGGCCGGTGATCCGGGATGCCCTGACCCGATTCGCCGTACCGGTCGCGCTTGAAAGCGAAACGGCCGTACGTGAAACCAGCGTCGGCGGTGCCATCCTTTCGTTGCTGAAGGCAGTGAGGCCGGAGGCCGGGCCCCGGCCGGCACTCGAGTGGCTGCGCGGTCCGCTCGGACCGGAGGCAGAAATCGCCGACCGGGTGGAGCTGGAGTCGGTTGCCGCTCCGGACGCGAGCGCAGCTGCGGTGATCGGCAGGCTGCCCGAGGCCGGTGGTGTCGCTCCGCCCGGATGGGATGAACTTCGCGCCGTGGTCGCCTCGGGAGAGCCGGTCAACGAGATAGTCGCCGCGCTTGCCTCGGATCTGGGCCTGGCGATGCTTGCCGCAGACACAGCGGCAGTTCCTTCGGCCGCCACCGTGATCGAGACCCAGGCCGGGACCGTCATCGCCAGGGCCGCGAATGAGCTCAAGGCAATCCAGGCCTCCGGCAGCAACGGTCTCGACGAGATCCGTGCGGCGATCGAGTCGGGCGCGGTCAAGCTCTGGTCGGTACCGGCAGCCGGCACCGTGCGGATCGCCAGCCCTTACAGCCTCAGGGCCAAGCGCTTCTCCCACCTGTTCATGGCCTCCCAGCAGGAGGGAGGCATCCAGGACACGGACCGTGCCGGGCCCTTCCTTTCCGCCTCGGACCGTTCACTACTCGGCATGCGGGACCGCACCGATCCAGAAGTCCAGGCCCGCTACCTCTTCTACTCCTGCCTGACGGTGCCAACCGAGGGGCTCTGGATTTCATGCCGGACCTCGGATGAGGAGGGCAAGGCCGAGCAGCCGTCGCCGCTGATCGCGGCGGTCGAGGAGCTCTTTGAAGAGGGGGCCGACGGCCTGCCCGCTGTGCGTCGGGGCGGACGGACCGGCAGCGACATCCTGTTCGATCCGGCCAATGCGCCGGACTTGAGGGAGCTGGCGCGGGGGCTCGCGGCCCTCGGGGGCGAAGTCCCCGTCGAAACCGGGGCCTACTCTGCCGGTCTCGAGCCGGTCCTCGAAGCGGCCAAAGAGCGTGAAGAAGCGACCCGGCGACTGGCCTCACTCACCGTGGATGCAGTGCTCGAGGAGATCGCGCGAGATCCACTGCTTTCGGCAACCGAGATCGAGGCTTACGCCGGCTGTCCCTACCGGTGGTTCATCGAACGTCGACTGCGCCCGGTCCGGTTCGGTCCCGACCCCGATTACCTGACCCTGGGAACGCTGCTCCACGGTGTACTTGAGAAGGTCTACGAGCGCTTCCCGGGCGAGCTGCCCCGGCCCAAGACTCTTGAGGCATGGATCGAGGCCTTGCCCAAGATCGTCGAAGCCCAGGCCGCGACCCGCCAGGTACGCCTCGACGGACGCGACCCGGTCGCCACCGGGCAGCGTGCCCGCGCCCTCGCCTTGGCGACTACCCATCTGACTCGCGAGGCGTCCCACCCGCTGCCACGACACCTTCCGGCGGAGCTCGAATACTCGTTCGGAACCGGCAAGGCGAAGGTGCCGCCGATCGAGGTCGGCGACTGGAAGCTCAACGGCAAGGTCGACCGGATCGACCTCTCCCCCGACCGCGGGGATGGATCTGCGCGCGAAGCTGTCGTGATCGACTTCAAGTCCGGAGACGTCAGCGGCCTTACTCACCTGAAGTCGGAGAAGGAACGCCGGCTCCAGCTCCAGCTCTACCTGCATGCGTCAAGGGCTGCCGGGCACACCCCGGTCGCCGGTCTTTACGTGAGTCTGAGGGCCGACGGAGGTCCGGCGAGGGGCGCTTTCTCGGCGGCGGTCGAGGACGAGATGCTCGGGCGTGGCGTCTCGGAGAAGGACGTCCTGCCCGACACCGACGGCGCTTCCGGAATAGACGCATTCATCGACGAAGGCCTCGCACGCGCCGACGAGTCGGTCCGGGGAATCGTCGCCGGCCTGCTGGATCACGACCCGGCTACCTGTCCAGAACACTTCGACCACCCGGCCGTTCCCGATCGCCCGACCGAGCAGGATCCCGACGAAGACGAGGGCTTCAGCTCATGAACCTGACCAGCAGCCAGCAGGAAGTCGTCGACTGCACCGAGCAGGACATCCTGGTCACCGCGGGAGCCGGGTCGGGCAAGACCTCGACCACAGTCAGGCGCTACGTGGACCTGCTCGATCGGGAGCCAGAGCCGTTTGCGCTGCGGGAAATACTGGTCTTCACCTTCACCGATAAAGCCGCGGGTGAGCTCCGGGAGAAGGTGCGCGAAGCACTGCGCCGCAAGGCCGAAGCCGACGGTGAGGCCAGCCCGGGAGCGGTCTCGATGAGCGATGCCTGGGTCGGGACCTTCCACGCGATCTGCAACCGCATCCTCAAGGCGTGGCCTATGGAAGCGGGAATCGACCCGGGGTTCTCGGTGCTCGACTCGACCAGCACCGAGACGCTGATGAACTCTGCCTTCGACCGCGCGCTGAACAGGTTCTGCGGCGGTGACCCTCAGCGGGCGGAAGTTATCGGCCTGTTCGGGGCCAAATACCTGAGGGATACGATCTCCTACTGCTACGACGAGCTTCGCTCGCGGGGGATCGAGCACCCTCGACTGCCGGACTTCGAGCTCACAGGGTTTCCCGGAAAGGAGATCAACGCTCTGCGGGAGCTGGTCGACGAGGCGCTGGCAGGCGAGCTGACCGGCCCGCGCCGGGCGAAGCTCGACGAGCTGTGCGAGATGCTGGACGCCAAGCAGTACCAGGGACTCCGTTTTGGCTCGAATCTGGGGGTGAATGCCCGAAATAACGAAGCACTCATCGCCATTGAAGACGCCTACCTGGCACTCTGCGAAGCAATGGCCCGCCATCTGGCCGACCCGGTCAGACAGGAGATCAGCCAACTGCTGGAGCTCTACGGCGAGGAGTTCGCCTCCGCGAAGACGGCTCGCTCCGCCCTCGACTACGACGACCTCCAGCTGGCAACGCTCGGTCTACTGAGAGACAACGCCCACGTCCGGAACGCTTACCAGGAGCGCTTTCGCGAGATCATGGTCGACGAGTTTCAGGACACCAACGGCCTCCAGATCGAGCTGATCAGACAGTTACGCGGCGAAGGGACGACGCTGACCACCGTCGGTGACGAGATGCAGTCGATCTACCGCTTCCGGCACGCCGACGTGGCCCTGTTCAGGAGCCGGCGGGACGCCGACGGCGTCAAGAAAATCGAACTTCAGGAGAACTTCCGCTCGCAGCCACCGGTAATCGACGCGGTAAACCTGCTCGGCGGCAAGCTCGATGCCGAGGTCAAGCGGCGGCGCGGCAGCGATGCCGATCGTCACCGGTTCGCCGAGCTCGAGGTCGGGCGCACGGATACGGATGGCGCAGACAGCACGACCACCCTGATCCTGACCGACAGGGCCGGCTGGAAGCCGCTCGAGCTCGGCCCGCTCGCACCCGCGATCCCGCCTGAACTGGACACGGGCAGTAAACATGGAAACTTCAACGAAGCCGAGGCTCTTGCCGTCGCTCATCACCTGCGTGACCTGGTCGAGGATCCGACCACCGGGATCCGGCAGGGAGACATCGCGATCCTGCTGCGGGCCAAGACTCGCCGGGACCTCTACGTGAGCGCGCTGAGGCAGGTCGGGCTCACCCCGTATGTGGTCAGTGGCGGCGGCTTCTGGAAGACGAGGGAGGCGATCGAAGTACGTGCGCTGCTCTCTGTGATTGCCAACCCACTCGATGACAATCAGTTGCTCGGTGCCCTGACCTCGCCCGCCTGCGGCCTGAGCACCGACGCGCTCTGGCTGCTCAGACAGGCGAGTCAGCCCTACAAGCCACTATGGCCCGCCCTCTCGGCGCTCGCGACCGGCGAGGTGTCCCAGTTGAAGGGGCCAGATTGGCTCGCGCAGATGCCCAAAGGGGACCGGGAGAAGGGCGTCCGCTTCGTCGATACGGTCAACTCGCTCCGCCGCCGTCAGACCGGACTGCCGCTGGCCGAACTGGTCGAGGCCGCGGTCACCGAAACCGGTTACGACCTGGCCAACCTGTTCCGTGACCGAACAGCCGACGGGCTCGCAGCGATCCGGCGGGTCGGCTCTTTGGCCCGCGAGTTCGAGGCGGCTGAGGGCCGCAGCCTTCGCGGCTTCCTCGACTGGTCGCGCCTGAGCGAAGAACTTGATTCAGAGGCCGCTGCGGCGACCGCCGACGAAGCCAGCGACGTAGTCCGGATCATGACCGTCCATGCCGCCAAGGGGCTCCAGTTCAAGGTCACCTGCGTGCCGGACCTTGGCCGAGGCTGCGGCGGCAAGCACGGCCACGCGGTGCGGCTCGGGCGATCCTCCGCCCGGGATCCAGAGGAGTTCACCCTCGGCCTGCGAATTCCCCGATTCGACGGCGGCAAGATCACCGCTTACGACTGGGACACGCTGGCGGAGCTGGAGCAACTGGCCAACGAAGACGAGGAACTCAGGTTGCTCCACGTCGCGATTACCAGGGCCGAAGATCACCTCGTGCTGAGCGGAATTCTGCGGGAAAAGCCGCCGGGCAACGGGATCGGCCACGCCTCGCCGATGATCATCAGGGTCTCTGAGGAGTTCGGCTTTGATCCTCGCTCCCCTGAGGATTGGGAGACGAGTATCAGCGCGACCGACGGCACCGGCGACGGGATCCGGGTGGTCCACAACGCGGCTGACGACGCACGGGCGGCCGAATTGGCCCGGATCAGGCCGAACGTTTCAACCGTGACCAAAGCGCGCCCGGGCGAGCCGCCCCTTTCCCGCCCGCAGACAAAGGTCTATCCGGACGTTCCGCTCTCGTTCACCGCCTTCTCGGAGTTTGCCGAGTGCCCGGCTCGTTTCTACGCAAAGAGGGTGCTCAGGATCGATCTGCCCGGCGAGTGGAGTCGACCGTCCGGGCCGGACGAGCAGCCGATGACCGGACGCAGCCGCGGAACCAGATTCGGCTCCGCGGTCCACGACGTTCTCGAAGGACTGGCAAAGGACGGCTGGCGCGAGCCTTCCGACAAGAGCCTGGCGGAGGCACTGGCGCGCCAGGGTCTGAAGTCGGGATCGGAGTTCGAGGGTGATGTAAGCCTGGCATCGACCATGGTCACTCACTTCCTCGGCAGCGAACTCGGACTTCGCGTGGCTGCCGGACGATCGGCGCCCGAGGTGCCTCTGATCCTGCGCTACGAGAACGTGACTATCCGCGGCTCGGCCGACCTGATCCGCGAATCGGATCCGCCGATGATCATCGACTACAAGACCAACCGGCTCGACGGCAGCTCTCCCGAAGAGAAGATGAAGGACTACGAACTCCAGCGTGGTCTTTACGCGCTCGCCCTGGCCCGGGCCAGCAAACGCGAAACGGTCGAGACGGCCTACGTATTTCTCG
>Ga0105046_10019801_pt1 | contig 10196 bp, 7 predicted proteins | sample MAT03_FD_78385 | JGI IMG/M metagenome (GOLD analysis project Ga0105046, IMG submission 78385) | Freshwater microbial communities from Lake Fryxell liftoff mats and glacier meltwater in Antarctica - MAT-03 (megahit assembly) | ecosystem: Environmental > Aquatic > Freshwater > Ice > Liftoff... | reverse complement strand
TCGGTGTAGATGACCACCGGCGTGGCGGCCTGCGCTGCATTCGATCCACTCGATTCACTCGATCCACTCATTCAGTCCTGCTCCTCGTTGACATGTCTCGGCGCGCCGAGGTCGGCGCCCTCGGCCAGTTTCGCGGCCAGATGCCAAGGCTTGGCGCTGCGGTTGGCCGCCACCGCAGGCGCGGCGCGGGCCGAGGCTTGCTGGCGTCGCGCCAAGCCCACCAGGCGAATGCCACGCACCCGCTTGACGGCCTCGACCAGGTAGACCGCCCCCAGTACCGGCCAGCCGCGGGCACCGGCCGACTCCAGCCAGCCCATGCGCGACAGCCCGGCCTCAGAGCGCAGCGGCAGCCGCCAGCAGCCAAAGCGGCCACGTTCGACCTCAAAACCCAGCAGGCGCAACCAGTCGCGCACCCGCCTGTAGCCGATGAACTCACCGGCGCTCGGCAGGTACAGCTGGCCGCCCAACCCGAGGCGCTGGCGCGCGTGGCCGGCGCGCTGGCGCAGCCCCCACAGGCTGGCCGGGTTGAAACCCACGATCACCACCCGGCCCTCGGGCCGCAGTACCCGCTCAACTTCACGCAGCGTGTCATGGGCGTCGCGCGCCAGTTCCAGCGTATGCGGCAGCAGCACCAGATCGAGGCTCTGGCTGTCGAAGGGCAGCGCGTCAAAGTCGCAGTGCAGGCCAGGGCCGGCCAACTGCAGATCCCGCCGGCGCAGACTGTCCTCTGCCACCCAGCGGTGCGGCATGCGGTTGGCGCGCAGGCCGTCAAGTTCGGGCAGCCCCAACTGCAGCGCATGGAAGCCGAACAAGTCGGTTACCGTGCTGTCAAGCTGCGCCTGTTCCCAGGCCAGCAGGTAGCGGCCCGGCGGGCTTTGCAGCCACTGGGCCAACTCTATAATCGATGCATTGCGCGTCATGAACCTCGTAGCCCTACCCGCCTTCTCCGACAACTACATCTGGATGCTGCACGATGACCGCCAGGCCGTCGTTGTCGATCCGGGTGACGCGGCGCCTGTGCTGGCCGCGCTGGATGCCCAGGGTCTTGCGCTGGCCGCCATTCTAGTGACGCACCATCACGCCGACCATGTCGGCGGCCTCGCCGGCCTGCGCTCAAGGCTGCGAGGCCCGCTCTACGGCCCGGCGCGCGAATCGATTCCGCAGCCCTGTCTGCCGCTCAGCGACGGCGCTAGCATCCAGGTGCTGGGTCTTGCCTTCGAAATCATCGACGTGCCCGGCCACACCGCCGGCCACATCGCCTACTTTCTACGCTCGCCCGGCCACGATCAGGCGCCGGTGCTGTTCTGCGGCGACACGCTGTTCTCGGGTGGCTGCGGCCGCTTGTTTGAAGGCACGCCGGCGCAGATGCACCGCTCGCTCGGCCGGCTGGCCGAGTTGCCCGGCGACACCCGGGTCTGCTGCGCCCATGAGTACACCGAATCCAACCTGCGTTTTGCCCTGGCCGTCGAGCCCGGCAACGCCGCGCTGGCCGACTATGCACGCAGCTGCCGCCAATTGCGCGCCCAAGGCCTGCCCACCCTGCCCTCGCGCATTGCGCTGGAGCAGGCCATCAACCCCTTCATGCGCTGCGATGTACCCGAGGTGATCGCCGCCGCCCAGGCCCGAGGTGCTGCCGACAGCGGCGGCCCAGCGGTGCTGGCCAGCTTGCGCGCATGGAAGAACGGATTCCAATGATCACAACCACACCCCCCCAGGCACCATCGCATGGCCTGTCTCGCTGGGCACTGCTGTTCGCCGCCATCGTGCTGGGCGGCTGCGCCAGCCTGCCGCCTGGCGCCGATGTGCCGGCCAGCGCCGATGCCGCGGCCGCGGCCGCGCCGCTTGCGGCCGCCGTGCCGGCAGGCAGCCCGGCGCAGGCGGTGCTCGCCGGCCCGGCCAATGCCAGCCATGCCGACCATGCCGTGCAGCAGCCGCTGGCGGCGCCGACGCTGATTGCGCTCGACCCGCTGAGACCGAACCAGCCGCTCGACCTCGACGACGCCAACGCCAACACCGACCTGTGGATCCGTGTGCGTCAGGGCGTGCAAATGGCCGAGCTCGACAACGACCTGGTGCGCAAGTGGGAGCAGTGGTATGCCAGCCGGCCCGACTATGTGCAGCGCATGACCGAGCGCGGCGGCCGCTACCTGTTCCACATCGTCGAAGAAGTCCATCGCCGCGGCCTGCCCACCGAGCTGGCGCTGCTGCCCTTCATCGAGAGCGCCTTCAACCCGCAGGCCATGAGCACCGCCAAGGCCTCCGGCATGTGGCAGTTTGTGCCGGCCACCGGCCGCGATTTCTCTTTGCGCCAGAACGTCTTCCGCGACGACCGCCGCGATGTGCTGGCCTCCACCCGCGCCGCGCTGGACTATCTGCAGTCACTGCATCGCATGTTCGGCGACTGGCAGTTGGCGCTGGCGGCCTACAACTGGGGCCAGGGCAGCGTGCAGCGGGCCATCAAGCGCAACCAGCAGGCCGGGCTGGCCACCGACTACGACAGCCTGCGCATGCCCGACGAAACCCGCAACTACCTGCCCAAGCTGCAGGCGGTGAAGAACATCGTGCTCAATCCACAATCCTTCAGACTGACGCTGCCCGCCTTGGGCAACCACCCGTACTTTGTTTCGGTCGGCCTGGAGCGCGACATCGATGTCGCGCTGGCGGTGAGCCTGGCTGGCCTGTCGCTGGAGGAATTCAAGCAGCTCAACCCGCAAATGAACAAGCCGGTGATCCTGGCCGCCGGCACGCCACAGGTGCTGCTGCCCTATGACGCCGCCAACCGCTTTGTGCATGCCATCGGCAAGCACCGCGGCACGCTGGCCAGTTGGACCGCCTGGGTGGCGCCCAAGACCGTGAACCCGGCCGAGGCCGCACGGCTGGTGGGCATGAGCGAGCAGGAACTGCGCGAAGTCAACAACATCCCCAAGGGCATGCTGGTGAAGGCCGGCTCCACGCTGCTGGTATCGCGCAGCGCGCACCGTGTCGAAGACGTGAGCACCCAGGTTGCCGACAACGCGATGCTGGCGTTGACGCCTGATCGGCCGCCGCTGCGCAAGCTGCGCTTCAAGGCCGGCGCCAAGGGCGACAGCGTTGCCGCCGTGGCCAAGCGTTACCGCGTCAGCACCGAGCAGGTGGCGCAGTGGAACAACACCAGTGAGGCGGCCCGCTTCAAGCCCGGCCAGGCGGTGGTGGTGATGGTGGTGGCGAGCAAGCCCAAGGCCAGCAGCGCCAGAGCGGCCGCAAGCACCCGTCAGAAGGTGCAGGCCGCCGCGCCCAAGCGCTTGACCAAGCCCGCCGCCACCGCGCGCAGCCCACGCAGCGCCGATTGAGTCGATGGCGCTGACCGCCGGCCGGCGGTCGGCTCAGCGCCGGCCGGTCAGCGCCGGTCAGTCAGTGCATGCGCCAGGGTGGACAGGTCTACATACTCAAGCTCACTGCCCACCGGCACCCCACGCGCCAGCCGGGTGACGATCAGCGGCTGATCGTCGGCGCCCGACAGGGCCCGCAGCGCCTGCGCCAGCACATGGGCGGTGGCCTCGCCCTCGGCAGAGAAGCCGGTGGCCAGGATCACCTCGCGCACCAGGCCGTCGGCAGCGCGCGCCAGCAGCGGATGCACGCCGATGTCGGCCAGCCCGATGCCGTCGAGCGGGCTCAAGCGGCCCATCAAGACAAAGTACAAACCGCGGTAGCTGCCGCTGCGCTCCACCGCTGCCTGGTCGGCCGGCGTCTCCACCACCAGCAGCAACTGGGCATCGCGCCGCTCATCGCTGCAAGTGGCGCACAGTCGGGCCTCGGTGAATGTATGGCAGCGCTCGCAATGCTGCACCGCCAGCGTGGCCGACTGCAGCGCCAGCGCCAGCCGCTGCGCGCCCTCGCGATCATGCTGCAGCAGGTGATAAGCCATGCGCTGCGCCGATTTCACGCCCACGCCGGGCAACAGACGCAACGCTTCAATCAATGCTTCCAGCGAGCGTTCAGCCACAACGTCTCTGCGCGTCGCGAGCGCTCGTCAGGCTAGGCGCGGCGCGCGCAGGAACCGGTTCGTACTGGAGGTACGTGAGGATTCCGAGCACGGCCCAACGACGCATCACGAGCGCGCAGCAGCGCCGCTCAAAACGGGAACTTCATGCCGGGGATCTGGGGCATGCCTGCGGATAGCTTGCCCATCTTCTCCTGCGTCGTGACATCGACCCGGCGCACCGCGTCGTTGATCGCTGCGGCCACCAGGTCTTCGAGCATGTCTTTGTCATCGGCCAGCAGGCTGGGATCGATGGTGACGCGCTTGACATCGTGCTTGCAGGTCATCTGCACCTTCACCAGACCGGCGCCGGACTCGCCGGTAACCTCCATCAGCGCCAGCTCATCCTGCGCCTTCTTGAGGTTGTCTTGCATCGCCTGGGCCTGCTTCATCAGGCCGGCCAGTTGGTTTTTCATCATGGTGTGTTCGCCTTTGCTGGGCCACCGCCATCGGCGGCCAGGGGTTTGATGGAGCCCGGCACGATTCGGGCGGTACTGAACTGTGCCATGAGCGCGCGCACCACCGGATCGTGCTCGATGAGTTGCTCAGCTTCGCGCTGGGCCGTATCGCGGGCCAGTGCATCACGGCGTGACAACGAATCCTGCGCCGTACCGGCCAGCACCTCGAGCTGCGCGGTTTCGCCCAAGGCGCTGCCCAATGCCGCCGCCAACTTGCTGGCCAGTGAGAGGTTGCGCAGGCTGTCGCGCTCCACACGCAGTTGCCAGCAGCGGCCACCGCCGTCGGCGGGCGAGACCGCAGTCAACTCGGCCTGCCAGGCCAGCTCGCGCACCATCGCCAGCACGGCGCCGGACGCGGCCAGCGGGCGCATCAGCGCCGACCACTGGTCGCCCAGGGCCGTGGTCTGCAGCTCGACCAAGGGCGCAAGGCCGCTCGGCCGCGACGCCAAAGCCTGTATCGGCGGAGCCGGCTGCGGCCGCGCCACGACAGCGGCGGGCTCGAACTCGGGCTCAGCCACGCCCAGGCTGATCGACCGGCCATCGCCAAAGTCATCGGGCGGTGCATCGTCGAGCCAGGGCGGCGGCAGGGCTTCGGCACGCTCCGAGCGCTGCGGCGCCGCGGCTGACGCGACGGGAGAATCTGCTGCCACCCGCTTGGCGGGCAATGCCCGGGCGTCCCGCGCAGCGGGCGATGCCGACACGTCCCGCAGCGGGGCCATGGTGGCCTGGCGCGGCACCGCCTGCGGCGCGGCCGGCGTCGGTGCGGGCGGCGTGACCGTCGAAGACAGCACCGGCGCTATCGGCGCGGTCGGCGCGGTCAGCGCTGTCAGCGCTGTCAGCGCGGTCAGCGCGGTCGGCGCGGTCGGCGCTGTTGGCAGTCGGGCCGTCACCGCTGGCAGCGGCACCGTCGCCAAGGGTCTGGCCTGCGTCGCGGGCAGCGGCCTTGCCGGTGCACTGCTGCGCGCTTCACGCGGCGCTGCTACCAGCGGCGCGGCGCGCGGCGTGCTGGCCTGGGTCGGCACGCCGCCAGCCGGCGCAAAGGCCAGCAAGCGCAGCAACACCATCGTCAGGGCGGCATATTCATCCGACAACAAGGCCAGCTCGGCGCGGCCATGCACGACGATGCTGTAGAGCAATTGGGTCTCATCGGCTGGCAGTGCGGCCGCCAGCTGACGGGCCACGGCGGTATCCGGATCAGCATCGTCCAGCGCACCGGGCACCGCCTGCTCCACCGCCATCTGCTGCAGCAGCGCCGCCACTTCTTCCAGCGTGCCGGACGCCGACAGGCCCAGGCTGCGCAACTGATCCAGCGTGGCGAGCACTGCCGCACCGTCGCGCACGGCCAGCGCGGCCACCAGCGCGGCGGCGTGTGAACGATCAACGCTGCCCAGCATCGCGCGTACGCCGTCCTCGGCCAGCGTACCGGCGCCAAAGGCAATCGCCTGGTCGGTGAGCGACAGCGCATCACGCATCGAGCCGCGCGCCGCGCGCGACAACAGCCGCAGCGCACCGGCGTCTACCGCCACACCCTCGGCAGCCAGCACCTGCTGAAGGTGGGCGGCCACCGTCTCGGGCGCCATCGGCCGCAGGTTGAACTGCAGGCAGCGGCTCAGCACCGTTGGCAGCATCTTCTCGGGGTCGGTGGTGGCGAGCACGAACTTGAGGTAGTCGGGCGGCTCCTCCAGCGTCTTGAGCAAGGCGTTGAAGGCGTCCTTGGTCAGCTGGTGGGCCTCGTCGATCATGAACACCTTGTAGCGGCCGACGCTGGGCTTGTAGGCGGCGCGCTCGATCAGCTCACGGATCTCGTCGATGCTGCGGTTGCTGGCAGCGTCCATCTCGATGTAGTCGATGAAGCGGTCGGCGTCGATCTCGGTGCAGGCCTGGCAAACGCCGCAGGGCTGGGCGGTGACGCCACCCGTGCCATCGGGCCCGGTGCAGTTCAGGCTCTTGGCCAGGATGCGGCTGACGGTGGTTTTGCCGATGCCGCGGGTGCCGGTGAACAAGTAAGCATGGTGCAGCCGACCGCTGCCCAGCGCATTGCCCAGCGCCTGCACCACATGCGTCTGACCCACCATTTGCTCAAAGCTGCGGGGCCGGTACTTGCGGGCCAGGACGACATGACTCATGGCCTCATTCTACCGGCCGGGTTCGCCGCAGCCACGCCACCGCCCGGCGCCGACGGCGCGCTGCGGCGCCGGGCACTGGCCGATAATCCGGCCATGAGTTCACCCACTTCCCCGAGCGGCCAAGCCAGCCTCAGCTACGAGCAGGCCGGCGTCAACTACGACCTGATTGACCCGCTGAAGGTCAGCGCCCAGCGCGCTGCGGCGGCCACCGCCAGCCAGTTGTCGGCGCATGGGTTCAGCGAGGTAAAGGCCTCGCGCGGCGAGTCGGCCTATGTGGTGGACGTGGGGCCGTTTTACATCGCCTCGATCGTCGAGTGCCTGGGCTCCAAAGCCCTGGTGGCCGACGAGATGGCCTTGCTCACCGGGCGCAGCTGGTACGCCGGCATTGCCCAGGACACCATCGCGATGGCCGTCAACGACCTCATCACCGTAGGCGCCACGCCCTTGGTGGTGCAGGCCTACTGGGCCGCCGGCGGCTCCGACTGGTTTGCCGACAGCTCACGCTCGCAGGCCTTGGTGGCCGGCTGGAAAGCCGCCTGCGAGGCCTGCGGCGTGGCCTGGGGCGGTGGCGAGACACCCGCACTGGCCGGCATTGTCGAGGCCGGTCGCATCGACCTGGCGGCCTCGTGCACCGGGCTCATAAAGCCCAAGCAGCGCTTGTCGGTGGGTGATCGCCTGGCCGCCGGCGATGCCATCGTGCTGCTCGATTCCAGCGGCATCCACGCCAATGGCCTGAGCCTGGCACGCAAGCTGCTGGAGCGCCTGCCCGGCGGCTGGCTGACCGAGATCGACCCCGCCGGCCACCCCGGCCTGAGCTACGGCGAGGCGCTGCTGGCGCCCACCGTGCTGTATTCACCGGTAACCGAGGCGCTGTGGGCCGCCGGCATCGTGCCGCATTACTGCGCCAACATCACCGGCCATGGCTGGCGCAAGCTGCTGCGCCATCCGGCCGAACTGAGCTACCGCATCCACACGCTGCCGCCGGTGCCGGCGGTGCTGCGCTTCATCCAGCAGCAGGCAGGTCAGGATGACCACGAGGCCTACAGCACGCTGAACATGGGCGCGGGCTTTGCGATCTTTGTCGCCCCTGAAGACGCCGATCGCACGGTGGCCATTGCCCAGCGTCTGGGCATCGGCGCGCGGCTGGCCGGCGAGGTGGAGGCCGGCGCCAAGCAGCTGCTGATCGAGCCGCTGGGCATCCGCTTCGGCGAAGACGACCTGCAGTTGCGCTGAGCATCTGGGGCAGAGGCTGGCAGCGGTGACGGCGCCGCCCTGCCGAGCCCGCCACGCCCTGGCCCGCAGTGGCTGCGCGGCGCGGCAGCGCCTGGCCTTGGCCTACAATTGACGGTGACGGGCCTCCCCGCATGGAAGCGCGGCCAATCGGGTCAGGTCGGGAACGAAGCAGCCCCAACCGTTGCGACCAGTGCCGGGGTAAGGCTCGTCACCCTCACAGTCCCCGGTGATGCGGGCAGGGCGGCTAAACGCCAGTCAATCTCCAGCGGCACGCCAGCCAAGTTTCAGCCACACGCCAACCTCGAATTGGTGTCAGCGCCGATCTTGCTGCGCTCAGCCCGCCGCGCTCAGTTGCCGAAAAGCCATCACCGCCTGGTTGCGCAGCGTGCGCAGCAGCGCCAGCTCACGGTCGGCCATGCTCAGCGAGCCTGAGCGCGCGTGATCGGCGTAAATCAGCGCAAACGGCGCGCCCTTCATCAGCATCGGCAGCAGCAGAAAGCTCGGCGCATTGACCTGCTGTCGGTACCACGGCGGCAGGCGTGGCGCGATGCTGCTGGCCTGGCTGTCGGCAATCAAGGTATCGCTGCCCTTCAGGCAGATGGCGCCAAACAGGTCCGGCGCCTGCCCGGCCGGCCAGCGCAAGGGCACCTGAAACAGCGGGCTCAGCTCTGCGGCCCGATCGCCAAGCCCGAAGCGCCCACTCAGCATGCCGCTGCGCTGGTCGCGCAGGCAGAACACCATGCGCTGAAAGCCCAAGGCGCGGTACATCGTTTCCAGCACCATGCGCAGCACCTCGTTGAGGCGGAAGCTGTCGCCCGACAGCGTGTCGGTGATGTCCTGGATGCCGGCGGCCAGCAGGTCGGCCACGGCCGACCGGTCGGGCTGTGCGGGCGCAGCGCCGGCTTGCGGGCTCAGCAGCACGGTGGCGTCGCAGACCGCCGCGTCGGCGCCGGGCCGCGTCGACAAGGCCGTCAATTGATGAGGTGGCAACGCATCAGCCAGGTCGGCAGCCATGGCTCGCGCCGCCGGTGTGGCCTGCAGCGGTTTGTGCCGCGCTTGCACCGCCTGCGGCATGCTCAAACCCATCGCCGGCGCCATCGCCGCCATGGCCTCGCCGGCCACTTCTACCGCCCGCCGCAGATCGGGCAGGCTCAGACCCAGCGCCCGGCCATGCTGGTCGAACACGGCCTCCAGCCGCTGCGGCAGCCGGGTCTCGTCGGCCAGCCACAGCGCGTCTGACAATTCATTGGCCGCCACCGCCAGCCAGCGCTGACGCTCGGCACCGACCGGCAGGCGCTTCGTCGGCGCAGCGCCGCTGGGCCGGCGCATGCAGTGCTGCAGGCTGTCCGGCAAGCCCCAGTGGCGGGCCACGCCGACGCCCAGGGCCTCAAAGCCCAGACCAAGCACCATCTCGGCGGCACGGTCGAGTTGCAGATCGGGATGCAGCGCCGGATCGGGCGGCATCAGCCTCAGCTGCTTGCGGATGGCCTCGGCTTCATCCGGAAAGTAGTACTCGGTCAGCAGCTTGCCGAGGTTGTAGAACATCGCGCCCAGGAAGGCCTCCTCGGCCTCCCGGCTGCCAGCAGACAGCGTTTGCGCCAACTGGCCGGCCAGCATCGAGCGCAGAAACTCTTCCCTCAAACGCTGCGCCTGCGCCTTGTCCTGCATGTGCTCCACCAGCACCAGCGACAGCGCCATGTTGCGAATGCCAGCCAGTCCGACCAGCGCCGTTGCGCGCGACACCGTGGCCACGCCGTGGCTGTCGCGGCGCAAATGCGCGCTGTTGACCAACCGCAGCAGCTTCTGCGTCAGCGCCACGTCCTTCAAAATCTCGTCGGACAAGGTGTTCAGGCGCTCGATGTCGGAGCTGACCAGGCGCTGAATGCGCATGACCTGGGCGCTGAGCGCCGGAAAGTCGCTCTTGTGGCGCATGCGCCGCAGCAGGAAGTCCAGCGTGCCGTGGCCGTTGCCGGCGGGCGGGTGGGCGCTGGCGGCTTCTTCGGCCGGCGCCAGCCACAGCATCAGCGCGTCGCGCAGACTGGCTGCGCTGTCATAACGCTGCCCGGGGTCGCGGGCGATCGCCCGCTGCACGATGCCGCGCAGTCGATCGTCCGAGGTCGCTGTCGCGGGCAGCAGCAAGTCTTCGCGCTGCACCCGCTGCACTGCCAGCAGTGGCTCACGCTCGGCCAGCAGCGGCGCGCCGCACAGCAACTCACCCAGCACCAGGCCGGCGGCGAACACATCCATCGAGGGCGAGGCTGGCGCGCCCGCCGCCGCCTCGGGCGACAGATAACCCGGCGTGCCAACGATGCAGCCAGCCAGTTCGTCGCCATCGCCTTCGCCGGCACCTGCACCGGCACC
>Ga0105046_10019800_pt1 | contig 10196 bp, 8 predicted proteins | sample MAT03_FD_78385 | JGI IMG/M metagenome (GOLD analysis project Ga0105046, IMG submission 78385) | Freshwater microbial communities from Lake Fryxell liftoff mats and glacier meltwater in Antarctica - MAT-03 (megahit assembly) | ecosystem: Environmental > Aquatic > Freshwater > Ice > Liftoff... | reverse complement strand
AGAGATTCGGGACGACCCATCAGCCCTCACCCCTAGCCCCTCTCCCTCATGGAGCTATACATTACCCTCAAGTTTATGAAAGAGATTCGGGACGACCCATCAGCCCTCACCCCTAGCCCCTCTCCCTCATGGAGAGGGGAATTTAGGTTAGACGACCAACATCGTTTGAGGGAGAAATAGAATCTGGTTCAACAAAGCTGATTGTTTTGAGTCGGAACAACTCCCCTTCTCCCTGAGGGAGAAGGGGGCGGGGGATGAGGGCTACGCGCCATACTCCTTAATCCCATCATATCCGCATTATCCACCCCTAAAAAGATGTGGGTAACGCATGGGTGCATTTCAGATTGTTGCATGGCGGGCGGTTCGCGAACCGCCCCTACGAAAACCGTGTGGTTGGTAGGGGCGCACCCGTGTGTGCGCCCGCCGACGTGGGGATTTTGCACTAACTTGAAATGCACTCGTAACGCATAGCCCCTTGTGGGCAAGGGGCTAATGAGGGTGTGTCTGGTTTAGCCCAACAACGCCGTCGCTAGTTCAAGACTGGGCGCACGGGTGATGAGGACGCCGCCCTCGGCTAAGGCGCGATAACAGGTCGTATAAGCGGCATCGAGCGCGCCCCAACACGCGCCGTCCGAGGTCGCTTCGCCAAACTGATAGGTCAGGCCTTCCGGCAGATATTCTAGGAATTGGTCTTGGTCTTTGGGCGTATCAAAAGCCAATTTCCACTCCCACGCGGTTTGCCCGTCAGCATCGGTATACACCTGATAACGGTCTCCGCCCCACCCGCTGGCGGCAATCGCAATCGCGAAAGTGCTGAGTCCTTGCTTGAGCCAGTTACGGAGGAAATATTCGCCCGCCGTGCGGTTATAAGCCAGCGCCCAACCCTCGCCCAAACGAGCGGCGCTGTCGGTCAATTCTACGGTGATGGGCAGTTCCCCGGCCAGATACTTTTCCGGGTGGATGATGTGTTCGGTGCTGACCGGCGGATTGAGGAAGGCCGCATCCACCGCCGCATAACCCCCCTCTGCAATCAGCGCAGCCACGAACACTTGCCCCTGTATATAGGGAAATAGCAATTCTTGGGTCAGGATTTCGGGCGTACCCGCTGGGATTTCTGACGACGCGGCGATGCCCATCAGCGCGTCAAGTTGTCCCATCACTTCAGCCGGATTTTCTTGAGTCAAGACGGTCAGAAAATCGGTCATGGTTTGGGTGGCGTCGCCTTCGACCAACGCTTGAATCGCTGAAGCGCGGTCTGGATCGGTGGCGATCAGTTCATCGTTCAATAGTGTGGCAAGGTCAAAGTTTTGGTCTTGCAGCGCGTGAGTGAACTCGTGGACATACAGGATTTGCTCTAGTAGCGGCAGCTTATCGCCCAATGTATCGCTGCTGATGAGTAAGGTATTCAGGCGCTTGGTTTCTGGGTCATAAAAACCGGCGATTTGCGATTGCAGCAGAGATTGGTAAACCGCCAACAGGTCAACTTCCGGCGCTAACAGGCCGAACGCCTTATAGATCATCTCGGCGTCAATGATCGATTGGCGAGTCACCTCATCCGCAAATTGCGCCGTGAGGAAGTCCGCTATATCCCCCTTATCAGGAAAGTAACGGTCTACCGGCGTTAATGGCTCAAGCCCACGGATTTCAACGGCAGTGGCTTCCAGTTCGGCCAAATGACCGAGTAAGGCGGGTGACGGCTCGACGGGGGCGACGGTTTCTTGGGCGCTGACCGGCGCGAGCATCAGCGCAGCTAACACGAGTATCCACAACATTTTCATAGCGAAATATCCCTTGTTTAAGCGTTAGTATCGGTGAGTAAAACTATCGGCGAGGGTTTTGACCCACCGTTTTGAGGTTAAAACGTTCAGGTTGGTGGCTGCTGAGGGTGGCGTCAGCCAATTCTAAGAAGCCGCCGAGATTATCAACCGTATGGACAGGGAAACGGCGCACAAGTTTGAATTTGCCGTTTTTGCCAGCGGCGTAGATGCCCAGTTGACCGCCCATCTGTCGGATGTCGGCGCTTGACCATTTGATGCCGATTTTCTTACCGCCTTTCAGCACGACCACGCCGTTTTTGGTCAGGAATAGATGCTTGTGTAGCCGGACATTCCCGCCAGCCCGGAGCGTGTTGGCGATTTTCTCGCCCATCAGCGCGTCGATGATCGGATCCATGGCGCGCTCGAACAGTTCGGGTGAAGTCATGCCGTGGTGCAGCACAAAGGCGCGCCCATCGTTCATGGTCAGTCGATGCTGGCCGAATCGCCGAATAGGGAGTCGAAAAACCCGCCAAATGCGCGCTCCTTTGCGATAGGCGCGAAGCTGCTCCCACGGGTAGCGATGAATGTCGTTATCGACTTGCCATGCGAACCCCTCACGACTAAATTGGGCGATTTGCGTGTGACGAAACATCGCCCGACCCAAATTAAAGACGGCACGTAGTGCGAACATCGCCGCTACCAATACCGCTACCCTCCGACTCAGACTCAGCAGTAACAGTTGGTCGGGGTCAATGTTACGCCAGAACCCCAGTGCGATGAACAGCCCAAACAACAGACTCGCGAAAATCAGCGTCATCCATGCGCGGCGTAAGACGCGGCGGCGCTGCCATTCAAAGGCGTAAAGTACGCGACTGGCGGCGTCGGCTTCAACGCTCATTCTGGTAAGACAGCACTGACGACAAACTGGTTATCTTGGGCGGCGGGCGCGTTGGCGATGACCTCCGCAGGGGTCAGGGCGGGCAAGGCGATGTCTGGGCGTAGGATATTGGTCAAAGGCAGCACCGAGGCCGTGGGCGGGATGGCCGAGGTGTCGAGTTGTTGTAACATCTCAAAATAGGCCAAGATGCCCGAAAGTTGACCGGCATAAGTCTTGACCTCCGTGTCGGATAATTCCAGCTTGGCAAGTTCAGCGATAGCGCGCACCGCATCCAGCGACATTTCCATGTCTTTTTGACCTCATCGTGTCTGAATATACGTCCCATTATACCCCACACGCAGGGCGGCGCACGTCCCTCGTGATGGGGATATTTATGGGAGATAGGGATTGTGACATCCGTCTTTTAAGACGGCCTTATCGCGACAAAGTTTAAGAGACGTTGATGTCACAATCACACAAAATGCGCTAGAGTCTACATCAGAATGAAATACAAGCGTTTTGGGATGTTTAACTTTCGAAAGGTTGGGTGTTTTTCATGAACCGATGGCTTATGGCGCTGTTAGCGCTTTTGATTGTGGTCGTATCTCTCCCGTCGGTGATGGCGCTGCAAGAGACCGTGCAAGCCCCGTATCGCCTCGACATCACTGGCGTGAATCCCAATGACGGGCGCAGCGCGCTCATCACGGTCAGCGTGACCGATTCCAGCGGCCAAAGTGTGTCCGGGCTGACGGCGGCGGATTTTGCGCTGTCCGGCTCATGGGGGGGCGCGGGCGCGGTCATCACCGATGTCCAGAGCGTCACAGACGATAATTTGCCGTTGGCGTTGGTTTTGGTGATTGACACCTCTAGTAGCATGGCGGGCGTGCCGCTGGCGCTGACCAAAGCGGCCGCCCGTCGTTTCATCGAGTCGCTGTCTGACCGCGACAGCGTGGCGTTGGTCGCGTTCAATGATGACCCAATTGTGATACAAGATTACACGACAGACCGCGCCTTATTGCTGTCACAGTTGGATAATCTGCCGTTTGGCGGGCAGACCTCGTTATACGATGGGGGCGCTATCGGCGTTGAGGTGGCGGCGCGTGCGCCCTACCCTCGCCGTGCGGTGGTTTTGCTGAGTGACGGCGCGGAATATGGCGGCGCATCGGTTCAAGCCCGCTCGGCAGCGCGTGAGGCGGCTGGCTTGAGCGGCGTGCCGGTCTACGCCATCGGCCTCGGTTTCGGCACAGACCGCACCTATCTGCGCGAATTGGCCGAGACGAGCAACGGGCGTTTTTATGAGTCGCCCGCGCCAGAAGACCTGTCGGCCATTTACGGCGAATTGGCCGTCCTATTTCGGTCACAATACGTCTTGACCACGACCTTTGAAGGCGCGCTGGACGGGCGAGTCTACCCGTTCATCCTGAGTTCTGTGGCCGCGCCGGGGGTGTTGGATGCCGCGACCTTCCGTGCGCCCGTCCCCGTGCCATTGATCGAACTCACGCCGCAGTTAACCGCGCCATTGGGCGGCGAGACCACCTTCGCCGCCCGCGTTCGCGCCGATTCGCCGCTTTCCTCGGTGACGGCGGATTTCGCCGGACAGACCCAGACTCTGACCGCGCCCTATCGCTTGACGGTTGACCCTTTCACCCTCACGCCGGGCGATTACACGCTGACGGTCACGGCCACCGATGCCGAAGGCGACATTGGCACGACCTCGCTCCCGGTCAGCATCTCGCCCGCACAGGCGCGTCTGGCCGTGGATGTCGATTTGGCGGGGCTGGGCGCAATCAGTGAACCCGTCACGGTGAATTTGTCCGGTGAGACACAAAGCCCCGCCATCGGCGCGGAATTCCGCTTAGACGGTGTGTCGCTCGGCGCGGGGTCAGGCTTGCCCGCCCAATTCGTGATTGACCCCATCACCTTGACGCCCGGCGCGTATACCGCTGAGTTCGTCGTGACCGAACAATCCGGGACGGAGACCATCCTCGCCCAGAGCGTCGAAATCGCTCCTCTACCGCCGTTGGTTGATATTGAGGGACTCGCCCCAAATGATGTCCTCGACTCGCCGCGCACGCTGTCCGGTAGCATCGGCGGGCAAACGTCTGAAGGGACAGTTACGGTGTTAGCGGACGGCGCCGAGGTCGATTCTGTCGAAGGCGCGTCCCCGCTGACGGTTGAAATCGACCCGTTGACCCTGTTCAGCACGCCCGGCGCGCACACGCTGACGCTGAACATCACCAATGGCTTTGGTCAGCCCGCGACGGTTGACATCCCGGTCACAGTGTCCGATATGCTATTCCCCACCGCGACCCCCACCAACACCGCCACGCCAACGGCGACCCCCACCGAGACGCCCGATTTTGCGGCCACGGCGGCGATTTTGACTCAAGCCGCGCAAGCCACCGCTGACCAAGCCGCCGCTTTCATCCGCGCTACCGAAGATGGCGTGGCAACGGCAGGCGCACAAGCGACAGTGGACGCGCAATCCACGCTCGACGCCGATGCTACGCTTGCGGCACAAGCCGGGTTAGATACGCAAGCCACGCTCGACGCCGATGCCACCCTTGCGGCACAAGCCGGGTTAGATACGCAAGCCACGCTCGACGCCGACGCCACCCTTGCGGTACAAGCCGGGTTAGATACGCAAGCCACGCTCGACGTTGACGCCACTGGCACTGCACTGGCGGCCTTTGCCGACATCGCGCTCGCCACGGTGGAGGCGCAAGCCACCAATGAAATGCAGGCGACGATTGACGGTGAACTGGCACAGTTGGCCGCCTTCACTGCCACCGCTGGAGCGAACGCGCAAGCCACGCTAGATGCCGAAGCGCTCAACGCGCAGGCGACGTTGGACGCGCAATCCACCGCTACCGAAGCTGTCGTTTCGACCCGTAGCGCGGCACAGGCTGCTGCCTTCCAGTCCCGAACCGAAACGGCCAGCGCGCCGACCCTTACGCCAGAGCCGAGCGCAACTCTGACCGATGAGCCGACAATGACCCCGACGGATCAACCGACCTTCACCCCCACCGATGAGCCGACAGTGACGGTGACGGATGACCCTAGCGCGACCCCAACGGATGAGCCAACCCTGACGCTAATCCCGTCGCTTGAGCCAACCTTGACGCCGTTTGATCCGACCAGCACCCCCACCTCGCTGACCGACGTGGTGGCTCAAGCCGCGCAAGCGCCGCAATTCACGCCGGTTATTGCGCTGATTATCGGGTCAATCTTGTTAGCGTTAATTGTGGCCGCGTTGATCGTCTTGCGCCGCCGCCGCAACCAGTAACCTTTAGAGGTGCAAGGCACAAGGTGCAAACGGTTAAACTTTAGCTCGTACCTTGCCTTTCAGCTTGCACCTCACCCTTATCAGCACGGCACAGGGCGAATTGAGGTATGATTCGCCCTGTGTGATTCTGTTAAAAAAGTGATTTAAGGATTTTAAGCCATGACCGATGTTGTGATTCTTGATGCCGTTCGGACTCCGCTAGGTCGGCGCGGGGGGTGGTTGCGCGAGACCCACCCCGTCCGCTTGGGCGCGCATGTGATTCGGGAATTATTGGCGCGATCCGGCCTCCCGATTGAGGAACTCGACCATGTGTTGATGGGCTGTGTGAGCCAAGTCGGGGAACAGACTTTTAACCTCGCCCGCAATGTCGTTTTAGACGCCGGTCTGCCCTTCAGCGTGCCAGCTACGACTTTGGATTTTCAGTGCGGCAGCAGTCAACAAGCGGTGCATCTGGCGGCAGCGATGGTCGCCAGCGGCCAAGCCGAAGTCGTGATTGCGGGCGGCGTCGAACAGATGACCCGCGTCCCGATGGGATCAAGCCTCGTCAACGGGCAGCCATTCACCGACAAAATAATGGAGGCTTATCAGCTTATCCCACAAGGTATGGCGGCGGATGAAATCGCGCAGCAATGGGGCATCAGCCGCGCTGAGGTCGATCAAATTGGCTATGACAGCCACAAGAAAGCCGCCTACGCCGCCGCGCAAGGCTGGTTCAAGCGTGAAATCGCTCCGATTGCGGGCGTCGGTGATGACGGCTCACCTATCACCATTGAACACGATCAAGGCATACGCCCGACGGTTAACTTGGACAAGATGGGGACGCTGGCATCGGCCTTCACTTCGGACGGCGTGACGACGGCTGGCAACAGCAGTCAGATCAGCGACGGCGCGGCGGCGGTCTTGGTCACGACCTCAGCATGGGCGCATAAACTCGGACTGAAGCCCCGTGCGCGCATCATCGCATCGGTGACGGTGGGCAGTGACCCCCATCTGATGCTGACTGGGCCGATCCCCGCCACGCAAAAAGTTTTGGCGCGGGCGGGGCTGAGTTTTAGCGACATCGACTTGTTTGAGGTCAATGAGGCGTTCGCGGCGGTGATTGCGATGTGGGCGCACGAATACAACCCGGATATGAGCAAGGTTAATGTCCACGGCGGCGCTATCGCGCTCGGTCATCCGTTGGGTGGCAGCGGCGCACGCCTGATGACCACCTTGCTGCACGCGCTTGAGACTCATGACCAGCGTTTTGGCCTGCAAACCATGTGCTGTGGCGGCGGCATGGCGACAGGCACAATCATCGAACGATTGGGCTAACAACCATGATGGACGAATTACTGCAAAAGGCTGCTGATGCGCTCCGGGCGGCCAAACGAGTCGCGGTGTCCTCCGGCGCGGGCGTGAGCAAAGAATCCGGCATCCCGACCTACCGTGAGGCGCTGACTGGCTTGTGGTCAAATTACAGCTTTCAGGAATTGGCCTCCCCAGAAGGGTTCCGCGCCAACCCCGGCAAGGTCTGGGATTGGTATACCGAGCGCCGGATGCAATTGAAAACCGTCTACCCGAATCCCGGCCATATCGCGCTGGCAAAATTGGCTGACCTCGTGCCAGCCCTGACCATCATCACCCAGAATATTGATGACCTACACGAGCGCGGCGGCAGCCGAGATGTCATCCACCTGCACGGCAAACTCAACGAGGTCAAGTGTTTTTACAACTGTCAGGGTGAGCCAACCCTCGTCCATGAGGATGATTTCGTCTACGGCGAGTCCAGCCCGCCGACTTGCCCGCATTGTGGACGTTGGTTGCGCCCGAATGTGGTTTGGTTTGGCGAGATGTTACCCATCGGCATATTTGACCGCGCCGAGGCCATCGCCGCCCAAAGTGATGTGTTCATCGTGGCGGGTACGTCAGGGATTGTCTTTCCAGCGGCGCAATTGCCCCACGTCGCGAAGGGAGCGGGCGCGATGCTCATAGACATCAACCCCGACGCCACTGATTACGACGCTTTGACCGATATTTCACTGCGCGGGGCGTTTGGTCAAATCATGCCGATGCTGCTTGACCGCGTGATGCAAGGGCGTTGAACGTGACACGTCTCATCCTCGGTTTGCTGGCCGCGTTCGCGCTGATAGGCGTGGCCTCAAACGCACAAGACGCGCCGAGTCAGGTCTATCACGCGCTCCGGGATGGGCGCGGCGGGGCGCTGGTGTTCATCAACCCCGCCACAGGTCAGGAACAGCGCCTGTTGGCGGCGGGCGAACGTTTTACGTCTCTGCGCGGCGGCGTGCTGTGGTGGGATGGGGCGACCCACCAAGCGATGTGGGCGACGCCAGATGACGGCCTCATCCGTCCGCACCCGTTCATCCAACCCCGTGCCAGCGATTCACGGATAGATTGGGTGGTTAGTGACGGCGGACGGCGGATTTTATGGACGCTGGTGCGCGATGATGCGCCGGGGATCATTACGACCCAGACATGGGTGGCGGGCGCGGATGGCTCTGAGCGTCGGATGATTTGGGAAGAAACGCGCACCGACGGCCTGCGCGTCAAACCCGTGGGTTTTTCGCCCGATGGTCAAACGGTGGTGATGGATTATCAGCCGGGCGGCTTAGAAAATTTGCTGATTTTCCCGCAGTTCGCCGGGTTGTTCACGCTCGACATCATGGCGGAATCGCCTGAAATCGAATTCTTGCCGGGCGAGCCGGGCGATTTCACCGGCGCGGGCGTCAAAGACGGGCGGGTGGTGCGGTTGACGGTGGCCGGGGCGTTGGGAGGATTTGATGTGCGCGTTTTAGACTTGGCGCTGGGGCGCGCCTTGACGATTGACGCGCTGCGTTTGACCGGATACACCTTAGCGGGCGATGTGTTGGTCTCACCCGACGGGGACAGTGCTGTGTACACACTGGCGTCCATCAGCGGCGGGGCCGGCGCGGCTCAAATCAACTCGGTGTTGGTCAGCGTGGATGTCAGTGGTCTGACTCAAACCGTCCTCACCGCGCCGCAGCCGCGCTTACTGCGCCCGGTGGCATGGACGCCAGACGGCCAATCTGTGCTGTTGATGGATCCCGCGCAAGACGGGACATGGAAGATTCGCCTCGATACAGGCAAGGTCGAACCCGTGGCCGATTTAACATGGGTCGGGACAGTCGAAATACCGTGAAAAATCGTAGGGGCGACACACAATGATTAAAACACCACAGGCAAAAGTCAAACCGATTTTCGAGGCACTCCGGCAGGTTTATGGCGACTTGACATGGCGGGCGGAAAGCGCCTCCGACCCGATGGACGAATTAATCAGTTGCATCCTCAGCCAAAGCACCAGCGACACCAACCGCGACAAGGGTTTTTTTGCGCTCAAGGCGCGTTACCCGACATGGCAAGATGTGGTCGATGCGCCGCCGCCGGAGGTGGTTGACACATTGCGCCCGGCGGGTCTCGCCAATCAAAAAGCGCCCCGGATTCAAGCCGTCCTGCGCCGAATTTATGACGAACGTGGCGAGTATAACATCGACTTCTTACGCGACATGCCGCTGGATGAGGGGCGAAAGTGGCTGATTTCGTTTGACGGCATCGGCCCTAAGACGGCGGCGATTGTGTTGTGCTTCTCATTCGGCAAACCCGCCATCCCGGTTGACACGCACGTCCACCGCGTCAGCGGGCGGCTCGGCCTCATCCCAGACAAAATGTCGGCGGATAAGGCGCACCCGTTGATGGACGCGCTCATCCCAGTCGATTGGCATTACCCGTTCCACCTGTATCTGATTTACCACGGGCGAGAGACCTGTACCGCCCGTGTCGCGCACTGCGAACGCTGCCCGCTGACCGCCCTGTGTGATTATTATGCCGCCACGACGCACGGCGCACCCAAACCCATCAAACCGACTCAGAAAGCCTGACCGACCCCATGCACATTTTTTTTATCACCCCACCCAGACGACGCGCCCCTCAGTTGCGCCGGATGGATTCGCCCAACCGGTATGTGTCAAGGATAATGAGACAACTTCGTAAAACTGGTTAAGAGAGATTCTCGGGTTGGTCGGATGACTTTTTCGCTTGTTCGCCCAACTTACCTATTCATCATCCTCAATACTGACCGTCACATCAGCAACAGAAATCCCGTTATACCCCGCGTCAGCACTAACCGCGCTGTGTGTGATGACAGCGGTATGATCGCCTTCAACCATAGAATCATCCACCGCCGACACCGTGACCGTCTGCGGCGTATCCCAATTCTGCGGCGTAAAGGTGAGTGTAGATGGACTGACAGTGAGTTGGT
>Ga0105046_10019798_pt1 | contig 10197 bp, 6 predicted proteins | sample MAT03_FD_78385 | JGI IMG/M metagenome (GOLD analysis project Ga0105046, IMG submission 78385) | Freshwater microbial communities from Lake Fryxell liftoff mats and glacier meltwater in Antarctica - MAT-03 (megahit assembly) | ecosystem: Environmental > Aquatic > Freshwater > Ice > Liftoff... | reverse complement strand
CGATTCTGACCGTGCTTCCAAACCGGGAACCCGTGGCGATTGCGAAGAGCGCCCCGTCGTCGACGTCGATGATGATCCCGATTCTCGTTTCGCTTCTCGCAATCGCTCTGATCGCTGTTCTCCTTTATCTCTTCGTGATTTAGCCTGAATTGGACGGCGAACTAGATCCGGCCACGCCGCGGGTGATTGATTGCCATGTGCATGTATTTCCGCCCGAGGTCGCTGCGCATCGAGAGTCGTATCTCGCGCGAGATCGTTGGTTCGAGCTCCTGTACCAAAACCCTAAAGCTCGACTCGTCGACGCAGAGGAACTTGTGGCCGCGATGGATACTGCCGGTGTAGATCGATCGATTCTGTGCGGGTTCCCCTGGGCCGACGAAGCGCTTTGCCGGTTACACAACGATTACATGGCCGATGCGGCCAATTGGTTTCCGGATCGACTCTCCTGGCTCGGGATCGTCGCGCCAACAAGGCACGGCGCAATTCCTGAAAGCCAGCGCTGTTTCGAAAAGGGGGCGATCGGCATCGGTGAGCTCAACGCCGATGCTCAAAACTTCGATTGGCGAGAGATCAACGATCTCCGGAACTTCGTTGACGTGTGCGTCGAATCGGATCGCCCTGTCCTGCTGCATTCAAGTGAAGTACTGGGACACATTTATCCTGGCAAAGGCACCGCCACCCCGGAAAAACTTGTCCATTTTCTGGCGAGTTTTCGCAACCTGAAGGTGGTTGCGGCACATTGGGGTGGAGGGTTGCCATTCCACGAACTGATGCCCGAAATCGAATTGGTGACATCGAATGTGGTTTACGATTCCGCCGCCTCGACCTACCTGTACAAACCCCAGATCTTCCGTACAGTGCTTGATATTGTCGGACCCGATCGCGTTCTCTTTGGAAGCGACTATCCTGTACTGAAGATGGATCGCTTCCTGAATCGTGTGCGCCAGATCGAATGGCGCGATCAACAAGAACGAGAGGCCGTACTGGGCCTCAATGCCGAACGCTTTTTCCGGATCGGTGACGCGGAGACCAAGGGATGATTGCCGGACTTCGTGGTCAGATCGTGGCCAAATACGCAGATTCACTGCTCGTTGACGTCAACGGCGTCATCTACCGAGTCGGCACCAGCGCGACGACGGTCTCTGAATCTGGCGATGTCGGGGACGCAATTGAACTCAAGACATATCTGGTGGTGAGAGAGGACATTCTCGCGCTCTATGGATTCGCCTTCGACGAGGAGATGCGCGTTTTCGAGGCGTTGATCGCCGTTACCGGCGTAGGTCCTCGGCTTGCCTGCGCCGTACTCTCAGTGCTGAAACCGGAAACGTTGCACATCGCGGTCGAACAGGGGGACGCGGATACCCTGGCGACTGTTCCTGGCATTGGCAAAAAAACCGCAGCCAGACTCATCGTCGAATTGCGCGGAAAGTTGCCGGAGGCAGGTTTCGCTTTTGCCGCACCCTCGTCGGAAGACTCGGATGTCATAGCGGCACTGCGGGCACTTGGTTACAGCCTCGGCGAGGCGAATGTCGCTGTCTCCCGAATCGGCAAGCAGACTGGCTCCTCGGTCGAGGAGCGCGTTATCGCCGCGCTGCGAGAAATCAACGCCGATAACTGATCTTTTTTGCGACTACTGGAATCAATCGAGTCGACGCTCGATCGCCTTCGCGTGCGCAGTCAATCCCTCCGCCCGGGCGAGTGCAATCGTCGCTGGTCCGAGCCGAGTGAGCGCTTTGCGATTCGCGGCAGCGACATTGATCACCTTGGTGAAATCGCCAACATGTATCGGTGAGAAGAATCGGGCGGTGCCACCAGTCGGCATCACGTGACTTGGGCCGGCGGTGTAGTCGCCCAGGGCCTCCGGGCTGTTTTCTCCAACGAAGATACCTCCCGCGTGTTTGACCAGCGGAACCGCGGACCAAGGGTCGGAAAGCAGAAGACAAAGATGTTCCGGAGCATAAGCATTTGAGAGATCGACGGCGATTTCAATCGTCGGAACAACCGCGATAATCCCGTTGCGGACGATCGAGGCTCCGGCGATGTCCGCGCGTTCGAGTTCCTTCAGTTGACGTTCCAGTTCGATTTCGACTTTTCGCGCGATATCAGCGCTGGTGGTGATGAGAATGGCGGTCGCCATTACATCGTGCTCGGCCTGGGCCAGCATGTCAGCCGCGGCAAGCACAGCGTCGGCCGATTCGTCCGCCACCAGTAGCGTCTCCGTCGGACCAGGCAAGGCATCGATCGCGACAGAACCATAGACTCGTTGTTTGGCGAGTACCACGAAGATGTTCCCTGGACCGAGAATCTTATCGACGTGAGGAATCGTTTCGGTGCCATAGGCCATCGCGCCAATCGCCTGTGCGCCTCCTACCTGAAAGACCCGATCGACACCCGCAATTTTTGCTGCCGCCAGAATCAAGGGAGATACCGCTCCGTTGTGCGGCGGGGAGCAGACGAAGATTTCCTGGACACCCGCTACTTTCGCCGGAACTGCAGTCATCAGAAGAGACGATGGGTAGACCGCAGTTCCTCCTGGCGCGTAAACGCCCACGCGATCCAACGGTCGAACGATCTGTCCAAGCGCGCCTTCATCGGTGTAATCGAACCACGATGTGCGCAATTGCTTTTTGTGGAAGTGAGCGATCTGCTCTGCGGCGAGCTCCATGGCGTCGCGCAATTCGGGTGAGATTGCGTCATAGGCAGAATCCCAATCAGCCTTCGGAACTTCGAGCGACTCCGGCGCACCACCATCAATCGCGTCGGTATAGCGACGAATGGCCTCATCGCCGTCACGCTGCACATCTCTCAAAATGCGGTCAACGACCTCGTGAGCAGTAAGGTCCTGTCCGAAAACTCGGCGAATTCCCTCCTGCATTCTGGGTGAGAGCACAGCCTCTTCGAAACCCCGCTTGCGTGTCAGCGCTTTACGTGCTTCAGTGAGATCCGTGATTGTTCTGATCGAAAAAGTGAACTCGGTCATCGCGGTCGGTCTTTCTGTCCGTCAATGAGAAAAGCACGGGATCGGGGTTTATCAGGAACGCAACGCCCCACTTACTCGCTGTTTGAGCACTTTCTCCAATTTTCCACGTACCTTGACCAGTTCAGCATCGGTCAGCGCCCGGTCCGGAGCGGTGAAGGTGACTCTGAAGGCCATACTCTTGTTACCCTCACCGATTTGACTTCCGCGGTAGATATCGAAGAGGGTGAAGTTCGACGCCAATGGACCGCATCCGTCGGAGAGGGCACGTTGAACTTCTCCCGCTGTGACAGCTTCGGGAACCACAATCGCGAAATCCTGATGCACCGGCAGGAAGCGAGGAACTCTTACTTCTCGCCGTTCCCTTGACTGCGTCTGGAGGATTACATCAAGATCGAGTTCGGCCACGGCTACGCGGAAATCATCGATTCCAAACGCGCTCGCGACATCCGGGTGAAGTTCGCCCACGCGACCGACGATCACGTCGCCTTGCGTCAGGATTGCAGATCGACCCGGATGAAGGCCATGCGCAACTTCGGCTGTCACGGTTAGCGCCACACCGAGCCGTACCGCGAGATCGTCAATCATGCCCTTGACATCGAAGAAGTCCATCGATTCCCGCGACGCATGCATGCCGGTTGATTCACGACGCCCGGCGACGGCGACCGCAACTGTCTCGGCCTCGTATGGCAATTTGTCTCTGCCATTCGGCAAGTAGACATGCGCAAGTTCGAAGAGTCGAACACTCTCCGCGTGTTTCAGATTCGCCGAAACCGCCTGTACGAGTGATGGAATCAACGTCGGTCGAAGCAAATCTCGCCCGGCCTGCAGCGGGTTGATGACTCTGACCAGATTGGCGCGGGCGGCTCGGTGGACGAATCCCAACCACTCGCTATCGTGGCTACTGAACGGCGCGAGGTCCTCTTGACTGACGGTGACATAGGTTATTGCCTCGCTTGCACCATGCGCCATCAGAATCGATCGCACGGACTTGCGGAGCTGGTAGGCAGGATCCCTCTTAACCTGAATGGTGCGACCAATCGGCAGCGTGGATGGAAGTCCCTCGTATCCGATCACACGAGCGACCTCTTCCACGATATCCTCGGGAATTGAGACGTCGCGGCGATATGTCGGGATCGTCACGGTCAGTGATTTGTCGGCTCCCACACCATTGATCGATGGAGCGAAGTCCAGCCGTGTCAGCGCATCAAGGATTTGATCATCGAGATATTCAATGCCCAGGTGTCGGCCAATTTTGGCTATTGGCATCGTGAGTGATGCCGGTGCGACTGGTGAAGGATAGACATCGGCGACCGCGGTCACCCTCGCGTTCGGGCAAAGATCGAGAATCAGCCGGGTCGCCCGTGCGATCGCCAGACTGACCAGGTTCGGATCGATTCCTCGTTCGAATCTCGCAGACGCATCTGATCGCAGCTTCAACGATCGGGCTGTTTGCCTGATCGACGACATGTTGAAATTGGCTCCCTCGAGAATCACGGTTTTCGTGTTGTCCGAGATTTCCGAATTGAATCCACCCATCACCCCTGCCAAACCTACTGCTTTGTTCGCATCTGCGATGACCAGCATGTCGGTCGAGAGGCTACGCTCAACGTGATCGAGCGTCTTCAATGTTTCACCCTCATGTGCTCGGCGAACGACGATTCGTCGCTCGTCGAGTGCATCCAGATCAAACGCATGAAGAGGTTGACCAATCTCGTGCATGACGTAGTTGGTTACATCCACAATGTTGGAGATCGGACGCAACCCTGCCGCATTGAGACGCCGTGCAAGCCACTCCGGTGAAGGACCGATTTTCAGTCCCTCGAAGACAATCGCCATGTAACGGCTGCACAACGCTGTATCATCGATGGTAACAAGTTCATTGGCCGCCGTTGGATAAGAACCGATGTCCGCAATCTCCGGGGATTTCACCTCAGATTGTGTCAATGCACCGGCCTCGCGGGCAATTCCCTGAACTGAAAATGCATGTGCCAGATTCGGTGTGATTTCGAACTCGATAACGGTGTCGCCGAGATAGTCTTTCAGGGGTGATCCAACAGGCGCGTCGGCCGGCAAAACCAGAATTCCTTCGTGTTCCTCGGAGATACCTAGCTCCTTTTCGGAGCAGACCATCCCCTCGGACTTGATCCCTCGGATCATTCCGGGTTTGAGCGTTTTGAGCTCCATCCCTTCGCTGTGCCCGTCATACAGGCGTGCTCCCGCCAAAGCGAGTGCGACCGTCTGTCCCTGGGCAATGTTCGGTGCCCCGGTAACTACGGTCAGGTGATGTTCTCCGGCTTCGACTGTTGCCAGCACCAGCCGGTCTGCGTCAGGATGGCGTTTGACCTCGGCGACGTAACCGACATAGACGTTGTTCCAGAGTTCACCAATCTCCTCGAACTTCTCCGCTTCGAGTCCCGCCATCGTCATACGATTCGCAAGATCCTTTGGAGCCAGACCTGTTTCGACGAAGTCCGCGAGCCATTTCATTGGAACTTTCATATGAGATGCACCTCTGTGGTGATGAATCCAGCGTCAGATCGACGCACGTCCGAACTGGCCAAGAAAGCGAAGATCATTTCCGGCGAAGGCGCGAACATCATTCACGCCGTATTTCATCATCACCATCCGCTCAACCCCGAGACCGAACGCGAACCCCTGGAACTTCTCCGGGTCGTACCCGACCCCTCGCAGCACTTTCGGGTGAACCATCCCGGCGCCGCCCATCTCGAGCCAACCCGTGTGCTTGCAGACTCGGCAGCCTTTGCCATTGCAGATCGCACAATCGACCGCGAAATCGACCCCCGGTTCGACGAATGGGAAGTAATCGCAGCGGAACCGAACTCGCCGTTCGGGACCGAAGAGTTGGCGGGCGAGTTCTGTCAGGACACCTTTGAGGTCCGCCATCGTGATGTGTTCATCGACCGCCAGACCCTCGATCTGGTGGAACATCCATTCGTGAGATGCGTCCTGAGCTTCAAAGCGGTAGACACGCCCGGGGACGATCACGCGAACCGGTGGTGCGGTCGATTCCATCACCCGCGCCTGCATCGGAGAGGTGTGTGTCCGCAATACGATCTCTTCGTTGTCTGAGTCGACGATCATTGTGTCCCAGACATCGCGAGCCGGGTGGTTCGCCGGGATGTTGAGCAGATCGAAGTTGTAACGGCCGGTCTCCACTTCGGACCCGAAGACAGTTTGGAAACCCATGAGTGCGAAGATTTCGCTGATTTCGTCGATCATCATCGAAATCGGATGGGCGGTACCCATCAGCGGTTTCCGTCCAGGCAGCGTCACGTCGATTGACTCCGCCGCGAGTCGGACGTTCATTGCGTTGCCTAGAACATGGTCCTTGGCAACTTCCAAAACAGTTAGGAGACCTTGCTTGGTTTGATTTGCCAATCCCCCGACAAGCTTTCGTTCATGTTCAGGAATTTGCTTCATTTTCCGCAGTATCTGGGATATTGCGCCATCAACATAAGTGCGACGCCAATCATTCAGTGCTTCGGTCGATTCAGTAGCGAGCAACGCAGATTCGGAATCAATGATTATGAGCCGTAGTTCCTCCAAAGGGGTTTGATTTGTTCCCGGCCAGTAGGAGCAGTTCTGACCATACAGACGACCACCTAAAGGAAAGACGCTCATGTATGCCTTGGCAATGTCGATTGTTCGACGTTTTACATCAACGTCAAAATTTGAAAGGTGATACTGCACTATGTACTCGTCATCCAAATGAGGATTGACTTCGACAGAGTCTATGTCCAAGCTGTTTTGGTCGAAATGATCACTTCTCACAGTAACTCCTTAGAATTAACTGGCAACAAAAAAACCCCTCGGCAGGGACGAGGGGTTCCGCGCGGTACCACCCTGCTTCGCCGCCGAAGCGACGCGCTTATCGATCTGGGTACTTGTTCATCGAGCGACTTCGTGACCCAAACCCCGGGTTGAAATCCAAGGTTAAACCGACGAAGCCCTTTCGAGGCTGAGAACGGCGATCCGTGAGGATCAAACGTTCTTCAATCTCCGCACGAACAATTACAGACCTGTCCCGTAGTGGGGGACGCCAGGCATGACTACGCGGCATTTCTGCTTTCACCAGCCGGCTCGGGAGGGAAATTCACGAGGGCGCGTTCGCGGCGGCTTTCAGTCTGAGACCCACCTTCCCTGGTCGGCACCACCCTCAATACTCTTCTCCGTCATCGCCATAAGCTCTTCAATTGTGATGGCAGTATAGCAAAGCCGAGGGGGCGAAAGGCCTATACTCGTGAATGGCGTGTCGCCGCGCGATTCTTCGTCATGGTTCCGCGAGCGCGAGGAATTGCGCGACGACAGGTTGATACCGATACGACCACATGGTTTGGAGGAGATGATGGTGCAGACACTGATTGAGTCCGTTCGCGCTCGTGAGATTCTCGACTCGCGCGGTAACCCGACAGTCGAAGTCGATGTGACCCTCTATGGCGGGTCGATTGGGCGGGCAGCAGTTCCGTCCGGGGCATCAACCGGAGCGTACGAAGCAGTTGAACTTCGCGACGGAGACAAAAAACGCTACAGCGGCAAGGGTGTGCTGAAAGCTGTCGAACACGTCAACTTCGAAATCGCCGAGGCGGTTGTCGGACTCGATGCACTTGGTCAACGGGCGATCGATCGCACGATGATCGAAGTCGATGGTACCGAAAACAAAGGTCGTCTGGGAGCGAACGCGATTCTCGGCGTATCACTCGCAGTCGCCCGCGCTGCTGCCGCTGCGTCCGGCCTGCCCCTTTATCGTTACCTGGGTGGTCCGAACGCCCGCACATTGCCCGTGCCGATGATGAACATTCTGAACGGCGGTAAACATGCACTGGGTTCCAGTGTCGACATGCAGGAATTCATGGTGATGCCGATTGGAGCGGAGTCCTTTCACGAAGGACTTCGATGGGGCGCCGAGGTCTTCCACACCCTGAAGAAACTCCTCTCTGATCGCGGTTTGAGCACGAACGTCGGCGACGAAGGTGGATATGCTCCGAGTCTTGCCTCAAACGAAGAGGCGGTCGCGATTGTGACTCAGGCGATTGAGAAAGCCGGATACAACCCGGGAAGCGATATGGTGATTGCGCTCGATCCGGCTTCGACCGAATTCTATGAAGATGGCAAGTATGAGCTGAAAGGAGAGGGACGAACCCTTCCCAGTGCCGAACTGGTCGACTATTGGTCGAGTTGGGTCGAGAAGTACCCGATCGCCTCGATTGAGGACGGACTCTCCGAAGACGATTGGGAGAGCTGGCAGGCACTCACGACCCGTATCGGACACGGTGTTCAACTTGTCGGTGACGATCTTTACGTAACCAACACCAAACGGCTTGAACGCGGAATCAAAGAGAAATCAGGCAATGCGATTCTGGTCAAACTCAACCAGATCGGCACGTTGAGTGAAACGTTTGATGCCATCGAAATGGCGCAACGAGCCGGTTTCAACGCGGTGGTCTCCCATCGTAGCGGCGAAACCGATGACACCTTCATTGCTGATCTGGTTGTTGCCACGAATGCGGGCCAGATCAAAACCGGCGCCCCTTCCCGTGTCGACCGGGTCGCGAAGTACAACCAGTTGCTGCGAATCGAAGAAGATCTCGGCGGCGATGCCATTTACCCTGGTAGCAGCATCTTCGCTCGATTCAGCTAGAAGAGCGTAGGGGTTGTCATCGCCGCCGGTGGTGTCAACCCCATCAACTTCAAAATCGTGGGGGCAGCAGTCGAGAGAATCGCATCAGTCCTCAAAATTGCGTGACGCTGTGGATGATCATCCGGCGTAACGAGCACAACTGGAACCGGGTTGGTCGTGTGCGCGGTCATCGGCATACCGGTAACATGATCGATCATCTCCTCGGCATTGCCATGATCCGCGGTGACGAACACGGCACCTCCCGCATTAAGCGCCGCGTTTATCACCCTTCCGAGCGACCGGTCGGCGGTTTCAACAGCCCTTATTGCTGCAGTCAATACACCGGTGTGTCCGACCATGTCGCAATTGGCGAAATTGACGATGACGAAATCGAATCGTCCTGACTCGATCGCACCAACGACTGCATCACTCACGCCGGCCGCACTCATTTCGGGTTGCAAGTCATACGTGGCCACTTTGGGCGAGGGGACCATTGCGCGTTCCTCACCGGGAAACGGCTCCTCCCTCCCACCGTTGAAGAAGAATGTTACATGTGGGTATTTCTCGGTTTCTGCACTGTGGAACTGGGTGCGGCCTGCGTCGCTGATTACTTTTGCGAGCGGTTCCGTGACGTCGTGGGGTGGAAAGGCAACCTGAACGGGAAGCGTCCGGTCGTATTGGGTCAAGGTGGTGACTGAGACCATGTCCCAAAGTTGCCTGGGACGTTCGAATCCGGTAAACACGGGCGACGCAAGTGCCTCGGTTAATTGACGACCACGGTCCGAACGGAAGTTGAAAAAGATAACCTCATCACCGGACTCGAATCGTGTGGCGTGCTCTCCGATGACCGTTGGGAGAATGAACTCGTCCGTGACACCGGCTTCGTACGATGCCTGGATTGCGTCCGAGGCGGTGGCCGAAACTGAACCGACACCGTCGACGATCGTATCGAATGCCAGCTTCGTTCGCTCCCACCGTTTGTCGCGATCCATTGCGTAATAGCGGCCGGAGACGGTGGCCACCCGCCCGACTCCGATCTCCGCCGTTGCTTTTTCAAGATCGTCAACAAATCCGAGACCGCTATGGGGAGCGGTGTCCCGGCCATCGGTAAAGGCGTGGATCGCGACCCGCGCGAGACCGCGACGTTTGGCCAGTTGGAGCAGGGCAAGGAGATGCCGGGTATGGCTGTGGACGCCTCCTTCCCCGACAAGCCCGAGAACATGCAGGGTCGATGCACGGACAATACACCGATCGATTGCTGCGCAAAGTGCTGGATTCCGGAAGAATTCACCCTCTCGGATCGATTTGTCGATCCGTGTGATCCATTGATATACGATGAATCCGGCACCCAGATTCAGATGCCCGACTTCTGAATTTCCCATTTGACCGGCTGGAAGACCAACGTTCTCTCCCGATGTCAGCAGAGTCGCATGTGGATATCGTGCGAGCAAATCGTCCATGACAGGGGTATTGGCGGCCAGCACCGCATTTCCCGGTTCATCTACTCCAATTCCCCAGCCGTCGAGGATGACGAGAACGACCGGTCGACTCGGAGTTTTTACTTCAGTAGTCATCGTTT
>Ga0105046_10019797_pt1 | contig 10197 bp, 7 predicted proteins | sample MAT03_FD_78385 | JGI IMG/M metagenome (GOLD analysis project Ga0105046, IMG submission 78385) | Freshwater microbial communities from Lake Fryxell liftoff mats and glacier meltwater in Antarctica - MAT-03 (megahit assembly) | ecosystem: Environmental > Aquatic > Freshwater > Ice > Liftoff... | reverse complement strand
CGCTCGCGGCTCCGACGGAATAAATTAAATCTTCGGTTCGTCCGGCGGAGGCGGAACGTCCTTCGGAGGAGCACCCGCGCTGGGGAAGAACGGCGGCGGTTCCGCGGGCGGCACCGGGGTAACCGGAGGCGGCAGCGGGCTGGACGGGCCGGGCGTCGGTGCGGGAGCTGGGGCCACCGGCGGCGGGGGCACGGTCGGCAGCGAAATCGCTCCGCCCGAACTCACGGTCGCGCCCGGAGGGCCGACCGGGGCCAACGGTGTGCCTTCGGCATCCTGTTGCGAGAAGACTTCATCGAGCTCCACTTCGTCCACCTTCTTCCGCATCAGCAAGTAGATCATCGTGCTGGATGTCCAGAAGTAGCTGTAGATGAAGCCGATCATGAGCAAGAACACGAGTACCATCCAGAACGTGACCATGCCGGCACCGGCTTGGTTCCACCACGTCATTTGCTCCATGTACGCTTCGGATTCTTTCGGGTTCACCGGTTCGTAGTCGCCCGTATTCGGCGATTGGTAGATTTCGACGGGGCTGCCCTTCAACATGAGTTCGCGCCAGCCGAGGCTCTTGGGGCTGTACACGAAGAGGAAGTCCGGCTTGCGATCGGTGAGCATGATGTTGGCGGGCTGGCTCACGGCCCACTTGCCGAAGTACACCATGAGGCAGCCGATACCGAGTACCACGAAGGTGACGAACACGCCGTACACCACCGAGACGATGATGTACCAGAGGTACTGCCACGGGGCTTGGAACACGTAGTTGTAGCTGCGGCTGAGGGCATCGAAGGTATCGCTACCTTCCGTGCTGACGGTCGCGTTCATCATCGGGTAGCCGACGAGGCCGATCAGCAAGATCGTAATGACGATGCCGCCGAGGATCACGAGCGGCAAGCCGATGCCGTAAAGCAGCACGTCGCCGAGGATCGGCACGAGAGCCACCAAACCGTACAGGCTCATGCAGAAGACGATCACCGCGATCACGATCAGCGGCACGAGCGGCGAGAGCAAGTAGGAAACGTAACGTTCCTTCACAAACGTGATCGCTTGTTTTATCGAGATGCGTTCCTTGCCGCCGAACTGCACGGCGGCGAGGCGAGTGATGATGCCGCCGAAGAAGGCCCACACCGCTACGCTCCACACTAGGCAGAGCAACAGATACACGCGGGCGAGGAAGCTGGCATCCGGGTCGGCGATTTTCGTAATGATGAGGAATAGCTTGTTGAGCGGTTCCGTGAGCACGGGCACTTGTTCAAGGATGTAGTTGAGGCCGCCCTTCACCCACTTGGAGGCGGGGGAATCGGCGAGGGCCATGGCGAAGAGGAACGGGTTCTCGCCGCGGGATTCGTGCCACGGCATGGTGCGGAGCTTGCCGGTTTGAACCTTCGGGGCATCGGCCTTCAGGCCGCGCGATTCCGGCGAGCCGCTCCCGGCGAGGGCATAAATGGTCGCCCATTGGCGTTGGTCGCGGGCGTATTTCTGCATCCCGGCTTGGCGGTATTCGTCTTCTGTGTAATCCTTGCCATCGGCTTTCTTATCCCCCTTCTCCTTCTTCATCGCTTCGAGCTTGTACTCGGAGGCGTCGGGATCGGGTGCCTTCGATGGCACGAACACCGCGGAGAGGATGTACCAGCCGAAGCTCATGGCGAGGATGCCCGCCGCGGCGGCCAGCAACTTGCGCGGATCGAGCGCGATCTGGAAGCTGCGGAAGAGTTCCGTCCAGAGGTACTTGCGGGTCGGTTCTACAGGGGTATCGATGCGGCCCTCGGCCATGCTCTCTCCTCGGTTCGTGGCACGATTGAACGCGGCAATCCTGTCGCCGGGTGTTGGGGATGAATGTATGCCGGTACGTTCGGGAAGGCAATTCGAGTATTCGCGTGCGCTCCCAACGGAGTAAAAGTTCGGACTCCGCCGTGGAAATCTTCCACTCCGGGGGTTCCGATTTTGACATCGGCCACGGTGCCAACGCTCCGCATTTCTCCCATTGCCAATTGAATATAACGATTCTCGGAACTACACAAACTTTACCGGGAAGGATCCCACAGATACCATCCCGGAGTTCGGCATGTCCTCCCGTTTCCTTTCGATCCTTTTCTTCCTCGCAACCGCCCCAACACTCTTCGCACAATCGGCCAAGCCCGATCCGTCGCTACTCACCCTCGATCGCATCTTCGCTTCGGACGATTTCCGAGGCCAACGCATGCCCGCCGTGAAGTGGCTCGAAGGTGGAGCGTACACATCATTGGAAGCCGCGCCGAAGCTCAAAGGGGCGAGCGACATCATCCGATTCGATGCCACCGGGAAACGCGAAGTGCTCGTGCCCGCGGAGAATCTCGTACCCGCGAACGCCAAGGAACCTTTGGAGATCCAAGGCTACCAATTCTCCAAGGATCTCGATCTCGTGCTGATCTTCACCAACTCGGTGAGAGTCTGGCGGCAGAACACCCGCGGCGATTACTGGACATTCCGCCGTTCGACCCGCAAACTCGCCAAGCTCGGCGGCGATGCGAAACCCTCCACGCTGATGTTCGCCAAGTTCTCCCCGGCGGGCGACCGCGTCGGCTACGTCCGCGAGAACAATCTCTTCGTTCAATCGGCGGACGGTGGAAAGATCGAGCAATTGACGAACGATGGAACCAAGGAACTCATCAACGGCACGTTCGATTGGGTGTACGAAGAAGAATTCGCTTGCCGCGACGGTTGGAGATGGAGCGCGGACGGCAAACAGATCGCCTACTGGCAACTGAACACCCAAGGCGTGAAAGCCTTCACCATGATCGATAACACCTCGGCGAAGTACCCGATTCTCAACACCTTCGCTTACCCCAAAACCGGCGAGCGGAACTCCCTGTGCCGGGTCGGCGTGATCGCCGCGAGCGGCGGCGCCACCAAATGGATGGACGTACCCGGCGATACCCGCACCGACTTCTACATTCCCAAAATGGATTGGGCGAACGATGCGAACGAGTTGCTGTTGCTCCGCGTGAACAGGCTCCAAAACGCCGTGGATCTGATGCTCGCCGACGCCAAAACCGGCAAGGTGCGAACGGTGTTCACCGAACGCGATGGGGCCTGGGTCGATCTCCGCGATGAAAGCCTCGAATGGGTGGAAAAAGGCAACTCGCTCGTATGGTTGAGCGAACGCGACGGTTGGAAGCATTTGTATTTCGCCAGCCGGGATGGCAAGAGCATTCGGCGGATCACCGAGGGGGCCTTCGATGTGATCAATCTGTTGCAGATCGACGAAGCCGCGGGGGAAGCGTATTACATCGCCTCGCCGGAGAACCCCACCCAGCACTATCTCTACCGCTCCGCGTTGGACGGTTCGGGAACGTCGCAGCGCATCACTCCCGCCGATCAACCGGGTTGGCACGATTACAACATCGCCCCGGATAGTCAAACGGCGATTCACACGTATTCCACCTTCGATCAACCGCCCCGGGTCGAACTCATCGCGTTGCCATCGCACAAGGTGATTCGCACCCTGGCCACGAACGAAAAGCTCCGCGACGTGCTGGCGAAGTTGAAGCGAACCCCGGTGGAATTCTTTCGGGCCGATATCGGCGATGGCATCGCTTTGGATGGCTGGCTGATGAAGCCGGCCAATTTCGATCCGACCAAGAAGTACCCGCTCTTCTTCTACGTGTACGGGGAACCGGCGGGCCAGAGCGTTACGGATCGTTGGGGCGGGAGCCGATACCTTTGGCACCTCATGCTCACGCAACAGGGTTATGCGGTGGCCTGCGTGGATAACCGCGGAACGCCCAGCCCGCGCGGGCGGGATTGGCGGAAATCCGCGTATCGACAAGTGGGCACACTCGCCGCGAAGGAACAGGCCGCGGCGTGCCGCGAGTTGCTAAAACGACCGTACTTGGATGCCAGCCGCGTGGGCGTGTGGGGTTGGAGCGGTGGCGGTTCGATGACGCTGAATCTGATGTTCCGGGAACCGGAACTCTACCGCACCGGCCTGGCGGTGGCCGCCGTGCCCGACATGACGCTGTACGACACCATCTACCAAGAACGCTATATGGGTTTACCGCAAGAGAACGGCGAGGATTACAAGCGCGGTTCGCCGATCACCCACGCGGCGGGATTAAAAGGCAATCTTTTGATCGTTCACGGCACGGGAGACGACAACTGCCATTACCAAGGGGCGGAGAAACTCGCGGATAAACTGATCGAATTGAACAAGCCGTTCAGCATGATGGCCTACCCGAACCGCAGCCACTCGGTGAGCGAAGGGAAGAACACGACCCGGCACTTGTACGGAACCTTGACCCGCTACCTCAATGACAATCTCCCGGCGGGGCCGAAACCGTAGCGGGTGGCAAAGGGTTTCGCTCAATCCAACAGGCCAAAGCTGTAATTGATAGTCAAAAATCGAATGCCAATGACTGCCCCGAACGGCGGGCGTACGCCCGCTGAGGTTCTCACACTCAGCGGATTGACGCTTACCGCTCAGAAACTGGCTTCCTGATCTTTCGGATGTTCATCACCAAGTCGGGGCTTTCTTCCGCACGAGTTCATTGGCGTAATCGAGGCTGTCGAGCGTGCCCGCGTCGGTCCAGTAGCCTTCGAGCTTGCTGTAGCCCATGCGGTTCTGCGCGAGGTAATAGTTGTTCACATCGGTGATTTCGAGTTCGCCGCGGCCCGACGGCTTCAATGTCTTGATGACTTCGAACACGTCCGGCGGGTAAATGTAGATGCCGACCACGGCGTAATCGCTCTTGGGATTCGAGGGCTTCTCTTCGATACTCACCACGCGGTCGCCGTCGAGTTCCGCCACGCCGTAGCGCTGGGGATCGTGAACTTGCTGCAACCCGAGCCACGCCCAATCGGGCTTCGCGGCCGCGGCGTCGAGCATCCCTTTCAGGGGCGCCTCGAAGATATTATCGCCCAAAAGCACGCACGAGCGACTGCCGGTGCAGAAAAGTTCCGCGAGGCCGAGCGCCTGGGCGATGCCCCCGGCTTCGTCCTGCACGCGGTAGGTCAGCCGGCAGGAATGATCCTTCCCCGAGCCGAGGAGTTCGATGAAATCCCCCATGTGCTCGGTGCCCGAGACGAGCAGAATATCCTTCAGGCCCGCCCCGATGAGTTTCTTCAACGGGTGGTAGACCATCGGGTACGGGCCGACGGGCAGCAGGTGTTTGTTCGTCACCTTGGTCAGTTCGCCCATGCGGGTGCCTTTGCCCCCGGCGAGGATTACTCCGCGAATCATCTGAAGTCCTCAAGTGTTCATGTCGTCAGGTTCTCAAGTCGAAGAGCCATCATGTCCGTTGTCTTGACCTGATGACTTGATCGACTTGAAGATTAGGCTTTGCCGTACTGCTTCTCGTAATAGCTCAGGTAATCCATGTTCTTGATGTTTGCCACCCAATCCGAATTCGCCCGGTACCACGCGATCGTCTCGGCCAGGCCTTGTTCGAATGTCACCTGCGGCGCCCAGGCGAGTTCGCGCTCGGCCTTCGTGCAATCGATGGCGTAGCGGCGGTCGTGGCCCAAACGATCTTGCACATATTTGATGAGCGACTTCGGCTTGCCCAGCAGTTCGAGCAACGTTTGCGTGAGGTGCAGGTTCGCCTTCTCGCAGCGGCCGCCGAAGTTGTACACCTCGCCGGGCTTGCCGAGTCGCCATGCGGCTTCCACGCCGGAGCAATGATCGCTCACATGAATCCAATCGCGGATCTGCATGCCGTCGCCGTACACAGGCACTTGCTTGTCTTCCAACAAGTTCGTCACGAAGAGCGGAATCAGCTTCTCCGGGAACTGGTACGGCCCGTAGTTGTTCGAGCAACGGGTAATCACCACCGGCATGTGGAAGGTGTGGTGGTACGCCTTCACGAGCATATCCGATGCGGCTTTGCTGGCCGAGTATGGGCTGCTGGGATCGAGGGGGGTATCTTCGCGGAACAAACCGGTCGGCCCGAGGCTGCCGTACACTTCGTCCGTACTCACTTGGACGTATTTTTGAACTTTGAACTCGCGGGCGGCATCGAGGAGGATTTGCGTTCCGAGTACGTTGGTGCGAACGAACGGGCCGCTATCCTGAATGCTGCGATCGACGTGGCTCTCCGCGGCGAAGTGGATGACATCGGTGATGCCGAGTTGGAACGCGGCCCGCACCGCTTCTCGATCGCAGATGTCCCCTTTGACGAACCTGTAGTTCGGGTGATCCGCGATGTCCGAGAGGTTGGCCAGGTTTCCGGCGTAGGTGAGGGCATCGAAATTGACGATCTTCACCGCGGGATCGCGGGCGAGGAGTTGCCGAATGAAATTGCTTCCGATGAAGCCGCACCCGCCAGTCACGAGAAGCACCACCATTGCGAACCCCCCGCATTTCCTGCCCGAAGCAAATCGCACCGTGTTAGTGGTGTAGAGGAACAACCATGATTAGGAAAGGTTGGGGGGGTAAACGAAAGGGAAGCTTGCAAAGTGGTGGAAGTGATCGGCTCGCCGTCGAGACTCGCAGAGAGAAAAGTACACCCGACTGGAGTCGAACCAGTAACCTTCGGTTCCGTAGACCGATGCTCTATCCAATTGAGCTACGGGTGCATCGTTCAGGAATGCTATTCCCAATCACAGACATTGTCAACGGTGGCGGGGTTCGCAAGTTTCGGATTACTTCTTCGCCACGTCGAGCTTGTACCCCTTGCCCTCGAGGCGGATGCCGAAGGCGGTATCCTCATTTCGCCAAAAGATCGCTTGCTGGGCGAGAGGGGCATCCAGTTTGGCCGCATCGTAAATAGCGAAGGTTTTCTGCCCGGCGCCCGGATGGAATTCGCGGTGGGTTTCCCCCGGCTGAATTTTCACCGGCTTGCCTTGGATGGGCCGATTCGGGGTGCCGGCGACTTCCACCACCACGATCGCCTGCTTGGTTTCATTCTTGATCGTGACCCAACCCGCAAGCACATCGGGGGTTAGGAACAGCCCCCCTACGAGGGCAAACAATATGGGCCATTGGCGAAGCATGCGGCACCCAGGAAGCCAGAACGGTCTGTCAGCGGGTGAACGCAACGAGGAATCGAACTTGCGCAGAATTCGGTTACGCCGACTTCGGTTCGCTCTCGAAGCACATTTTGTAAACGATACCCGCGGCGCCGGCCCCGACGATCGGCGCGATCCAGAATAACCAAAGTTGCGCGACCGCCCATCCTCCCACAAACAGTGCCGGGCCGGTGGATCGGGCCGGGTTCACCGACAGATTGGTCACCGGAATGCCGATCAAATGGATCAAAGTTAGGCCAAAGCCGATGGCCAAGGGCGCGAAGCCTTGTGGGGCGCGTTTGTCGGTGGAGCCAAGAATGATAATCAGGAACATAAACGTCAGTACGATTTCGGCGGTGAGGCACGCGACCAATGAGAATTTTGCCGGGGAGTGTTCGGCATATCCGTTGGCGGCGAACCCGTCGGCGGTTGTGAAACCTTCTTTCCCGGATGCGATGACGAAAAGCACTGCGGCCCCGGCGAGTCCGCCGAGGACTTGGGCGATCACATACGGCAATAACTCGGCCGCTTTGAAACGCCCGCCTGCGACCAAGCCGACCGAGACCGCCGGATTGAGGTGGCAACCGGAAATGTGGCCGATGGCGTACGCCATCGTGAGTACGGTGAGACCGAACGCCAACGAGACCCCGACGAGGCTGATCCCGATATTGAAGGGCGTGCCTTCCAGTTTTGCGCCGACGACGGCGGCCAAGACCGCGCTGCCGCAACCTCCGAATACCAGCCAAAATGTGCCGATGAATTCGGCGATGCAACGTTTCGAAAGCGGCATGAGCATACCCTTTTTTTGAATTGGTCGGCGAGAACGGCCGTCGAATACACCCACGTTATAGGGTTGATCGGGCGGGCGTCAAATCACCGCTTCGATCATATCGACTTCCGGTATCCGCAATTTCAACTCGGCTTCCAAGGCGCTCACCACGGCGCTCATCGTGTTCGGGCAACTCCCGCACACCGCCCCCAAGCGAACGCTCGCGATGCCGTTGAAGACTTCCACGACTTCAATTTCGTTGCCATCAAGGCCGAGCGACGGGGATACCTCCCGAAGCACCGTTTGAACTCGGAGTGCGAGGCTAACCGGTTCGGAAACCACGGCGGGAACGCGGAGAACCAAGAGAGTGCAATCGTCGTTCACGATCTTTCCTTCCATTCGGAGCATTTCGATTTCGGCTGCCCAATCCTCGGCACTCATCGACGCGTATTTGTCTAATGAATCGCCGAGGGTGAACAAGTGCCCGGCGACGGCATCGGTGGCCAACAGAAACAAATCCCCCGGAAGGCAACGCCCTTCCGCGGCGATAGCCGCGATGGAACCGCCGCGCCGCAACGTACGCAACAGATCTGGGGCGGAATCGAGTTGATCCTTTATGACGAGCGGGAAGGAAAGCCAAGGCTTCCCCGCACGCACCCGGAAGAGCACGGCATCCCCCACGGCGAGCGCCCGCCACGGCCTCGCTCCATTCTCGGAGGCGGGGCCGAGAGCGAGGGCGCAGAGCGTGGCGGCGGCACCGGTGCCATCGACTTTGTTCTGAGCGCTCCATTTCAAAGCATGGTAATCGATCCGCTGCTGCCATTCCGCACGGCAAGTAGAAACGAACTCCGCGAGGTTGGCAACGTCGGGTCGGAGTTCGAGGAACTTTTTGGAAAGCAGCTCGGCCCACGTTCGGCAAAAGATCCCTTCGCTGGCACCATCGCAGACCACGGCGGTACCCGCCTCGGCATCCACGGCGAAGCCGTCTTCCCAATGCTGCGGTTCGTTGCCCCGTTTTTGCAGCCAGAATTCGCGCAGCATCTCGAACGCGGGGGCGTTCGTCAGTTCGACAATCGATTGATCGATGGTGGGGCGTTCCTCGAACAGCAGGTTCCACACCTCTTCAATCGGATAGGTATTCCATGAAGATCCGGAATTTGAAGCGGGGGCGTAGGCTTCCGATTCAGGAACCTCGGCGGGAGCGAAGCGGGCATGCCAAATCCGCGGCGGACCGTGGGCGGAACTCAGCGCCGAGAGGCTGCGCAGGTGCCGGAAGTATTCTTCGTCAAAGCCGAGGCCGCTGGTGCAATGCACGATGACCGGCGCACGGGCGTTCGGCTTGCCCGCGAGCCAACGTGCGACGAGGCGGTAGGCGAATGCGAGTGCAGCAGTTGGGTCGGGTTCGCCGAGGGGAGTGGCCGGTTGGGCGAAGTTCCGGGGAAGGTCTTCGCCACTTTCGGCGAGTTCTTCCAACGCAATCTCGGCGAGGGGAATTGTGGAGCGGGTGTTCGCCCCGTGTAGCAAGCGGAGGATTTCCACACCGTCCGAGGTAGGGCGAATGCCGAGTAACGCGATCTCGAAGGCGATGCCGGTATCGCCGGCCGCGATCAAGCCTTCCAGCAATCGATTGATGAAGTCGTTGGCGGTGAGGTGTGCCGGGAACATGCCGGTCGGGCCCTCTACGTCCCGGTTCATCTCCTCCGAGAGATCGAAGAGCGCGACGAACAAACCGGTGGCAACGGGGGGTGTCATAGGAAGTTATTCATATGCCCACGGCAGTTTCAGGCCCATGGGCCGGAGCATTCGTGCTTGACCCGGCAAAGGTGCCGGGGGAGGAAGTACTCCGTGGCACCCCATGGCACCTTCATGTGGCACCACATGGCACCCGTGAACACCGATCATCATTCTCTCACAATGTGCCCGGCCGTGGGCATTGTTCACGATCTTCGGACGCTCCGCGTCCTCTGCGTTCCGTATTCGATCACATTATCCTTATGATAACTCGGGCCGCGGAGCGACCGAAGATCGTTCCGCGCGAGGATCGCTCAGAGTGCGGGAACGAGGGAAAAGGCTATAAGATAAAGGATAAAGACGATGCACCGACTCGATGCCGACAACGCGGAAATGTTCATCCCAATCCGCTCCGCCGAGTTGATCGACCTGCTCTGCGCCGTGAAAACGACGACGCACGAGAACTTTTCTTTTGAGGATCAGGAGCGGTTTCGCTTGTTCGCCGATCGCGTGTCGAACCACTTCCACCAAGAGCAGCGCAAGCTCTTGACGGCGCTGAAGGACGCCTACGCCTTCTTCGACCCCGATGCCGACACGATGAAGGTCTACATGCCGAACGCCGAGGAGATGGAACGGAACCGCGACGCACTTTTCCGCGACTTCGTCGAACTGTTGAAGTCCGCGAATTACCGCCACCTGAGCCGACAAGAGATCGAGAT
>Ga0105046_10019796_pt1 | contig 10197 bp, 12 predicted proteins | sample MAT03_FD_78385 | JGI IMG/M metagenome (GOLD analysis project Ga0105046, IMG submission 78385) | Freshwater microbial communities from Lake Fryxell liftoff mats and glacier meltwater in Antarctica - MAT-03 (megahit assembly) | ecosystem: Environmental > Aquatic > Freshwater > Ice > Liftoff... | reverse complement strand
GGCACCACGATGGACGAGACAACGCCCCTCGCCACCTTGCGTCAAGGACAGCTCACTCGCCGTGTTAGCTTCGCCGCCATGAAGCGCGTCGGGCACCTCGGTGCGGGTTGGGTCGCAATGGTGGCCCTCGCGGCATGTGGTGGGGCAAAGCCGCCGGCGGCAGCGCCCGCCGAGCCAACCACCGCTGCCGAGGCCGCGCCGAGCGCCAAGCCCACCGAAGCGCCCGCCGCCGCGGCACCCGCAGAGTTTCCGACGTCCTGCGAGACGAAGGACGGCTATTGCCTGCCGCCCCCGGCGTTCGCCAAGAAGCTCTGCGCTGGCTTCCACCCCGAGATCGCGCTCGCGATGTTCAGCAAGGGTGCACCGTGGACGCGCAGCTACCTCAAGGGCGACGTCGAGGCGGTGAACGCGTCGGGCGGCTCGTCCTCTGGGGACAAGCTCGTCTTCGACGAAGAGGTCATCGTGATCATTCGCCGCAAGCAGGACGCCGGCGGCATGCAGGTGAGCGGTGGCGGCGACGGGCTCGACGTGCTGCGCTGGGACGGCACCTGCGCCACCCTCTCGGGCGGCGAGTTGACCGCGCAAACTCCGCCCAAGCCCAAGAATGCCAAGCTCCTCTGGAAGGACGTGCCGGAGGCCGCACAAACGAAGCTCATGGGCGATGCAACCGTTCAGAAGATCAACGCCGAGCGCAAGCGCGAGTGCAAGGGCGTGACGCTCGGCGATGTGAGCGCAAAGTGCGTGAAAGCGGTCGATCAGCTCTCGGCTGCGATCGTGACCTATGTACGAAACGGGGGCGCCGTCCCGACGCCTGCCGCGATCCCCTGACGTGAGGACATCACCATGACTCAGCTCGACGAGCTCAAGCGCCACACCCTCGTCGTCGCCGACACCGGCGACTTTGCATCGATGCGCGCCTACAAGCCGCAAGATGCGACAACCAACCCGTCGCTCCTCGCCACGGCCGCGGTGATGCCCGAGTACGCGGCACTGTTCGACAAGTCGATCGCCGACGCCAAGGCGGAGTCGAAAGACGCCGATACCAAGGCGATCGTCGACAGCGCGATGGATCGCCTCGCCGTCGCCTTCGGCCTCGAGATCCTCAAGATCGTCCCCGGTCGCGTCTCCACCGAGGTCGACGCGCGTCTGTCGTTCGACACGAAGGCGACGATCGACAAGGCGCACCACCTCATCGCGCTCTACGAGGCGGCGGGGATCGGCAAGGAGCGCGTCCTCATCAAGATCGCGTCGACCTGGGAGGGCATCCGGGCCGCCGAGCAGCTCGAGAAGGAGGGCATCCACTGCAACCTCACGCTGCTCTTCGGCATCCACCAGGCGGTGGCGTGCGCCGAAGCGAAGGTCACGCTCATCTCGCCCTTCGTCGGGCGCATCCTCGATTTCTACGCGAAGAAGACCGGCAAGACCTACGCGCCCGCCGAAGATCCGGGCGTGGTCAGCGTCACGAAGATCTACGAGTACTACAAGCACTACGGCTACGAGACCCAGGTCATGGGCGCGAGCTTCCGCAACGTCGGCGAGATCCTGGAGCTTGCCGGTTGCGACCTGCTCACGATCTCGCCCAAGCTTCTCGGCGAGCTGGAAAAGGCGGACGGCGAGGTCCCCCGCAAGCTCGATCCGGCGGCCGCCAAGAACGCCAAGGTCGAGCGCATCGCGGCCGATGAGGCGAGCTTCCGCAAGCTCCACGAGACCGACGAGATGTCGAAGGTCAAGCTGCAAGAGGGCATCGAGGGCTTCACCAAGGCCATCGTCGAGCTCGAAGCCAAGATCACCGAGAAGCTCGCCGCGAGCTAGGGCCGAGCTAGGCCGTCGGATGAGCCGGCCTCGATCCGCGTGGTCGAGGTCGGGGTGTCGGATGACCGCTGATCCGACTGAGCCATCGGCGATCCAGCTCGGCGAAGATCCCCCCGGCAAAATCACGCGCAAAACAGGGTAATTGTCGTGGCCTGAGGCGTGCTTGAAGCCTCCCCACGATGAGCCGCAACAACGCCGAGTGGGTGCGCTGCTACTACGACGCCTGGAACCGCCGGGACTGGGAATGGGTCGCGGCCATGATGGCCCCCAAGGTCGAGTGGGTGAACGCAGCTCGCGGTGAGCACGTGCGCGGCGTCGACGACGTTCTCGCTATGCTCCGCGGCGCGGCCGACGCTTTTCCTCATGCGTTCGTGCGTGTGCGCCATGTCCACGATGCCGGCGACTCCATCGTCACCGAGGCCGGCTTCGTCCAGGAGGCGCGCATGTTGGGCAAGGCAGCGCCCGAGATGAGCGTGCGGGACGCGACCTTCTGCGAGGTGCTCGAGCTGGAGAAGGGCCGTTGCCTTCGCGGCAGCACCTACGCCGACACGCTCCGCATCCTCATGGACATGAGCCTCACCGCCGTGGCGGCCTGAGGCGCACGGGCGCGTCAGCATCCTGACGCGCCGACATCACGCACGACGCGTCGGCGTACCGACACGTCGGCATCAAGACGAGGGCGTCGACTCCTTCGAGGGCTCGGTCGGCGCCGGGTCCTTCGAAGCGGCGGGTTCGATGGCCTTGAACCCCTCCGGCAGCTTCGAGCCCTCGCCGAAGAAGAACTTCTCGCACTCGGTGTCCCACACCTTCTTGTGCTCGTTGCGCGTGAGATCGAGCCGGAGCTCGTTCACGAGCATCTTGGAGTGATCGCGCCAGGCGCCCCACGCCTCCTTGGAGACGCTCTCGAAGATGCGCTGTCCCAGCTCTCCTGCGAGCGGTGTGCGCTCGAGACCTTCGGCCTCGCGCTGGAGCTTGATGCAGTGAACCATTCGAGCCATGCGCGCTTGGTAGCGCAACGGCCGGTAGCCGTCGAGCCACGCTGCCGCCCGGCGTACGCCAGGCGCCAGGTCTTGCGCGCGTCTTGCGCGCGTCGGGGGATTCGACCGTGGGCGGGGAATTTTCGAGGATGCGCTAAGCTGTGGACCGAGCCGTATGAGCCCCTACCGCACGACGCCTCGACGCCCGCCCACCGAGCACGTCTTCGCACGCCACCCCGTTTGGCCGGAGTGGATGTTTGTTGCCGCTGCCGCCTTCGTCGCCGCGTTCGTGGCGCTGCTGGTCGGTTGCGGGCCCTCGATCGGGCCGCGCCGCGCGATGAGCACCGGTCCTTGATCACCGGACCGCGGCGCGCGCAGCCTCATCCTTCGTAGAGACGGGCGAGCTCTGGCGACGTCGCGCGGGAGCCCGTGGCGGTGCGCCCCGCGTGGCGCGTCATCGCCTCATGTCGATTGAGTGAAACGCCGCAGCGAGGCGGCAAGAGGCGATGGGCACGACCGTTGCCGCGTCGAGTGATCGAGGACGCTGAGCGCAGCGACCGTGCACGACGATGACGACGACCACGACGAGCGGCGAGGCAGACCGAAGCGGAGTCTTCGAGGCCACGCGCGTCGCGTACCTCGTGGAAGGCGAGGTGTACTTCAAGGCGCTGGTCGCAGCGATGGTCCGCGCCGAGCGATCGATTCGGATCGTGGGCTGGGATCTCGATGCGCACGCAGGGCTGCCCGATCCATAGCGCGTTAAAAGCACGATCTCGCTGCGACATCTCGTCAACCAGCTGGCCAAGCGGAGGAAGGCGCTGCGCATCCACCTCCTCGGATGGGACTTCTCCGCTGTCCTCGCCCTGGATCGCCCACCACTGGCGGCCCACCAGCTCGACTGGCGCACACATGACCGGGTGAAGTTCTTCGCTGACGGCGTGCATCCGGCCGGCGCATCGCACCACCAGAATGTGGCCGTCATCGACGATCGCATCGCCTTCGTCGGTGGAACGGATCTCGCCATCCAAAGCCGGGACGCCAGACCGCCCACGCTGCGCGATCCCCGCCGCTTCGATCCGATCCGTGAGCCGCATCCTCCTCTTCACGACGTGCAGCTGGTGGTCAGCGGTCCCGTCGCCGAGGCGCTGGGCGATCTCACGCGCGCCCGGTGGCGACGCGCGACCGGCGATCTCCTGTCACGCGTGACGACGACCGCCACCGACCCCTGGCCTAAGAACCTGACGCCCGACGCCGAGGGCGCCATCGTCGAGATCTCGACCACGCATCCGGCGGCAGACCGCTCACCTAGCACTAAGCCATCCAACGTCGAGTCGAGCTTCGTCGACCAGATCGCCTCCGCCCGGCGCGCGATTTACGTCGAAAACCAGTATTTTTCGTGTCCACTCCTCGCCGCCGCACTCGCGCGACGCCTCGACGAACCGGACGGTCCGGAGGTCGTACTGGTGGCATCGCGATCCTGCGCCGGCTGGCTCGACCCTCACGCCATGACGGTCCTTCGCCAGGCGTTCCTGTCGACGCTGCGGCAGGCCCGCTTCGCGAACGAGCGGCTTCGCGCGGTGGCTCCGTTCGTGAACGACGCCGAGGTGGCGATACACGCCAAGGTGCTCGTCATCGACGACTCCGCCGCACGCGTCGGCTCTGCAAGCTGGAGCCGGCGATCGCAGACCCTCGACACCGAGTGCGACGCCACCGTCCACGGCACGTCGCCCGCCACGCGTGCCGCGGTCCGCTCGCTGCGCGACCGTCTCCTGGCCGAGCACCTCGGGCTGGACCTCGGCGAGGTCGAGAGCGAGCTTTCGCGCCATGGGTCCATCGTCCGCCTCGTCGACGCAGCGTCGATCGGGCGCGGCAGGCGTCACGTGCGAAGGCTCGAGGACCTTCCCCCATCGCCAGAGGACGTCTCGTGGCTCGAATCCCTCGGCGATCCCGAGCGCCCGCTCGACGCGCCCCATCTCGCCGTGCTCTTCGCCCGCCACGGCAGCGTCTCTCCCAAGCCTTTCGTCGCCGGATGGATGAAAATCGTGGCGGCGGCCACGATGAGCTTGCTTCTGGCCTTGCTCGTCCTGGTCGTTGCGCGATGAACCGCTAGATTTTCTCTGCATCGAGGCCTGGTGCAGTCTGGGTGCACCCACCTCGGCACGCGCCGCCACGAGCGCGGGATCCGGACCTTCCGGCGACAACACGGTGACCTCCCCTCGCCCTGAACTACGCGACGGTCGGCATCAGCCTGGTCATCGACATCGCCCTGTTCCGCTTCAATCTGGCAAGCCGCTTGTTCGGCCGCTGGATCCAGGAGCAGATGTTTCTCGTGCTGCTGTGGGGTGTTCCGGCGATCTCGCTGGGAACGGGCATCGCCGTGGTGGCCGCGGCGGCCTGCGGCTGAAGCGCACGCGGCCGGCACCACGCTCACTATTGACCTAAGTTCAATAGTGGCGCCGGCTTCCGGGTCGTGCGAAGCTGGCCACCTGATGGCGAGCGAAGACGTCGACGTACTCGTGGTGGGCGCGGGTCTCTCCGGCATCGGCGCCGGCTACCACCTCCAGACGCGTTGCCCGAGCATGAGCTATGCGATCCTCGAAGGTCGCGACGCGATCGGCGGCACCTGGGATCTCTTTCGCTATCCCGGCATTCGCTCCGACTCGGACATGTACACGCTGGGTTACTCGTTCCGGCCCTGGGCCGGCGAAAAGGCGATCGCCGACGGCCACGACATTCTGGAGTACGTGCGCGACACGGCAGGCACCTTCGGCATCGATCGAAAGATCCGCTTCGGTCACACGGTCGAGAGCGCCTCGTGGTCGAGCGACGCGGCACGCTGGACGGTCTCGGCGAAGAGGAAGGATGGCCAGATCGCGACCTTCACCTGCCGCTTCCTCATGATGTGCTCGGGCTACTTCGACTACGACGCGGGCTACACGCCCGACCTCGAAGGCATCGAGAGCTATGGGGGGCGCGTGGTGCACCCGCAGAAGTGGACCGACGACGTCGACTACGCGGGCAAGCGCGTCGTCGTGATCGGCAGCGGTGCGACGGCCTTCACGTTGGTGCCGGCGCTTGCGGCGAAGGCCGCCCACGTCACCATGTTGCAGCGCTCGCCGTCGTACGTCATTTCCGTCCCGGGTCAGGATCGGGTCGCCGGGTGGATCTCTCGCCACGTGTCGCTGCGGGCTTCCTATGACGTGACGCGATGGAAGAACGTACTCGGGAGCATGGCTTTCTTCCAGCTTTGTCGGAAGTACCCCGCGCAAGCCAAGAAGCTTCTCATCGCCGGCGTGAAGGCCGGCCTGGGAAAAGACTTCGACGTCGGCACCCATTTCACACCCCGCTACAATCCGTGGGATCAGCGATTGTGCATGGTGCCTGATGGCGATCTCTTCGAGGTGATCAAGTCGGGCAAAGCCGAAGTCGTCACCGATCACATCGACAGCTTCGACAAGGCCGGGCTGCGACTCAAATCGGGACGCCACCTGGACGCCGACATCGTCGTCACCGCCACCGGGCTCGTGGTCTCCTTCCTCGGCAAGACGAAGATCGAGGTCGACGGGCGAGCAATCGATCAGTCGAAGCTCATGAACTACAAGGGCTCGATGTTCAGCGACGTGCCCAACCTGGCGGCCGTCTTCGGGTACACCAATGCGTCGTGGACGCTCAAGGCCGACCTGGTCAGCGAGTACGTCTGCCGCCTGCTCCGCCACATGGAGGACCATGGCTATGCCTATGCCGTGCCCCGCGTCCGCGCAGGCGACGTGACCGAGGAGCCGATCATCGATTTCAGCTCGGGCTACGTTCAGCGCGCCGTCGCGCATTTTCCGAAGCAAGGCTCCAAGGCCCCGTGGAAGATGTACAAGAACTACGTCCTCGATCTGCTCGGCATGCGCTATCGCCCGGTGGACGACGGGGTCCTCGAGCTGCATCGATCGGCGTGACCGGCGCGCCGCGCCCCCCCCGAACGGCGCGCCACTCGGGCACACGGAGCGCAGGCTTTGTGATGAGATGCGGACCATGTCTAAGCTCGGAAGGGACGTCTTCATCTCGCTTGCCGCGATCGGTTGGGCCGACGGGAAGCTCGATGCCGACGAGGCGGACGCCATCGTGAGGGCCGCCCTCGACGAGGGACTCACCCTCGACGAGATTAGCGAGATCGAGGCGGCGACCAAGGCGCCGGTGACGCTCGACTTCATCGATCGCTCTTTCATGGGCAAGGACGATCGATTGTTCGTCTACGCGATGGCCGCATGGATCGCCCGCATCGACGGTCAAGTGACGCCGGACGAGGTCGAGGCGCTCGGCAAGCTGGGCGATCTGCTCGGTGTCCCGGCGCGCCCGCGCCAGGCGGCCGAAGTGCTCGCTCAGGAGATCGCGCAGGCTGACGGTGACAAGCCCTTCCGCTACGATCTGGCGCGCCTGCGCAAGACGATCACCGAGCGGTTGATCGAAGCGGAGCGGGCGCGGCTCGAGTCACGCTGAGCCGACGAGGGCTGCGGTCTATCTCGATGGCGCTCATCGGCTCTCGTTGCCCCCGAGCCCCTCCAGCAACGTCACGTCGGAAGGCTCGATCCACAAGGCGTGCGACGCGAGGTCCTCCTCCATGTGCTTTTCGTTCGAGGTGCCGGTGAGAGGCATCATCCCGAGCTCCATCGCGAACCGGAAGATGAGCTGCGGAACAGTCGACCCGAGGCGCTTGGCAAGCGCGACGACGCGCGCGTCGGAGAGCTCGGCACGGTTGGCCGTGAGCAGCGAAAACCCCTGGTAGGCGATGCCGCGCTCGCGACAGAACGCTCGAACCTCGCGGTCCCAACCCGTCCGCGCATGACAGCGGTTTTGGACGATGGCCGGTCGGTACGCCGCGACCGAGCAGAGGGTCTCGAGCTGATCGAGGTGAATGTTGCTGACCCCGAGCAGGCGCGCCTTACCCGCGCGATGCAGCACCTCCATCGCGCGCCACACCTCGCGGTCGCCGTCGCTCCACCCCGCTCCCGACTCGGGGCCGTGGAGCACCAGGCTGTCGAGGTAGGTCACCCCGAGGTGATCGAGCGAGCTCTCGAACGATTGCTCGACCTGGCGGGCGTAGGACGCTGAAGCGTCGTAGGGCAGCCGGTGGTCTTGCCCACGCGCATAAGTGAATTTGCTCTGAAGGAAGAGCTCGCTGCGCGGGATGCCGCTCGCGGCGAGCGCCTCGCCCACGCCAGCCTCGAAGTAGTGCTTCCGCTGGTTGGCGGTATCGATCCCGCGGAAGCCCGCGGCCAGCGCCTTGGTGACGAGGTCAGCGGTTCGCTCCTCCTTCCACGCGGTCCCGTAGACGAGCCGAGGTACCCGCAGGCCCGCGAGATCGAAGGTCGACTCCATGCGGGGGCACCGTATCTGCAAGCGCCTCGCTCATCATCCACGGCGTTGGGGCACGCGACCGTCGGTAGCTCGCGGTCTTGCCGCGTGGATCAACCGGCGACTCGGCGCACGGTGTTGCTCTGCCCCTCATGGCCCTGACCGGGGTTGGCGCGCTCGATGGCCTCGAAGAGCTCCGCCAGCGCCTCGGCCCGCCACTGGATGGCCATGTGCGGCGCGTCTGCAGAAGGGTGCGGGCGCTCTGCCGCGTGGGGTTGCGCCACAGCGTGTGACACCGTTGCGAGACGATCCAGCACGGCCAGCAGCTGCTCGCTGCTGCGCGCATTGGTGGCCGCCTGGGCCTTTTTCCACGAGGTGGTGCGACGGGACGCGGCGCGTGCCGGCACCCCCGTCGCAGGGGTCGGCGGCAGATCGATCAAGGCCAGTTGGGCCGGGCTCGAAGGGCGTGTCATGCCCTCAATCTGCGCCCCGCGACGCTCCCTGCGAAGTGTCGAAGAATGTCCTAGGACATTGGTCGTCCGCCACTCCTCCGGTGCGATTTCAGGCCCGAAGGTGGCGGGACTCGGCGTAGGTAACGAGCTCGGCCGAACCGCTCGGCGACAGCTCGATCTCGGTGATGCCGCCATTCGGGATGTACGGCTTGCGCCATACCATCAAGCGCTGCCGTGGCGTGTTCGCGAGACGCAGCGCGAGCGACGCGATGAGGTAGCCGTGGGCGAAGAGCGCGATCACGTCGTCGGCCCGCATCCGCGTGCGCAGATCGTCGAACACTCGGGTCACCCGACCTTCGAACTCGGCAGGGCTCTCGCCGCCCGTCGTTCGCCCGCCGCGCCAGGCTCGAAAATAGAGGGGCACGGTCAGGGCCGAGAGCGCCGCGCGTTTGGGGCCAGCCGGCCAACGGCTCCTCGCGACCGCTCCGATGATGCGCGCAGAGCGAGATTCGGGATGGAGAGCCCCGGTCCGCAGCTCCACCAGCTCCGGCCGGATCTCGAGCTCGCGCCCGAGCGCCGCCGCCACGACTTCACCCGTCTCGCGCGCCCGCACCAGTGGCGACGACATCAGGAGATCGATGCGACGATCGGCGAGGGCACGAGCGACGTCGGCGGCCTCGCGCCGGCCGCGATCGGTGAGGCTCCCCTGAACCTCCTGTGAAAAGAGCCGATTGAGCGCGTCGACGTCGCGCGCATCGTGCGCGCGGAGGTCCATCTGACCGTGACGGATCCAGAGAAGTCGCACCCTTCGAGCTTAGTTCAGCTCTCCCGCCACGCTTCGATCCAGGACCGCGCACGAAACAGTGCTTGCGTGCTCGGCGATCCCAGCTACGGTGCGTCCACTCACTCACGTTTCCGCCACGACGACGACGCTCTCTCTCTTTTGGGATCGCGACTTCGCTGCAGAGGCACGACGCGAGGGGACTAGGCAAGACGCCTCGTCCCTCCACCGATCGCACGGCTGATTGGATGGCAGGATCTCTTAGCCGCTTTCGGATCGAGAACAGCATGGGCAATCGTCTCTACGTCGGAAACCTCTCCTTCAACGCCAGCCAGGACACCATCCGTAACGCGTTCTCGCCGTTCGGCGAGATCACGGACGTGCACCTCGTCACGGATCGCGAGACCGGGCAATCGCGCGGCTTCGGCTTCGTCACCATGGGTTCGGCCGAGGCCGCCCAGAAGGCGATTCACGAGATGAACGGCGCCCTCGTGGACGGCCGTGCGCTCAAGGTCAACGAAGCCGAGGAGCGCCAGTCGCGCGGCGGCGGCGGCGGCGGTGGCGGCGGTGGTCGCGGCGGTGGTGGCGGCGGTGGCGGCGGCCGCTGGTAGTCGCAGCTCCCGAGAGTCGTCGGTCCTAGGACCGCGACCCTGACAAAGGCCCTGCCTTCGAAAGAAGGCGGGGCTTTTCGTTTTCCTGACGCGCGGTCCGCTAGGAGTGTGTCGGGGAAAAGAGCTACTGCGGCGAACGATGCACCCCCATCTGCGCAGCGTGCTCCCTCCAGCCTCCTCAACGTGCAGAAAGTACGTGGTCGTCGGCTTCCGGTCCGCGC
>Ga0105046_10019795_pt1 | contig 10197 bp, 6 predicted proteins | sample MAT03_FD_78385 | JGI IMG/M metagenome (GOLD analysis project Ga0105046, IMG submission 78385) | Freshwater microbial communities from Lake Fryxell liftoff mats and glacier meltwater in Antarctica - MAT-03 (megahit assembly) | ecosystem: Environmental > Aquatic > Freshwater > Ice > Liftoff... | reverse complement strand
CGTCGCGCGAGCGCGAGCGCGAGCGCGGCGGAGGCGAACGACAGCGCTCGCCCCGGCTCGGTCGGCTCCGACAGGGTGACGAGGTCTTCCAGCAGCGTGGCCCGCTCCTGCGGGTGCACGGACGCCGCGAGCCGCGCCTCGAGGACGCGGATGAGCCCCGCGTCGTCATGGAACTGCCGGTAGATCGGCTCGAGCACGACGGCGGCTTCCAGCCCCGCTTCCGTCTCCAGCATCGACTCCAGCGAGGCCCGCGCTGCACCATGAGCCGGATCGATCTCGATCGCATGGCGGTGCGCGTCGAGGGCACCTTGTAGATCGCCAAGCTCGGCCAGGCGGACACGACCGAGCTCGACGAAGAGGTCCGGACGCTCGGGATCGGTGGAAAGCTCGATCTCGCGCTCGAGGATCGTCGCCAGCTCGGCGTGGGCACCGAGCTTGGCGAGGAGCGGCATCAGCTGATCATGCAGATCGCGCGCGGCGCCGAAGCGCTCGGCGATCTGACGCAGAAGCGAGGCGGCGCCACCCAGATCACCCGCGCTGTCGGCGCGCACCCGTGCCGCGCGAAGCAACAGACCACGCGCGACGAGCGGAACGCCCTCGCCCGCCGCCCGCGCTTCGAGCGACGCGACGAGATCTTGGAAGCGACCGGTCGTCTCGTAGAGCCGGTCGAGGACGTCGCGCGCCGGGCCGACCCGCTCGCCGCCCGCCGCGAGCACGCGCCGCCAGGCGGCGATCGCACGGTCGAGGTCTTCCAGCTCGTATTCGGCGACCGTGCCCAGACGCTCCGCGGCGTCTGCTGCCTCTTCGGCGTCCGGCGAGCCGTCGGCGATCCGCTCGAGCCCCGACGCAAGCTGCGCCGCCGTGACGCCTTCCGGCAGATCGGCGAGGGCGCGCGCCGCCTCGAGCTGGGCTGCGGCGTCGGGGGAGGTCTCGAGGACCTGGGCGATCTGGCCAGCCGCGCGCTTCGGGTCACCGAGGGCCGCGACGATGCGCGCCGCCTCGACGGCGACAAGCGCCTTGGAGAGCGGATCTTTCGCGAGGATGGCGGCGCGCGAAAGCAGCTTCGCTGCATCCTGCATCTTGCCGAGCGCCTCCGCGGCCGTGCGCAGGAGCTTGCGCGACGGAGCGTCGGTGGGATCGGCGACGACGATCTGCTCGAGGAGGGGCCAGGCGGCCGCGTGATCGTCCTTGCGGGCGTGGAAGGCCGCGAGCCGCTTCTGGATCTCGAGGCGCTTTGGCCCGCCCCGGTTCTGCTCGAGCTGGACCGCGAGGATCCGCGCGACCGCGTCGTCGTCGCCAACCTTGTCGTAGGCCTTCTCGAGCGCTGCGGCGGCGCGCGCGGCGCTGGAGCGCGACGTCAGCAGCTTCTCCGCGACCGACATCACCAACTCGTCGCTGGGGTCGGCGTCGAGCACCGCCTCCACGTGCGGGGTGGCGCGCTCGATCTCGTTCGTCTTGGTCGCGTAAATCTCGACGAGCCGTCGCCGCGCGGCGAGCGTCGCGTCATCCTCGCCAGCGGACCGCGCGGAGCCGAGGCCCTGCTCCAGCAGCTTGGCGAGCTCGGCCCACTTGCCGGCGTTTCCGAGACGCAGCTCGAGCGCGGCGAGCGTCGGCGCGTGCCCGGGCTCGAGCTTCAGGATCGACGTGCCGATCTTGATCGCCTTGTCGTCCTGCCCCTCGATCCCGTCGAGGAGCTTCATGGCGCGCCGCAGGAGATCGAGCTGCTCGCCAGGGTCGGTCTTGGCCGAGGCAAGGGTTGCGAGGAGCTGGCTCAGGCCGGCGCGATCGCCGAGCTGCACCAGGACCTCCTCGAACAACTCCGCCGCCTCGGCGTTGTTCGGCGCCAGCGCCAGCGCCTTCTCCAGATGCGCCCGCGCGCCTTCGGCGTCGCCCACCCGGTCGACGAAGAAGCGCGCGGCGTGCATGCACGCCGCGGCTTGCGCCGCCGTGGGGAAGAGCTTCATACGCCGATCACCCAGCACCTTCTCGAACGCCATCGCCAGCTCGGCGATGCGATCGTCGCGCGCCGCGGCGTCGGACAGCTTGAGCCAGAGCTCGGGATTCGGCTGTCCTTTCGCCAGAGACGCGGTCAGGACCTCGAGGACCGCGACTTCGTCCTCGATCGGCTGGTCGAGAAGCTCGCCGAGAAGCTCGACGCGCAGAGGGGTACCCTTGGTCTTCGTATCCTGCATCGGGGTTCTCGCGCCGCGCGGGGCCGGCGGAGCCCGGAAGGAAACCAGGGAGGGGGCCTCCGCGTCGAGCCGACAATCGAGGATCGGACGCGGGGTCGGGGTCGCTTACATCTCCCCTCGCCCGAGCACCCTTGTCGGTTAGGCTGCGGTCGGGTGACGACGCGGCGCGAAACGCTGGCGGCGGTGGTGACTTGCGTCCTCCGTCAGATGGTGGCCCCTTTCGTGGCTGCCGTGGTGGCCCCCGTGGTGGCCCCTGGCGAGGCACGGGCCGACCCCTCGCCGGCCTACACCGTCCGGCTGCTGCGCCTGACCGTCGCGGAGACGCTTTTCGACAGCGTCGTGGTGGTCGTGCCTCGAAATGTGGGAGCCGGCGCACGATTGCCCCTCGTCGTCGCCCTGCACGGCCTGGGCGAGTCGACGAGCCCGGCCCTGGGCGCCCAGGCGTGGCCATCCCTTTACGGCCTCCTGGATGCGGCAGACCGCCTCCTCTCGCCGCCGGTCACGCCAAGGGGGAAACGGGGCGACCTCACCCCGGCGCACGCCGCGACGCTGAATCGCGAGCTCGCAGCCCGCCCTTTTGGTGGCGTGGTCGTAGCCTGCCCTTTCACGCCGAACCCTGCGGGGGCTCTCGACCGGCAGGCCCACCTCACGAAGTACGCCACATGGGTCCGCGAGGTCCTGGTGCCGAGGGTTCGGGAGCAGTACCCGGTCTCGACCTCGGAGGCGGCGACCCACCTCGCCGGCTGCTCGATGGGCGGATCGGTCGCCCTGGAGGTCGCGCAGCGATCACCTGGCGCGTTCGGCGGGCTGGCCCTGGTGCAATCGGCACACGGCGCCCATCGCAACGCGCCCTTCGCCGTGGCGGCCGCCACGCTCGGCCCGGCCGGCGGGCCATTGCCGACGCTCGTCCTCACGAGTCAGGGCGATCCGTTTCGCGAGCGGAACGTCGCGCTCGGCGCCGAGCTCGCCAAGCAGGGCGTGCCGCACGAGGCCGTGGTGCTGCCCGGTCCACACGACCAGCCCTGGCTGCGCGAGGCAGGCACCCCGACGATGCTCCACTGGCTCGATCGGCGTCCGCGTTCCTGATCGCTTCGCTCGCGCGGCACGAAAATGCCGCGAGCCAACCCCGAGCCCCCTCCAGTAAGATGCCGCCCGTGTCGAACCAGCTTGCACCGGGGCTTCTCGTTGCGAGCCCACCCCTCGGCGATCCGAACTTCGATCGCACCGTCATCCTCCTCGCGATCCACAACGAGCACGGCGCGCTCGGGTTCGTGATCAACCGCCTCGCCCCGATTCAGCTGGGCGAGCTGCTCGGTCTGGCCGGCTACGGCGACAACCTGGCCGGCATCCGCGGCGCGGTCTACGTCGGAGGGCCGGTCGAGCCGAGCAGCGGCTGGGTGCTCGGGTCCCGCGAGGCGCTGGGCCTGTCGATCGTACCGGCACGAGACACCAACCCCGACGGACCGGCGAGCAACGAGGAAAAGTCGAGCGAGCCTGCTGGTTCCTCGGCCGGCACACCGCCCTGCACGCCAGGATCTTCGACGACTGCTCGCGCGGCGAGCGTCGCCGCAGGCAAGGGTGGCGCCGGCGCAGTGGTGAAGGAAGCCGTGGCCGACGATGGTGAAGGCATCATCACGGTCGGCGAAGACCTCGTGGTCACCTCCTCGCGCAAGGTCTTCGACGAGATCGCCCAGCGCGGGAAAGACTGCGACAAGAACGAACAGAGCGCCGACCAGGCTCGAAGGCTCGTCATCCTCGGCTACTCCGGGTGGGGCCCGGGTCAGCTCGAGGGCGAGATCGCCCGCGGCGCGTGGCTCCCCCTCCCCGTCGACGAGCGCATTCTCTTCGCCACCGATCCGGACGCACGCTGGGAGCGCATGTTCGAGATGCTTGGCGTGACGACGCTGGGCGCCGCCTCCATGCGCACGATCGGAAGCGCCTAGAGCGACCCGCAGACCGGCCTTGCTCGATCTCGATTTTCAGGGCGGCACGCTGCGCATCCGCGGCCTCGCGAAGGACGCAGAGCCACCGCCGGGCGCCGTGTGGGATCCGCGCGAGGCGCTGTTTCGCGCGATGGCCCTCGACTACGCGCGCATCGTCATGTGGCTCAAGGCTGCAGGGACCCCCTTCGAGGATCACGCCCGCGCCTACAAGCAGCTCGAGATCGAGCCGAAGGTCGTACGCAAGCCGTTCCCCCATCAGATCGAGGCGATGCGCGCCTGGACGGATGCGCGCAGCCGCGGCCTCGTGGTCCTCCCCACTGGCGCCGGCAAGACGTTCGTCGCGACCATGGCGATCACGGCGCGCAAGCGTTCGACCCTGGTCGTCGTGCCCACCCTCGATCTCCTCGGGCAATGGCACGACGTCCTCGCGGCGGCCTTCGGCAGGAAGATTGGGCTCGTCGGCGGGGGCTACCACGAGCCCGAAGACATCACCGTCACGACCTACGACTCCGCGCAGATCCACCTCGACCGGCTCGGAAACCGCTTCGGCCTCGTCGTATTCGACGAATGCCACCACCTCCCCAGCGAGGGCAATGCCCAGGCGGCGCGCATGTGCCTCGCGCCATTCCGACTCGGGCTGACCGCGACGCCCGAGCGCGCCGATGGCAAGCACGACGCATACGAATCACTCGGCATCCCCCAGGTGTACCGACGGGACATCACCGATCTGTCGGGCGACTACCTGGCCCCTTACGAGATCGTGAGATTCGAGGTGCCGCTCTCGACCGACGAGCGCGCCCGCTGGGAGGCGGAGCGCGCGATCTACATCAACTTCCTGCGCCAGCAGGGCATTCGCATGGGCTCCCCGGATGGCTGGAGCCAATTTTTGATGCGGGCCAGCATGAGCGAAGCGGGGCGGCGCGCCTTCGACGCCTACCGTACCCAGCGGCAGCTCGCTCTGGCCGCGCCCGGCAAGCTCGATGTGCTGGCCGGGCTGCTGCACCGGCATCGTCGCGATCGCGTGCTCGTCTTCACCGAGGACAACGCGACCGTCTATCGCATCGCCCGCGATTTCTTGGTACCGGCGATCACCCACCAGACCAAGGTCAAGGAGCGCAGCGCGATCCTCTCCGGGCTATCTGACGGCACGCTAGGCTGCGTCGTAACCTCCAAAGTCCTCAATGAAGGGGTCGACGTCCCCACGGCGAACGTCGCCGTCGTCCTGAGCGGCAATGCCAGCGTGCGTGAGCACGTGCAGCGCCTCGGTCGCGTCCTGCGCAAGGTGGACGGCAAACGCGCCACACTCTACGAGCTGGTCGCGTCGGGCACCGGCGAAGAGTCGACCAGCGAGCGGCGCCGGCAGCACGTCGCGTACGAATAGCGACCGCGCGCTCGGCGGCCACCGTTCGGAGTACGTTCGAAAGCGGGCCCCCACACGCCCCCCACCGCCCACCCGCCCTGTCGGCTAGATTCGTCGCCGTGGCCGACGAGGACGAAGCGGATCTGAAAGCGCGCGTCAGGCGGCTCGAGGGCGTGGTCGCGGCGTTGCAGGCCCAAGTGGCCGCGCAGGTCGATGCGCAGGCCATGGCTCGACTCGACACGCAGCTCGACACGCAGCTCGACACGCAGCTCGACACGCAGCTCGACACGCAGCTCGACACGCAGCTCGACACGCAGGGCGGAGCGCAAGCTGCCGTGCGGCAAGCGCCGCAACGCGAGGGCGAGTCGGTGTTCGACCCGGTGGTCGGCCCGCAGCCGGCAGAACCGACGGTCCCACCACCCCGCGATCTCGAGTCCATCATCGGAACGTACTGGCTGAGCCGCATTGGCGTGCTCGCGTTGGTCACCGGCCTCGCCTGGTACATCGCCATCCACTTCGGCGATCTCGCCCCCCTGTCGCGGGTCGCGCTGGGCTTGGGGCTCGCCGGCGCGCTGTCCAGCGTCGGCGTGTGGATCGCCCGATCCCAGCGCCTGTTCGGCCACGTGGTGATGGGGGGCGGCCTCGCCGTCGCGTACTTCGTGACGTTCGCACTGCACTTTCTTCCTGCATTGCGCGTCGTCGACAGCGAGATCGTGGCTCTCCTGCTGCTCTCGACCGTCGTCGCGCTCATCGTGACGATCGCACAACGCCTATGGTCCGAGACCATTGCAGGCATCGCCCTTTTCCTCGGGCTGCACACCAGCCTGGTGGGCGAGCTGCGCGTCTTTACCCTGCTGTCGTCGGTGCTCATCGCCATCGCAGCGATGTACTTTTTCGTGCGCAATCGCTGGGTGCTCGTTCCCCTGTCCGCCCTGGTCGCGGTCTACCTGAGCCACGCCATCGCGTCGCTGCGAGCGCCTGTCACGGACGCTTCGCGGGGCGACGTGCTGGTGATCCTCGCATTTTCACTCGTGTACTTCCTCGTCTTTGCAGCCCCGCCTCTGCTGCGACCGGAGCGAGAGCGGATGTGGGCGTCCCTGGCGTTTTCCATCGTCAATGGGAGCGCCTTCGTCGCAATGGGCGGGCTCACTTGCCTCCATCACGATAGGCCGCTGCTCCTGCCCTTCCTCGGCGTCGCCACCACATTGCTGACAGGCGCCGCGTGGATCGCGAGAAAGCGAGACACACCGGAGCTGGTCGAGGCCAACCTGTGTGTGGCCCTGCCGGTCGCAGCGTGGGCCATCGGCGAGGCCCTGCCCTTTGCCGCGCAAGTGCTCTCGACGACGCTCCTCGTCGTCGGCGCGGTGCGCTTCTCTGTGGGCGCGAGAATGCGTGGCCTCGTGCTCGTGGCTGTCGCCACGCTGGCGGCACTGCTGCTCGGAGCATTCGTGCAGCGCGACAGCTCGGTGGTCGCCGCGTTGTCGCTCGGCTGCGGCTTCGCGGTGACGACGCTGCTGGCGCGTGGCGAGTCGAATGAGCTGATCGGGCGATGGTTGCGTGTCGGTTCCGCCAGCGGCGCCGCCATCGGATTGGTGCTCGCTGCAAATGCCTTGGTCCCGTGGACCTACCGCGCGCTCGGTTGGGTCGTGGTGGCCCTGGCAATGGTCGCATTCGGCCTCGGGTCTCGCGAGCGCATGCTCCGTCTGGCCGGCCTGGGCGTCCTCGCGCTCGCCGCCGGCAAGCTCATGATCTTCGATCTTGCAAAGCTCCCGACCGACCAGCGCATTCTCACCTTCATCGCCTCGGGCGCGATCTTGCTGGGCGTATCGTTCGTCTACACACGCTTCAAGGACAGCTGGCAGCGATTTCTTTGACGCTAAAAAAGGTGGTGCCCCCGACTTGCGCCCGTCCGCACCCGGGGCCAAACCAGGCCATGCCCAAAGCCACATGGAAAGACGCCGTCATCGCCGAGGACACCGCGTTCGAGGAGGTCGACGGCAACGTCTATTTCGCCCCGAGCGCCCTGCGCAACGAACACCTGCGACCGAGCAGCACAACGTCCGTATGCGGGTGGAAAGGCACGGCGACCTACTACGACGTCGTCGTGGGCGACGCGGTGAACAAAGACGCGGCATGGACGTACGTCGACCCGAAGCCCGCGGCGGAGAACATCCGTGGGCGGGTGGCCTTCTGGAAAGGCGTGGCGGTGACCCGCTGACCCGCCGCGCCACCGCCCTCACGCCGAAGTCGTTCCCCTGATGGCCCCCCTGATGGCCCCTGAAGGCCCCTGAATTCACTGAAGGCCCCTTACTGGAGGGGGGCGGACCACAGCCGGGCCCGCTCGTCGAAGAGCTTTGCAGACAGGTCCCCGACCTTGAAACCGAAGACCCGGAGCGTTCCTCCGAGCGAGGCCGAGACACCGACGTCGAGGCTGAGCTCGGCGGGCGAGGTGACGAACCGGAAGTCGCCGTACGCCTGTGCCTTCACCAGGGGCCCGGCGACGTCGTAAAAGAGCACCTCGATACGCGGGTCCACCGAGCAGCGCGTGGTGAGCTGCTTCGACTCGAGAAGCTCGCCACGCGGGTCGACCACGTAAGGATCGTGCGAAGCGCTGCCCGTGGGGACCACGCCGCCGTCGCGCGAGTACTCCACGCCGCCGCTGAAGTGGACTGTCGTGCCGATGCCACCGGAGACGTGGAAGCCGCCGCCGGAGAGGGTGCAGCCCACCGAAATCCGCAGGGCGACCGTCATCGGCACCGGGCCCAGCGGGGGCAACGGGTACTTGGCGACGAGGACCTCCTTCTGGATGGGGATGCCGACAGAGGGGGGCGTGTCGAAGATGGACGCCTCGACCTGCAGCTCGGTGTCGACGTCGCCGTGAACGACGACGTGGGTCTCCTGGAGGCGCAGCCCCGAGACCTGGACACCGACGTCGAGCCCGAGGTCGAGACGTACGTAAGCCGAGGTGAGGCGGACGTAGTCGTCGCCCTTGCGGTAGAGCTCGACGCCAGAGAGGTCGATCAGCGGGAGGGTCGGGACGTCGATCCTCTGGGTCCCCTGCGCTTCCTTGCCGGGAGGACCTGCACCTTCGGGCGCGGCCCCGATGTCGATCGACCCATTGGCGTCGAGCTCGGTGAAGACCTCCTCGAGGCTCGCAGGCGCGGTGTGGATGATCACGTACTCGCCGTCCTGCTCGAGCGACAGAGCGCGACGCATGAAGCCTTGGGGGTTCGCCGAGGCCTCGTCGAGGGTCCCATCGCCCTTCACGGCACGCTCTTCGCGGTCGCCGACAAGGAGGACGGGCTCGACGTCGGAGTCGTCGCCATCGGCGACGGCCTGCGCGTAGTCCGCGATCTTCCGACGCAGGCGCGTGTCGATGAGCGCGCTCGGAAAGACGAGGTGGTCGTCGAAGACCTCCGCCGCGTCCGCGAGGTCCCGAGCCACCACGTCCGTCGCGTCCGACGTGACGGCGTCGGACGGCGGCGCCTCTGAACATGCCAGGCCGAGACCCAACAGCGGCAAGGCGAGGAAAGGGGTGAGAAGCCGACGCATGAGCACCGAGAACGCAAAGCTCGCGCCACCGACGCAGGGCCGCTTTCGACCGCGTTCCTGGGACGAAGAGCGCAGACGTAGGCGGGATGGTGGATCCACGATGACTCAGTGGGAGCGACCCATCCGCCGATCCCGCACCTGTTAACGACCGCGGGGATCCGTAGAAATTCGATCATTCCGAACATGATGAGATGAATGGCGAAAAGCGCCCACGTGAGCCCAGTCGATCTGCGCCTGCTCCCCGATGAGCCGCTCGATGCGGAGGTACACTTCGCCGCGAGAGACTGGCCGCACCTCGGCCACGTGACGGCGCAGAATCGCGATACCACCGTCATAACCACGTATCCGGATCATGCGCGAAGAGACGCGTTGCGCGGCGCTCGTTACCAAGCGCATTGGCCCCACGCGCTTTTCGCCGTCGCACTCGGACTCGGCGTCACTCGCCGGCGACGAAGAAGCTGATTATCGTGCGATCCGGATCGCGCTTACGGTCGGATGCTCGCCTTTTCACTCCCACTGCGAGCTCCCCGACTATCTTGTCGGGGCAATGGTCTGGCGAGCGCAGCGCCGTCAGTTTCGGCGAAGAGCGAGCCGCTCATCACGCACGAGGCGCCGGCGGCGATCGCTTGGTGACGGCGCCGGAGAGCTTCTTTAGGCTCTCCGAGGGTCGTCGTGGGTGCGCGGCGTGAGTCGGATGCCGCCGCAGCATAGGAAGAGGAGCGCGATGAGCGAGTTGGGTCCGTGGAAGCCACAGGCTGCCTGCGGCTCGGCCGTGCCGCGGACCTCGGCACGAGCTGCTCGAGCTCCCAGGTGAGCTTCGAGCCGGTGAGCTTCGAGCCGGGCGCCGCCCAGGGCACCAGCTCCGTGCAGATGCCGCACATCCGGCAATCCGCCTGATGACGACGAATGCTACGGATCCATCAGGCCGGAAACAAGGGAAGGGAGCAACCGTCTCCGTCCGGGAGCGACGCATGAATTTTGCACCATTGAGGCGCGATCGAGGTCGTGGTAATTCCTCGACCATGGAAACCCTGCGCGGACGGTGGACCGATCGAACGGGACGAGCGGCGCTCGCCGCAGGAGCAGGAGTCATTTCCTGCCTGGTGGCGAGCCCGGCGTGGGCGCAGAGCTTCACCGTCTTCGCGACGCG
>Ga0105046_10019794_pt1 | contig 10197 bp, 8 predicted proteins | sample MAT03_FD_78385 | JGI IMG/M metagenome (GOLD analysis project Ga0105046, IMG submission 78385) | Freshwater microbial communities from Lake Fryxell liftoff mats and glacier meltwater in Antarctica - MAT-03 (megahit assembly) | ecosystem: Environmental > Aquatic > Freshwater > Ice > Liftoff... | reverse complement strand
GCCGTCATGCCGTTATCTTTGAAGCTGCCGCTGGGGTTCATCCCTTCGTACTGGAGGAAGACGCGGCCCGCGTTCATGCCCGTGTACGCCGCGACCGTGTCGGCCCGTTGACACAGCGTTTGGCCTTCGCCAATGGTCATGATTTGCGGATCGGGTGCGAAGGGGAACAACTCGCGGAACCGCCAGACGCCGGAGAAGTCGAGCGGGTCGGTGCGGTTCGCCCATTTGCTCTCGAAGTGCGCGAGCGACTTGGGGATGGGTAAGCGGTTCCAATCGTATGCCACGTCCAACAGACCCCCGCAGCGCGGGCAGCGGAACGTGGTGTCCCCGAGGTCCACAGTGGCCCGGCACGTCGGGTTGATGCAGCGCTGGAAGGCGAGGTCAGACATGCTGAATGTTGTAGGCTCCAGAAGCTCCAGAAGCTATTAGCTCCGGAAGCTATCAGCAAGAAAAGCTCGGGCGAATAGCTCCAGAAGCTGTCAGCAAGAAAAGCTCGGGCATCGATTCGTCGAAAGTCGATGCTGATGTCCGGTTTGGTTCTTGCTAACAGCTTCTGGAGCCTCGGAATGCTCGTCACGCAAACAATTCCTTCACGACGCGGCCGTAGACATCGGTGAGGCGGAAGTCGCGGCCGGCGTGTTTGTAGGTGAGCTTTTCGTGGTCGATACCGAGCAAATGCAAGATCGTGGCGTGTAGGTCGTGCATGTGAACTTTGTCCTTGACGGCGTGGTAACCGAACTCGTCGGTTGCGCCGTGGACATGGCCGCCGCGCACGCCGCCACCCGCGAGCCACATCGTGAACCCTTGCGGGTTGTGGTCGCGGCCGTCTTTACCTTGCGTCACGGGTGTGCGGCCGAACTCGCCGCCCCACAGCACGAGCGTATCCTTCAGCAAGTCGCGTTGTTTCAGGTCGGCGAGCAAGCCGGCGATGGGCTTGTCCACCTCGCGGGCGTTGGTCTCGTGCTGCTTCATGTTGCCGTGCTGGTCCCACTTGAAACTGTGCGACACCTGAATGTACCGCACGCCGGCTTCCGCGAACCGCCGGGCCATCAGGCATTGTCGGCCGAAGTCGTCCGTGGTCTTCTCGCCGATGCCGTAGAGCTTGAGCGTGTCCTTGGTTTCGGTGCGGATGTCGGCCACTTTGGGCACGGCGGACTGCATGCGGAAGGCGAGTTCGTAGCTGGCGGCGGTCGCTTCGAGGCGGTCGTCGAGACCGGCGAGCGCGGCGTGTTCCTTGTTCAACTGCTGCATGAAGTCGAGTTGCACGCGCTGGAGTTCGGGCGGGACTTCAAGGTTGTGGACATTCTTGATCTGCGCACTCGAAGCGGGTGTGCCGGCGGCTCCGATGGGTGTGCCCTGGAACGCGGCGGGCAGGAAGGCGTTGCCGTAGTTCTGTGCGCCGCCGTGGCCTCGCGTCGGGCAAATGGTCACGAAGCCCGGCAAGTTCTGGTTCTCGGTGCCGAGGCCGTAATTCACCCACGAACCGACGCTCGGGCGGGTTAACGAGATGTCGCCGGTGTGGAGCTTCAGCACGGCTTGCCCGTGGCTCTGCCCCTCGGTGTGCATGCTGTTAATGATGCACAGGTCATCGACGTGTTTCGCGGTCTCGGTGAACAACTCCGACACGGGAATGCCCGACTCGCCGTGCTTCTCGAACTTCCAGAGCGGTTTCATAATCTTGCGGGAAACCGTGGTGCCCTTGGCCGGCTCGAACGGTAGTTCCTTGCCGTCGAGTTTGTCGAGTTCGGGCTTGAAGTCGAAGGTATCAACCTGACTCGGCCCGCCGTGCATGAACAGGAAGATAACCCGCTTTGCCTTGGCCGCGTGGTGACCCGCTTTGGGCGACAACGGGTTATCACTCTTCGTGGGTTCCGCACAGCGGGCTAGCAAATCGAGGAATGCCAGGTAACCGAACCCCGCGCCGGCCGAGGCGGACCGGAGCATCTGGCGGCGGGTGAACATGACGAACCTCGCGGTGAACGGTCGGTGTGAACTTCCCGATTATACAGTACGCAGCTGGAATTGAGACGTTCGATTTCGTTCCATCGGTTTGAACGTTCTCATATAGCCCCCGTTTACCGGTGATCTGTTCACTCGTCCAAAAGAAGAACCCCCGGTAAGCTGGGGGCTATATGATCGACCTCCTTGATTCGCCTACTCTTCGTCGTCGCGCTTCGGGCGTTTGTGGCGGTAGCGAAACACGTCGGCCATCAGGTTATCGGTTGGGGCGAACTGGTCCGTGAGTATCACTGGGGCTTCGGCGTCGAGATACGGTTGGATGTCGGCGGCGGGGACGCGGCGGGTGAAGAATAGGTTGCGTGGTTCTTTGGCCAGGGCCGCGCCTGAAAGCACAGTGGCGAACGGCGGGATGACTTCCGATGGCCACGGGCCGCGTTGTCCCCAATCCGCGTGCGGGAACGCCGGGAAGATTCCCCTGCCGGTCGCATTGCGCAGCGCTGCCGGGTCGAACGGCGCATCCGAAGCATAAAGGATGTAGACTTGCCGTTGGCTCAGGTCGAGCGAACCAGGCGTGAGCAATGCGATGTTCTCCGCCGGGTATGACTTCTGAAGCGTGTGGAACGCGGCCTTCCACAGTTTGCCGTATTCGATGGCGTCGATCACCGTGAGCAGGTACACGCCGTTGGGCTTCATCACACGTTTCACGGCGTCGTTGTACTCCTTGGTGAGCAAGTGCGACGGCACCGACAGGTCGTTCACAGCGTCCTGAATCACGAGGTCGTATGTTCCAGGCGGCACGCGCTCGGCCACGAATTGCCGGCCGTCCATGTGAAGGATGTCGAGGCCATCGTAGGGCTGCAACCCGAGGTAGTCGCGGGCCACCTTGGTGACGCCGGGGTCGATCTCGACAACATCCATCCGCGTCTCGGGTAGCACTTCCATCGCGTACCGAGGGAACGTGTAGCCGCCGCCGCCGATCACGAGGACACGCGGGTTCGGGTTGCTCGCGCGGGCCAAACGCAGGAACTCCATCTGCACATGTTCGTGTTCGTAGTAGAGGAACTTGGGGTCGTCCGGGTCCACGCTGGAGTGAATCAATGCGTCGAGCGTGAGCGTGAGAGTACCCGTATAGTACCCGTACACATTGCGGGCCTTGGTGACCTTGATCGTGTAGTAGTTCGTTTCGACCAACGCGACGCGGTGTTCGTCGCGGCCGGCGGTGCGCACGTTCAAGATGAACCCGCCCGTGACGGCACCCAGGACGATGCTGAACATATACAGCATCAGGTTGTCGTCCCACACCTCGGCGAAGAGCAGGCAGGTGAGCGTGAGGACGAGAGCCACCACCAAGAGCGTGTTGTACATCCCGAACGTAGAAAGCATCAGATAGCCGGCGACAAATGTTCCCACGATGGCCCCGGTCGTGCTCCAGGCGTAGACGCGGCCGGCGACGCTACCGGCGTGCTGCACATCGGGGACCGCGAGCCGAATCACCTGTGGCGAGACCATGCCCAGGAAGAACATGGGCGCGAAGAACAGGCTGAAGGTGCAGATCATGACCGTGCTAATCGGGCCATAGTCGTCAAGCGGCCCCGGCTCTGGGTTGGTGAAGACTTCCCGCGTGAGGATCGCGACCCCAATGAGGACGAAGACCGCGAATCCACCAGCGATCATAAGCGTGCAGGCCAGCACGGCACGGGGGTTGATGTTGGTGCCGGGCCGGTTCACGCGGTCGGCTACGAGGCCACCCGTGAAGTTCCCCATTGCCGTACCGGCAAGCATGACGCCGATAATTCCCGTCCAGGTGAACAGCGATACGCCGAGGAACTGTGCAAGCACGCGGGACGCCGTGAGTTCCAGTGTCATCCCGCCGAAGCTCGCCAGGAACACGACCGCGAACGCCACCCGGATATCGGTGAAAGCATGCGGGTTGCGAGCCTGTTCATTCGGCGTCGGCACGGGCACAGGCGCTTCACCGGTCTCACTCAGAACCGGCACTTGGCCCGTTGTAAGGGGTGTTTCGCGGAGTGACACCAGCGACCACAGCGCCAGCAGTGCAAGCGAAACGGCCGAAGCGAACACCAACGTGTTGATGGTGAATTCCCGGAACAGCACGAAGCCCGTGAGGTAGTTGCCCAGTAGGCAACCGAGTGTGCTGACGGAGAACACCATCCCCGCGACGCGACCGGTCTTCGACACATCGGGCAGCCCGAGTTTGATGGCCAGCGGCGTGAGGAGGCTTAACACGAAGCCGGCGGGCAAGCACAGGATCAGCGCGAGCAGAGGAATTCGCGGCCCGAGCGGGATAACCTTGTGCGCGCCGGTGGTTTCGAGCAACCACGGGAACACGGCCATCCACAGCGCGGTTGCCGCCCCGAGCAGGAGGACTCCCGCGAGGGTGCGTGGCGATGGGTAGCGGTCCGCGAGTTTCCCGCCGAAACCGTTGCCGAGGGCGATTCCCGTGAGGAACACGCCTATCACGCTCGTCCAGGTTTCGAGGCTCGACCCGATGAACGGCGCAAGGAGGCGGCCGGCGACGAGTTGCAGCACGAGCATCGCCGCGTTGGCAAGGAACACGATCAGCGCGACGCCAGCCAGGCGCGAGTATGGAAGCGGTGCGGAACCCATGAGGTTTTGGGCCGTGGGGTTGGGTGGTGCGGGCAACGGATGAACGCCAGCGTATGTTCTGAATCATCCTACGGCTATCGGGTTCCGGCGGAACGGTAGAATTGGCTGTTAGCTCCAGAAGCTCCGGAAGCTACCAGCAAGAACAAGATGAGACATCGATTCGTCGGAAGTCCGTGCTGGTGTCCGGTCTTATTCTTGCTGATAGCTTCTGGAGCTAACAGCTTCTGGAGCTTAGAGTTGGGAGTTCCATCATGGCATCGCGCTTCGTCGTTGGCATCGACCTGGGCACCACGAACTCCGCGCTTGCGTTCGTAGATACCGGCGCGGGGCCAGATGCCCACGTCACCCCGTTCACCATCCCGCAGGTTGTTTCGCCCGGCGTGGTGGAGGAACGGCCGCTGTTGCCGTCGTTCCTGTACTTGCCCGGCACCGGCGAGCAACCAGCCGGCGCTCTGAAACTTCCCTGGGACGCCGCACGCGATTACTGTGTCGGCGAGTTTGCCCGGGCGTTCGGTTCGCAAGTCCCCACACGACTCGTTGCGTCGGCGAAGTCGTGGCTCTGCCACCCCGGCGTGGACCGCAAAGCCGCCATCCTTCCCCACAAAGCCCCCGACACGGGCCGCAAAGTCTCCCCCGCCGACGCCACCGTGCGCTACTTGAAGCACCTTGCGGAAGCTTGGAACTTCACCATTGGGAAGGATGTCGCCTCGAATCGTCTCGAAGCCCAAGACATCGTGTTGACCGTGCCGGCTTCGTTCGACGCGGCTGCCCGTGAACTGACCGTCGAAGCCGCCCGGAGCGCTGGCTTCGAGCATCTGACACTTCTCGAAGAGCCACAAGCCGCGTTCTACGCCTGGCTCGACCGCTGCGGCGACGACTGGCGGAAGCAAGTCAACATCGGCGATCTCGTGTTGGTCGCGGACGTCGGCGGCGGCACCACGGACTTCACCCTCATCGAAGTCGGCGAAGAAGGCGGGAACCTTTCGCTTACTCGCCTCGCGGTCGGCGATCACCTGTTGCTCGGCGGCGACAACATGGACCTGACGCTCGCCTACCACGTCGCCGCGGCGCTTGCCAAGAACGGTACGAAACTCGACGCCGGGCAAATGGTGCAACTCACCTACGCCTGCCGGAACGCCAAGGAACAACTCCTCGCCGATCCGACGCTGGCCTCCGCACCAGTCACGGTGCTAGGCAAGGGCCGGTCGCTCGTTGCGGGCACCATCAAGCACGACTTGCAACGTCGGGAAGTCGAAGCCGTGCTGGTGGATGGCTTCTTCCCGGATTGTGCGAAGGACGTGGAGCCAGCCAAGACGGCGGCGGGGTTGCAGGAACTCGGGTTGCCCTACGTCGCGGACCCCGGCATCACCCGGCACCTCGCCCAATTCCTGACGAAGCAATCCGAAGCGCTCGCCACCCGCGAATCCGCCAAGAAGCCCGCCGGGAAGAAGTCGCCCCCGGTTTCGGGATTGCCAAGTGCGGTGCTGTTCAACGGTGGCGTGTTCAAGGCGGACCCGTTGCGGAATCGCCTGCTGGGCGTGCTGGCTTCCTGGGCGAAGACAGCCAAGGCCGACAGCGCGCGGGAACTTGCCGGCGCGGACCTCGACCACGCCGTCGCTCGCGGTGCGGCTTACTACGCGCTGGTGAAGCGCGGCAAGGGGGTCCGCATCCGGGGTGGCACGGCGCGAGCTTACTACATCGGCGTGGCGACAAACATGCCCGCCGTTCCAGGCTTCCCGCCACCGGTCAAAGCGCTGTGCGTCGCGCCGTTCGGCATGGAGGAAGGCACCGAAGCGGACATTCCGGGTTACGAAGTCGGCTTGCGAATCGGTGCCGAAGCCGAGTTCCGCTTCCTGGGTTCGACCGTGCGCCGTGACGATGCGGCCGGCACCGTGCTGGAAGACTGGGACGGCCAGATCGACGAATTGGCCCCCGTTCGCACGACGTTGGAAGCGAAGGGCGGCGCGGTGTCGGCCGTCGTGCCCGTTCACCTGCACAGCAAGGTCACGGCCGTGGGTCAACTCGAATTGTGGCTGCAAACGCGCGACGGCAAACAACGTTGGAAGCTCGAGTTCAACGTCCGCGAAGGCCGGTAGGGTGTTGCATGTAACTCGACCCCCGGCAAACCGGGGGTACTCATTATTGTTTCCGACGCCAAACCACACCCCCCAGAATCGGAATCAATCCAAAAAGTCCGGAATCAATCCCGTTCTGACCGGAATCATTGCTTTTCGTCCGGAATCAATCCAAAAAGTCCGGAATCAATCCCGTTCTGACCGGAATCATTGCGTTTTCGTCCGGAATCAATCCCGTTACGTCCGGAATCAATCCCGTTACGGCCGGAACCAACATTGTCAAATCGGAATCGCGCCCGGAAATCGGAATCAATCGAGTTAGAACGTCACACCGGCCAAGCCGTTCCGCGGTTTGGGGTCGGACCACGCGAAGCCGCGCTCGCGAGCGCCCTGCGATGAAGACTTTGTGTCAGTAGAATGATGGCAACCGAGGAGGTAGGACGATGGGAGCCTTAGCGGAATGTGGTGCGTGTCGTCCCGCGAGCGCGGTTCGTGATGGCGACTGTTCGGCCCCCAGGTGCGGAGAAAACCGTTCGGGAATCCTTGTGATGAACAGCCTTGATGAAGCGTGGGAATGGTATCGCGCCGCTGTCGAGGGGATGAAGCGGCTTAACCACTTATCGGCGCATTGGGAAACCATCCCAGCGCCGGTGAAAATGGTTGGGTTGATCGGGTGCTTAAGGATAACGTCTTGCGGCATGTAGAGGCGGCCAAGATGGCCCGCGACGCACAAGTCGTTGAGGACGGCTTCGCCGACCTTGCCGTTTTGGTGTTCAAACTGCACGGGTATCGGCTTGGGGGCGAGATGTCCGAACGCCAGTGGACTGACGTTCTGGGCGTTCTCAAAACGCAGGGCGACCGCGTTGATTTCGCCTACCTCGACCACTGGGCGGCCGAGATCGGCGTGAAGGACTTACTCGACCGCATTCGCACTCAGGTGTGATTGATCGGGGCAATGAAATGCCCCGCTTGTTCTTGCTGATAGCTTCTAGAGCTGATAGCTTCTGGAGCTTTTCATCGTGTCCCAATCGTTGTGGGGCGGGTGGGGATGCTCAACGTCACGTTGACCTGTGCGCCGGCCCGCACGACGACCTTCTCCGTGGCTCGTTCGAGTTTCCCATTCTGCATCACTTCGATGGTCAGTTCGTAGCCGTATTCCTGGCCGGGTTGCAGTGGTGGCGTGGTGAACGTCCGCACGGCTCCGGTCGCGGTGGCGACGGTTCCGTTGAAGAGCAACTTGGCGTCGGCCGGCACATTCACGGCGAGCGTGCAGGGACTGAGCGACCCGCCCATGACACCGGCGGATGGTGGCGCGTAGCCGCAGTTCCCGTTCGGCCCGCAGGTGGTGTAGTGGGCGACCCCGCCGCCCGCCGCCCAGTTCGCATACGGCCCGTGGCTGTAGTTGTAATACGCGAACCACGGGTACTGCCACGCGAACGAATACGTGTTCGTGTAGTAGCCCGGCGGGTTGGCGCAGGGAAACGCTGCTGTTTGTGCCCACGGCCCCTGGTGGCCCCACTGCCACGCCTGAGCCGTGCCGCTCGTGCTCGCAATCCCGGCCACGACCAACGCGGCCAACAAGAACTTCCTCATATCGCTCTCCCGTTCGCGTCCGATGACCCATCACATTCGACTTTACCCGTTTGGCTTTCCAGCGCAACCCGGATTGCCCGGATACCGCCATTTCACAGTGCCGGCCGTAGGGGTTAACCGCGTGCGGCGGATTGCCGGATGGTTCCCTCGCGGAACGTCGGATATCTTGGTATTATCCTGGAGGTTGTGGGGGATTCCTCATGCCTGATACACAAACCCGCCGGCGGTGTCTCCTCATCCTGGGACCGCGGCAGTCCCGGCCGCATGCAGGGAAATTCAGCACATTCCGAGATAAATCCAACGCGATTTCATCACTATGCCTGCGGCCGGGACGGCCGCGGTCCCAGGACAAAACCAGACAACCGTTCCGAACTCATGTATGAGAGCGACATCAAAGTGAGCGTGACGCCCGAACTCTTGGACGCCATCGCAACCTTCCCGACCCAACGCGAAGTCCGACATTGCGGAACCACTTTCGCAGCGTCTCCGTTGGACATCTACGCGACTTGTCCCGTCTGTGGGACGCGGCTCAAGGTCCGGTCTTTTGCGTCCGCGCCGGAATTGGAAGACGTGTTCGACGCCGTTCTCGCCTGGATGCTTCAACCCAGTGCGGAAGCAATCGTGCGTCAGCGGATGGCGGTTCTCGCCTCGGACGCCGATTGACAAGCGTTAACCGCGTGTGGCGGATTGCGGTTGTCTGAGTGACCGATACAACAGGTCTGATGCTGACCGGGAGACCGCAATGACCGCGACGACTACAAGACACATGCTTGACGATATCCGGGCCAAGGTTCACGCCGGAACTCGCCTGACGTTCGATGATGGCCTCGCCCTCGAAGCCTCGAACGACTTCTTCACACTTGGGGAACTCGCCAACATCGTCCGCGAGCGCAAGAACGGGAATGTCACCTATTACAACGTCAATACGCACCTGAACCCGACCAATGTGTGCGTCTACCGCTGTGCGTTCTGCTCCTTCCGCGCCGATCTGAAGGGCGCTAACGCTTATGTGATGTCCGACGAGCAGATTCTTGACCGTGCCCGCGAGGCGACGCAAAACGGCTGCACGGAACTTCACATCGTCGGCGGGTTGCATCACCAACTGCCCTACGACTGGTATCTCGGCATCATTCGCAATATCCACCGCGAGTTCCCGGACTTGCACCTCAAGGCGTGGACAGCAGTGGAATGGGACTGGTTCGAGAAGCTCACCAAGCGACCCACGCGGGAGTTGCTCGCCGAGATGAAGGAGGCCGGTCTTGGCTCGCTCCCCGGTGGCGGCGCGGAAATCTTTCACCCCGAAATCCGCTCCAAAATCTGCGATTACAAGGCCGACGCCGACCAATGGCTCCACGTTCACCGCATGTGGCACGAACTCGGCGGTAAGTCGAACGCCACGATGCTTTACGGCCACATCGAACGGCCCGAACACCGCATCGACCACATGGTTCGTTTGCGCGAACTTCAGGACATCACCGGCGGCTTCCAAACATTCATCCCGCTCGCGTTCCACCCCGAGAACAACACGCTCGGCCAGGGGATTCCCAAGCCATCAGGTATGACCGATCTGAAGACAATGGCGATTGCCCGCTTGATGCTCGACAACTTCCCGCACATCAAAGCGTACTGGCAGATGCTCGGCGCGAAGATCGCGCAGGTCGCGCAAAGCTACGGGGCGGACGACATCGACGGCACGGTGGTTCACGAGAAGATTTACCACGCCGCAGGCAGCGATTCCCCGCAAGAACTGGCCGTCGCCGACTTGCGCCGCCTGATCGAAGAAGCCGGCCGAGTGCCGGTCGAACGCGACACGCTTTACCACGCCGTCGAGCGCACCGAACCCGCCGGTAACCGCTGGCACACCGGCCGCCGCCTCGTTGCCCTCAATTAGAGCTTTGCGCGAAATATACTCCTCGCGGTCAGGAATGATTCATTTTTGCCT
>Ga0105046_10019791_pt1 | contig 10198 bp, 8 predicted proteins | sample MAT03_FD_78385 | JGI IMG/M metagenome (GOLD analysis project Ga0105046, IMG submission 78385) | Freshwater microbial communities from Lake Fryxell liftoff mats and glacier meltwater in Antarctica - MAT-03 (megahit assembly) | ecosystem: Environmental > Aquatic > Freshwater > Ice > Liftoff... | reverse complement strand
TGAGGCCGCGCCCGTGGCCGCGTCCTGGGCGACGCCTTGACCACGGTCTTGGGCGGCCCGGCCCAGCCTGGCTCGCTGCGGAAACGAGCGCGGTATACTTCGAGGGTCTCAGGAAACGGAGCGTTTTGATGGTATTGGCACTGATCCTCGCGCTGGCACAAGCCGCCTCGGGCGTGACCGGCGTGGTCAAGGACACCAACGGGCAGGTGATCGTCGGTGCCACCGTGGCGGTGCGCACGCCGTCCGGCGGTCTGCAACAGACCGTGACCGACGGCGAAGGTCGCTTCCTCATCACTCGCGCACCCGGCGGCGACGCCACCCTGGTCGTGCGCGCCCAGGGTTTCGCCGAGGTGCGGCGCCCACTGAGCCCCGGCGAGATCGAGGTCGTGCTCGCGCTGGCGTCGGTGCTCGAAACCGTCATCGTCAGCCCCACCCGCACCGAACGGCGGCTCGGCACGGTGCCGGCGAGCGTGAACGTCGTGACGCGCGAAGCCATCCAGGCGTCGCCGGCCCTCGTGGCCGACGACGTGCTGCGGCAGATTCCGAGCTTCAGCCTGTTCCGGCGCACGAGCAGCCTGGCGGCCCAGCCCACCACGCAAGGCGTGTCGCTGCGCGGCATCGGCCCGAGCGGCCAGAGCCGCACTTTGGTGCTGCTCGACGGCGTGCCCTTCAACGATCCCTTCGGTGGCTGGGTCTATTGGACGCGCGTGCCGCTGCTCAGCGTCGAGCAGATCGAGATCACCGAAGACACCGCCTCGAGCCTCTACGGCAACATCGCCATGGGCGGCGTGATCAATGTGGTCACCAGCCGGCCCACCCGCCGCACGCTGCAGGTACAGACCCAGTACGGCAACCGCAACACGCCGAAGGTCGACTTCTTCGTCAGCGACCGCTGGAAGCGCGTGGGCGTGGCCGTGGAAGGCAGCGCGCTCGACACCAAGGGCTTCCCCATCGTGGCGGCGCGGGAGCGCGGTCCCATCGACAACAACGCCAACGTCGAGTACGCCAATCTCACCGCCAAGGTGGAATTCGACCCGTCCGAGCGCCTGCACACGTTCCTGCGCGTCGGCCGCTTCGCCGAGAATCGCACCAACGCCAAAGTCGGCGAGGTGAACGACACCGTGTGGACCTCGGGCAGTGTCGGCGCGCAGGCGCAGTTGCCTGATAACAGCACGCTGCAGAGCCACGTGTTCCTCGACCGGCAGCGCTCGCACTTCAACTTCCTGGCTGTCACCAACGCCGCCACCCTGCGCAACGTGGTGCGCCTGGCCACCGATCAGAAGGTGCCCACCAACGGTCTGGGCGGCATGCTGCAGTGGACCAAAGTGCTCGGCAGCACGCAGGTGTTGAGCGCCGGCGCCGACATGCGCTGGGTCGACGGCGACAGCGAGGAAGACGCCTTCGTCGCGGCCGTGCCCACGGTGATCACCGGCGTGACGCAGCAGGTCGTACCCTCGCTGCGACGCATCTCGGGCGGCACGCAGCGCAGCGTCGGGGCGTTCGTGTCGGACATCATCACGCCGACCTCGAAGTTGGTGATCACGCTCAGCGCCCGCGCCGATCAGTGGCGCAACTACGACGGCCACAATTTCGAAACCACGGTCGCCACGGGCTTGCCCACCGCCAACAATCGCGACACGCTGCCCGACCGCACTGACACGGTGTTCAGCCCACGCGTGGCTGCCCTCTACCACTTCACCGACCGGTTCACCGCCTGGGGCGCGGTGAACTCGGGCTTCCGCGCGCCCACGCTCACCGAACTCTACCGCCAGTTCTCGGTGGGCGCCGTCGTGACGCGGCCGAACGCGGAACTCGGTCCCGAGCGGCTGGTGGGCGGCGAATTGGGCCTGAACATCGCACCCGCCAAGAACCTCACCGCGCGCGTGACGCTCTTCGACAACCGCGTCACGAACCCGGTGTCGAACGTGACGCTCTCGGCCACGCTCGCGCAGAAGCAGAACCTTGGTCGCACCAAGATCCGCGGCGTGCAGACCGACGTCGAGTACCGGGTGACGTCGGCCGTGCGGATGGGCGCCGCCTATCTCTACAACGAGGCGAAGGTCACCGACGGCGGTGTGACCAATGCTGGCCTCGTCGGCAACTACCTGGCACAGGTGCCGAAGCATCGCGGCTCGATGCAGGTGTCCTACGCGCATCCCAAGGTGGCCACCGTGGCGCTCAGCGTGCAGATACAGGGCTCCCAGTTCAACGACGACCGGAACCTCAACGCGATTCCCGTGGCTACGCTCACCGAAGCCGGCTACGACGCCGACACGCCGGTGGGGCTGCCTGGCTTCACCGCCGTCGACCTGTCGATCTCACGCAACCTGGGCCGCGGCATCGAGGTGTTCGCGGGCGCGCAGAACCTGTTCGACGAGGTCTACTTCGTGCAGACCAATCCGTCCACGATCGGCACGCCGCGCCTGATCAACGCCGGCGTGCGCGTGCGCTTCGTGGGCCGATAGCGAACCGGGATCGGGCGGTCGCGAGCCGCGGGCGCCTGGGTTTCCGCCGCCCGCCGCCGGAAGCCGCCCCGGTGCTACGATGCGGCCATGAGCGAACGAGTCGTCGTACACCTGCCGTCCATGCCCCAGCCGAAGGATTTCGCGCTCGACGCCAAGACGCCGTCCGACAGCCCGGCCGCCGAACGTTATGCCCGCGCACTCGAGGTGTGGGAACGCGTCGTGAACGACATCGCCAAGCGCATCGGCAAGAAGCGCTGAGCGCTCAGCTCAGCACGACCAGCGTCTCGCCGATCTCGCGCAGGCCGAGGCGGCCGCGTTCGGCCTCGAGCATGCGTTCGACTCGCGCGATCGGCTCATCCACCGGCTCGCGGCTCAAGCTGAACGAGCGGTGGTGCACCGGCACGAACAGCCGCGCCCCGGCGGCATCGGCCATGGCCACGGCCTGCTCTGGCGTGCAGTGGTTCGTAATCCACGGATCGTAGGCGCCGATCGGCATGACCGCGGCCGTAAACGGCCCGAAGCGCCGGTGATCGCCGAAGGCACCCGTGAGCGCCGTGTCGCCGCCAATCAGCAGCCGCTTCCCTTCCCGCTCCACCACCCAGCCGGTGTAGCCGCGATGTGTATCCCGCTGGATGCGCGCGCCCCAGTGTTTCACCTCGAGCGCGCGGATCGCGACGGTACCGCGAGGCGTGGTGACCGTGACCGACTCGTTCCAGCGCAGCTCGTGCACTGCTGAATAGGCACGCCGCGGCAGCAGGTCGGCCGTGGCGGCGGCCATCACGGCCACCGGCCGCCCGCGCACCACGGCGAGTGACGGCGTGTCGAGGTGGTCGAAGTGCGCGTGCGACACGAGCACCAGATCGAGCTCCGGCACAGCGTCGGGATGCAGGGCGCACTGCACGAGCCGCTGCGGGCCAAGGCTGCCGATGCCCAGGTCCACGCCAATTCGATTGAAGAGGACTGGGTCGGTGAGAATCCGCAGGCCGTAGAAATTGATGAGCACGGTGGCGTGTCCGAGCCACGCCAGGGTGACGGCGTTGTCGTGCCACGTGGCCGGCGTGGGCGTGTGCGGGGCGCTCGGCACGTGGTGGCCCATTTCGGCCATGCGCGCGCGCAGGAAGCGGGCACTCCAGGAATCGGACACGCTCGTCCAGACGGCGCCAGCGCTGGCGAGCACGCCCGTGGCGAGCAGGCCGCGGCGATTGATGGGGGGCACTACCTGTTGAGACTCACACCGACGTCACAATGGTCCCACATCTCTGGCCAGACCCGTGATGGTTCGGTTGGTCAAGAACTTTCTCCAACATCTCTCCGACCGTCCCGTGGCCGCGCTGTGCTTCTATCTGCCCGACGTAATCGTCGCTGACTAGGGCGCCCAGAGGGGCGGTGACCCCTCGAATGGCCAGCCGGAGGCCCTGCTGTTCCTTGACACGTGATAGCATGCGCCAGAGCAGCGACCTCGTCACGGCGCCGCGGGCTTTAGCCGTCGATCATCGTCGTTCGGGACGGCGCGCCCGCTCAGTGGAGCAATCTCTTCTCTAAGCATCAGGATGCGGCGCCAAGCCAATGGAGAACGAACAGGTTCACCGTCTGCTCGACCGCATTGCGGTGCTTCGAGATCCATGCGATCTCGACCTGTTGCTGTTTTTTGTCCGCCATCCGCGCGCACTGCTCAGCAGCGATCAGATTGCGGCCCTTCTCGGGTATCCGGTCAAGCGGCTCGGTGACTCGCTCGACGTCTTGGTGACGGCCGACCTGCTGTTCCGCACGGAGAAACCGAACGGCGTCGCGCGGCTGTACGTCTTCGCCGACCGTGTGGTGCCCGATTGGTTGCCGCCGCTGGTCGGGTTGGCCTCGACTCGCGCGGGACGATTGGCCTTGCGCAACGCGTTCGAAGACCGGCGGAAGGGGAGCCGCCGATCCGAGGGTCCGTCGCCCGCTCAGATCAGACACGCAAGGCCAGCCTGAAAGACGGCACCCGAAGGAACTGAGAGACGATTATGCCCACTCGCGACGTCGTGAAAACTGGAATCTCCGGACTCGATCCCATTCTGTCGGACGGTATTCCGCGCGGCAACGTCATCCTGCTCGAAGGCGCGATCGGGACCGGAAAGACGACCTTCGGCGTCGAGTTCGTGTATCAGGGTGCCAGTAAGTTCGACGAACCGGGCATCATCGTGCTGTTCGAAGTCTCGCCCGACAAACTGATACGCGACGCGGCGGGCTTTGGCTGGGACCTGCCCGCACTCGAGCGCGATGGGCGCTTGAAAATTATCTTCACGACCCGACAAGTCTTCGCCCAGGAGCTCCAGCAAGCCGACAGCTTGCTGCTCGAAGAGGCGGCGAAGATGGGCGCGCGCCGCCTGTTCGTGGACGGCGTGGCCGGATTGGGCGAGGGCAGTGCATCCAGTGGCCTCAGGCGTGAGCCCCGCGAAGAATTCCACGTGCTGGTTGAAGGGCTGCAGCGTGAGAACCTCACCGCGTTGCTCGCACTCGAACTTACCGGGGAGCCCTCGAAGGTGTCGATCCCCGAAGAGTCGATTGCGGATACCGTGATCCGACTACGAAAGGAGGAGCTGAAACGAGCCTCGACGCGATCCCTCGAGATTGTCAAATCGCGTGGGCACGACTTTCAAATGGGGCGTCACTCCTTCCGCATGATCAGTGACCGCGGCATCGAGGTCTACCGCCGGGTGCAAGCGCCGCGGAAAGCAAGCCGGGAGCGCGCGGCGGCCTTCGACCCAACGACGCGCGTGAAGACGGGTGTGCCCGGCCTTGACCCGATCGTCAACGGCGGCTACTTTCTCGGCAGTACCACGGTGATCGCGGGGATTTCCGGCGTCGGCAAAAGCGTGATGGCGTGCCAATACCTTGCCGAAGGGATACGCCTCGGCGAACGCAGCCTGATGCTGACGCTCGACGAACAGGTGCCGCAGGTGTTGCGGAACGCGATGAGCATCGGCATCGACTTGCAGCCGGCCATCGACAGCGGCCTCGTGCAAGTGGTGTACGACCCACCCCAGGAGATCGAGGTCGACGAGCATTTCCACAAGATCGAGCAGCTCATAGAGGTGTTCAAGCCGAAGCGGGTGGTGTTTGACAGCCTCTCGACGTACGCTTCGAGCTTCGGCACCGACGGCCGGATGTTCCGCGATTTCTTTCACGCGCTGGTGGCGCTGATGAAAGAGCATCAGGTGGCGGCCGTCTACAACAACGAGAACCCGGAAATGCTCGGAATGTCGTCCATGATGGGCCCAATCAGGATGAGCTCGCTGGTCGACAACATCATCCTGATGAACTGGATCGAGCTCGGGAACATGTTCCGCCTGGGCCTGACGGTCGCCAAAATGCGCGCCAACCCGTGCGACCGCATGACCCACGAGTGCGAGGTGGTGAACGGCCAGGGCATGCACGTCTTGGACCGAACCATGCCGCCGCAGTTGCCATTTGCCCGGTACGGCAGCCTCCTCTCGCGCGCGCCGGAGCGCAGCGTGCTTGCGGGTGCTTTGGACGAGAACGCAGACAAGGGTCGATGATCCCTGCTGACGACGTGCTGTTCAACGACGAGGTGTGGCGGCCGGCGCTCGAGCGATTCGCCGCCGTGACGCACCTGACCGTGAACGTGTACGGGGTCGGCGAGCAGGTCGCCTGCGGTCCGGTCCAGCCCACGCCCTTGTTCGACGCGTTCGCGGCACACGGATACGACCCGGGCATTTTTGCCGAGTGCGCGCGCCAATGCCTGGCGCAGACGACGACGCGGCCCGCGGTGGTCGTCGCCCCCAGCTACGGGCTCGCCGTCGTGGGCACGTCGCTGGTGCTCGAAGGCACAATCGTGGGCGCGGCGGTCGCGGGATATGCCTTGGTGGGGTTTTCTCAGCGAGCGGACGTCGAACGGCTCGCACGCGCCGCGGGTGTCCCGTTCCGACAGCTCTGGGAAGTCGCCCAGGCGAACCAGCCGATCCCTTCCCGCCGGCTCCTGCTGCACGGCGATCTCCTGCAAGTGCTCGGCGACACGATTCTGCGGGAGGGCCATCGCACGCGCCAGTTCGAAGTGGCGGCGGCGGCGCTGACGGTCGCCGCCGAGGCGAAGGATGAATTCCTCGCCGTCCTGTCACACGAGCTGCGCACGCCGCTGACGCCGATACTTGGCTGGGCGTGGATACTCAAGCAAGGCGATCCGAGCAAGGTCGCCCGCGCGGCAGAGGTCATCGAGCGCAATGCCCTGCTCCAAGCTGGACTGGTCGACGATCTGCTCGAGCTGGCACACGTCGCGCGAGGGCAGGTGACACTGCATGTGACGGTCTGCGATCTCCGCGAGGCGATTCGCGTCGCCCGGGAGGCCTTCATCGAACCTGCGGCACAAAAAGGGATCGCGCTGGAGCTCGTCGATACCGCCGACCACCCGTTGCTCGTGCATGCCGATGCGAATCGGCTGCAGCAAGTCTTCCGAAACGTGCTGTCGAACGCCCTGAAGTTCACGCCCGCCGCTGGCCGTGTCACGGTGACGCTGACGGAAGAGGCCGGATTGGTTGTCGTCACGGTGTGTGACACGGGTGAAGGCATCGCGCCGGAGTTTCTGCCGTTCGTGTTTGACATGTTCCGGCAACAGGAATATGGCATGCGTCGGACGCACGGGGGACTCGGCATCGGCCTCGCGCTGGTCAAGGCGTTGACCGAGCTTCAGGGCGGCCGCGTGAGCATCGCCAGCGAGGGGGCGGGACGCGGGACCGCGGTGAGGATGCAGTTTCCGCTGACTGAGGGGCTCACGCTCACCGCGCCGATGTTGTCGCCCACCCGCCACCTGCCTGTCACCCTTCAAGGGCTTTCTATTCTGATCGTCGAAGACATGGAGGACGCCCGCGAGGCGACGCGCGCGATACTCGCACAGTTGGGCGCTCACGTGCTCGTGGCCAAAGACGGACGCGAAGCGCTGGACATGGCTGATCACGGCGACCTCGTGCTTTGCGACCTGCGGATGCCGAACATGGACGGGTTCGAGTTCATACGCGCGCTGCATCTCAAACGAGGAGGCACGTGCCCGCCGGTGATCGCGGTTTCAGGTCTCGCGAGAAGCACCGATCACCTGCGAACGCAAGCCGCGGGGTTCGAAGGGCATCTCGACAAGCCCTTTGATCAGACGCAGCTCCTGGCAGCAATCGGCGCAGCGATCGCCCAGCCATCCCGGAACCACGATTCGTCGAACCCGACCCGCTTACTCGAGGACGAGGCTTTATGACTGTTCCGGTCAGGCTGGTGCTGTCCGGGTGTGAGTTCGTGGTGAGAGAGACGCGATCCCGGCCCGAGGCTGCTCGGTGCTAAGCTTCGCACATGAGCGGGCCGATCACCACGCGCCGCCGTGCGACCTACGAGGAACTCTGCGAAGTCCCGGACCACAAGGTTGCTGAGATCCTGGACGGCGAGCTGATCGTCAACCCGCGACCCGCCCTTCGGCATGCCAGCGCGAGCTCGAGCCTCGGCGGACACATCTGGGGGCCATTCCAGGGTGGACGCGGCGGCCCGGGCGGCTGGTGGATTCTCGACGAACCCGAACTTCATCGAGCCGATGACATTCTGGTTCCTGACCTCGCCGGATGGCGCCGCGAGCGCCTACCGGCCATTCCCGACACGGCCTTCATCACGCTGGCACCCGACTGGGTGTGCGAGGTCATCTCGCCATCGACGGAACGCGTCGATCGATCGCGCAAGATGCGCATCTACGCCCGTGAGGGTGTGGCGCACCTCTGGCTGCTCGACCCGATTGTCCGGACACTGGAAGTGTTGCGGCTGGAAGCGGGACGCTGGGTCCTCATCGCGACGCACACCGACCTAGACGTGGTGCGCGCGGGGCCCTTCGAGGCGATCGCGATCGATCTGGCATCGTTGTGGCCTGCTCCCCCGACGGTTGCGGAATAGCGGCGGCCACCCAGTTACCTCACCAGCCCTCAGGCACGCACAGTAACTATCAGCGCGGCGCCCGCGTCACCCGCGCGCCGTGAGGCCGGCGCCCGCTGCCGAGGCATGATGGAGGCGATGCCGCCTTCCCCCGCCACGCCGTCACCGGTCTTGCGTCTGCCCGGCGGAATCTGGGCGCTCGGCGCCGTGTCGCTGCTGATGGACACCTCGTCGGAACTGGTCCACAGCCTGCTGCCGGTGTTCATGGCCACGACGCTCGGGGCCAGCGTGGTCACAATCGGCCTGCTCGAAGGGATGGCCGAGGCCGCCGCCTCGTTTGCCAAAGTGTTCTCGGGCACGCTCAGCGACCGCCTCGGCCGGCGTAAGGGCCTGGTCGTCGCCGGCTACGGCCTGGCCGCGCTCACCAAGCCGCTCTTCCCGCTCGCGCCGGCCGTGTCGTGGGTGTTCGCGGCGCGTGTCCTCGACCGCATCGGCAAGGGCATTCGCGGCGCGCCCCGCGACGCCCTGGTGGCCGACATCACGACGCCCGCGCAGCGCGGCGCCGCCTACGGCCTGCGCCAGGCACTCGATTCGGTCGGCGCGTGCGTCGGCCCGCTGCTCGCCGTGGTGCTGATGTGGTGGTTCGGCGGCCAGGTGCGCACGGTGCTGTGGTTCGCCGTCGTGCCGGCAGCCCTCGCCGTGGCGGTGCTCGTCGTGGCCGTTCGCGAGCCGGCTGGCCACGCGGCGCCGCGCCGCACGGCGGCGCTGCTCACGTGGGCCGCACTCGGCGCCCTGCCCCGCCGCTACTGGCACATCGTGGCGCTCGGCGCCGTGTTCGCGCTGGCGCGCTTCAGCGAAGCCTTCCTGGTGCTGCGCGCGAGCGACGTCGGGCTGACGGCCACGCAGGTGCCGATCGTGATGATCGTGATGAACGTCGTCTACGCCGGGGCGGCGTATCCGGCCGGACGCCTGTCCGACCGCATGCCGGCGCGCACGCTGCTCACGCTCGGGCTCGCCCTGCTCGTGGCGGCGGATCTCGTGCTGGCCTGGGCGCGAGCGCCGCTGGCCGTCGTGGCGGGCACGGCCGGCTGGGGCCTGCACCTGGCGCTGACGCAGGGACTCTTCGCCAAGCTCGTGGCCGGCGCCGCCACGCCCGACACCCGCGGCACGGCCTTCGGTCTCTTCCACCTCGTCACCGGCGCGACGCTGCTCGTGGCCAGCGCCGTGGCCGGCGGCTTGTGGACCACCGTCGGCCCGGCCGCCACGTTCCTGGCCGGCGCCGCCGTCAGCGCCGTGGCCGCGCTGGCGATGTTCACTTACCGGCGCGCGTGAGCGGCAGCCCCCGACTCTGAGCGAGGCCGGCACGCGTCACTGCCACCCATCGCCGGCCCATGACCAGCCGCGACACACGTTGGCCGGCCTGTGCGGTGTCTTGCCGGACCTCGTGGTCAACGAAGGACAAGCACAGGTCAAGATCTGCACGGTGTCAGCCAGTGTGCTGCGACCGCGGCGGTAACAGTTCCGACTGAGTGGGAGGTCGGCGTCAGCAGCGCGGGTGATGATCTGATGCCCAGAACGTCCCTGCTCTTCCCGCAGACCGCGGCAGGGACCATCCGATTCATCTGCATCATTCATGGTCGTCCTCCATCAATTCATCCGGCGTGCATCGGATCGGCGTCTGGTAGCCCGTCGCCTCCTCGGAGATGTCCAGCAACGACAAGTTCGCCACAAATGCCATTCGACGGGCAGCGGCCCCAGACTGGCCAAATAGCTGACGAGACTCGTCTCGATGTAGACGCGACGCTTCACCATCTGGCCAATGAGGCCACGAATCTCGTCGG
>Ga0105046_10019790_pt1 | contig 10199 bp, 6 predicted proteins | sample MAT03_FD_78385 | JGI IMG/M metagenome (GOLD analysis project Ga0105046, IMG submission 78385) | Freshwater microbial communities from Lake Fryxell liftoff mats and glacier meltwater in Antarctica - MAT-03 (megahit assembly) | ecosystem: Environmental > Aquatic > Freshwater > Ice > Liftoff... | reverse complement strand
AGCTCGCCCGCCAGGTCTGATCTGTTGGGGCGACGCTTCTGTGAGCCCGCTGCAAGACTTCGACGGTTTATATTACGTCAGTTTTCCGGCGAGGAAGCCGACAACCTCGTTGATGTTCATCCGCACCTGCTGCCCGGTATCACGATCACGTAATGTTACGGTTTGGTTGGACATCGTCTCACCGTCGATCGTGAAGCAGTACGGGCATCCGGCTTCATCCATCCGGGCGTAACGCTTGCCGATCGACTGTTTCTCGTCAAACTCGATCTGTCCTAGTTTCGCGAAGCGGGCCGCGACATCGGTGTGGAGTTTCTCGGCAATTTCGGGCATCCCATCCTTGGCAACGAGCGGGTAGATGGCAGCCTTCACGGGCGCAAGCCGCGGATGAATCTTCATAATTTCGGGGCTGGGGCGGCTTTCGTCCTTCGTGTAGGCTTCGCACAGCACGGCGAGCACGCCGCGGTCAAGGCCGGCGGAGGGCTCGATGACGTGCGGGATATAGCGTTCGCCCCGGCGCGAGCCGTTGGGAAGCACTTCACCACGTTCGGTATCGTTATATTCCATCTTGACGCCGCTAAACTTCTGATGCTGGGAGAGATCGAAGTTGCCCCGGTACGCGATTCCCTCAAGCTCACCGTAACCCGGCGCTGTGAACGGGAAACGATACTCAACGTCGCTGGTGCCCTTGCTGTAATGGGCCAGCTCGTCGGTATCATGCTCGCGGAGAATTAGATTTTCACCCGCCAGGCCCAGGCTTTTCCACCATTCCATCCGCCAATCGCGCCAGTAAGCGTACCAAGCGAGGGCCTCGGATTCGTGACAGAAGAACTCGATCTCCATCTGCTCAAACTCGCGCGAGCGAAAAGTAAAGTTTCGCGGGGTTACTTCGTTGCGGAAGCTCTTGCCAGTCTGGGCGATTCCGAAAGGCACCTTCACTCGCGTTGTGTCCCAGACATTCTTCGCCTGCGCGAAGATTCCCTGGGCAGTTTCGGGGCGCAGATAGACCTTATTATCTTCGTCAAAGACCGCGCCGGTGTACGTGTGGAACATTAAGTTAAACTGGCGAGGCTCGGTCAAGGTTCCGGGCTTGTCGGCGTCGGGGCCTATGACGCGCGTCCAGGGCTGGGGTAGTGATGACAGAGCGACGCTCGCGACTTCGCCGAATGTTTTCTCCGCTTTCTTGCGTTGTTTGGCCTCACTGGCGGTATCGGAAACATAAGCAAATACGGGCTTTTCACCCGCATGGCCGTCGCTTGGAACGTAGACCTGCACATGGTCGTAGCGATAGCGTCCCTTAGTGTCGCGGCAATCCACCATGGGATCGTTAAAGCCCTCGGCGTGCCCGCTCGCGACCCACGTCTTGGGGTGCTGAATTATCGTGGTATCCACTGGAACGATCCCCACGGGCCGGCCGTTTACGCCCTTGCGCCCCCAGCAGGGGAGCATGACAACGTCCTGCCACCACGCATCACGAAGGTTCTTTTTAAGCTGCGCACCGAGGGGGCCGTAATCCCAAAAGCCATTGATCCCGCCGTAGATCTCAGAAGCCTGGTAGATAAAACCACGGCGCTTACAGAGCGACATAATAGAATCCATCGACTTCAGAGGTGAGGGTGCTTGGCTGGCTGGGGTGGGGGTGGGGGTGGGGGTGGAGTTGGAGGGGTCGATAGACAAGGGGACGTGCTCCGGGGCTTAAAAAACCTATATGGCGGAAGCTGGTGCGGGCCGCGACACCCAGGCGACCGCCGGTGCGCGTCGATTGAATCCAATACAGTTACAGTTACATTCCGGCTCGGTTGCAACAGAGATCGTGTTAACTGATCTGCTCGCGAGGGCACCCGTGTGCCGCCTGTAACTTACATCTTGGGGATGAACCGGCCCACGACTCCCGTCTTGCTGATAATGTAAAGATTACCATCCTCGGGCTTGTCGGTGATAATACGGTCCATCCCGGGCGTTTCGATCCGACCTAACCGTTGGCCCGACGCAGGATCAAGTTGGTCCACGCCGGTTCGCGTTTGTACAATTAGCTTTTTGTCGCGTAGCCCCACCACCGTGCCGATGGTTTCCGCGGCTTCCCAGCGGGTTTTGCCGCTTTCAGTATCAAGGGCGACCAGACCGGTACCCGGCACCGCGACATAAACCACGCCGTTGAGATAAGTTATTTTATCGCGAAGCTGCTGACTGGTGCGGTGGCGCCACTTGAGTCCGCCCGTACCGGAGAAGGCCCACACCGACTGATCCAAGCCAGCGATGTAGAGGCTTGCCCCGTCGGTCGCCGGGTCCGTCGCTACAGGCCCTAGGATTTTATTACGTCCGACCAGTTCGCCTCTCGATGTAATAAAATACACATCGCCCGCCTGGTTAACGACGCCCACAACCCCGCCTTCCAACAGCGCGGGCTTTACCTCGATCGCCGCGGCGGTCTGGAATCCCCATCCCTTCACATTCAAAGGCACCACGTGCGCGAGCACTTCACCGGTTGCGGTGCCAAAGATCGCCAGCCGCCCGATCATCACGGGCTCGGTGCTTACTACCTTCTGGTAGTCGATCTTCGCAACCAGATTGCCGCTCGCGTCCGCCACAAGATAACCCTCCGACTCGCTGCTTATCAGGATGCGCCCTGCGTCGGTGGTGTCTCGTGAAATCCCGACAAACTTGGTGAGCGGATTGGCAACACTGGTCCCCCAGCGACGCTGTCCGGTGCTGGTTTCAAGCAGCGCTGCCGTACCGTCCGAATCCTGAATGACGACAACATCGCCCAACGCCGCCGCGGCGACGATGGGAATATTATGTTGAGCCGCGAAGGGATAGCCCACCCAATCGAGCCGATAGCCCATGGCCAACCAATCTTCATGGGCGATGGAGATGCCAGCGAACTTGTTATTGATGCGAGAAGGGGTCGCCCCGGGCGAAGCCAAGTCGGGTTGAGCTGCCCCAGACTCTTGCTGCGCGCCCGCCTTGAACGACTCCCCGCGAGTCGCCGGAGTGTCCGGTATCGCTACCGGTCTGCTACCGCAGCCCAAACCCGTACTACCCGCCACGAGTGCCGCGGCTAGGAGCGGGGCGCGGAATGTGTTGGCCCCCCAAAGGCTGGGAGTTGGGGTAACCGTCGGTGTGGCAGCATTCTTCAGCATGTTCGGGACTCTCCAAGAAAAATCATAACTCAAAGTAAGGCTCTCCGCCGAAGTTCAACCATAAAAGGTGCCGAACGCAGCCGCAAAACCCTTGCACAGCCGCGAACAGGTTGCGGCCTGGCGGTGCCCGTCGTCGCTCCCTCACGACCGCGCTGATCGTTGTACTAGCGGGGCACCACCGTGCGTTTGCAGGGTAGGCTCCGGCTGGGATGGTTCCCCGTCGCTGTGAGGGCCCGAGTGGTGGGGGAGAGGCGGCGTGCGATGTTGGGGGCGGCTGCCTTCGCGGGCCAGTACCATAGTGTGTGACCATACTCCTCACCAACGACGATGGAATTCGTGCTCCTGGCATCATCGCGATGCACGATGCTCTCACCGATTACCCTGGCGCGTTCGGCTATCCCTTTTCGCCCAAGGGTGAGGCCGCGAAGATCTACACCGTCGCGCCGCTCACGGTGCAGTCGGCCACCAGTCATGGTGTTACGTTTCACACGCCACTCATGGTTCGCGAGGAGAATATAAATGGGCGGATGGTGGGCATCGGCGTTGATGGCCGTCCCGCCGACTGCGTGAAGCTGGCGCTGGCCGCGCTCTGGCCAGATGCGTTCGGCAAGGGCTCGCGGCCTGACTTATGTATCTCGGGCATGAACGCCGGGGCCAACTGCGGGATCAACGTCATATATTCCGGCACGGTTGCCGCGGCGATCGAGGCGGCATTTTTGGGTGTTCCCTCGATTGCGGTGAGCATGATGCTCGGCAAGGGCAAGCCGCGCTTTGATGTGGCGGCCACCTGGGCACGCGCTGCCATCGAACGGCTGTTGGCACGCGGGCTCCCGCAACGCCACGAATGCTTAAGTATTAATATTCCGGTGGTCGAGGACGCCTCGCTCCCCGTGAACGCCCCCGCGCCCCCCATCTCCATCTGCCCGATGAACACCCACGGCCTGGTGGATAAATACGAGCGGCGGATCAGCCCCACCGGTAATGTTTACTATTGGTCGGCGGGTTACGGGCTGGAGTTCCACGCCACCGAGCAGGGCAGCGATGTTGATCACTTGCTCAAGGGTCACATCACGGTCACGCCGCTCATGTACGACCTTACGCACTACCCCTCACTTACGAACTGGGGCGACAGGCTCGCCTTGCCCAAGCAGACACCACACAAGTAGTTTTCCGCCCTTGCTCCCTTAATGAGGGGGGCAAATCCGTGTCTCGACTGCGGCCCATCGCATCTGTGCGGCCTGCGCGGGGTGTGATGCGCCCAAACATTATGTTATAGGTACTGCCGACTTTTGCCCGCACCACACGCAACCGAAGTTGCAGGCATGAACGTTACAGTCTCATCGGTGAGCGAGATAAAAGCGTGGAAGACCGGGGTTGTGCTTGATGTGGTGGATGCTTCGCTCGAAGCGTCGCGCAAGATCAGGGAGCAAGCCGAAGCAAGCCGCGCGGAGCGCGAAGCGAACGAAGCCCGCGCACGGCGCAGCACCGAAGAGATCGCGGGAGAACGCGCCCGAGCTGAGGCTAGGGACGCGCAGAAGATCGCTCAGGAACACGCGGCCCGTGCGAGAGAGGCCGCGCGGGTGGCGCTGCTCATCGGCGAGTGACTCACTCCTGTCTGCCCCTCTTACTCTGGATCGTAATATTATTATACCGCCGTGTTGCACGCGTGCTTGAGGGCGGCCACCACGCGCTCAACCTCGCCCGCTGTGTTGTAGTGCGAGAGGCTGATACGCACTACGCCATCAGCCGGATCAGCGATGCCGATATGCTCGAGCAGTCGCTTGCTGTAGAAGTGACCGTGCCTGCACCCGAACGATTTGTCGTTCAATGCCAATGCCAGCTCACGCGAACGCCTGCCTTCCACCGTGAAGCTCACGGTGCTCACGCGGCTAGAGTCGGCCCGCGCTGGCCCAAGCAGCCGCAGCCCGGGAATTGTAAGTAGCTGCTCGATCAAAAGTGCCTGCAGTGGGGTTTCTAACGCCTCGACCCGCGCAAACGCGGCCCGCAACGTCTGGCGGCTGGGTGCAACATAAGCAGTTCCTGCTGTGGCGCGTGCGCCGGAGAGGAACTCGTAATAGCGCCCTCCCCCGGCGATCATCGCGCACCCTTCGTGGCTGGCACCCCCTAACTCAAACTTCTGAGGAACCGCCGCACGGTCAATGAAGTAATGATTGGGCCCGGTGAGCGGCGCGAACGCGGCGTGAGTGCCGAAGAGCGCGCCCATGTGCGGCCCGAAGACTTTGTAAGTTGAGTAGACGTACCAATCGCAACCGATCGCGGCGACGTCGGGGAGCTGGTGGGGCGCAAACGCCACGCCGTCAACCACGCTTAGCGCGCCGTGCTCGCGCGCCAGTTTGCACAACGGCGCGGCGTCCCAGATGTCTCCGAAAATGTTCGAGACCTGCGGAAACATGACCATAAGTGTTCGCGGCGTGAGCAGGGGCGCCAGTGAGGCGATGTTGTGGGTCATGTCTCCAGCACTGTCGAGCACCGGCTTCCACCACACAATATCAAACCCTCGCTCGGCGAGGTTGCTCCAAGGGCCGATGTTTGCCTCGTGCCCGGCGATGCTTACAATCAACTGGTTACGTTCTTTGGGGAGGTCTCCCCGGGCGTGCGCCATCGCGTAAGCGTTCGCCACTGTGTGCAGCAGGGCCGTAGTTGACGAGCCCAGCAACACGTGGCCCAGCGACCCGGCGTTGAGAAAGGTGCTCACGAGCGAGCGAGCCGCGGCGATCGTGGCGGTTACGTTCTTCGAGAGTTCGTAATCCGCCCCGCCTTGGACGAACGAGTTACGAAGGTACTCCCCCGCCGCCTCGATGACGCACGCGGGGAGTTGTGATCCCCCGGCGTTGTCGAGGAAAACAGTTGGCGATGTGAGGGCGGGAAACTGGGCCCGAATAGAGTCGATATCGGGAACTGATTGGTTCATTCGTGGTAAGCGTAGTAATCCCGCCGAAGAAAAACCCTCGGCCAAAGGCCGGGGGTTAAAGGGTGCAACCTGCGAACTACGTAAACTGCGTTAACTACGTGAACTGCGTGAACTGGCAAAGGACGTAACTTATTAACGGGTGGTGCCCGCTGGCTTGGCGGCGGCCTGTGAAGCCGCGCCAGAGTTCACCCGAGATTGCATGAGTAAGAGCGCAGTTTCGAGTTGTAAGTCAAGCCCCTTGGTCAGCAGATCCTGCGCCTTTGGCCGGGGATTTTTGGCATCTTCCTGGATCTGCCCACGCTCGTCAACGGGCACCACGTCTGCGTTTCGCCGCGTCAGGAGCGCCTCGACGGTCTGCTTCGGGAGCATCTCAACCAGGAAGTTAGGCTCGACTCCCCACGACTCGCTGCCGGGGCGGCGGTGAAGGATGGTGCCATTGGGGATGACATAATAGTTGGTTGTAACCTTGATCATCGAGGTCTTGGTAAGCGGCCAGACATTCTGCACACTCCCCTTGCCGAAGGTGCGCCCGCCCACAACGATGCAGTCGAGGTTGCCCTTCATCTCCCCGCCGCGCTGGAAGCACTTGAGCGCACCACTTACGATCTCGCTTGCGCTCGCCGATCCTTCGTTCACCAGCACCACCACGGGAATATTGGCAAGCCGAGCCCGTTCGGGCGTGGTCTGTTCGGGCGCGGTGATCTGACCATCAGGACCGCGCATCGCGACAATGTAACCGTCGGGAGAATCGATGAAGCGCCGGCCAATCCGTACGGCCTGATCCAGCAGCCCGCCGGGGTTAAAACGCATATCAAGGATGAGGCCCTTCAGGCCGTCCTTTCGCATCGCGACAATCGCCTCGTCAAGCTCCCGCCCGGTGTTGTCGGCGAACTGCGTCAGCCGAAGATAACCAATCCCGTTGTCTTTATCGATGAACCAGTTCCAGTCATCTTCCTTTACGCCGCTGCGAGACCAACCCTTGGCCGTGGGAACTTTAATTATGGTGCGGGTAAGCCGGAAATCAACCTCCGCGAGCAGCGCCTCACCCTTCTCGTCCTTTTTCGTCTCATCCTTGCGCTGCATCGTAAGTACCACGTCGCTCCCCGCCGGGCCGGTGATGACGTCTACCGCCTGATCGAGCGAAAGCCCGAGGATCACGCGGCCATCGACTTTCTTAAGCACATCTCCGGGGTGAATACCCGCACGCTGGGCGGGGGTGCCCTCCAGCGGAGAGACAACCCTTACATTGCTCGCCTCGTCATACTCGATCTGAATACCCACACCCACGAAGGACGACTGGGTCATCTTTTGAAAACGACGAAGCTCATCGGGCCAGATGATCTGGCTGAAGTCATCGAGCTTGCTCATCGCCCCGTTCCCGAACTCGTGCAAGAACGCGTAGGAGGGCACCTTCGTCGTAGTGCCATTGGCCGCGAGCAGCCGCCCGAGCATCTTGTCAACCTGAGAAGGATCAAGCGGACGCATCAATGCGGCAATCCTGGCCGATTCGTCGTCAATCGTGCTTAACATCGAAGCGAGCGCGGCATCATCGCCCAGACCCGGGAAAGCATCTCGCAGGTCCTTGGTGGTAACCATCGTGCGGAGCGCGTCCAGCCCTCCTAACGCGACTCCCGCGAGTGGCTCTTGCTCCACATGGGTGAGCGATCGGATGAAAGCACCAACGATCAACGCGGTATCAATGCTGGCCAACTTTGTTTTGTAATCATCGCCGAATGGGTTGTAGGGGGGTAGTTCCTTCTCGCCCGCGGCCTTTTGGCGCTCGTTCCGCAGCCGCCACAGCGTCTCGGGAACATATAATCTTAACATGTCGATCCGCTGGCTCAAACGATGCACATCGCCCTTGAACTCCCCCGTCTCTTCCATCAGTGCGCCCAGCAATGTAAATAGTTCGTACGCGGCGAAGACATCGCCACCGGTTTCGGCCTCGTGCGCTGTCACGCGGCTGCGCTGAATGATTCCCGTGATGAGCGGTTCCTTCATCGCCGCAGATTTGTCAACGCTTAGAAGCTGTAGCTCGGTGGCATTGCGCAATAACTTAGCTAATGTAACGTTGGACTGTTCCGCGGCGGTCTGCTTGGCTAACTCTTCTCGCACTTCACCGATTCGCTTGGCACGGTCTGTCTCTCGTTGAGCCAAGTGACCCTTGAGCATCGCCGCAGTCTTCGTAACAGAGGCGGCCCCTGCGTCTACATCAGCGTTCTTACTCGCAAGTTCGCTAAGGGAGATTTCAAAGGCCTTCCAGTCGCCCAGGCGAGCGGCGTCCCAAAGATGGTCGGCAGGGCTGTGAACATGAGCCGCGTTAATCGCCGTCGCTCCCGCTCGTTCGGTCTCCGTAACCACCGCCTGGCCAAGTGCTTTCTGCGCGAGCGGCTGGCTTACCGCAATACCGCTTGCGGCCGCCAAGGTCAGAATCATCAACGAACGAAACGAACGAACTGAGCGCATGAACATTTCTCCACGGTCTTTAAACCACAACCCAACCACCCCTTCGCTTCCTGCTAGCCGGATTCGGACTTTCTCAACGCGGCGATCAAACCCGCACTGCTTACACTACCAGCGTTACGGGCCCACTTGGCGATCGTTCGTACCATTACGCCAGCTCCTATGCCGTCGCGTCATCTCCGTCTTGCAGCACCGCTGGCAATAGGAATCGCGGGCCAGCATCGCCCGTGCTACTTGATTGCATCGGGCGGCTTTTCCGTCCGATCGCACCCTCGCGCTGCTGCTACGCCCAGTTTGACTCGTCACTCCCCGCGCGTGCCTCACACATGGCACACCCCACACCACTTGATACACACGTTAGTTTGTACGCCCTTCATGGCGCATGGATCGACAATCGCGGCGGTTTCTGCTCATCCGCTCTCGGTACCCTGCCAAAGAAATCGTTGTGGTCTGCTTCGTTAACCGCTTTATTCGGCCTCAGCAATAAATACGTCCACTGCCTGCCCGGGAAAAACTTGGATCTCTGGGACGCCTCGAACCCGGAAAACGACGTCAATCACCCGCGTGTCGACTCGTTCGGAGTTCATTCCAAGCAGATCAGACTTAGGTCTGGCGAAAGGCTCGATTCGGATGAATTCAAGATCCAGCGTGGTGACTTTAGCCCCGCGCGTCCGGCCGGTGGCGCGAAGCCGCCGCGTGGCATCGTCGCCACTAGGTGCACCGACGCTCGTTCCACTCGGAGCCAAGCCAGGAGTGGGTATTACGACCCACGGATAGGCTACTTGGCTGATAAGTCCGATATCCTCCTCATCAACCTGCGCGCGAACGTGAAGCTGAGTTAGATCTCCGAGGATGAGCGAAGGTCTGGAAGAATCGGTTGAGGCGTATTCACCAGGTTCGACGAGGCGACGCAGTATTTTTCCCGAACGCGGTGCGCGCACGGTGAGCCTTGTGCGAAGCAGTTCAAGCGCCTCGACCTCTGCCTTTTGGAGGTTGAGGCTCGCGTTCAACGCATCAAGGTCGGGTTTCCAGCCCCCGGCTTGAAGTTTGGCGAGTTCCGCGCGGGCCCGCGTGAGCTCGGCCTGCGCGCCTGAAACCCCGAAGATGGCCCGAGAGATGTCACGGTCGGTGCCTGAACCACGAGCCGCGGACTCCCCGACGAGTTTTCGCTGTTCTTCCCGATCATTCAACGAGGCGAGCGCGCCTGCGACCAGAGCTTCGAGAGGGGGGATGTCTTCGGGCCGCGGCAGTGCTTGCCATCGAGCCACAGCCGCCTCGCCCGTCGCCACGGCGGCCTTTGCGCGGATCATGTCCGCATCGATAGTGCGCGAATCCAATCGGAAAAGTGCGTCGCCGACCTTGACCTGCTGGCCCGCGTCTACGAGCACCTCGACCACGATTCCCAACTCAGGCGAGACCACCGATATGTTACGTTCAGCGGGCTCAACAATGCCCAAAGCGGCGACCCCGCGAAGATAGGGATTCACTACCGGCTCCCGTGCCAACGGAATTTCGGGCTTCTTCTCGTCTGCGGTCGCTACCGCCCAGATACCCACGGACAGGCCCACGATTGACAATAGGATGGTTGTGAGGCGGAGCATAAGCGTATAAGCGGCTACTTTTATCGGCTGAAGTATGACCGCCCGCGCAAACCCTTCTGCTGGTTT
>Ga0105046_10019788_pt1 | contig 10199 bp, 4 predicted proteins | sample MAT03_FD_78385 | JGI IMG/M metagenome (GOLD analysis project Ga0105046, IMG submission 78385) | Freshwater microbial communities from Lake Fryxell liftoff mats and glacier meltwater in Antarctica - MAT-03 (megahit assembly) | ecosystem: Environmental > Aquatic > Freshwater > Ice > Liftoff... | reverse complement strand
GGTTCGTATTTCGGGCTGTGCGGTGCAGGAGAGGCTTGCCAGCAAAAGGGAGGTAAAAAAGAAGGTCTTTTTCAACGGTATCATTTTATGCAGGTTCAATTAAATCCCACCAGTTTGGTTGCCAACCCTGGTTCGTTGTTCGTCGTTTACCGCTTTGGCGAGCAGCAGCATACAACCATCAACCCCGGAGGCGCTACGAGCACCCAGCGTTTTTCGGGGGAAAGCGAAACATCCTGCACCAGGGTGAAATGCAGTTTTGGGGTGTAAAACTGGATGGCTTCGTCGTAATTGGCCACCACGAGGGCTGTGTGGGCAAGTTGTTGTTTCATAGGGTGTTGAGCCATTCAAAAAGCATGCGGTAGGCTTCGTCCCGAACAGGTTTGGGCGAAAGAATGAGATCGTGCATGCCGTTTTTGACGGTCTTGATGGTGCAGTTGTTTTTTATTTTGCGGGATTGCTCTTCTATGTGTTCCACGTTGAGGATGGCATCGCCAGTAAGCATAGTTTCGCTCCATTTTTTGTTGTACACGGAATTGTCGGACCGCATCACCAGCACTGGTTTGCTGATGGTGAGTCCGTTGTGTACCGTTGCATGGCCCTGGTAGATGGCGTTGATGAAACCGTAATTCACAGGGGGCGAAATGTGTGGTTTCCAGGTTAGGTTGTAATTCCACTCGCCTTTGTCTTTGTAGTATAAACTTTTGCCGTAAAGGTCGGAAACGCCACCTTTCAAAATTTTATCTGGTTTTTTACGCCCTTTTTTGGAAACATGTGGAACAGCTTTTTTTTGCAAACCTTTCAGGTTAAAATCAAAAAACGGGCTGTTCAAAAAAACGGCGTCGAATTTTTCTTTACCCAAACGATGGTGTGCATAAAGCGAAACGGTGAGTCCGCCTGTAGAATGTCCGCTCAGTAAGATGTTGGTACAACCTTCGCTGCGCATGATGCTGAGCGCTGTGTCGAGGTCGGCAAAGTACTCGGCCAGGTCGCGCAAATTGTTCATTTTTTGGTTGGGCAGGAAGGAACGTCCGTATTTACGCAGGTCGACGGCATAAAACCGGTAGCCATGCGCGATGAACTGTGTTGCCATTTCCTCTTGAAAAAAGTAGTCGTTGAATCCGTGTACGTACAACACAGCTTTGTCGCCTTTGATGCTTTCTACTGGTTTGCGTACAAGTGTGCAGGTTACCTTGCCCTCGTAATCGTCGGGCATTTGGATGGTGGTTTTTTCAAAACCGTTGCCCAGATCGTCTGGTTGGTAACGTATTTGGGCGTGGGTGGAGACCGCAGAGAAGAGCAAGCAGAAAAACAACAGGAGAAGCCGGATCATTGTGGATGGATTGAAATACAGATGCAGTGATTCTAGCAAGTTTTGATAACGTAAAGGTAGGGTTGATGGTATTGAATTTGGTATGCGGAATATTGAAGGTAAAAAAAACAAATCTGCTTACCTTTAACAACGAACCCATTCCACTTGTGCATGGGGAATTTTTGTTCGATTAAACACATAAAAAATGAAAAACCAAACTTTCCTGGTGCTTACGATGGTGTTTAGCACATTCGTGATGCCGTTGTTTGGGCAGAATCACGCCGCTGTTTACACCACAGCCTACAACACCGAATTGCGCCTGAAAAACACTGGTTTCGTTGATTTTAAACCCATGGGCCAACCCCTGGAAACGCAAATCTGTGTTTTTGTAGATCCAGGCAAAACGTTCCAGGAATATTTCGGCATCGGCGCGGCCATCACCGACGCCTCTGCGGAGACCTTTGCCAAATTGCCTGCCGCCAAACAACAAGAATTCCTCAAAGCTCATTTCGATCCCATCGACGGTATCGGGTACTCCGTGGTGCGCACCAACATCAACAGTTGCGACTTCAGCAGCGACATGTATACTTATGTGGAGGATCACGACAAACCACTTACCACATTCAACATCGGACATGATAAAAAATACAAGATTCCGATGATCAAACAGGCGATGGCTGCATCAAACGGCGGGTTACGGTTGTTCGGGAGCCCTTGGAGTCCGCCAGCATGGATGAAAACCAACAACAACATGCTTCAGGGCGGCAAATTGAAACCGGAGTACTACGACTCGTGGGCCTTGTATTACACCAAATTCATACAGGCATTCAGGCGTGAAGGTATTCCCGTTTGGGGCATCAGTATCCAGAACGAACCCATGGCTACCCAGCGATGGGAAAGCTGCATTTATTCGGCCGAGGAAGAGCGCGATTTTTTGAAAAACCACCTCGGTCCTACCATGCACAAAGCGGGAATGGATGAAGTAAAAATCATCGTTTGGGACCACAACCGCGACCTCATTTACCAACGTGCACAAACGTATTTCGACGACAAAGAGGCTGCGAAATACGTGTGGGGTATAGGATTTCACTGGTACGAAGATTGGAGTGGCGGTACACCCATGTACGACAACCTACGCCGCGTTTACGAGGCTTTTCCCGACAAACACATCTTCTTCACCGAAGGCTGTGCCGAAAGTTTTGACCCCACACGGTACAACACCTGGGAACTGGGTGAAGAGTATGGCCGTGCAATGATCAACGATTTCAACAACGGCATGGTTGGCTTCACCGACTGGAACATTCTGCTCGACGAAACCGGCGGTCCCAACCATGTGCAAAATTTCTGCTTCGCGCCCGTCCACGCGGATACCCGCACGGGAGCGTTGCTTTACACCAATGCTTACTTTTACATCGGCCATTTTTCCAAATTCATCAAACCGGGCGCCAAACGCATCAGCGCTGCAGCCAGTCGAAGTCAACTGATCGCAACCGCCTTCCTGAACCCCGATGGATCGAAAGTGGCGATCATCATGAACCAAAGCGACAAGCCAACGCAGACGTTTGTTTGGGTAAACGGCGATGCGGCGGAAATTCAATTGTTGCCGAGGAGCATTGTGACGGTGGTGTTTTAGTAAGTCCGAAGTTAAACCGGGATGACATCGGGCTGTATCAAAAGCCTTATTCAAAGAACCCAAACCTGGTAGCATCGATACCAATGTACACGGCGGTTTAACCAACTGACATCCTTTTTTCGTGGATCGGGTTTGGTTTATGTTATACCCGGCTATTGAACCAACAATGGAAAACGGTTCACAAAAAACCAGGAGGCATCCCGAAACGTTTCGGGATGCCTCCTGCATTTTTAGGTTTTACCACAGAACTTACCGCACAATCGCCACCGAACGCACCGAAACACCAGCATCGCCAATGAGCATCAATTGGTAAGCACCGGCTGCAAGCGAAGCAGTATTCAGCGAAACACGGGTTGTGTTTTCCGCCAGCGACCTCGACATCACGATGCGGCCATCGGCGCTGGTGACCCGGAGTTCAAGGGAGCCGGCATAAGCTTGCTGGAACTCGATTGTCACTTCATCCTGGGCAGGGTTGGGATACACCTTCAAACCCAAAACATCATCCACATCGGTGGTATTGGAAACGATTCCAATCTGAACGGTTTGAAGGTAGGAACTGATGCAAGTTCCGTTCGAAACAGTCAACTCCACCAGATAGGTGCCATCCTGGGCATAGGTATGCACCGGGTTTTGCACGAAGGAATTTGCCGATCCGTCGCCAAAATTCCAGATTCGGGAATTGGGGTTGCCCGACGAGTTGTCGGTAAAGGTTACCGTGTTGCTGTTCACGGAAGTGGTAAAGGAAGCCAATGGACCGGGAGTTGTGACCAGATTCACTTCTGTCGATAAACTTGGGCAACCGGTTTCCTGCACTTCCCAATCGTAGAAATAGAAATAAAAATTCAATGCATCGCCCGCATTCGAACTGTAGATGGAAATCAGGTTGTCGATTTCGTATGGATACGTAGCGCCCGAATTGTTGCGGTACAGGTTTTGTCCATTGGCAGCCAAACTGTATTTGCCTTCAACCGGGATATCAAAATTGAGCGGCACCCTGTTTTCGCCGGCAGGCACAAAAACGGTTGCGGACTGTACAACCTGACCACCTTCATTGAGCAAACGTATGGAACGGTTGCCAGCGTTTTGTGCATAAACAAGTACCGATACCAATTTTTGCGGCGCAAATGTTTTGAACAACAGCCTGCCTTCGAACGAGGGCGCATTGTGGTTGCCGCCGCCGCCGAAAGTGTTGTCGGCCGGACCTACTTGCTGAGCAGGGTAGATTTCCAACTGCTGCACGTTGTATGTGATCGGCGCGGTAACAGGAGGCGTCAAAAAGGTATTACCGGTATGAACGGACGAATCACCTATAAGCCATGCCGCCACGAAGCCGGGAAGCACATTTGCGGTCAGGTTGGTTGATCCGCCTTCGCAAATCACCCAGTTGCCGTCGACCGTTGGAGCGGGTGCGAGTGCAAAGGAAACAGTCTGCGTTACCGTATCGGAACCGATGTTGTTGGTTACCACCAGGGTTACTGTGTAATCACCCGGATTGGCATAGGCATGAACAGGATTGACAACATCGCTGGTATTGCCGTCGCCAAAATCCCAAGAATAATAATACACCAGGTTGGTGGAATTGTCCGTAAAACTAAATCCTCCAAAACATTTGGAAGATACTTCTGCAACAAAACTGGCATTCGGAGCTTGGGTATCAAACTGACAAGTAACGGGTAGCAAATAATCTTCTTCCTGATCGATGCTCGAACTGGAGCTCCCCTGGATGGCAAAAGCGCCCATGCCGCGTTTGGCAAAAGCTTCCCAAATCAAGCAGCGGTGGGCGTTTTGATACAAAATTTCGTCGGCGGCAAGTATGGCGTCGCGGGCATCGAGGTAGCCAGGCCTGCAAGGTTGTAACTTCATGCCTTCAATAACCAACCGCATGGCCGTGTGGTTCCCGCCGTTTCCGTCGTACCAATCGGGATCGAAACCTTCAAGATCAATCAACATCCAGGTCATTTCCCAAATTGTTTGGGCCCAAATTTCTCCACGTGGGTGAACGCCGTTGCTGGTTCCAACATCACCGTACGTTTGCGCATTGATCGACATGTCTGTGGAATAAGGGAAACGACGGATGCCAACGCCAGTGTTGTCATCAATGGCGTACGTACCGATGCCGCGTGAATCGGCGCCGGTATCGCCGGATTCGATGGACATGATCAGCGCCAACCAGTCGCTCCAGCCTTCTCCGCCTTGTTCCTCATTGTTCAGACAATTGGAATTGGACGGACCACCAGTGAGGCGGTTGGAAAGCCCGTGTCCCAACTCATGGGCAATGATGCCATTGTCGAGCGATCCGTCGCGGGCCGGTGAAGTTTTAAGGGTAATTTCTACGGATTCACCCGCAATAAGTTGTGCTTTGATGAGTTCGCCGTCCTCCTGGGAAACCATGAATGCGAAAATACCAATATTGGCGGATTCTGAAAGCACAACGGGCGGTCCCGGAACGTTGTTAACAATGATTACGGCAACAGCGCCTGCCAGTTCCGCAGCGGTTACTTTGATAACGGATGAACAGAACCCGCGGTCGATGATTGCAATTTTACCGGCCAGCGCAGTCGCGTTCAGCAAGGGTTCGCATCCGTCAGACGTAGGACCCACACCATCGTCTACAAGTACAGCATTGGCGGTTATGGGCATGCTAAAGTCAGGCCCATAGGTGGCTTTTAAAGCAAGATAATTTCCAGCAACAGCTTGTGGCGACAAAATTTCCACCGCGAATTTATCTTCAACAGGCCACAGATACATTTGCATCCTGCCCCTGTTTCCGTCATCGGGTGTTGAAAAATTGGCATTGTTGGTGCCGCCGCCATCCTGACCTTCGGCCCTGACATAATCTTCGCCAAGGCCTTCGCCGGAATAATTGGTTTCCTGAAAATTGCCGGACGGCTCGTCGAAACCATGCAACAAAAGAACATCGTGCAGCATGTTGTTCATGTAGAACAAATTGGTCAAAATGGCATCCTGGTTTTCGAACGGCGTCAATGCAAGGTCAATCGGAAAATCGAAGTTCAGGCCCGGACCACCATCGGGTGAATAGCCAGGTTCGTTGAGATCCTGGAAGTCTTCGTAAGCATGAACATTGTTTCCACGGGTGGTGGTAAACTCGACCCCGTCTGAGCCGTCTGTATCATGCCATCCATAGGGAGAAGCGACCGGTGAATGGGGGTCCGTGAGGAGGCTTCGTCCGCCGAAGTTGGGCGCTTCGAGGGGCACGGGATAAACATTGTAGCTGCCCGACTGTCATGCGCTTGTTTCCCTTTCCATGGCTGTATGGTGGTTGCAAGCTCCGTTGGAACCGTTTTGATGATGCGCAGAACCAAAGTCACAATAGGTCGTCCAGTTGTTTTTTTCCAAAAATGCTCCGGAAAGGGCGTCAACACGAATGTTCCACCAATCCGGACTTTTCAGCGGTGCAATGCTGACATTCCAGGCCAGGCGAAGCGTCTCATTCACCTCAACCAAAACCAGCTCTACTTTGATGTCTTCATTAGAAATACCTCCACGGGAGAAAGTATACAAAAGGCGGTTGGATGCTGTTTGAACCATGCGTGGCGTTTCCGTCACGGTCAGGCTCAAGTGTGCGGCAGCAGCTTCGATGGCTTGTGTGGCGGTGAGTGTCGGTTGCGTTGCATTGGCATTTTGTGCAGCATTGGAATGAAAACGGTTGGCAAAATGCACAACTTTTTCATCCTTAATGGCCATCGTACTCACCGCATTAAAAATGCGGATACCGGCAACCTGCTGGTGCAGGTAGGTATACGTGACGCCTGTTTGCGGGTTGTTGTACTGGTCTGATACGGTCCAGTTGCCGATGTCGTTTTCCGTCAATTTCCATTCGGTTTTTTCTTGCCGAAGGTATGTATGGATGGTGGATTGAAATTGCTGTGCACCTGCGGTAAATGAGGCGCTTACCAACACAACCAACAAGGCTGATCGTAGGTGAGGGTAAAGTTTTAACATAAAAAGCTTGAGTAATTGCTGGTGTGGAATGGATTATTGGTCAAATGCGGCGCTAAAGGTATTTTATTTCAGCTTTCGGAAACAACAACCTATAAAGCATATTGTTGAAATGCATATTGCCGTCACATATGACGGCATAAAACACAAGAGTCACCCCAAAAATTTGGGATGACTCTTGTGTTTAACCAACCAACCGACCAATATTTATTTGCACCCCATCTCGATTCTTGAAAGCGGGTCGTTGTTGGGGAAACAGAAGTTGGACATTGTATTTTCGGGCTGGTAGCGTTCCAGGTTCGGGTCGAACAGACCGTTTTCAAGGAATTCCACAAGGTCGTCCATTTCTTCGTTGGTGAGGTTTAGCGGGCGCAATAGGGCTGTAACCTGATTTGCAGGAACATTCGGGTTTTCCGGCACGCCGTTGTTGAAGTATTCGACGACCTGGCGCAGCGAAGTTTTGCTTGCGCCGTGGAAGTAGAAACCTATGTTTTTCATGTTGTAAAGCTGCGGCACCTTAAATTTGAACATGTCCTCCTGGCGTTTGGTGAAGCCGCCGCGGCCAAAAACGCGGTTGTCGGTTGGGCCTGTACGGAATACATCGAACCCACTTTGGTAGAGGTCGTTTACGCCGAGGGCAAAGAACTGGTGGGGTACGCTGTTGAGCGATGGGCTGTTGTGGCAACTTACGCAGCCAGCTTTGCCGAAAAACAGCATGGCGCCGTTTTTCTGTTCCTCGGTCATGGCGTTTTTATCGCCGCGCAGCCATTTTTGGAATGGCGCCTCGTTGGTAAGGATGGTGCGGAAATAAGCGGCAATGGCAAAGGCGGCGGTTTGGCGGTTGTAACGCTGTTCCGCGGGAATTTCCGGAAATGCTTCGTCGAACATTGCGGTGTAACCCAGTGAGTCGCACACTGCTTTATTCACCACCTGGCGGTGCACGGCCAGGGCACGGTCGTTGTTGGCTTCCAGACCCATAAGGCCTTTGTGGTTGATTTCTATGAGCGTATCTTGGCTCCATACCGATTCGGTGCCTTCGTTCACGTTGAACGAACCAAAGCTGCCTGCCCAAAGGGCGTTGGTAACGTACGTAAGGTTGATGACCGGAAGCGGGCGTGCACCCTGGGCGTCCACTTCGTCGCCGGCGTACAACGGTATTTTTGTACGGCCTTCGCCATGATCGCCGAAACCGATGGCGCCGTCGGCAATGCCCTGAATTCGGCCTGCAGTAAAGCCCTGCGAGGGTACGTGGCAGGAACTGCAGGAGTATGAAATTTTTGAAATGGGGTATCTGTTCTCCAAAGCCAATCCGGTTTCAAAAAACAACATTTTACCCAAAAGTACTTTGGTTTCAGTAATCGGGTTTTTCGGATCCTGGTTGGGAAGGGAAGCGTAGTCGTCGCTCTCCGGCATGATGTACCAATCGTACGATCCGGTTTGTGAGTGCTGATCCAGTGCTTGTTCGAGCATGTAATCGAACTGCCGATCGTGGGTACAAGCAAGGAAATAAACGGCGGTAGCGAGCACCGCAAATAGGATGTATGAAGTTTTCATAGTTTGGTAGTCCTGTAATGTCTGTACAAGTTAAGCTTTTATTGCCAAAAACAGTGCCAATGAATTGGTTAAATAGTTATTAAAATATCAATTTATTAAAAATAAATTTTTTAAATAACTATAAGACAGCTACATGTATAATTAGGTTATTGAAATAAAAAAAATAGTATTTTTATTTTAAAATAAGTCTTAAGTAGAATCTGAAATGCTTCTACCCTGCTTGGTGTAGGGATTGATGGGTGTTTGCGAAAAACGGATTGGGTGGATGTTTTTTCTGAAAAAGTTTACCGGCGCAATCGCAACGATTGAGCTGTACGATCGAACAACGGCACCAAAACCTCTGCGTCTTCTTTCCGGCAGATGGCTATTATCATCAACGAAATTTTAGGATCTATGGCCACGGAATACATGTACGTAATCTTCGAATTTCCGGGCGTTTCAAGCAAACGGGAAATCCGGCAATACTTCTGCGTTTTGCATGAGGCACAAACCCATCATGATGAACCCGGTTTTCGGATCATCAGAAACATTGTGCCGTTTCGAGGTGACACCTCCTCCAAACATCGGAGATGTCACCTCAAAACGCACCAATCAAATTTCAAAAATCGTATCCCGTAAATCAAATCCCCTCAACGGCGAAGCGCCTCCACTTCTTCCACCGTTTTTGGAATTGGCTGCCCGAGCACCCGGTGTCCTTTGTCGGTGATGAGCACGTTGTCTTCGATGCGGACACCGCCGAAGTGGCGGTACTTTGCCACAGCTTCGTAGTTGATGAAGTTGTCGAACATTTTTTTGCGCCTCCACTGGTCAATGAGCTGTGGGATGAAATAAATGCCCGGCTCCACGGTGAGCACAAATCCAGGTTCGAGTTTGCGGGCGAGGCGCAGGTACGCGGTACCAAACTGATCGCTGCGCTGCATGTCTTCGCCGTAACCCACGTAGTTTTCACCCAGGTCTTCCATGTCGTGCACGTCCAAACCGATCATGTGGCCCAAGCCGTGTGGAAAAAACAAGGCGTGCGCGCCCTGTGCCACGGCGTCGTCGAGGTCGCCGCGCATAAGACCCAAATTTTTCAATCCTTCGGCCATGCGGCGGGCGGCGGCAAGGTGCACTTCGCGGTAGGTGATGCCGGGTTTGAGCGAAGCGATGGCGTTCACCTCGGCGTCGAGCACGATGTTGTAGATGTCGCGTTGTTTCGACGAGAATTTTTTGGCCACGGGGAAGGTGCGCGTGATGTCGCCGGCGTAATGGCGGATGGTTTCGGCGCCAAAATCGCCGAGCACGAGGTCGCCCATTTCCAGGTTTTGTCCATGGTAGTGGTTGTGCAAAATTTGTCCGTCGATGCTGAGGATCACAGGGTAGCTCAGCCGTCCGCCGCTGCTCAAGGCAATGCCTTCCACCAATCCGGCGAGTTCGTATTCGTACTGGCCAGGCATGGCGGCGCGTATGGCGGCCGTATGCATCATACCGGAAACATCCACGGCGAGTTCCATTTCATCAATTTCCTCGGCGCTTTTGTAGGAGCGTTGGTTCACAACGGCTTTGATGAGCGCTTCCGAAGCTTTGTCTTTTTGCGCGGCAAGGGGAATGTTGAGCAGATCGCGCAGGATGAGTTTGTTTTCGGTTCGGTAAGGCGGCAGGTAATGAACGGTACGGCCTGTTTTGCGCGCTGTTTTTACGATGGAAGTAAGACGTTTGTATTGCAAACTTTCGGCCACGCCTGCGGCTGCGGCGAGTTCTTTC
>Ga0105046_10019786_pt1 | contig 10199 bp, 9 predicted proteins | sample MAT03_FD_78385 | JGI IMG/M metagenome (GOLD analysis project Ga0105046, IMG submission 78385) | Freshwater microbial communities from Lake Fryxell liftoff mats and glacier meltwater in Antarctica - MAT-03 (megahit assembly) | ecosystem: Environmental > Aquatic > Freshwater > Ice > Liftoff... | reverse complement strand
GTCGATCTGCCGGGCTTCGGTCAGGATGCTCTTCGTACGCGCCATGTTTCTCTCCTCGGGGTTTATCTCTTGTCCAGCAGACGCCGCAGATCCGGCTCCGCCGGGCTGCTGGCGTCGCCCCCTGGGGGGGAGCGGCCTTGGCCGCTTCGGGGGGGGGGCTCAGCTCAAGCGGCTTCCTGGTGCCGCCCGGCCATCAGGATCGAGGCATGCAGGCGTGACACGCTCTCGTTGGCGGCGCTCTTGCCGTGGCTGGTCAGCAGGCCCCAGACCAGATCGTCGTCACAGCGCATGCGGCACAGCAGCGTGTTGCCCGAAGCGATCTTCATCATCTGCGACGGGGTCAGCGCGTCGATCATGCCGGCGCTGTCTTCGCTCAGGCCCAGGCGGTACAGGGCCTGGTCGCGGTCGCTGCGGATCAGCGTCTGCGCCAGCATCAGGTAGGACAGGTTGGCTTCGCGGATTTCAGCAAGGATCTGGTCGGAGTTCATGTCGGTGTGTCCTGGTGGTGAAGTGCGTGATCGGTGTGGGGGGCTGGTGTGAAACGAACTGTAGTGACTGCAACAGGCCGGCAACATCAGGTCAATTCGCCTTCTTGAGTCCCGGTTCTTCCTTGGAGTCTGTCAGGCAAATTCCTACAAGACAGCAGCCAAGTGCCCAGTCTGAGCCACCCGCCGGCCAGGGCGCCGGGGCCGCGGCAGGCCATTTGGCAGCACCAGACCGCTGGCTTTGCGCATTCACACCGACAAAACGCCCCAACGCGCCGTCACAGCCCACGCAGCCCTGCAGAAGCAGCCACAAACGCCGACACCTTGGCACGGGCGCCGCCAGCAGGGGCTCGCACACCACGCACAAAGGCCGCACCGATGCTTTCGCAGATCCTCGACACACTGCAGCTGATCCTGATCCCGCTGCTGATCGGCGTTGGCCTGGTCGGCGGCTGCGCCGCCTTCTATCTGGGCCGACAGCCCCGCGACCGGCGGGCCAACCGCTCCGGCGCTGAGCCAGCGGCCCCGCCGCCTACGGACGACGCGGGCTTTCAGCCCAGCGGGTTCGACCCACCGCCGCCCGTGGCAAGCAGCCGCCCGGCCAGGCCGGCGGTGCCCTTGGCCGCCGACCTGCTGCTGGTCGACGACTCGGCGGTGGCCCGCGCCAAGTTGCGCAGGCTGTTCGAGCCAGCCGGCTACCGCGTGGCGCTGGCCCGCGACGGCCTGGAGGCCCTGGCCTTGCTGGCCAAGGGCCGCTACGCGCTGATGATCACCGACCTGGAGATGCCCAACATGGACGGCGTCGAGCTGATCAGCAGCTGCCTGGGCAACCCGGCCACCGCCGACATGCCGATCCTGGCCATCACCGGTCACGAGGATCTTCAGGCCAAGCTGAACGAATGCCATGAGATCTGTGGCATCTACCGCAAGCCCTGGATCGATGACGACTTGCTGAGCCATGTCGAAGGCCTGGTCGCCAAACCGGCCATACAGCGCATGAGCGCCGCCGTGGCCTGATCGCCGCAGGGCAGCAAAGCACCCGATTTACCGCGCTTTTCAGGGCTTGGCAACGGGGCGGTATGCCTAGACTGGGCCTCCCCGATTGACGGAGTTGCGCGATGAACGCCATTGCCCTGGCCCTGCCCACCCCCCTGCCCGCTGCCCTGCCAACCTTGGGCGCGCAGCACATCGCTGCACCGTCCACGCCGGCACCGGCAGCCGGGCTTGCCCTGCTGGCCATCAATTGCGTTGCGCAAACTGCCGAGCTGATGCGCCTGGCCTGCCGCCGCGGCCAGCTGGAAGACGCCAGCGCGGCGGCCCGCATCGCCTTGCCGCTGGCGGCGCCCCACTCGCCGCACGAAGCCCTGCTGCGGGCCATGGCCACGGCGCACCCGGTGCTGATGGTGCCGCCCGAAGAGCGCCGCCTGTACCTGCTGCGATCCGCCGATGGCACGTCGTCGGGCCTGCTGCGCCTGCGCGACAACGGCCGCGTCGGCCTGACGCCACCGGCCGACACCACCCGATGGACACTGCGTGACGGTGACTTGGAGCTGTGCGGCGCCGACGGTCGGCCCAGCGCCCGGTTCGTGCTGTGCGGTGACCGCGACGGCCTGCGCATCTACCTGGGCGAGAGCCTGGTCGACGGCGAGCCCCGCGTGCTGCAAGAGGTGCGCTGCACCTTCGCCCGCATGAGCCTGCTCGACCCCGAGTTGTCCGATCCCTTCTGCGGCCTGTACGACGTGGACGACATGGTGCCCGCCGACCTGCCCGCACGCAGCGCCGTGCTGCTGGCCGCGCCGCACAGCGGCGCCGAGCGCCTGGCCGCCGCACTGAACTGCAGTGGCGACGTGTTCTTCGACGGCGAACTGCTGCACCCGCAGGCGATCGGCCTGGCTGAAGGCCCGCTGCTGCCCGCCGCCGCCGCCACGCTGTATGCCATGCGCAGCAAAGATGCGCCCTGGTTCGCCCGCATGATGCTGGGCCGCACCGTGGACACTGCGGGCCGCGACCTGGCCGCCGCCGCGGTGCGGGGCTTCACGCTGGCACCCACCCACAGCCGCAGCGCATTCGAATGGGCGATGGCCGAACCGGCGCTGCGCATCGTGCACGTGGTGCGCAGCAACCTGCTGGCCGAGTTTGCCGACATCCTGTCGCAGCAGGCGGCCTCGGCCGCCGACCGCCTGCACTTCGAGCCCGAACGCTTCGGCCGCTTCATCGAGATGAAACAACGCTACCTCGACGGCGTGCGCGCCCGCCTGGTGCAGCGCAACGGCGACACCGTAGAGGTGGACGGCAGCCGCCTCAACACCAGCACCGTGGCCGAGCTGCTGGGCTTCCTGACCGACGCACCCGATCCGGCGGCGATCGTCAGCGAGCAACCCGCCACCCCTCCCGGCCGGGTGATCGAGCGCTTCGACAACCCCGAAGCCGTGCTGCCCTGTCTGCGCGCGTTGGGCCGCCTGGGCTGGGCCGAGGTGGAAGGCGCCGTGGTGGACAGCCGCTGAGGCCGGCAGCAAGCAGCCGCCGCGCCCGCCAGGGCGCCGCACGACACATTGACGGGGCCTGTGGGGCCCCGTTCTGTTTTGTTGGCACCTGCGGCCTGCTGCGCTGCCGGCCTGACCCGCAAATTCAGCGGCCGCTATCGTTGGCGGTGCGGCGGCCGATAAAACCCTGGACGGCTGGGACCGGGCTGCCGCAACGGCCGGGTCGACCAAAACAAGGGGCAAAAAGCCCTGTAAATCGGCACTTGAGGCCCAACAACGGTGCAAACCGTGACAGACCTCGCAGTTTTGGGCCAAAGCCAACTTGACACCGCTGCAAAAAGTTTTACGCAAAGGTCTCAAGTTGAATTTGCCAGACGCCGATACCCAAACCAACGGGCGGTCCACAAGACCACCGCGGTCCGGTTAGCCGGCCGATGAGCAACGGTCACTCAGGTGCCCCGAGAACATAGGCGACTAGTGCGGGCGTGTCGGACAGTGCCAAGGCATCTGTCCGGCGTGCGAAGGTGGTGACGGAGCCGTATCGCCGCCACCCGAACAACGCCGGCGCTCCCGCCGGGATTCATGGAAGCTGAAAGGAAATTACCGTGCCTCAGACCATCAACACCAACCTCAACTCGATCAACGCGCAGAGGAACCTGTCGATGTCACAGTCCTCGCTGTCGATCTCGATGCAACGCCTTTCATCGGGCCTGCGTGTCAACTCTGCAAAAGACGATGCCGCCGGCCTGGCCATCGCCGAGCGCATGACCTCCCAGGTACGCGGCATGAATGTCGCTATCCGCAACGCCAACGACGGCATCTCGATGTCGCAGACGGCAGAAGGGGCCATGGGCAAAGTGTCCGACTCGCTGCAGCGCATGCGGGAACTCTCGGTGCAGGCCGCCAACGCCACCAACTCGGCCAGCGACAAGGACTCGCTGGACAAGGAGTACGGCGAGCTGTCCAAGGAAATCCAGCGGGTGCTCGGCGGCACATCGTTCAACGGCCTGAACGTGCTGGGCTCCAACGCCGGGGTGTTCCAGTTCCAGGTGGGTGCCAACACCACCAGCAACGACACGATCAACATCACCACCACCGACCTGACGGCGGATGCCACCATCACGGCAGTGGCGGGCACCGACAACACCGGCGCGGGCCGGGCGGTGATCGACAACACGGCCGATGCCACCACGATCCAGGGCGTGATCACCAACATCGACACCGCGCTGAGCACCATCAACGACCGCCGTGCGGTGATGGGCGCGTCGCAGTCACGCTTCGATTCGGTGATCACCAACCTGCAGATCTCGGTGGAGAACCAAAGCGCCGCCAAGAGCCGCATCATGGACACCGACTTCGCAGCCGAAACCGCCAACCTCAGCCGTGCCAACATCCTGCAGCAGGCCGGCAACGCGATGGTGGCGCAAGCCAACCAGCTGCCGCAGCAGGTTCTGACGCTGCTTCGCTGATGGGCGATCGGCGCTGGTAACAGAGCCGGTGGGCGACAGCGGGGCCAGCGGCAACGCAGGGCCCGCTTCAGCGTCTGGATGACAACGCGCCACCCGCAAGGGCTGGCGCGTTGTTTTTTTCACACCCGGGCGCGTTGCAGCATCAAGCCGGCACTTGATCGGTCGATAAGCCCTCAAGCCACCGTTTATCTCTGGCGACTGTTACCAAGCCACCCCAGTTGGCCATCACTAGCGAAGGAGCAGTTCGTGCCCTTGACCATCAATACCAACATCATCTCGCTGAATGCGCAGCGCAACCTCAGCGCGTCGCAATCATCGCTGGCCAGTTCGATGCAACGCCTGTCGTCCGGCCTGCGTGTCAATTCGGCCAAGGACGACGCCGCCGGCCTGGCCATTGCCGAGCGCATGAGCGCCCAGGTGCGTGGCATGGGCGTGGCCGCGCGCAACGCCAATGACGGCATCTCGCTGGCGCAAACCGCCGAGGGCGCGCTGGGCAAGGTGTCGGACTCGTTGCAGCGCATGCGTGAGCTGGCGGTGCAATCGGCCAACGCCACCAACTCCGACAGCGACAAGGACTCGCTGGACAAGGAATTCGGCGAGCTGGCCAAGGAGATCCAGCGCGTGCTGGGCGGCACCACCTTCAACGGGCTGAACGTGCTGGGCAGCGATGCCGGCGCCCAGGTGTTTCAGGTGGGTGCCAACACCACCAGCAACGACACCATCAGCATCACCACCACCAACATGACGGCCGACGCCGACATCACCACCGTGGCCGGCACCGACAACACCGGTTCGGGCCGCGCAGTGATCGACTCCACCGCCAACGCGGGCACGATCCAGGGTGTGATCGGCGACATCGACACCGCGCTGGATACCGTCAACGCCGAGCGGGCCACGCTGGGCGCATCGCAGTCGCGTTTCGACGCCGTGATCTCCAACCTGCAGATCTCGATCGAGAACCAGAGCGCCGCCCGCAGCCGCATCGTCGACACCGACTTTGCGGCCGAGACCGCCAAACTCAGCCGCGCCAACATCCTGCAGCAGGCCGGCAACGCGATGGTGGCGCAGGCCAACCAGCTGCCGCAGCAGGTGCTGCAACTGCTGCGCTGAGCTTGCCATCGACACGGGCTCGGGGCCAGCGCCCCGGCTATCGCCTCGAAGAGGCCCCGCCGGCAGTGCGCCGCGGGGCCTTTTTGCCTTGTGCCGCCGGCTCTGTGAACTGGCCGGGCTTCATTCCTCATTTCGACGCTTTGATCAGCGGCGGCTTTCCCACAATGGGCCCCAATGCTTGCGCTGCCGCACAGGCAAGTTCCGGAAAGAAGCGCCCCAGCTTGTCGGGGCACAACGAGCCGGGTCGAGGGCGGCAGGCGACCGGTGAGGGTCGCAGAGTCGCTTTTGATTTCCGGCCAACTGCCGGGTGTCGTCGAATCTTGAGGAGTGGCCACCATGCCCCAGACGATCAATACCAACCTGAATTCGCTCAACGCGCAGCGCAACCTGAACATGTCCCAGTCGTCACTGGCGACATCGATGCAGCGGCTGTCATCCGGCTTGCGGGTCAATTCAGCCAAGGACGACGCCGCGGGCCTGGCGATTGCCGAACGCATGAACTCCCAGGTGCGGGGCATGAACGCGGCGGTGCGCAATGCCAACGACGGCATCTCGATGGCGCAGACCTCTGAGGGCTCGATGGGCAAGGTGGCCGACGCGCTGCAGCGCATGCGTGAGCTGGCGGTTCAGTCGGCCAACGCCAGCAACTCGGGCAGCGACAAAGATTCGCTGGACAAGGAGTTCGGCGAGCTGGCCAAGGAAATCCAGCGGGTGCTGGGCGCCACCACCTTCAATGGCAAGCACGTGCTGGGCGCCGAAGCCGGCAGCATGCAGTTCCAGGTGGGCGCCAACACCACCGCCAACGACACCATCGACATCACCACCAAAGACCTCACCGCCGATGCCTCCATCACCGCCGTGGCCGGCACCGATAACACCGGCGCCGGCCGGGGTGTGGTGGACAACACCGCCGACGTTGCCGCGATCCACACGGTGATCGACAACATCGACTTTGCGCTGAACACGGTCAACGCCGAGCGGGCGACGCTGGGCGCATCGCAGTCGCGCTTCGAGTCGGTGATCGGCAACTTGCAAGTGTCGGTTGAAAACCAGAGCGCGGCCAAGGCCCGAATCATGGATGCCGACTTCGCCGCGGAAACCGCCAACCTGAGCCGCTCGCAGATCCTGCAGCAGGCCGGCAATGCCATGGTGGCCCAGGCCAATTCGCTGCCGCAGCAGGTGCTCAAGCTGTTGCAGGGCTGAGGCCGAACCGCGCGGGGCCGATCGGCCTCGCGATTGATCCCCACGGCCCGGCAACCCCGGGCCGTTGTCGTTTCGGCAGCGGCCTCAAGTCTGGCGCGGTCACGCCGAAACAATGCGCACGAAGGAGCACATTCACATGGCCACATCCGTCGGCGGCGTCGGCAGCATCACCTCCACGGGCATCGGCAGCGGGCTCGATGTCCGGTCCATCCTGTCCCAGCTGATGGCGGTGGAGCAGCGCCCGCTCACGCTGCTGCAAAACCAGGCGACCGACCTGAACACCCGTCTGTCCAGCGTGGGCAAGATGCAAGGCTATTTCTCCAGCCTGCGTGACAAGGCCAACGCGTTGACCAGCACCACCCTGTGGGGCAGCACCCTGGCCAGTTCCACCGATGCGGCGGCGGTCAAGGTGTCGACCAGCACCGGCGCGGTGGCTGGCAACTATGCGATCAACGTCAGCCGTTTGGCCGTGGGCCAGACCGTCACCGGCACGGCAATGGCCAGCAGTGCGGCCACGCTGAATGCCGGCACGCTGACGATCGAGCTCGGCAGCTATGGCAGCGGCAGCCCGGCGGCCGACTTCACCGCCAAGGCCGGCAGCGCCGCCGTCAACATCGCCATCGACGCCGGCAACACCAGCCTGGCCGGCATCCGCGACAAGATCAATGCGGCGGGGGCCAGCGTCACCGCCACCATCGTCACCGATGCGTCGGGCGCACGGCTGAGCCTGCGCTCAAAGGAAACGGGTGTCGAGAGTGGCTTCCGGGTGACCGCCTCTGAAACCACCGATGACGGCAACGAGGCCACCGGCCTGTCGGCGCTGGCCTTTGACGCCACCGCCGCCAGCTCACCGATGCAGCGCACGATGAGCGCGGTCAATGCCGAACTCAGCATCAACGGCATCGCCATCACGTCGGCCAGCAACACGCTGGGCAATGTGGTCGACGGCATGACGCTGACCCTGATGAAAACCACCACCGGCAACGTCGACATCGGCGTGACCACCGACACCGCCTCGGTGAAGGCCGCCGTGACCGACTTCGTGACGGCCTTCAATACGCTGGCATCCTTCATCAAGGCCCAGACCGACTACAACGCCGACAACAAGACCTCCGGCGTGCTGCAGGGCGACCAGTCGACCCTGGCGCTGCAAAGCCAGCTGCGCACGGTGCTGAACGAGGGCAGCAGCGCGTCCTCGAGCTGGTCGCGGCTGTCCGATATCGGCCTGGCGCTCAAGTCCGACGGCACGCTCGACACCAACACCACCAAGCTCGACAACGCGCTGGGCAACTTGCCCGAGTTGAAGAAGCTGCTGGCCACCGATGGCGGCACCTCGGCAGAGTCGGGCTTCGTGCGCCGCTTCAAGCGGCTGACCGATGCCGCGCTGGGCAGCGACGGCGTGTTCGAAAGCCGCAGCGCGGGCATCCGCTCCAGCGTGACGCGCAACAGCAAGTCTCAGGAAGCGATGCAAAAGCGTCTGGACCAGACCCAGGCACGCCTGCAGGCGCAGTACAGCGCGCTCGACACCAAGATGGCCAGCCTGAACAACCTGAGCACCTACATGACGCAGCAGATCGCGCAGTTCAACAGGTCGACGGGTTGATCGCCTGACTGCCTGACTGCCTGATCGCGTGGCCGCCTGGTCGACTGGCCGCCTGATCGCCTGATCGCCTGGCCGTGCCGGCTTGCCGCCCCACGCCCAGCCTGCCCCGGCAGGCCAGCGGTGTGGGCCGCCAGCCACCCCAAGCGCGACAAACCGGGTGACAGCCCTGACATCAGCCCCCTCAAGTCCGGCTGGCAAGGTCCGATAAAACTGCTACCGAGACCGAACCCTAACGCGCCAAGCCCCTATGTTCAGTGCACCGCACGCCTCATCCAATCCCCGCGCCCGGCAGTTTGCAGGTGCCTACCACCAGGTGGGTGTGCAGACGATGGTGGCCAGCGCATCGGCCCACGGCCTGGTGGCGCTGTTGTTCGACGGCTTCGTGGGCGCTGTGCACCGCGCCAAGGGTGCCATACGCAACGGCGACATCGCCACCAAGGGCCAGGCCATCGGCCACGCGGTGCGCATCATCGACGAGGGCCTGAAGGCGGCACTCGACCTCAAGGCCGGCGGCAAGCTGGCGGCCGACCTGTCAGACCTGTACGCCTACGTCTGCCTGCGCTTGATTCAGGCCAATCTCAACAGCGACGAGGCCGCGTTGGACGAATGCCTGGCGTTGCTGGCCCCGCTGCGCGAAGCCTGGCAGGCAATCGGCCCCCGCGTCGATGCCGCCCCCGGCAACTGATTCCAAGGCCCAGGCCGCGCACCCGTGCGAGCCCCTCTTGAGAGCCCATCCATGAACAGCAGTCTATTGAGTTACTACGAGGCCATCGAGAAGGCCAGCGCCGACATGCTCGATGCCGCGCGCAGCGGCAACTGGGACCATGTCATCAAGCTGGAAGGCGCCTGCGTGCTGCTGATCAGCCAGCTGAAAAACGCCGCCCGTGGCAACGCCTTGTCTGGCGAGGAAAACCAGCTGAAGTCGCGCATCATGAAGCGCGTGCTGGTCAACGACGCCGAGATCCGCCACCTGGCCGAACCCTGGCTGGAAGACCTCGACCACATGATGAGCGGCCGCTCACAGACCTTGCACTGATCGCCTGGCCCGCAGCCCAGCGCTCCCCCAGCAGCAGCCCCATCCGACCGAGACCCACGCCATGTCCTTTCTCGACACGCGGCCAGCGCCGCTGGGCGACAGCGGTTTCGGCGACCCGCTGGCCGAATTCCGCTGTGACCACCCACGCGAAGTGCTGGCGCTGCTGCGCGAGCTGCGCGACGCCGTCACGCCGCTGGCCTTGTCGGCCCCGGACGGCGCCAACCTCGGCGCCACGGTGTGGACGGTAGATGCCGAGCGCCAGCGCATCGCCTTCGACGTGGAGCCCGGTTGCCCGCAGCTGCCGTCGCTGGTGGAAGCCAACGAAGCCACCGCCGTGGCCTACCTGGATGCCGTGAAGCTGCAATTCGATTTGCAGGACCTGGTGCTGGTGCGCAGCCCCCGCGCCACCGCGCTGCAGGCGCGCTTGCCGCGCTGCGTATACCGTTTTCAGCGCCGGGCCAGCTACCGGGTGCGCACGCTGGACCGCGGCGCGCCGGTGGCGGTGCTGCGCCACCCGTCGCTGCCCGACATGCAGCTATCGCTGCGCATCGTGGACGTCAGCATCGGCGGCTGCGCGCTGCTGCTGCCCGACAACGTGCCGCCACTGCCGCTGGGCATGACCTTGCACGGCGTGGTGCTTGAACTCGACAGCGACACCGAGCTTCGGGTGAGCTTGCGGCTGCAGCATGCCTCGTCGATCTTGTCGGGCACCGGCGGCATGCGCCTGGGTTGTGAGTTGATCAACCCCGACCCGGGCACCAGCCGCAGCCTGCAGCGCTACATCGACCACACGCAAAAGCGCCGGCGCCT
>Ga0105046_10019785_pt1 | contig 10200 bp, 11 predicted proteins | sample MAT03_FD_78385 | JGI IMG/M metagenome (GOLD analysis project Ga0105046, IMG submission 78385) | Freshwater microbial communities from Lake Fryxell liftoff mats and glacier meltwater in Antarctica - MAT-03 (megahit assembly) | ecosystem: Environmental > Aquatic > Freshwater > Ice > Liftoff... | reverse complement strand
CTAGGATCGGGCGAAATGATGAGCGAAACTCCTGATTCCGCCACTGGCACGGACGCAACGGCACCAGCAGCAGAAACTCCAGCCACTGCGACGGAAACCCCTGCTGCAGACGTTCCCGCTGCCACCGAGATGGTCGACAAGCCTGCTGAAACCCCACCAGTTACTCCTACGGACGCTCCTTCGGGCATTCCTCCTGAAACGCCAGCTCCTGGGTCCGAGTCAGTACCGACTCCCGAAGTTCCTGCCGATAGCGTTCCGAAAACCGAAGCCCCGGAAGCACCTTCCTCACAAACACCTTCGCCGTCGGCATCTTCGGAACCCGCAAAATAGATTAAAAACTTAAGGCTTCGTGCCTGATTTCCTTACTTCATCGCGAGCGATCGATTGCTTTATAGCATGACAGGTCATGGTCAAGCCAGTGCTTGCTTAGATAAAGCAATCATTGAGGTGGAGACCCGCGCTGTTAACAATCGGCACCTTAAAGTCGTTTCGAAAGTCAGCAGTCATCTTGGCGGTTTCGAGAACACGGTCGAATCGATAGTCCGTGAAGCCATCCGCCGTGGCACTGTCCAGGTAAACGTGACGCTTGCCGGTGTCGTTGGATCGGCCAATTACCAACTAAACGCGACCGCCGTCGAGAGTTATTGGACGCAAGCTTGCGAGATTGCAGGGCGTATTGGGGCACCGTCTCCAACACTCGAATCGATTTTCATGCTACCGGGTGTGATTGCCGATTCGCAACGTGATGAAGAGGACCCGAAACTCCTCGAGTTGGCCTCGGAAACGCTTCGCGAGTCGATCAGACAAATGAATCAAATGCGTTGCCAAGAAGGCGAAGCGATGGCGGTCGAGCTTCGATCTGGGATCAATAGCATAGAGTTAAGCTCGAAAGTTATCTCGGATCGCGCACCAACTGTCGTTGCCGATTACCAAAATCGGCTTGAAAGTCGGATGAAACAAGCCTTGGAAGGACTCGACATTCAACTAGATGCAACCGCGATTCTCCGAGAGGCACAGATTTTTGCTGATCGTTCAGATATTCGCGAAGAGCTGGTACGATTGGCCAGTCATCTCAATCTTTTTCGTAAGGCGATGGACGCTAGCGAGAGTCAAGGACGCAAACTCGATTTCCTGGTCCAAGAAATCAATAGAGAAATCAATACGATTGGCTCAAAAGCCAACGATGCGGTCATCACCGAGCAGGTCGTCTCGATGAAAACGACTCTAGAGCAGGTTCGGGAGCTGATTCAGAACATCGAATGAGTCAATTACCAAATTCTAGCCACGGTCGACTGATTATTATTTCCGGTCCTTCGGGAGCGGGTAAATCGACCGTTGTAAAAACACTCCTAAATATCTCGGATTTACCCCTCGAGCTAAGTGTTTCGGCTACAACTCGGGCGCCTCGGGCCGGGGAAGTTGATGGGCGGGACTACTATTTTACGTCGCAGTCGGAGTTCGCTCGGCGTCGTTTGGCTGGAGATTTCCTGGAATGTAAGGAAGTTTTCGGCCGTGGCGACTGGTACGGAACCCTCCGATCCGTAGTTGGCTCTGGATTAGAACGCGGGAAGTGGTTAATCTTGGAGATTGACGTTCAAGGCGCTCTGTCGATCATCGACTCCGAAAATCCGATCACTATTTTTGTACACCCCGGTTCGATGGAGGCGTTGGAGGCAAGACTTCGCTCCCGTGGAACGGAAGAGGAATCGGCGATCCAGCGACGGCTTGAGGTTGCTCGCGAAGAAATGTCACAACGTCATCGGTATCGTCACGAAGTCGTCAACGATGATCTCGATGCGACGGTTGAACAAATGTGTAAGCTGCTGAAACAATATCAGAATCAGAGAGAAATTGATCCATGCTCGAAGAACTAAAAGAAGAAGCGATTGTCAACAAAGTCGGCGGTCGTTTCAAGCTTTCCACGCTGATCCAGAAGCGACTTGTCCAGTTAAACCGTGGCAGCCGGCCACTTGTAGATATCGTCACGAAAAACCACATGGAAATTGTTATTCAGGAAATCTTACAGGATAAGATTTTCTTGACGACTAATAATAACGTGAAGCTCATCGGCGAAGGCCAAGATCTCGGTGATTTGCTCGATTTGGATTCCGGCGATCTATCGTGAACCAACGTCGAGTCGTCGTCGCAATCGGCGGCGGAATCGCAGCCTACAAGTCGGCGACCTTGGTTAGCCGACTTGTTCAACAGGGAATCGACTGCTCGGTTGTCCTCACGCGGTCGGCTCAGAAGTTTGTTGGGCCTGCGACATTTGCCGCGCTCTGCAATCGTGCTCCAATACTAAGCTCGTTCGACGATCGCTATCCACTTGGACCACACATCGAGTTAGCGGATGGCTGCGATCTTTTGGTTGTCGCACCGGCAACCGCGAGAATTCTCGCAAGTTGCGCTCACGGCCTGGCGGATGATCTGCTTGCAACTCTCTACCTTAGTATGACTTGCCCTGTCTTGATGGCACCAGCAATGAGTGCTGCGATGTGGGACAAGGCACCGGTTCAACGTAATGTCAAGCAATTGCACGACGATGGTGTGAGAATGGTTGGACCATCCGAAGGTTGGCTGAGCTGTCGACAAAAGGGATTTGGGCGTATGGCAGAAGCTGATGAGATCCTGACGGAGGCTTTAAAATTATTACAAAACTCCGTTCCTAAAGCTCACAATTCGTCGGTTCAAAACAAGTCCGACGTGACAACTGGCCCTAGTTCTCCTAAGCAAAAGTAAGGAACTCGGATGACTAATATTGTCATCACTTCGGGGCCAACACGTCAGTATTTGGATCCGGTAAGATACCTCACCAACGCGTCTAGCGGACGCATGGGAGCTGCTCTTGCATTCGAAGCCCTCGCACTCGGACATGACGTCACCATCATCAGCGGCCCTGTGATTGTCGAGTATCCGAAGCATGCTAAGCTTGTCTCGGTCGTGACCACCCAGGAAATGTTGGAGGCAACTGCGGCTGCATTTGAAAACGCCGATGGATTGATTGGAGCGGCAGCTCCTTGTGATTACATGCCGTACCATGTATCGCCGCAAAAAATGTCAAAAACCGGTGTTGATGTTATGCTCAAGTTAGTGGAAACGCCCGACGTAATTGCAAGCCTAGCCGTCAAGAAACGGCCAAACCAATGGGTAGTCGGCTTCGCCTTGGAAACCGAAGACCGACGATTCCGGGCAATTGTGAAGATGCAACGCAAATCTTGTGATTTGATGGTTAGCAATGGCCCCAGTGCCATCGATTCGCTCGATAACGATATCGAAATTATCGAACCCTCGGGAGAAATTCTCGAGCGTATCATCGGTTCAAAGGAGATCGTCGCCAAAGGTATTTTGAAGCAAATCCAAGAACGCTTGATACGAAGCCGCTGACCAACTAAACGCTGATCGTAAAAAATTGTCAACAAAAAACGCCCTTGTGAATGATAACGCCATGACACTCGTCGACATGACACAATCAATTAACGAGAACAACTCATTGGCTGACAAGTCAATAGACTTAACCACGAGACTAGGCCGGCTAGAGCTTGCCAATCCAATCCTAACGGCGTCCGGCACCTTCGGATATGCCCGCGAAATGGCGTCCATTGTCGACCTGCCGAAACTCGGTGGCGTTCTTCCAAAAACGATCACACGCGATCCTCGTTCTGGCAATGCACCATGGCGAACTGTCGAAACGAGTGCCGGACTTCTCAATGCAATCGGGCTCGACAACGATGGGGTCGATTACTTTTTGTCGAACCACTGGCCCTACTTAAAGTCGATCGGTACTAAGGTCATCGTTAGCATTGCTGGAAAGTCTCAGGAGGATTTTGTTTACCTTGCCCAGCGTATGAACGAAGCCGAGGGTTTGGCCGGCCTGGAGCTGAATATCTCTTGCCCCAACGTGGCCGGAGGGGTCGATTTTGGGACTGATCCAAAATCCTGTTTTGATGTTGTCAGTGGTGTTCGACGAGTCATTAATTGCCCGATTCTTACGAAACTTACGCCTAATGTTACCAGCATTGTTTCGATAGCTCGTGCTGCTGCCGAAGCCGGAACGGACGCAGTAAGCTGTGTAAACACTGTACTTGGAATGGCGATAGATTGGCGAAAACGACGAGCACTATTAGGGAACAAAGTCGGGGGACTCAGTGGGCCAGCGATTAAACCGGTTGCTCTTCGCTGCGTCTACCAAGTCGCTTCGCAAGTCAAAATTCCGATCGTCGGTATCGGTGGCATCGCAACCATCGATGATTGTATGGAATTCTTCATCGCAGGGGCCTCGGCTGTTCAAATCGGAACAGCAAACTACTACGATCCACAGGTAAGTACCCGGATGATCGACCAACTTCCCGAATCGATTCGAATACTCGGAGCAACGTCCCTACAAGAAATCGTCGGTACGTTACAATAAGTCGACTTGAACATCGAATTCTACCATCCCCTCGCTCATCCCTCCCTCCAGGGAGGATAAAGTAACTCTCCCCTCGGGAGAGTCGGCCGGAGAGGGAAACAGCATCTGGTAGTTTTCAATCTACCTCTAGCCTAAAAAATCACCTTACACCTTACACCTCACCGCTTCCTCAATGCGTATTCTCTCAGGTATCCAACCAACAGGACGATTTCACTGGGGCAACTACTTTGGTGCCATTCGTCAGTACATTGATTTTCAGTATGAGCACGATGGGCTTTACTTTATCGCTGACCTTCATGCATTGAACACAGTGCGCGACGCGAGCGAACTTCGTCACAATGTTCAGGACGCGGCACTGGATCTTTTAGCACTTGGATTGGATCCGGATAAGGCGACACTATTCGTTCAGTCTGAGATTTCCGAGGTAACTCGTTTATGTTGGTTGTTGATGACCGGTACGCCGTTAGGATTGCTTGAGCGATGTCATGCATTTAAAGATAAGAAGGCCAAGGGACTTCCGGCAAGCGCAGGACTCTTCACGTATCCAGTCCTGATGGCCGCAGATATTCTGCTGTACGACAGCAATTGGGTTCCTGTTGGCGAGGATCAAGTGCAACACATCGAAGTCTGCCGAGATCTAGCTCGCAGCTTCAATGCCCATTATGGCGACACATTTGTTATGCCTGAGGCAAAAGTCGTTGAAGACGCAGCGAAGGTGCCTGGGACAGATGGGGAGAAAATGAGCAAGAGCTACGACAATACGCTTGCGATCTTTGAACCGACGAAAGACCTTCGAAAAAAGATCATGCGAATTTCTACCGACTCGCGTCCGATGGAAGATGCAAAGAATCCTGAAGGGGATCATCTGTACGAATTACTGAAGTTAGTGACCACGCCGGAAGAAACTCAAGAAGTAGCTGCGATTTACTTACGTGGAGGGTTTGGATACGGCGATATTAAGAGGCGTTTAGCAGATGCTTCGGAGCGATATTTTAATTCGGCTCGAGAGCGACGAATCGAACTCGAAGGGAATCCGGGGTACGTCCGAAGCGTGCTGGACGAAGGAGCTGCCAAGGCTCGTGCCAAGGCGGCTGAAGTCCTTGCTCGTGTCGAATCTGCATGTGGTGTAAGGTAACCCAACATGAAGTCCGACCCATTTAAGTCTTATCGTGTGATCAGTATCGGTACAGATATTATCGAATGCCATCGTATCGCTCAGATGATCGAGAAGCATGGGGAGGTTTTTCTGCAGCGCGTTTTCACTCATCGCGAGATCCTCTATTGCTCGTCCCGTCGAGCGGCAAATCAACACTATGCTGGTCGTTGGGCTGCCAAGGAAGCTGCGTTGAAAGCGCTAGGTACTGGTTGGTCTAAAGGGATTCAATGGACTGATGTTGAAATTCAAAACGAAGTCGGTGGCAAGCCGATCTTGGTCCTAACCAATCGGGCTCACGAGATCGCAGTTGCCGCGGGTATCGAAAAAATGATGATCAGTATCTCGCATTGTCGCGCCTACGCGACCGCCTTTGTGACTGCGGTTGGTTAAGTTTCTGAAGAAGTGACCAGCGTATTCGTTTGACTCAAAAGGTCACCTATGATTTACCTCGACAACCATTCGACGACTCGCGTTGATCCGCAAGTAATTTCGGCGATGAACGCGATGATGGAAATCGAATACGCAAACGCTGGTAGCACTACGCATTCAGCAGGGCGTGAAGTCGCCGCTCGAATTCATCAAGCTATTCAAACGATGGCCTCGTGTCTAAATATCGACACGGAAACAGCAATCGATGAATTGGTGATGACCAGCGGAGCAACCGAGTCCAACAACTTAGCGATCTTCGGTATCTGTCTCCATCCCCGGCAGAAGCGTCGACAAGTCGTGAGTGTCGTCAGCGAACACCGGGCTGTGCTCGACCCACTCGAACGATTGCGAAGTCAAGGATTTGAAGTTGTTTTGCTTCCCGTTTTTCCTCAAGGGCACGCACTAGTCGGTCAGGTAGATCTGGAGCAAGCATCGCGAATTATTTCCGAAGAAACAGCCTTGGTTACCGTTATGCATAGCAGTAATGAAATCGGTTCCTACCAACCGATTGGCGAGCTGTCCGCAATATGTCACCGTGTTGGTGCGCCGCTCCACTCGGATGCGACACAGACGGTAGGGCACGAGCCCATTCAAATCGAAGAATTGGGTTGCGACTTGATGAGTTTTTCAGCTCACAAGTTTTATGGTCCGAAGGGGATCGGTGGTTTGTACATTTCATCCCAATCCGATACTGTTCGCTTGCATCCACAGATTCTCGGCGGCGGCCAACAACTTAACCGACGCTCTGGAACGATCAACACGGCTGCTATTATCGGAATGTCCGAAGCGCTTCGAAGATGCCACGAGACCATGATAACCTCGAACACGAATGATCGAGAACTAAGGAATCAGTTGTGGCAAGGCCTTCAATCGATCGCTGGCGAACGCGTAAGGCTCAACGGCCCATTTCTCAATGGTGAATTACGGCTCTCCAGAAACCTGAATGTCGAGTTTCAAGGGATCGAAGGCCAAACGCTGATGCTGAAATGCGATTCGCTGTGTATGAGTAGCGGAAGCGCTTGCACCAGTGCCGACCCACTCCCAAGTCACGTCTTGCAGGCAATTGGATTGACGGCAGATCAAGCGCGATGCTCCATCCGCTTTGGAGTAGGCAGGTTCACAACCAGCGCCGAAATTTATCAGGCTCTCGACGTGATCTCCAAAGCACTGAAGTCGCTCAGGTAACTGTGCAGATAACTATTCAGATTAACTAACCAGTCTGCAGGTTGGCATCATATCTTACCCGCTAACCAGCCGATCCACTACCTAAACGCGAGTACTGGCGTTTAAAGCGGCGGCTCAACTCAAGTGGAAACGTTCGATCCGATCTCGAGTTCGCGGAACGAACCACCCGGACACCGGCTTCCGACTTTCGTGCGACTCGACTGTACTTTCGCCGACGGCCCCGCTTTCATCGGAACCGCGTATGGCCCGTGTGACCCAAGTGGAGAAGCGCGTCGGAACACGGCACTCCAAGTAGATCAGCAGCGGTTGGGAAGTCGCCGCGAAATGCTGGCTGGAATCGATAACATTCGTCGCGAAGTTGACCGCAGCGGCGTAATGGAGGGGCTCGATTCGTTTGAAAAATAAGCTTTTAATCTGATTCTCAGTCGTTCGCAGCAAGCTATTTGCTTCGGGTTTGGAGTTGGAATTTTGTGACGCACTGTGTTCCCGCACAGAGATGATCACGGGTCAGAGTCGCCAGATTTTATTCGAATGACTCCCACCCCGAACCTAAGATTTACATGAATTCTTCTGGCACATCGTATACCTTTTGTTTACGATTATTGGAGAACGAGGCGGGATGCCAAAGATATTAACTAAGAGATAACCCATCATGCGTCGCATTTGGATACTGTGGTTCGTCGGTCTTGCCTGCGCGACCGTTTTGGCGCACGCACAACAAGTCAACCAACCTCAGGCCTTCCGCGATACCGAGCCCGCTCCGGGTGTTTCAGTACAACCCGGGATGGACATTGTCGTTGGAGTCGCGAAGGCGACTATCGAGATAGACGGCCAACCGATTGCCAGCACGTTGGCTGGGCAGGTTTTCCCTGCGATACGCGTCGAGAAGGACTGGATCTGGATCGAATTCGGCTGGCTCCGTCGCAGCGATGTCTTACCTTTCGACACGGCCGTGGAATACTTCACGCCCCGTATTCAGCGTCAACCGACGGTCACGTCGTACCTAGTACGGGGCGCTGTGCTCTCGCGTCAAGGCGAGTTCGACAAGGCGCTCGCCGATTTCGAGGCCGCATTGAAACTTGAGCCCCGAAACCCCGTCGTCTATTTGCGTCGTGGCCAAGTGCGCTTGGCGGTGGGGCAAGACGACCAAGCGCTGGCCGATTACACGCAAGCACTCTCGCTCGATCCTGTACTCATTGATGCGCTCATTACTCGCGGTTCCTTTTACTGCGACCACCAGGCCTTTCAGGAGGGTATCCGCGACTACACAGCCGTGATCAAGCTGGCGCCCCGTGACGCCCGAGGGTATCTGTTGCGTGCCACCGCATGGGGCGAACTAAAGGACGCCGACCAGGAATTGGCCGATGCCAGCGCGGCGATTAAAGTCTTGCCCAGTTCGTACTTGGCCTATACTATTCGAGCCGGCGCTTATCAGCTAAAAGGCGACAATGATCGAGCTTTGGTCGAATACACGGAGGCACTGCGTCTCAAGCCCGACGACATCGATAATCTTATAGCTCGTGCGTGGATATGGGAGCAAAAGGGTGATCTGGAAAAATCGCTCGCTGACCTCAATCAAGCAATCGAGTTTAGCCCTTATGACACGATGGCATTAACCAATCGCGGTTGGATACGGGTGTCGCAGGGGAAATTTTCTGAGGCGATGGCCGATTTTGACAAAACGATCGAGCTGGGCCCGATGAGTGCGGGGGCGTGGGGCAACAAGGCTTGGCTGCTGGCCACGGGCGCCGAAGATCGCTTCCGGAACGGCAGCAAAGCCTTGGAGGCGGCTATCGAGGCCTGCGAGCTGACCGAGTGGAAAGACAGCCACTCGTTGGAAGTTTATGCTGCGGCGAAGGCCGAGTTGGGCGATTTCGAAGAGGCTGTGCAGCATCAAACGAAGGCTGTGGAACTTTCACCGTCTGACTTGAAGGCCAAGGCCGAGTTGCGTCTAAAGCTTTACCAGGAAGGAAAGCCTTGTCGCGGTGAAGCCGCCAAGCCGTAAGTCGAGTGGCCAAAGAATGCGAACGCTCTGTTTGTTTGCCTTTCAATCGAAGTTTAAGAAGTGTTTTAATTCGGTTCGAGAAAACATCGGATTGTTCTTGAAACTTGCTTCGATTTACGGTGTTCATAGCGACGTCCACTTCGTATCGCTGATTTCCTCCTTGGAAAACTGTTAAACCCATATTTTCATCTATTTTTCTAGCCTAGTGTTCGTTCGCCAAGGGTCGCAATCCTATTCGTCGACGTAACCTAGATATCGTCTGCCACCGTGTTTTTTTGTACTTCATCGTGCGCTAATTTGAGATCCGAGTCTTCCTGTCCATCACCGAATACTTCCAAGAAGATCTCAAGACGTTTCTGTGTATCTGCTTTAAGGATTTCGTCGTTACCGAGTTCCCGTGCTAGCTTTCGTCGCCAAGAATAGGATTCGAGAAAGTCGGGCTCCAATTCAATGCGCCGAGTTGCCATGATCATCAACGCGGACGAGTCGACCTTTCCAAAGAGTTCGTTCAGACCGTACTCATAGTTTTCGTAGACCTCGTCCAGGTCGACTTGAGGCTGGAATTCTTGAACGATGATAGATTCGTTCGAACCTTCTGAAAGATCAACTTGATAGGTCTCACTGCTGAGCACTTGGGCTTCGATCTCAGGAGCTAACCGATATAGCGTTAGCTTCCCCATCATGGGAATGGGATTCTTCAGTAGTCGCCCGTTGGTCATTTTCCAGCAATAGGGTCCACAGGCGTGACCATCCTGCTCAAACTCGGGACCATAGGGCTCGATAGCTTCAATATCGGCCAATCCGATAATGGCCCCAAACGGAAAATTCTTCAGCTTTATGAGCTTCGACTCCGATTCACGTTCGGCGGATTTTATCATTGACTGATTGGTCGAGGCGTGAATAGCGATCGTACCGCGAAAATCGGTTTTCCAAGTTCGGTTCTCCACTTTCTTTGCGTTGGCACACAGAAGCCAAGCAAATGGTTGTCGGACAGAAAGACACCTCAGGGTTTGATCG
>Ga0105046_10019783_pt1 | contig 10201 bp, 10 predicted proteins | sample MAT03_FD_78385 | JGI IMG/M metagenome (GOLD analysis project Ga0105046, IMG submission 78385) | Freshwater microbial communities from Lake Fryxell liftoff mats and glacier meltwater in Antarctica - MAT-03 (megahit assembly) | ecosystem: Environmental > Aquatic > Freshwater > Ice > Liftoff... | reverse complement strand
CCACCGGCCCAACGGGGCCGGGGATGATAATGCCTTGCCCATCTGCGGCTTACGGGCCAAGGCGCGGTGCCGGGGGTGGGCAACTCTAGCGGAGCACAAGTGGTCAAGTTTTGGTGAGCGCCGAGGTAGTCCTGTTTCGACAATTTCCGCATTCTTCGAACGCCGGTGGTTCGTCGAATACGACGCCGCACCAGTGCTGACGGCTAGAGTTCCGGCGCGGTGGATCGCCTTATCCGGGTTTGCATCGGGAGGCAGCGGCCGTCAGAATGCGGTGACGAGGCCCGGGAGTAACGGCCGGGTAGAGGGCCAGGTCAACATGCTGAAAGTTCTCAAGAGGCAAGCAAAGGATTGGCTCGCGGAACGCCCCCCAAGTTCCTGCCATTCTATCCCCGCGAGCCCGCCCGCTTCGGCACCATCGGACTCACCGGGAATCCTACCGCAAAATCTGAAAGCCGTGCGGCTTCCTTCCCACCGTGATGTTCCGCACGACCTTATTGGTGGCCGTATCGATTTGCGTGATCGTGTCCGATCCGAAATTGGCAACGAAAAGATGCCGCCCGCTGGGCGTGACAATCATCGATTTTGGCCTAAAGCCGACGGGGATTTTGGCAATTACGATGTAGGTGGATGTATCAATCACGTTGATCACATCTCCGCTGCCGGTGGGGCCGCAGACATAGGCCCGGGTTCCAGTGGGGTTGAACTTAATATCCCAGGCGTTGAGGATGCTTCCGATTGTCACGCCCAGCGTGTTACTGGCGACGTCGATCACGGTGACCGAATCGTCGAAGAAACTTGTAAACCAGGCTTGGGTTCCGTCGGGTTTCATGACCACTCGCGCCGCGTAACCGCCGGAACTGAGCGTGGCTATTACTTTCTTACTGGCGAGGTCTACGACGTAGAGTTCGGCGGCGCTCCGCACGAAGCTGGTTACATAGGCGGTGCGGCCGTCCGGCGTAATGGCGATGCTGCGCGGGACCGAGCCGGGGGGAAGGGGAATGCGATCCACGACCGTTCGCGCTTTCCGGTCAACGACGGCGATGCCTTGGGCATAGGCGACCAGGGTGCGGAGGCCGTCCGGGGTCCGGACCATTCCCCATGGACTCCCGCCGATGTTGATTTTGGAGCTGGTGGCCGGTTTGCCGTCAGCACCTCTGAAATTCGAAGGGCCCGGATTTTGCGCTGGAAAGTCCCCTGGCCCAACATTCGTCATACTAAGAGTCCCATCGTAGGGATTGGTCGTTGATACGTCGTCCGGATCTATTGGCGGCGGGTCAGGCAGGCCGTCGAAAGGATCCTCTTCAGGTATGTCCAGGGGGGGCAGCGGAAAGTCGCCCTCCGGTTCCGGCCAGAAATCGGGGTCAAAATCATGCTCATCGAGGTCGGGATCGACAAAAGGGTCGGTAGGACCGCCACCGAAGCCAGTACCGGCCCGGCCGCCGGCCGATCTGGGTCCATCCGGCGCCCGCGAAGTTCCGACCGGTATTACGGCGCCGGAGATTGGCCTGACTTTGTAGCCGAGGCCGAACCAATTGAACTCGACGACGACCAGTCTGCCACCGGCGATAAGGGCCAGCCGAGGAGGATCGTTTACCCAGGAGAAAGCCGGATTCAGGCGGCTCAGGGTGTCCTCACAACTCGTGGTTCCAACCAGCATTAGCGCGGTGGCAATAGTCAGCGCCCTACTTTTGTATTGATTCGCCATAACGCTCCTATTGAAACCTCACATCTTTCGCACTCCATTGCAGCGTAACGACGGCGCCCAGGTCGATACCGATGGCGGTGAAAGCGGGCGGCGCCGAGAGCGGGGTGGCGCCGACATAGACCAAGCCTCTCGAGCGGACGCCTTGCCAGGCGGGAAGCGCTCCCAGAATCGGCGGCGGTACCGTGAAAGAGCCCGCGGAATTTCCCTCGGCCGTACATACGAACATCGCTTTCGCATTTATCGGCAAATGCGTGCTCTCTCCAACTATCAGGACGGTTTGTCCCGCCGGTGCGCCGGTCCAGCTAACCGTCAGGCCCTGGGCTCGATTGATGATCCCCGTTTGTTCCCGGTTGGTCCAGGTGAGCGCGGGAGGAACGCTAAAGGCGGCTCGTATCGGCCCGGCGTCGGCGCCTCCGGTGCTGCTGAAGGTGTAGTTGCCCGGGTCTATTAACAGGGGTCGAAAGTTCGGGACTGGATTCCCTACAACGTTTAGTCCCAGGCCGGCAATTAGAAATGGACTGGTTTTGGGAACCTGAATCTGCCGCGAACCGCGGGGCGCAATCATGCTGAAACTGGTCCCGCCGTCAAGATATTTTCCCGCGGGATCGGTGAACATCGCGTTAACGCCCCGGAACCTTTCCAGGGTCCCGGAATAGACGGTGCAACTGCCTGCCGGCGGCAGGGCGATAAGCGGATTGAAGGCGAAGGGGCTGGCCGCTTCCTGCCGGAAAGAAAACGAGGAATGGTCCATAGTGGCCTCCAGCCGCCGCGGCGCCAGGGAATGGACTTCGTTGGTCCGCATAAATCCCACGACGCCCAATTTGCCGCTATTCAGAAGTTGATTGGCCAGAACGTTCCCGGGTTCGGCGCACGCACCGCCATCCTTGGAAATCGCCATGGTGGTCACATTGCTCGACATTTTCCCTTCGGTCCGTATCATGACAGGAACCCAGCAGCCGAGGGGCGCCTCCGGCGGTACTTCAAAAACGATTTGATCGGTGGAGGAGCAGCACGGCGCGCGGCCGCTGTATAGCTTGTTGGCCATTTTGCCACCGACGAATATCTCGACCGGTGTCGGCAGATTTCCGGCGGCGGGCGAGATATTGTCCTGGTAGCTGACGGGGCCTAAACCGGTCAGCCACATGGTGATCGCCTGGCCGCGCGTGGCGGCATTCAACAGCGAGTTTACCGGCTGATCGTTTGAGGAGTTGAAGTTCTGAAACACACCGGGCCCGATGCCGGCGCTGTTGATGGCGAATATTCCCGGGTTGCTGTTCACGACCTGGACGGGATAGGCAAAGCTCTTCGTGCCGTTCACGGTGACAACAACGGCTGCCATGCCCAGCCCGGGGCATTGGAGGGCATGATGGCGTTGATCTGGTTGGCGTTTACGAAGACGGGGATGGCATCCACGGAATTGGCGCCCTGAGTGACTTTGTACAGACACGCCGGCGAGGGCCGTTTGCAGTGGGAATGCCGTCGCGGCAACGCCAGCCGCGGGTCCCACGCGCTGGCCGAATAAGGAGAAGAGCGAACCACGGGCGATGGCGCCTCCCGGCAGACCGGGAGCCATCAAGCTGGCGGCATTCAGGATTCCCCCGGGAGCGATGAGCGGTTGTGTGATGGACGGTTGGGCAAACATGTGCCAGCAACAAAAAACCGGTAGTACAGCAAGTAGTTTTAGCAAGGCGGGTACTCCTGAAAAGGAATCGGGATCGACAAGATATTCTGCGGGGGACACTGGATCCACGGTTCGCCCATGAATCGTCCGGAGCCGTCCTGGAACTGGCAAGAAATCAACCAGAAATAATGATCCTCTATAGCTTGTGGCCGGATTCGCTAATCTATCACGTTGCGATTTAAGTATCGAAGAAAACTCGTTGCGCCCGCGGGTACGCCACGCACTTGGTTCTGCTCCAAGGAATCCTCGGAGATCACGACGGCTCTAGCAAGTAAACCACGCCTACGGTCGATTGTTGAGCCACGACCAGGTTCGCTTTCGGGACACGATTCGGAACAATCGACACCAAACGGCGCGCAACCGCGGAACTCCGCGTGGCGTCGGGGCGCGTGGTTTCCGCGGGGGAGCGAACCCGCTAGAGGAATAGTTCCACGCCCGCTTCGAAGTACGCCGCTAAATTCTTGGCTTGCACTTTGCTGATTCCTCGTTTGGCGGAACGGACTTCTGAGACGCGGCTCTTGCAACCAAGTACCGGGATCAGATCGGTTGGCGTGAGGCCGCGTTGCTCGATGAGGTATCCGATCATTTCATTTGGCGGGCTGGGCGGGATGGGATAGCACTGGCGCTCATAGTCGTGAATGAGGTTCAGAAGGAGTTCCAATAGGGTGTCTTCCTCCGCACTGAGGCGCTCTTCGCCCTTTGCCATCAGGCTCTCGACGATTGCCAGGAGGCGGTCGTTCTCCGCGTCCGTCTTGATGACGCCGGGATGGGTCTTCATCAACAGGCGACCGTAAGCCCTGCCATCGAACTCCGGTTCGGTGACGATCATTGCCGCTTCGCTCCGTTTTCGGGAGCCGCCCACCGATCTCCTTCCACGACGGCAAGGACACCGTTGATCGCCTCCCGCATGTTCTCCTTGCTTTGGTTCATGGACCCTCCTTGCGAGGAGCAATCCGGTAGCTCCGGGACTTCGGTCCAAAATCTTCCTTCCGCTTCTCGTGAACTACTACGGCATACTTCGTCACGCCGATATTTTCGCACGCGTTATGGGCGAATGCCGTTCAAGAACTCGATCGTTCGCGGGACGATTTGCTCGACGCCGGGGCCGGAAAGGGCGTGGCCGCGGCCTTCGAACCAGATTGCTTCGTGGGGTACTTTCGCTTCTTGTAAAGCCTTAATCAGCCGATGCACTTGATCGGCCGCTACCGCCTGGTCCTGCTTCCACTGGAAAATCAACACCGGCACGCCTCCGCGACGGACCTGTGCCACCGGTGAGGCCGCGGCAGGGCCGGTGGGTCCGAGGAGTTCGTTGATTAGCATCACTGAGGTTTTAGCGGTGGTTTTGACCAGATTTTGTTCCGCTAGCGGCCCCATTCGCCAGTCACGCAAGTCGGTGGGACCGGAGATGTCGGTGATGGCGTTGACGCTGGAACGGTTGTCGAAACCCGCTAATAGAGCTAAGTGGGCGCCGGCGGAGGCTCCGAGAATGGTTATTCGATTCGGGTCCAGATTCCAGCGCTTCGCGTTGGCTCGCAGGAAGCGGATGGCGGCGTGGACATCGTCAATGGGAGCGGGGAACTGATGAGCTGGAGCGAGGCGGTATTGGATGGCGGCGGCGGCGTAGCCGCGGCTGGCGAAGTCCGCAAGGTATTTTCGAAATGAACCTTTTCCGCCCATGGACCAGCCGCCGCCGTGGAGACACACGATCAGTGGATGGGGGCCGGAGCCGCTATCGGGGATGGCGATGTCGAGCTTAAGCTGCTCTCCGGCGATGGTTTGATAGGGGAGTTCGATGTGCAGGGCCGGGGCCGCAGCGAGCGCGGTTGCGAAGAGCAGCGGAGCCAGGCGCATGTTGCTTATGGGATGAAGTTCTTGAGGAACCGGCCGCTCTGGATGAGCGAGGCTTTGCGGAGTTCGAGATCGCCTTCATAGGCGCGGTCCTCGACCTCAATGCAGACGCCGCCGCTGTAGCCGGTTTCGGTGAGGACGCTGAAGAACTTGGTCCAGTTGACGTCGCCGAGGCCGGGAAGTTTGGGGGTGTGCCAGTGGTTGGGGTAGGCGAAGACGCCGACATCGTTGAGTTTGTCGCGGTCAATGCGGGCGTCCTTGGCGTGCATGTGGAATAACTTGGGGCCGAATTCGCGCATGGCTTTTAAGTAGTCCATATGCTGGAGGATGAAATGCGAGGGATCGAAGTTAAGACCGAAGTTATCGCTGGGAATGTCGTTGAAGGCGCGGCGCCAAATGGCGGGAGACGTCATGAGATTCTTACCGCCGGGCCATTCGTCCTTCGTGAATGACATGGGGCAGTTTTCGATGCCGATTTTGACGTTGTGCTTTTCGGCGTGCTGGATGAGGGGCTTCCAGGTTTTGAGGAAGCGTGGCCAGTTTTCGTCGATGGTGAGGGTGTAGTCGCGGCCGATGAAGGTGTTGACGACGGGGACGCCCAGAAGGCCGGCGGCTTTGATGACGTGCTGAAGATGTTTGACATAAACGTTGGCTTCGGCTTTGTCTGGGGCGAGGGGGTTGGGGTAATAGCCGAGGCCGCTGATGGCGACGCCGTATTTGGCGGAGAGGTCTTTGACTTTGGCGGCGTCGTCCTTACCGAAGCCGACGACATCGATGTGGGTGATGCCGGCATAGCGGCGCTCGGCTTTGCCCAGGGGCCAGCACATGAGTTCGACGCAGGAAAAGCCATTGGAGGCGGCGAAGGCGAGTACTTCCTCCAGGTTGAGGTCGGGCAGGATGGCGCTGACGAAGCCGAGTGTGAGCATATGTCTGATGACCACTATAAGACAGGTTGGTAGACTTTGAGAAATGCGGCTGCTGTTATTCGTGTCCCTAAGTTTGGCGTCGGAACCGTGGGATTTTCCGACGCTGCCGGCGGCGACGGTACAGGGCCGATTGCAGAAGATAGAACGCGGGGAGAACGCGGCGCGCCATGCGATGATGAATACGCTTTTCGGGGAAGCGGGCTGCAACGCTCCGGCGCGGGAAGACCAGAAGGTGAAGGGCTCGAAACTGCCGAACATCGTGTGCACGCTGCCAGGGAGTTCGGAAACGGATCTGATTCTGGTGACGGCGCATTTTGACCGGGCGCGGGCGGGCGTGGGGGCGATTGATAACTGGACGGGGGCGTCGTTACTACCGACGTTGTATCAGACGCTGCGGCACTTGGACAAGCGGCGGCACACGTTCGTGTTTATCGGATTTACGGATGAGGAGCAGGGGCTGGTGGGGTCAAGGGCGTGGGTGAAGGAGAATCAGAAAACGATTCTGAAGAATGTGCGGGCGGTGGTGAATATCGATAGCGTCGCGTCGGGCCCGCATCCCCTTTATATATGGGCGTACACGGGCGGATCCGATTTTGAAGACGCTGGCGGTGCGGATAATCGCGGCGCTGAAGATTCCGGTGGAAGGGATGAATGTGGACAGGGTGGGAGATAGCGATACGGCGCCATTCCGGGAGAAGAAGATTCCGGTGATCGATTTCCACTCGCTGAATGACCAGACGATTCTGCTGCTGCATACGATTGACGATCAATTGAGCAAGGTGAACGTGGAGGCGTATCAATCCTCGTATCGATTTTTCGCGGCGTATTTGAAGTATCTGGACGAAAATTTGGGGGTGAATGCTCCCGCCGGGAGCACTAACGGGGAGCTCAAGTAAAGCGGCCGGAAGCATCGGCGCCGCAACCGCCGGCGGCGAAGGTGGACATGATGCGGCGGGCATTTTCGGCGCCGCAGCAAGCGCAGGGGGCGGGGCTGTCGGCTTCGGACATTTTGCGCAGCTTTTCGAACTTGGCGCCGCATTCGGGACAAGCGTACTCATACATCGGCATACTCTTAGTATGAAGCTTCGCATCCATGCCGAGAGTATTCGGCTTCGATTGAAACAGGCAGAGGTGAAGGCGCTGACGGGGGGTGGGGAGGTGGTGGAGAGGTGTCCGACGCTGCCGGTGGCGCTGGAATATGCGCTGCGGCCAGATGATGGGGTAACTGAGTTGGTTGCGGCGTCGGATGGCGCTCGTCTAACGGTGCGGATCCCGGCGGGATGGTTGGCGGGATGGGATGTGGATGAACGGGTGGGGTTTGAATCGACGAGCGGGGGAATCCACTTGTTGATCGAGAAGGATTTTAAGTGTACGTTGCCGGCGTCACCGGCGGATAACGAAGACTGCTACGAGAACCCGGTGGCGTGCGGGGGGTAAACGCAAAACGGCCGGCGCCCTGATTGGGCGCCGGCCGGGATGCTTGCGGGTGCGTTCTTAGCGAACGCGGGTCAAAACGTAGTTGACGGTTACCAAGGACGAGGCGGAAATGCCCAGGTTGTTGGTGACGGTAAGCTTGAAGATGTACGGACCGAACTGTTCACCCAACTGGACGCGGGGCGTGATGGATGTGGGTTCGAGGATAACGGCGGTTTTGTCTTCAATCGTCCAGAGGTAGGTGAGTGGGCCGCCCTTAGGATCGATTGACTTGGAGCCATCGAGCGTCAAGAGACGATAGATGGTGTCCTGGCTTGTGCCGGCGTTGGCGATGGGCCGATCGGCTTCGTTGATCGTCTTCACCCGCACGGTCACTTCGCAACGCGCGGTTTCGTTCTTGGCGTTGTAGGCGATCAATGTGTAGGTGGTGGTGACTAGCGGACGAACGGTGACCGGGTTAGTGATGCCGAGGCCGTTCAGCGTGACGACCGTGGCGTTCAGCGCAGTGAAGCTGAGCGACGACGGATCACCGGCGTTAGCGACTTCAACGGGGTTGGCGATACAACTGGTTATCGTCGGTCCGGGCGTGACGGGCGGGACCACAACCGCCGGACGAACGTTGATGCCGATGGTGGAGCTGACTTGCCCAACGGCGTTCGACGCGGTGATGGTGTAGAGCATGTTGGTCGTGGGCGACGCCGGCACGTTGCCCTGGAGGCCGACCGTGCCGAGGGTGCTGATATTGACGGTGGTTGCGTTTTCAACCAGCCAGTCAATGGTCGTGCGTTCGCCTGCGGTGATGTCCATCGGAGAACCGGTGAAGCGAATGATCCGCGGGAGGCCCTCGCCCGTGGGCGGCGCCGTGCCAACCTGAATCACAGCCGTCGCCGAGGCGGAACCAAACTGGTTCGTAGCGGTAATGGTGTAAGTAGTGGTATCCGTGGGGGAGATGGGCGCAGTGCCATTGGCGTTAACGGTGCCGATGCCGGATACGGTGACGGTGTCCGCATTTTCAGTCTGCCAGGAGAGAGTGCTGCTTTGACCGCGGTTGATGGTAGCGGGGCTGGCCTGGAAGCTGATGATGCGAGGCAGCGGACGTTCGACGTTGACGGTCACGGTTTCAACCGCTTCACTGGTGGCGTTGCGGGCGGTGAGGCGATAGGTGGTGGTTTCGGTCGGCGTCACCGGGGTGGAGCCCTGGGTGGCATTGACAGCGCCGACGACCGGGCTGATGGAGGCCGAGTCCGCATTCTCAATCAACCACAAGAGATTGACCGGCTGGCCGGCGCGAACCTGAATGGGGTTGGCGGCGAAGCGGAGGATGCGGACGGTGAGCGGGGCCCTGGTGATGACATTGGCGCGGGCGACGCCCTGCGCGTTCTGGTCATCCTTCACGGTGAGGCGGAAGGAGTAGTTCTGACCGGCCGCGGCGGTGAAGGTGGCCACCGAAGTGGTGGGGTTGGTTAGCGCGACGGTGGGGCCGGCGACTTGCTGCCACTGGAACGTGATGGGGTCGCCATCGGGATCGTAGGAGGCGGTGCCGTCTAGACGAACGGTGCCTGCCGTAACGCCGTTCTGGTCACCGCCAGCGTCGGCGATGGGGGCGCTATTGCCGGTGCGGACGCGGCGGGTGAGGAGTTCATAACGGATACGCGGGATGTCCATGGGCACCGGGGTTTCGACTGTGTTGTAATCCCGGGGACGAAGCCAGTTGCCGAAGAGAACGCCGAAGCGAACGGAACCGCTGTTGTTTTTGCCGATAAGCGTTTCGTTGAGGCCGCCTTCGAGGCTGAGGGCGATCATCTTGTTCAAGGGGTGGACGTAACGAATCATGCCGCCGGGCTTGTTGCCGTTGCCGTAGGCGCGGAGGAAGCCGAGGTTGCCTTCGACGTAGGAGTCCCCGGCCACGGCGACCGTGGTGGAGAAGCCGAGTTGATCGACGGCGCGCATGTAGGTTTCCAGGAAAACATTGGGGCTGATGGGCGCGCGGTTGACGACGGCGTTATTGAGGAACGCCTTAGTGCCGAAGAGGCCGGCGCGGCCACGGCTGAAGATATAGTCAACAGCGATGGAACCCTGGCCCAGCGTGCCGCCACTGCGGAACTCGCTGAAGTTAGCGTGTTTGAAGCTGGAGAAGAGGCCCATCTGCACATTGCTGAAGCGCTGGACCAGGCCGGCGTCAAACTGGCCTTCCTGGCGGTCGCGGAAGTACATGTATTCCGCTTCGCTCTGGATGGCGCTGGACTTGCCGATGGGGGCGAAGTAGCGGCCCTTGCCGGTGAACGTCAAAGCTCCATTGTTATCCATGCCGGCATTGGCGCCGAGGATGGACCACTTGGGCGAGGCGTGTTTGGAGAATGCCTCATCAAGGGCCCTGCTGGTGGACGAAGCCACTTCTTCCCTGGTGACCGGAGGGGTGGCAGATACGGCGGCGGCAGCTTTCGAACTGTCGCTCTTCAACTGCGCGACTTCGCCGGCGAGTTTGTCGTGGTCTGCTTTGACGGTGCGGAGGAGAGCGAGGATGTCGTCGAGCTTATCGAGGCGTTTGAGAATTTCGTCGCAGCACTTGGGGTCGGCGGCGGAGGCGGGACCGCCCGTGGCCGCATT
>Ga0105046_10019782_pt1 | contig 10201 bp, 11 predicted proteins | sample MAT03_FD_78385 | JGI IMG/M metagenome (GOLD analysis project Ga0105046, IMG submission 78385) | Freshwater microbial communities from Lake Fryxell liftoff mats and glacier meltwater in Antarctica - MAT-03 (megahit assembly) | ecosystem: Environmental > Aquatic > Freshwater > Ice > Liftoff... | reverse complement strand
TTAATGAATTTCTGGTGGCGTAGTAAAAGTATGGTAAGGGGGGGGTGAGGGTAAAGTCCATTCAAGACCGTGTGCTCCTTCCCAAACTCTATCCGTGACCTTGTCTTTTTTCGTTCCTTTTTTCCTGATAGTCGCAACAACATTATATAAAAATAACAATTGCGAAAATCCGAATATAAAGGCACCCACTGTGGCCATCATATTAAAATTAGTAAATTGTAATGCATAATCAGGAATTCGTCTCGGCATTCCAGCCAGACCGAGAAAGTGCATCGGGAAGAAGGTCAGATTTACTGAAATAGCAGACAACCAGAAATGCCATTTGCCTACTGTTTCATTGTACATGTGACCTGTCCACTTTGGCAGCCAATAATAAGTTGCGGCCAGAAGGGCAAAAATGACGCCTGGCACCAAAACATAGTGAAAGTGTGCTACGACGAAATAGCTGTCTTGATATTGATAATCAGCAGGTACCAAAGCAAGCATCAATCCGGTAAAACCACCGATTGTGAATAGAAAGACGAACGCCAATGCAAAAAGCATCGGTGTCTCAAAGGTCATCGCGCCTTTAAACATCGTGCTGACCCAGTTGAATACTTTAATTCCCGTTGGTACTGCAATGAGCATGGTGGTATACATAAAAAATAGCTCTGCACCCAATGGAACACCTGTAGTAAACATATGGTGAACCCACACAATAAAGGACAACAAAGCAATACTTACCGTGGCGTAAACCATAAAATGATAACCAAAAAGTGGCTTACGGCTAAACGTTGGGATAATTTCTGAAATGACACCAAAGGCGGGTAACACTAAAACATAGACTTCTGGATGGCCAAAAAACCAGAATATATGTTGAAACAGAATGGGATCGCCACCTCCTGCGGCATTGAAGAAGCTCGTTCCAAAATGTCTATCGGCTAACATCATCGTTACAGCACCGGCAAGAACTGGCATGATGGCAATTAGCAGAAATGCTGTAATTAACCAAGTCCATACGAACATAGGCATTTTCATGAGTGTCATACCCGGTGCACGTAAATTGAGTATGGTCGCAATAATATTAATAGAGCCCATAATCGATGAAAGACCCATCATATGAATAGAAAAAATCATAAAATCTGTACTGGGCGGAGCATATTTTGTTGATAAGGGAGCATACATGGTCCAACCAAAGTTGGGCCCACCACCTGCATGAAACATCGTTGAAAATAATAAACAAAAGGCAAAAGGAAGAATCCAGAAACTCCAATTGTTTAAGCGCGGTAAAGCCATGTCTGGCGCACCAATCATCATAGGAATTTGCCAGTTAGCCATACCGGTAAATGCTGGCATCACAACCCCAAAAAGCATAACCAGGCCGTGCATAGTGGTCATCTGATTAAAAAAGTTGGGATCGACAAAACGATGTCCAGGTTCAAATAACTCCGCTCTAATCACAAGAGCCATTGCGCCTGCGACAAAAAAACTTATCATTGCTAACCAAAGATAGAGAGTCCCTATATCCTTATGGTTAGTTGTAAATAACCAACGTTTGGCAAAGCCGATAAAGCCTCTGCCTTGTTCAGGACCATGATCATCATGGGCATCTTGTGCATGCGCTATTGGGTGACTCATTGCAAACCTCCAGCTTGAGCTTTATTTACCATGGTGGGTTGTTGGATTGAACTACTGCGTAAGGCTGCGACCTCTGCGGGTTGAATGTCATCGCCAGTGTTATTTCCCCAGGCATTACGCACATAGGTTGTAACAGCCGCAATTTCCTCATCCGTTAATTGATCTTTATAAGGTTGCATTGCAGATCCAGGGACTCCGTGGAGAATTAAATCAATATGTCTGCTAATGGGTTTACCTACAGCTACCGAACTTCGTTTTAATGAGGGGTACATGGGTGGTAAACCGGTACCATCCGCTCGATGGCAGGCTACGCAAATTTGCTCATATTTTTGCATACCTAATGTCATTAACTCTGAGCGCGTCATGGCGCGTTGAGCTGTCGGCAGTAGACCGGTCTTTAGATAGTGATCACCAACTTTTGTGTGTTGAGCGACCCACTGATCAAATTCGGGTTGATTCACTGCTTCCACAACAATAGGCATGAACCCATGATTAATTCCGCACAGTTCTGCACATTGACCACGGTAAGTGCCAGGTTTTTCAATAATCGCCCAGGCTTCATACATAAAGCCTGGAATAGCATCCCGTTTAATACCTAATTCGGGTACCCACCATGAATGAATCACATCGTTTGATGTCACTAAAAAGCGAATTTTTTTTCCCACCGGCAGGACCAATGGTTTATCAACTTCAAGTAAATACCATTCACCTTTTGCTTTTTTATTTTGAATTTGATCATAGGGGGTCGATAGATTACTAAAATAACTAATACCTTGATCTAGATATTGATACTGCCATCGCCATTGATGGCCAACCACTTTAATAGTAACCGCTGACTCCTGAGTATCCTCCATGCGTATTAAGACTTTCGTTGCAGGAACAGCAAGTCCCACCAGTATTAAAAAAGGGATAATAGACCAAACTATTTCTAAACGGGGATTATCATGAAAGGTTGCAGGCTTAAATCCTTTGGATTTTCTATGATGGATTAGTGAATAAATCATCACGCCAAAAACAACGATACCGATGATGATACAAACTATCATACCGATCATATGCAAATAATACATGTCTTTACTAAGCGGCGTGACCCCTTTATACATGTTTAATTGCCAGGTATCCGCAGCTGCAAACCCTGATTGCGCACTAGTCAGCGCCCAGAGCATGGCTGCTAATTTAGAGATCTTTAACCCGTTTAACATCCCAATCCCTCATCTTTCAAATAGTCAAAATGTTCTGACTTATGTTTAATCAATTAACTATTACTCTCAGGTTACTGCCTACCAGAGGGAGAAATTTCCCTCTGTTTTAGACTGACTGACCATGTATTTAATTGCTTCTATAATTTCATTAGTAGAGCAGCGATCGCAGCCACCATTTTTTACATGATTTTTGCCGTTCAACGTATTTTCGATCAAGACATCCATATTTTTAGCGATCAACGGCTTCCAAACCTCTTTATCACCGATTTTAGGGGCACCATCTTTACCCCCATTGTGGCAACCCGCGCAATTCTCGTCGTACACGTTTTGTCCATCGGCAGGATAAGCTGTGGGCCCACCTTTGGCTAAATCCGTCCATTGTGAGCGAGTTAATGATGAATTTAGTAAATAATCCACTGCAGAAATTATGTCATTATCAGAACACGTAACACAGGCTCCTCTTATGGGCATGGAATTAAATCCATGAATCACATGACGATACAAGCCAGTCAAACCAGTGCTCTTCAAACGCATATACCAGTTAGCTGAATTGCCAATAATAGGCGCACTTAACTCTCCGTTTTGATGACAAATGGTGCAGACTTGGTTGTAAATCTGTTTGCCGCGAGATAACGAAGGGGGAGCATTGGAAGGCTCAATAAACATGGGATCCACGGTGTCGACTGTTTTAATGTAAGTTGCTATTGCCAGCCTGTCTTCATCGGTTAAATGATTTAAGCTGTTATGATTTACTTCAGCCATTGGTCCGGCCACCGGGCCTGCATTATTAAGTAATTCATTGGATTTGAATACATTGGCGACCTGTGCAACTGTTGCAGACTCTAAACCAAATTTAGTGATGTTAGGTGCCCAGTATCCATCAATAAAAGTTCCGGTTAGATAATATTTGGTTTTAGGTCCACCAAAGATATTTAACGGGGTATGACACATCCCGCAATGACCTAAACTATCAACAATATACTTCCCACGATTCCATTCAGCCGTTTGATCTTTCTGATAGGCGATATCATTATTATCAGGGAAGAAGAATAATAAGTTCCAACCCCACAAAGAAAAACGAGCACCTGGTACGCCAAATGGGAAAGGTAGCGAAATGTTTTCCGTTTTTACTGCAGGAAGACTCATGAAATACGCATACAAAGCGCGGGCATCACCATCGGCCATTTTAGAGAAATAAATGTAGGGAAACACGGGGAAATAGTTACGACCTTTGGGATCGCGGCCTTTTTTTAAAGCATTGATAAAGTCCTGCTCAGTCCAGTTGCCTATGCCAGTTTCTTTATCAGGAGTGATATTAGGACTGTAAAAGGTGCCAAAAGGTGTATGCAAGGGTAAGCCGCCAGCAAAAGCAGGAGTGGCGTTTTTAATATCGGTATGGCAAGCAATACAATCACCCATTTTTGCCAAGTACTCACCCCGTTGAACCAATTCGGGAGCAAAACCGGCAGCGGGGGTAATTGTGGGGTAAGCAGGATAAAATTCTTTATCCGAATTGGATGATACTGGTGTGTTCGTTACTGGCTCTGCATATAGTGATTGGCCAATGACATATATTACAAACACTACAGCAACAATTAATTTTTTTCTTAACAAAGAGCCCACGCTCCCTCCTATTTGTTCTTATTTTGCATACTTCTCTTGAGGAGACAGAATAACTGTCACATTTTATACCCCTCAATAGACAAGTTGCAATGTTATTCATTTTTAAAAACGGTCTCTTTTACATATTTACGCAGTCGTTTTATTTAAAATTGTGTTATAATCACCCAATTTAATTATTTAACCTCTCAAACTATGATTGTATACTTAAACGGATTGTTGCTAGGGTTGTCGTTAATCATGGCGCTCGGCCCGCAGAATATATTTCTTATTAAACAAGGAGCTCGCCGCAATCATCCTACGTTATCCGCAACCGTTTGTTTTATCTGCGATATTATTTTGGCTTGTGCAAGTGTTGCGGGTTTACATCAAATACTTATACGTCACCCTACTTTGCAAGGAGTATTGATTTGGTTAGGTGCTCTATTTTTGTTATATTATGCGATTAAGGCTTTAATGAGTGCTTTTTCAGGCAAAGACAAAAAACCCGATCAAATCATTGCACCTCACAGCCGCACCCAAATTATTTTATTCGCATTAGGTTTTAGCTTACTCAATCCACATGCCATCATCGATACCTTGGTGATTATCGGCAGTGGTAGTAGTCAATTTCCCGATCAAAAAAAGACTTTTTTGTTGGGAGTCATCACTGCCAGTTTGATTTGGTTTAGCTCGTTGACCTTCACCACCCGTTATTTCTCTGATATTTTATCGAAAGCCAGTGTGTGCAAGGGCATTGAGCTGGTGAGCGGAATTATTATGGCCTACATTGGGATTAAATTAGCTTTAAGTGGGATGTAAATTAGAAAGGGCCAATCAGTGTGTCGCCAATTGACCCAGTGGAATGACACATAGCAAGTCCAACCTCGCAAAAAACAGTATCTCATGTCGTTTAATTAGTGTCAACATCCCAATTTTCTGTCAAGGCAATTGTATTTCATTTATCCAAAAAAGAGCCATCCATTTTTAATTCTTGTTATTACCAAATTTCGTATATTTACCGCTCAACTTTATTGATATAATCCTTTTAATCTACGCAGCTTATTGGTTGGTTCCTATGTTTTACGGCAATACAATTGACGACACTCGACAATTATTCTTAATCAGTTGGAATAAATATCAGCATAAGCAACCCATGCTTCCGCTAGAAAATGAAATTGCCCAAGTGATACTTGCACATCCTGAATACCATAAAATAATTGCAGATAATAAATCACAAGATCATACCTATTATCCTGAGTTTGGTGAAACAAACCCGTTTTTGCACATGGGTCTCCATTTGGCGGTGCGAGAACAAATTGGTACTAACCGTCCAATTGGAATTGAGCTGGTTTATAAGAATTTAATGTCTAAGTATAAAGACGCATTAACAGTTGAGCATTTAATGATGGACCAACTCGCTGAATGCCTGTGGTTAGCTCAAAAAAACGATACACCTCCTGATGAGAGCGCATATCTTGACAGGCTTTCTCATCTTTAAATAAACCCCATAAATACACCTCATTTAGTTTACGGAAAAAAATGTGGGTATAAGGAGAATTATCAGTTAATATGAACACTTTAATCAGGTACTTCACCACTTTATGAATAATCAGAAAAAAACGACCCACTTTGGCTTTACCTCGGTAAATTGGGATGAAAAAGAGAAAAAAGTTGCCGAAGTTTTTCATTCAGTGGCTAAAAATTACGACCTGATGAATGATCTTATGTCTATGGGCATTCACCATTTGTGGAAACGGTTTACTATTGAGCTGAGTCAAGTGCGTCCTGGCCAATCTGTCCTGGATCTGGCCGGGGGTAGCGGAGATTTAACTCGTCTGCTTGCGAAAAGAGTGGGTGAAACTGGCCAAGTGATATTGGCAGATATCAATGCTGCGATGTTAAACGTGGGGCGCGATCGTTTGCTCAATGAAGGTTTATTTAAAAATATAAATTTTGTCCAAGGTAACGCCCAATGTCTGCCCTTTGTTGATAATAGCTTTCATTGCATCACGATGGGCTTTGGTTTGAGAAATGTAACCGACAAAGAAAAAGCATTGCAGTCTATGTATAGAGTGTGCAAACCCGGTGGCAAAGTTATGGTTTTAGAATTCTCGACCCCAACATTGCCGGGCTTAAAATCTGTTTACGATTGGTATTCATTTAATATATTACCAAAGATTGGTAAGTTATTTGCGCAAGACGAGGCCAGTTATCAATATTTGGCTGAGTCGATACGCATGCATCCTAATCAACCAGCTCTTAAAAAGATGATTGAAGACGCAGGATTTGAAGATTGCCAATACCATAATTTAAGTGGAGGCATTGTTGCTTTGCACATAGCCTATAAATATTGAGTTGATTATGTTAAAAAAATATTCGTTAAAAGCCTTACAAAAAGCCATTAATCAGGCAATGAGCCTTGATGAAAACATGTCAACAAAGATGCAATCTCTAAACGGCAAAACCTTAGAGATGAACATTAGTCCTTTAGATGTAAGGTTCTTTATTCAATTCAATCAGGCAAAGATGTGTTTACTGGATGAATATGACGGCCAACCCGACACGGTCATTTATAGTAATCCCATCGGACTTATTCGCTTAAGTTTGTTACCTGCATCCCAAGCGCGATCATTATTTAACGATAAAGTACGTATGTCTGGTGATGTTGAATTGGGGCAGCGCGTTAAAAAATTATTTGATGAAATGGACATCGATTGGGAGGGACATCTTGCTCATTTTACCGGTGATGTCATTGCGTATCAGATAGGATCTTTTGTAAAAAAAGGGATCGCATTTAAATCCCGGTTCAGTCAATCCATGCGCATGAATATGACTGAATTTTTGCAAGAAGAATTAAGAGTCGTCCCCTCAAAAAACGAACTGGTTGATTTTTTTAGCGATATCGATGAACTTTCCATGGGAGTGGATCGGTTGCAAGCCCGCCTAAATCAATTAAAGAGCCAAAATGAAAAAGAGTAATGCCTTAATGTCTATAATTCCAGGTAGATGTAAATTAACTGGTTTTGCAATCTATTGGATGCTTGCCAAATTGATTCGGCGTTGTCTCTATCTAATCAATCCGATAAACTGGTTTTGCAAGCCTCAACCCAAGGAAAATAATGATATGGACAGCTTGCAAGCATTATTAAATGATTTACAGCCAGTATTATCGACCATAGCCCAAAGGCTCTCTCTTCAGACTGATATCGAACCAGAATCATTCACCAAAGAACTGGACCTTATTAAAAACAAATTTAATTCAACACCAAAAAATGCCATTGGTCATGAACAACAATCTGAAGATTTAAACCACCAACTCAAGAGTTTATTGGGTAGTTTGAATCTCAATGATTTGGTCAGCCAATTTTCACACGAGTTCAATGTTATGCCAGAAATTGAAACTGAAAAACCAACTGATTTAGTGTCTCAATGGGGCAGTTTTTCAAATGATAACCATCAATTATCATTAAATGTAGATTATTTGCATGATCATGTACATCAACTGATGAGTGCTTATGAAATCGATTAAACAATTAATGCGTCTTGGCCAAATCAATTATATTTTAGCTAAAAATGGTTTGGATAATGTGGTAGTTACCCTGAGATTATTTGCACCGGTTCGATTTATTGTTTATTTAAATCCCTGGAACTGGTTTCGTAAGGTCCAATTAAGTCGTGGTGAGGCGCTGCGTAAATCATTAGAGGAATTAGGCCCTATTTTCATCAAATTTGGCCAAGCACTATCGACACGTCCTGATATATTGCCCGAAGACATCGCAATCGAACTCAGAAAATTACAGGATAAAGTCCCTCCTTTTCCGAGTTTGGATGCCATTCGTATTATTGAATTAGCATACGGCAAACCCCTCCAGGATATTTTTGCAGAATTTGATCCTGTTGCGTTAGCTTCAGCTTCCATGGCACAGGTTCATACAGCCACCTTAAAAACCGGCGAAGACGTGGTAGTCAAAATACTGCGTCCAAATATGCGTCGAATCATTGAGCAAGACTTGAGTATCATGCATACCATTGCCAATTTAACCGATAGCTACTGGCCGGAAGGTAAACGCTTAAAGCCGAAAGAAATCGTTACTGAATTTGAACACACCTTGCTTGATGAGCTGGATTTATTACGTGAAGCGGCGAATGCAGCCCAATTGCGTCGCAACTTTAATGACTCCCCCCTATTATATATTCCGGAAATCTATTGGGATTATTCGCGTAAAAATGTCATGGTGATGGAACGTATTCATGGCATCCCGGTGTCGGATATGGCAACCTTGAACGATTATGGTGTTGATATTAAAAAATTAGCCGAGCGGGGTGTGGAAATTTTCTTTACCCAGGTATTTCGCGACTGTTTTTTTCATGCAGACATGCATCCGGGAAATATTTTTGTTTCTTACGCACATCCACAAAATCCACAATACATTTGCGTTGATTTTGGCATCATCGGCACATTGAATGAGAATGATAAGCGCTATTTAGCAGAAAATTTACTGGCCTTTTTTAACCGTGATTATCGACGCGTAGCCGAATTGCATGTTGAATCAGGGTGGGTTGCACGTGATACCCGCATCGAAGAGTTTGAGAGTGCTATCCGGACAGTTTGTGAACCCATTTTTGAAAAACCCCTCAAGGATATTTCTTTTGCCCAAGTTGTCTTGCGCCTTTCTCAAGTGGCACGTCGTTTTCACATGGAAGTTCAACCGCAGTTAATCTTATTACAAAAAACGTTATTGGCGATAGAAGGGTTGGGGCGTCAGCTTTATCCGGAATTAGATCTTTGGGCAACTGCCAAGCCTTTTTTAGAAAGATGGTTGCGACAACAAATTGGCCCCAAAGCTTTCTTCAATCAATTAAAGCAAAATCTGCCTTTTTTCGCAGAACAGCTTCCCCATTTACCGAAGTTAATTTTTGATGTGTTTGAATTGAAAAAACAGCAACTTTTAGCTGCACAGGAGCTTGTAACAATTAAACAAGAACCACGCTATAGCCGCATTCAATGGGGCAGTATGGCGCTAGGGGTATTCGCCAGCTTTCTAAGCTTGGGAATTTTGAATTATTTTAGCTTAATTGATTCTGTCGATATTACACCCGTTGCAATCACTGTCGCAGCATTAGCAGGATTATTTGCACTCATTAAACGTAAAGTAAGGAGTTAACATGGGATTAAGCGGTATTAGCCCAACGTCTTTAATATTAATATTAGCTATTGTTATCGCTCTTTTTGGCACGTCCAAATTAAAAACGATGGGCACGGATTTGGGGGAAGCAATAAAGAATTTTCGTCGCGCCTTAAATGGTGAGAAGAAATTATGAGTAGTGGTGAACTGCTACTGACTTTAGTTGTTGCATTGATTGTATTTGGCCCTAAAAAATTACCCATGCTCGCCACGCATCTAGGGTTGTTATTGCGTAAAACAAACCAACTACGAGAAAAAGTGGCCTTACTTTGGCACCATCAGCTCAACGAGCTACAGCTCAAAGAGAACTTGCGTAAAGCTGAACTCGCTGATGATTTATATAAGCGTGAAGAAAATCAGACTAAAGTAGATGATTAGGCAGGCCGTTAGCTATACTTTGACAAAGACAATTAATTACCAGGGGCTGTTGACATTTGATCTACCCGTTGCCGACGTGACGCGTTTTATCCGCGGCACCCCATCGTTCAGTCCACAAACACAAACACGTGTCTTATCATCGCTTTGACCGCCACTAAAGCGTGATAAGTATTTTCCAGACTTCGCCTTGGCATCGCAGGCTCCCCATCCCCGTGC
>Ga0105046_10019781_pt1 | contig 10202 bp, 8 predicted proteins | sample MAT03_FD_78385 | JGI IMG/M metagenome (GOLD analysis project Ga0105046, IMG submission 78385) | Freshwater microbial communities from Lake Fryxell liftoff mats and glacier meltwater in Antarctica - MAT-03 (megahit assembly) | ecosystem: Environmental > Aquatic > Freshwater > Ice > Liftoff... | reverse complement strand
GCTGGACGCCCACCACCCGAACGAGAAGGTGGTCCGCCAGGGCGCGAGGAGCGCTGGGGGGCACTGCCTTGATCTTCATCAGGACGTGCCGCTTCGATACGAATGTGTGGCTCCTGCGAATCGGGGCGCATGGCCGCGCGAGCGAAAGCCACCGCTGTGTCTGCGGCAATTTCAAAAGTGGACGATTGCGGCCCCACGCGGATGCTACCAACGGCCGTGCGATCCACATCTCCTCGACGGCAGATCAGCGGCAGCAGGATGCGCGGTTCAGCTTGTTCGTTGGCACCTAGGTTGATGCGGAAGATCACCGAGCGGCCGTTGCGAAGATCATTGTTTCGGGCAGGTGCTGCGTTCGGGCGTTCAGCACGGTGTGCGAAGGAAGGCTCGAAGGATTGTTCGCGGTTGCGTTCAAGTGGCTGGGCGTGCGTGCGAACCCGTTCGATCTTTGCAGGTTCTGCAACAGATCGTGCGCGAGGAGCAGTGGGGGCAGCCGAAAGCGGAATCTTCGCTTCAATGCGAATGGCTGTTGGTTCAGGAGCCACCGCGCGGGGTTCTGGGCGTGGTCGAGGCGCTGGTGCTTCAACGCGGGCAGGAGCTCGCGCAGGCGGTCGCTCGTCGTTGCGGGGGCCATCGAAATTGCGCGGGCCATCGAAGTTGCCGCGCACAGGGCGCTGGGGCACGTCCCGCATCTGCGCGTCATTGAAAGTAAGTGCGGCAGGCAAACGATCCAGTTCACTCTTCAACAACAAATCAATCAACGAGCGCTCGTCTACCAGTTCAAGCAGGCGTTCAACCAATGAACCGCCCTTTGAGGCTTTCAGCTTCGCAGCAGCTGATCCCGATTCGTCATGCACAGCTTCTTCAGAATCGGAATCTGGCTTTACGACGCCCAGCCGTTCCATCAAACGTTCGGCCAACGTATCTTCAGCAGCGCGTTGGGCGGCATCCTTCGTTATAGGCGGAAGCCACTGGGCCTTAATTCCGGCCTCCATGAACAAGCGTTCCGCACGACGGCGCTTCGCAGGCTCTGCCAAAATAATGCTGGTGCCCTTCCTGCCTGCGCGTCCCGTTCGACCGCTTCGGTGTGTGAGGGATTCGATGCCATCAGGAAGATCCCCGTGAATAACGATTTCCACGTCGGGAACATCCAAGCCACGGGCCGCAACGTTCGTAGCAACCAAGATGCGTGCGGCACCTGAACGCAACGCTGAAAGCGCGCGATCACGTTCGCCTTGGGCACGATCACCTGCCATCGCAACGGCAGAGAAACCATGTGCAACCAACTTGTGTTGCAGCTCGCCCACGCCTTCTCGGGTACGGCAAAAGATAATGGCTTTTGCGTCTTGCGTAGAAAGCAGCGTGTTCACAACCGTGGCGAAGCGATCGCGCATGGAAACCACATACGCCACGAAGTTGATGTCCGAGTGGCCTTTGGAGCCACCCGCGGGCCGCATATCCAAGCGGGCCGCTTTGTTTTGGTAAGTTGAAGCGAGGCGAGCAATCGTGCTTGGTATCGTTGCTGAGAACAGCAAGGTTCGGCGCGATTCAGGCGCAGCGCCAAGCAAGGTCTCAAGGTCTTCCTTGAAACCCATGTCCATCATCTCGTCAGCTTCGTCGAGAACAAGCACAGCAATCGCGCTCAAATCAAGAGCGCCTCGGCTTAGCAAATCGACCAAGCGGCCAGGCGTACCAACAACAACATCAACGCCGCGGCGCAAACGATTAACGTCTGCCATCACGTTGGTGCCACCCGTGAACGAAGCCAGTCGCACAGGCGCATCGCCGTACAGCCAAGCCAGCTCGGTAGAGACCTGTCCTGCCAATTCACGGGTCGGAGCAACAACAAGTACCCGGGGCTGAGGAGAACCCTTTTCCGACTTGGGTGCCGAGCCGTTGAGCAATGACGGTGCGAATGACAAACCGAATGCGATGGTCTTGCCTGATCCTGTTTGCGAGGAAACCAGCAAGTCCCGTTCTGCCAACTCTGGGTCCATAACCGCTGCCTGCACTGGCATTGCGGTTTCGTACCCCCGGCGCGCCAAGGCGGCGGCCATCATGGGATGAAGCGGGAGGTCCTTAAATAGCGTCTCGGTAGTCAAAGGTCGCCTGTAATACCGCATGTAACCGCGGTTTTCACGAAAGATCGTGTTCCGGGATGGTTATTAGGGGTCGAAACGGTAGCCGCTGCCGCGCACTGTAACCAAGTGCCGGGGGCTTTCAGGGTCGATTTCCAGCTTAGATCGCAGCTGTTTCATGAAGTTATCAACCGTACGTAACGAACCCTTTTGCGTCTGCCAAACGGCCCCCAACAGGTGCTCCCGCGACAAAACTTGGGCCGGTTTCCTTAAGAAGTAGGCAAGCAGCTCAAATTCCAGGTGCGTCATCGGAACGGCCAAAGCGGCCCGCGTCACAATGCGCGTCTCCGAATCCACCACAACGTCACCGAACTGGTTCGGCTTGTCGGATGGCACCGGTACGGCCGGGAGGCCCTGAGGCTGCGTTCGACGCAGCACCGCCGCAATTCGAGCCAAGAGCTCTGCTAAAGCAAAGGGTTTGGTGACGTAATCGTCCGCGCCCAAACGCAGCGCCGCTACCTTATCGAACTCGTCCTGCCGTGCGGAAAGCACCACCACAGGCGTTCTATTGCCTTCGGCCCGCAATTCCCGGAGAACTTCCAACCCGTTCTTCACAGGCAACGAAATGTCCAACACCACCAACGCCGGATGGTCGGACCGGATGCGGTCAAGGGCTGCCCCTCCATCTTGTACATGCGTTGGCACATACCCTTCGATGGATAAGTTCAACGCCAAACCTGCCGCTATGGCTTCGTCGTCTTCGACAATCAGGACGTGTTGTTGCGGAGAGTTCATTGTGCAGTGAAAGGGAAGACGCCTTCTTAGCTGGTTCGGCGCGGTAAGCGAACACGAAAACACGCGCCAGCGGTGCCGCCCATCAAATGCACATCACCACCGTGCGCTTTGGTGATGGCGCGGACAATGGGTAGGCCCAAACCACTTCCCGTGGTGCCGGCGTTAATGGCGCCACTGCCACGTTCGAAGGTCTCAAAGATATATTTTCGTTCACCCGGGGGAACGCCATCACCGTTGTCCTCAACATCGAAAACAACGTACTTCTTATGGGGGTAGACGCGAAACGTGATGCACTTGTTTTCCTTGGGTGTGTATTTCCAAGCGTTCACAAGCAGGTTCACAAACACCTGTCCCAAAGCCAAACGGTCACCCATGACCTCGAGGTCGGGATGAACTTCAACTTCAAGTTTCAGCTCATCGCCCATACGAACGGCATCCAGCGCGGTGATTGCGTCTTTAACCAAATCGGCCACGGGCACAGGCACGCGTTCGAAGGGCTGCTTGCCAGCTTCAATGCGCGACAGATCCAACAGCTTGGTAACGAGACCGTCCAGCCGTTCCATCTCTTGGCCCACAATGCGCAAACAGCGTTGCTGTTCCGCCGGATCCGTCACCCGGCCATCTCGCAGTGTTTCAATGAACATGCGAATGGATGTAATCGGCGTTCTAAACTCGTGGGACACCGAAGATAGAAAATCGTTCTGCACACGGGCCAGCGAAGCGCCGCGGCTCACAAAGATAGATCCCAACAAATACCCCGTCAGCGACGAGGTACAAAACGCCAACACCAAAATACCCGCAACGATAGCTATCGACCCCTGCCCTACGACCAACAAGATGATGCCGGTGGCGGTCATCAAAATGGTGGGAACCACGGCCGCCAAAATAAGGACAAGCTGGGCACGCCGAAGCTGAATGTTGGTGGGACTACGAAAACGCACAGGTACCAATCATGCTACGAAGCCTAGCCGGTGGGCGCCAGCGTAAGTTCCAAGTGTGGGGCCTCGTGCGACAATATCCTCCCGATCCGCAGCCAGGGGCTTGAGTGATGGCTACAATGGCCCGAAGATGTTTGGTGGATGCCACACGGTCAATTCCACATTCAACCCGGCGACGTAGTTGCCCACAAATACCGCGTCGAGAAAGTGCTTGGCGCGGGCGGTATGGGGATGGTGGTTTCCGCGCAACATCTGCATTTGGGCCAAATGGTGGCGCTGAAGTTCATGTTGCCGGGAACGATCGAAAACCCCACGGCGCTCGAACGGTTCTTCCGCGAAGCACAAGCCGCGTTTCGACTGGCCAGTGAGCACGTGGCGCGGGTGCTAGACGTAGGCATACTAGACAGCGGCGCTCCCTATATCGTGATGGAGCATCTCACGGGGACCAACTTCGCCGATCTCTTAGAGAACGGCTCTCCCCTGCCCGTCTCGCGCGCTGTTGATTTTGTGTTGCAGGCTGCTGAAGCGCTGGCTGAAGCTCATTCGTTGGGCATTGTTCACCGCGATCTAAAGCCGGCAAACATCTTTCTAACCACGCGGCCCGACGGCACGCCTTTGGTCAAGGTGCTTGATTTTGGCATCTCTAAATTGAATACGTCGGGCCAGCCAGAAGGTGCTTTGACGAAGACAGGCCGTGCGATCGGATCGCCCCAATACATGGCGCCTGAACAGATCACCAACCCGAAGTCTGTGGATCGCCGCGCGGACATCTGGGGACTGGGAGTGTTGTTGTACGAGTTGGTTACGCGGCGTGTGCCCTTCGAAGCCGGATCCATTCCCGAGTTGTGTTTGAAAGTGGTTCGCGACAAACCAGCCCCTCTTGAAGTCAAAGCGTTTCCTGCTGGCTTCACCGATTTGATCTATCGCTGTCTTGAAAAGGATCCGTCCAAGCGCTTCGCTGACGTGGGCGAGCTGGCTGAGGCGCTTGCGTTCTATAGCGAAACGGGTGCGCGCACATCCCTCAAGCGCATTGGCGGCGTTACGCGCATGGAAAAGACGCCCGCGCCAATTATGGTTGTGCCGCCCGTGCGCGCGACTTGGGTGCCCACCGTAGATGAGTTTCACATAGATATCGATATTTCGGACGGATCGGGAGAGCTGGCCGACGACGATCTTGGTCTTGGAAAGACAATGGCCGATTCACACACGAAGCACGGTATATAGTGCTTGCGCGCTGAACTTCAGCGCATGAGCCATGCCAAACGCCAAGACCACAAATCGCTTCTTTTGTATCGACGATGGGGTTCCTGACTCTACAATTGAGCTGCTGAGAACTGCGTGCGACACGCGCGACGTTTCGTTTCACCACATCGACGCCCCTGTGTTCGATTATCAGGAAGAACGCGTGTTGGGTTTGGGCGATTTGCTTTACAGGCCTGCCGTTTCCATGGCAGCGATGGCTGTGGAACAGTTCCTGTGGTCGCCGGGGGTGGCTACGTTTTACGCACGCTCAGGCGGCGTGTTTTTCGCGCCCACCGCGGGTCCACTACAGCACCAACGCGCGGGACTTCCCGTTCCACGAACGTTTCCCATTGCGTCGTCGGATCGCAACTTGTTGGCTTCTTTCGTCACGCGACTCGGGGGCTACCCCGTTGTGTTGAAAATGTCGGGATTTTCTAGTGGCATCGGCGTGATGCGCGTCGATTCGGCTCCAGCTTTGTTGTCGCTGGTTGATTGGGCGATGGCGGAAGGCAAATTTCCGCATTTGTGCGCATACGTTCCGGACGCCATTCATTGGCGTGTCACGGTGGTTGGCAACAAGGCCCTGGCTGCCTACCGCAACCAACAAGAGCCGGATGATTTTCGCACAAGCTCTGGCGAAGATCCGAAGGATTTTACCACCGACGTACCGCAAGCGCTGGCCCAGTTGGCTGTGCAATCGTGTGTCGCACTTGAACAGGAACTCGGAGGCGTTGATATTCTCGAACACCCCTCCGGTCGTCTGTACCTTTTAGAATCAAACTTCCCCTGCTACTTCGGCACCGCACAAGAAGTCATAGGTGTCGACATCGCAGGAGCCATGGTTGACCACCTCGTGGGCAAAGCTCGAACATAAGGAGCTCTGCCCAGTTAGCCGCTGTGGCCGCACTTCACTAAGACTTTTTGGACTTCTCCTCTTGTTTGGCTTTGAACCGCTCTTCTTGTTGGCGTCTGAGCTGCAACTCTTGTTTGGTGTCTTGCTCTTGGTTGCTCTTGGCGTCGCGCTCCGCGTTTCGCTGCAGTTCGCGCTGTTTTTGGACTTGCTCACGCGCTTGCAACTTCGACTGTTGCTCTTGTGCGCGGTGCCTTTGGCGTTCAAGTCGACGTTTTGCCCGCTGTGCAACCCGACTTTTTTGCAGCTGCTCTTGACGGCCAAGAACGCGTTTGCGGGACTCTTCCCGGTTAGCAAACTTGGACGTACGCTCTTGGGCTCGTACCCTGCGCCGCTGCTTCGCTAGCTCTTCACGCGCAGAGCGTCGTTTGTATGCAGACTCTTGGTGGTTGCGGCGACTTCGAAGTTTCTCGCGCGACTCTTGCGCACGAGCGTCTGCCCGACACGCAGCGCCTTCCTCCTTCGATGTAACGGCTATTGGGAAAGTGATGCCTGACAAAGTGACCCATGAGCCCTTTGTCCCACCAGAGACCAACATGAGGCTGCCGTCCGGAAGCACATCGACGCGCGTTACGGCCTCGTGCTTGTTGGTTGGCACGAACGACAACTGCCCAAAGATAAGGTTTCCCCTCGGACGACAATTTGAGGGCAATTTTGCCAAAACCGGATCTGCGTCACCAGTAGAAACAACTAGCCCCGTGATATGAGCCAACCCTCCACGCACTGTTACAGTGGGAGCGTCGTACCCGTCACTGGCCTGCCAGCCCTTGCCAAGTTCCAAAGGTTCGGGGGAAGCGCAATCGAGCGACAACGCAGCCGTGGCCGCCAGTTCTTCTTCTGCCCAAGCTTTTTCTTCCAGGCTCAGTTCAAGAGCGAGGGCCTGTTGCTCCGCGGCGATCTCGGATTCATCAAGATCGAGATCCTTTTGCGAGAATCCAAGATCCTCTTTGGCTTCTATGAGGAGTTGTTCAGGAACGATCTGGTTGATGCCAACCGATTCATAGGAATCGTCGGTAGCATCTTCATCGTCGTTTGCATCTTCTTCCTGTGCATGGACGGCCTTGCCCACACCGATGACAGCAGATGCAGCCAATCCTGTTGCGGCAACTTTCCAAAACGCGCTCCTGCGGGTAACGCCCGCAGGCGGAGCGACACCCGATTGCATAAGGCCCGCTTCGGCCAGATCATCAATCGCCTGCCAAACCATCGCTTCATTCACTTCGCCGCCAATACCGCCGACGAAAACAAGCTTCGCCTTGACGGACAACTGCGAAACTGACTGCGATCCGTCTGCGTTCTGCCAAACCCACGCGGTGAAGGGATGAAGTCGATGTTTTCGGTTTTTCTTGGCGTCGACCAAGGTCACGGACGAATCGCCCGGAACGGAAACGACGGACAGACCAGCAGACCTCGCACAGGGAAGCATGGGCGGCATTATTAGGCCGCTGTTACGGTAATGCAACCAACTTCAGGTGACGATCATGTCACCGTTCGTTTTTGCATATGAATGCGCAGGTTGTCCTGAAAACGGGGGACTGCCGCAGCGCGTTGCCCGCCTAGACTCCAGTTCATGGGCGCTAAGAAAACGCATGACGTTGAACACCTCGACACGAAGGCGCGGCGGGAGGCCATTGCCGCGATGACAAAACTGGGGGCAGCGGCGCTGTTGCCCGGAGTCTTGCCAGGATGTTCCACAATGCAAGCGGCAAGTGGCTACCAAGCTCCTCACGGTGATCTAATCCAGCGCGAAAACACACAAAAAGGCTCGCGAGACTGGTTGCTTGCCAACCCAAAAGTTGACCCAGCAACGAAGTACAGGAGTCCTGGAGTAGAAGGATTTGCCTCGCAAACTTCAGTGCAAGCGGGCGAAGTTCTGAAGCTGTTCGTCAGCACAAACCCTGCGGCGTCGTTTGAAATTGAAGTTTACCGCATGGGTTACTACGGAGGCGCGGGCGGGCGGCTGGTGGAAAAACTCGGCCCCTTTTCAGGTCGCATTCAAGAAGACCCATCGGAGGGTCCGGGTCGGGTGAAGGAATGCCACTGGGAAGCTTGCGTTTCTTTCTCTGTGCCCAAGGACTGGTGTAGCGGTGTGTATCTGGCGAAGCTCAAAGTGCCGGCCACCGGCCTTGATAGTTTCATCACCTTCGTTGTGCGCGACAACCGCAAAGTTGATTGTGTAGTGCAGGTTTCAGACACCACGTGGCAAGCGTACAATCGATGGCCACAACAGCATTCGCTATACGACGACGGACATGACCCTTGGTTCTGGGGCCCAGGCTCGCGAGTTACCTTTGATCGACCATACGGACGCTATTGCCAATTTGGATTGCCACCACAATCACAAGGCTCGGGCGAGTTCTTGTTGTGGGAGTTTCCCACTGTGTTTTGGCTTGAATCACAAGGGATTGATGTCAGCTACATCTCGAACTTGGATGTGCACACAAACGCATCATCGTTGTTGCGTGCCAAAGGTCTTATAAGCATGGGACATGATGAGTACTATTCGTTGCCCATGTTCTATGGCTTGAAGGCGGCGATTCAAAATGGCCTTTCCATTGCATTTCTATCGGGCAACACCTGTTGCGGTTTGATTGATGTGGGTCCCGCCAGCGATGGCAGACCGAACCGAACGTTTAGCCGCATCGACAGGTTTGGACCTCGCGATGAAAAGGGCGATAGCACCTTTGTAAAGATGGCTGCGTTGCCTCGCACAGCCCCCAACGAAGCTTCTCTGGTGGGAGGACGGAGCACGGGGCCCATCATGGGAGGTGCGGATTGGATCTGTCGCAAGCCTGAACACTGGATCTTTTCAGGCACGGGAATGAAAGCTGGTGACGGCGTTCCGGGCCTTGTTGGCTGGGAGTTTCACGGCGATCCGGCAACAGAGATTCCGGGCCTTGAAGTTGTTGCGGGTGGACCCACAACGGGGTCTGCAGGTCCAAGCGAATACGCGGCCACGGTTTACCCTGGGCCACGGGGCAACATTGTGTTCAACGCGGCAACGTGTTGGTGGTCTGATGGCCTTTCAGAGCCGCCGGGATACGTACGTCCGGTGGAATATGAAAAGCGCTTTGGGCCGGATCCGCGCATTGCACGCATCACGCGCAATGTGATCGAAAGAATGAAACAGGTTTGAACTGGCGAGCGACGGTGAGCCACCAAAAAGCGCAACAGTTCGACCTTGCTGTCGTGCCTCATCGATCAATCTGCCGCTATGGATTTGCGGAACATCGACACGAAGCTATCTCTCAGCCAGTGCCCGTTCAAGGCGCGACGAAACTGGGAAGAACTGATTGGCTCGCTGACGGAGCTGTTGTGGTCGCAAAGACTCGGCAACTTTCGCCAGCGACGGGTGACCAGAAATTTCGGCCGTGAGATCCAGCATCGATGATACGACTTTGAGGATCCGTCACATAGCGAACTTCCTCGTGCATGTACGCGACCTTTCGGGTCAGCCGCTCCGCCATGGCGGAGGCAATCATCGCGACGAAGAATTGCAGGGTGGCAGGCAACATTGTCCGCGTCCAGAATCCCCTACTTTGGCTCGCTGTTCAAGGCTGCAAATGTCCCTGAAATTATGCGACAATCGCGCCGATGTATTTCCGAACATAACGGGTACGCACTGGAAGCTGCCGTGCTGAATGAAGAGGTAGCCCGCCACGCCACTGCGCGTGTTGTGCCGATAGACCGCGATAGGAGCCTCGATGCTTCCAGCGGCGAGCTTGCCCTCGTGGTGGGCGACGCGTTCGATCGCGCCCCTTCGAGCGTCCCGCCAGAACGCGAATACGTCGTGCGCTTCCTCCCGCCTGATGGCACCGAAATAGGTCGGCCGCCGAAGCCTCGGGATGCGGGGTCGGTCGTTGCATTCGGCTGGTCACACTCCGCGGAACCACGGACCGCCTGCAGGCCAGCGAAGGTCGAAGGTCTCGCCGCGCTCGCAGGCGCGCGCGATTGGCAGCAGGAACTCGGCTAGGAACGGCACGACCTCCGCTAGCTTTTCGGGGCACTCGGTGTTCGGAAGCTTCTTTCGGAACGCGGTCCACTGCGCGAGGGTCGAGGCTTGGTCGGTGAACTCCGGTGTGAAAGCGATCGGCGTGACGTCGATCGCTGTCTCGCGGTTAGCGAATGTTGCGGCGATGGCCTTTGCGAGCAGCGCGCCCTCGAAAGCGAACTGCCTGGCGAGCAACCACACGTCGTAGAAATCCTTCATGCGGCTGTTCAGGGTGCGCAGGTAGACCATCG
>Ga0105046_10019779_pt1 | contig 10203 bp, 10 predicted proteins | sample MAT03_FD_78385 | JGI IMG/M metagenome (GOLD analysis project Ga0105046, IMG submission 78385) | Freshwater microbial communities from Lake Fryxell liftoff mats and glacier meltwater in Antarctica - MAT-03 (megahit assembly) | ecosystem: Environmental > Aquatic > Freshwater > Ice > Liftoff... | reverse complement strand
GGCAAACTAGTCTTAAAAATAGCACTCAACAGAAAGCGTCGAGATTGGTTTTCTGGTTTATGGAACCATGCAAAAGTGTTTGAATACCCATTCGTTTTTTCTAATGCGTAATCCGGGTTAAAACTAGTAACGCTAAATTGATGGGATGTATTATTATACGTGGATAGCTGATTTTTGAGCGTGCATAACCGAGTATGTAATTGTCAATAACAAAATAGGGATTTCCGCTGGCAGACCTTATGATGTTTTCAGCGGATAATATAAAACAGTAATTTGCAGTATCAGTCAATTGAAAAGTAAAATTGGGATTTACCTCATCATTTTCAATTAATGTTGGAGAAACGGGTTGAATGGTTTCAAAGTAAAATTCAGTTTTTTCACAATTGTTTTCATTTATTAACTGAATACATCTTTGTTGGTAGGCAAGCTTTAGATTATTGCCTTTGTTTGAAACAGTCATTTCACTTTCGTAGCACTTGTGGTTTATACTTTCAATTATGGTTGTTCGTAATATCCAACTGTACCGCCAACCCAAGTTTTATTTTTGTTGAAATCAACGCCAATCATTTCACCTTTACTTAATCGAGCTAAGTTGGTTACCAAAGTTGGCCTTTCTTTATCTTTTTCCCAGATATACATTAAACGAAGCTCAGCTTTTGCAAAATCGTCGAGCGTTGCCACAACAGGTTGATATGTTACTTTTCGTTGTAGTATAAAATCTTTCCCATTTGGTATTACACGTTCAACATCAGCAGCAGTAACATTAAATATTACACCTTGTCCTGCAAATGAATATAAAGGCTTTAATACCCAGTTTTCTAAATCAACAGGAACTGTTTGTAAGTCAGCAACAAAAAGGGTTTCAGGAACATATTTGCTTTTAATAAATGGCAATGTGTATTTACTAATTCTAAAAAACCAGTTCGGGTGACAAACCCATTCTACATCAACTGGTTCAATTAAATTCCACTGACGTATTAAATCGTTACGCAATAGCAATTCATCGAAAATTAAACGATTGTAAATACGTTTTATTTGGGTTTTCACACCTTTAAGTATGTAGAAGAGTTGGTTATCTTCTTTAATAATTTTAGATATACAAACTGGTTCTATTCCAAGCATTTCTTTTGTTAAATAAAAGTCGATCCAAGTTTTTTGTTTATCGGGTTCAATTTCTAAAATGATAACATTTTCAACATTGTATTCGCTTATAATATTGTCTTTCAATAATTTAATATAATCGGCTTCTGTTAATCCATTAAATAAATGATTCACAGAATCTGGAATATCAAAATGTGCTTTATATTGCTTGCCGAGTTCATGCTGCCAAGCATAGAGTGAGGCAAATCCCTGCATTTCGATAAGCTGTGGAATGAGTGTTTCATTTTCACCTTTACAAATACCAAAATCCAACGCAATAAAAACCGGTTTCCCTTCATCGCCAGGAACAAAAACATTTTTAGGTATGGCGTTATCGCTTTTTGACTTAAATCCTGGCGCACAAATTAAATCAATAATATCATTGCCGGCAGCTATAACTTTCGCCGTAAAATCTGCAGGAATAAAAATAGGTGTTTCACAAACTTTAAATTCTATTTGTTTATTAAAGCGTTGCTGACAAGCCTGGAAAAAATCTTGGTATTTTTTTTCGGTAAAAGCCTGATTATATTCGTGTCGTATTTGTGGTATCATTTAATGCAAACATACTCAATTACAACAATTGATAGCAATAAAATGAACTGATATAATTATTCCATTTTTAATGCATTAATGGAAGAGCGCAGAAAGGCGGGAAGCACTTCTTTGTGTGTAAGTGGCAGTTTATCTTGATCTGTTAGGTTGCGAATCATTTCATCTAACTTCCAATCGCCGTGATTTTCGAGTATCGATTGTCGCTTTTCAGGTTTGGCAAAAAGGCGTAACATACCTTCAGCATCAGCTTCAGGGTGAAATTGAGTCATATACATATATTCTCCCAAGCTCATTGCCATCACAGCTCTAGGTAAGGGCACATGGTCACGTTTTTTTTCAACAGCCAATATGTTGGCGCCAAGTTTTGCCAATTTATCCAAATCAGGTTCAATCAATTGCCAATCACGGCTATCAACAACATAATATGGGTCGGGTAAATGCTTAAAGTATTTGTCGTGTTTCGCTGCCTCAGTTTTATAGATTGGAAAAACACCAAATGCATTCGAACGTCGTTTGCAAATATTACCCAATCCAAAATGAATACTAATTAGCTGAAACGAATGACAAATGCCAAAAAAATATTTCTTTTGTTGATATCCGCTTTGGTTATGTGACCATACATCATCAACTAGACTGAAAAACTTACTTTCCCACGCTTTACCTTCTCCATCGTATGGGCTTCCTGGCCCACCAGATGATATGAACAAATCATATTGTTTATCAGGTATTTCGTTTTTATATCGCACATCAAATACCTTCCAGTCAACATCGTCTGAAAACGACTGTGCAATTGCTTTTATACATCGCATACCCTCGTTCGGAGCATTGTCGTACATATCCAAAATGGCAAGTTTTAATTTCTTTTTGGCTGGCATTTTCGAGCGCTAAGGTATTTCTTCTTTAACTGCAATAACTAGCAGGTTTTCCACTTATGTATAAAACAGATGTTCTATGGTTAATAGTTCATTTACAATTTGGTAAAAATATTGTTACTTTTGACATTGTTAAGCTTGTTTTTGAACCGACAAGAAATATGATATGAAAAAACACATTTTTTTGGGGTTTATCTCTATTTGCGGTATCACTATGCATTTATTGAACTCTACCGCAACTGCACAAGCCCCTCCAGATCCAGCTGATCGACCGAATATTGTCTTTGTAATGACTGACGATGCTAGGTTTGATGAATTCAGGCCAACTGGCGCACCTGATTGGTTTGTAGCACCAAATATTGAAAGAATTGCCAACGAAGGAGCTAACTTCACTAGAACTTATGCATCAACGCCAATCTGTGGACCGAGTCGCGCTTCTATTTATACAGGTTTATATTCACACCAGACTGGCACTACTAACAACGGTGAACGATTTTACGATTCGCTTGCCACCATTCAGGAAATTCTTCACGATCAAGGATATTACACTGGTTTTATCGGTAAATATGGCAATGGATTCCCTTCTCCCGTTGAATTTGACTATTGGGTTGACATAGGTGATGAAGAAAAATATAAAAGCGTGTGGATAAAAGTTAATGGTGTTAATGTTTTTGTTAGTGGTCATATTACTAATGCTTTTAATGATTATATAGATGCGTTTTTTGATTCTGTTCAAGTGCACAGTGATAAACCTTTTGTGTTGTTTTTTTTCCCTCTAGCTCCGCATACACCAAATACGCCAAGATCAACTGACGCTGGTCTCTATATGGCTGAAGTTGCCCCTTTCCCTGAAAATTTTTATGAATATCCATCCCTTTACCCTGATTTTTATAAAGAAGCTGGTTCAGTTTGGGAAAAAGATACTGCTGCAACAAATAAATTCATTAAAGATAGATTTAAGTGCCTTATAGGTGTTGACGATAACATGAGCCATATTTTCAATTATCTGGATGCGAATGGGCAAACCGATAGCACTTTCATGCTTTTTACTAGCGATAATGGATACATTAACGGTGAACACAGAATGCGTGCAAAAGCACTTCCATTAGATGAATCAATCCATGTGCCACTGTTCGTTAGATACCCCACCTGGTTTCCTGAACCTGTTGTAATTGACAATGAAATTTTGGAACTTATTGATATCCCTAAAACGCTATTAAATGTGGCAGGAATAGAGGACACGTTTAATTTTGTTGGTCATTCTATAAAAGATCTTGCCGAACCAGATACAATGCGGCATTATGCATTTTATATTTATGAAGGCAGCTTGCCAACCGCTGTTTTCGATGTGCCCGATTTAAGGGGCGTGCGCGGGTTTAATGAAGCTTTTTATTATTCTAATTGTGATTGCTTTACTGAAGAATATTATGATTTTAACGCTGACCCTCAACAAAATCAAAATCAAATATTAAATCCCGATTACTATCAAAAGGTAATTGAATATCGCCAAATTCTGGATAGTATGCGATTAAGTTATAATGATACTATGCCTTTGTTAATGTCTGTCTGTAAGTTAGTTGGAGCTTTTGAAGTGCCCGATGAAATTGATAATGATTGCGATGGAATAACAGATGATAGCTTGTTTGCTTTCGTTAGATATTTAGACGCAGATATGGATGGTTTTGGTGATGCCGATAGCAGTATTATTGTTTTTGGAGAACTGGCAGGTTATGTAAATAATAATTTAGATTGTATCGATACCTTAAATAGTATTAATCCAGCTTCAGCTGAAATATGTGATGGTATTGATAATGATTGCGATGGCTTAATTGATGACGGAGATCCAGATATCATTGGTCAACAAATTTGGTATGCTGATTTCGATTTTGATGGGCATGGAGATGCAGCAACTGCGACATTGTTGTGTTTTGCACCTCTAAATTATATTTTGTTAAATGGTGATTGTAATGATGCAGATTCATTAATTACAATTGGTGGAACTGAAATTTGTAATTTGTTGGATGATGATTGTGATGGGTTAACTGACAATAATGACCCTGATGTAATAGGCCAAACTATTTATTATCGTGATTTCGATGGTGATGGATATGGCGATTTAACAACGTCAATTTCAATCTGCGTTTTGCCAATTGGATATACATTAGATCAAACCGATTGTAATGATTTAAATATTAATATTAATCCATTAGCCGCAGAGGTATGTGATGGCGTTGATAATAATTGTGATGGGTTAATTGATGATGCAGATCCGCTTGTAATTGGCATGACTGACTGGTTTATTGATGCCGATTTGGACGGATTCGGGAGCGCTGATAGTATGTTCACTAGCTGTTTTCTGCCATTTGGTTTTGCAGATAATACAGACGATTGTAACGATGCTTCCGCTTTGATAAATCCTACTAAATTAGATATTTGCGATTTGATTGATAACGATTGTGATTTGCTTATCGATGAAAATATTGTTGTTCCAATAATGACTCCTGCAACTAGTTTAATTTTCTGCACAGGTGGTCAAGTTCAATTTTCTGCAACACCAATTATATCTGGGTTTACTTATAAATGGTATAAAAATGGTGTATTGATTCCTGGAGCAACAGCTGCTACCTACACCTCTACAGCAACAGGGAGTTATAAAGTTGAGTATAGAGCGCCTGCAGGGTGCATTACGCAATCGCTAGTCGCTTCAGTTACAGTTAATAAAAACCCTAAACCAACTGTTTCAAATACATCTCTATCAAACGATTTGTGTTTAAATAATCCAGTTAAATTATCTACAAAAAGCAAAGTAGGCCAAACATATCAATGGTTTAAAGGTGCTAGCATACTAACAGGAACCACTACTAATAAATATAATGCGGTTACTACTGGAAATTACAAGGTACAGGTTATAGATATAAATGGTTGTGCAGGCACTTCTAAGACTTTTGCGGTTGTTCAAAACTGTTTAGACATTGAAGCTGTGCAAGAGAATGGAAATGGCAACTTATATTTATTTCCAAATCCAACTGATAATGTATTTACAATTTCGATGGACGGTTTAGTTAATCAATCTGGTGTAGCGGAAATTCGGTTATTTAGTATTATCGGTGAATCTGTTTATATGGTTGATTTATCATTTACAGATAGCTATTTTGAGCATGAAATTAATCTAAATAACCCTTTAGCATCAGGCGTTTATATTGTTGAAGTAGTTATTAATAATACTAGGTTTTACAATCGTTTAATAATAGAGTAAATTTTATCTCGACATAAAAAAATGGGCTTCTATTATTTAAATAGAAGCCCATTTTTAATTTTGTATAAATATTTATAATCCTACATAACTTTCTTTAATCATAAAGTCAACTAGCGAATTAAAATTTCTGTCATTATCATAATAATACTTCAATTGCCGATCGGCGCCTGTGCCATTTTGTAGCATCCATTTAATGTTTTCCAACTCTTCACGACTTCCTAATTCATCAACAACGTCATCAACAAAGTCTAAAAACTCAAGCAACAAATCACTCGTATTTGCCTCTTCCTGTTTGCCGAAATCAATTAATTTTCCACTTATACCATAACGTGCAGCACGCCATTTATTTTCTTGAATTAATGCACGGTCATAATTTCTCCAGCCAATATTGCTTTTCATTAACTTAAAAAGCTTAGCTGTAATTGCTTGCATTAATGCCGCCAATGCTAATGTTTCATCAACGCGAAGAGGAATGTCACACATCCTAAATTCAATGGTGTTAAAGTAAGGATGCACTCTTAAATCCCACCATATTTTTTTGCCGTTGTCAATACAATTTGTTTTTACTAATAAGGCAACGAAATTGTCGAAGTGACTAGCATCATTAAACACATCAGGAATACCTGTTCTTGGAAATTTGTCAAATACTTTGGTTCTAAATGTTTTAAAACCAGTGTCGCGACCTTCCCAAAAAGGGGAGTTAGTGCTCAAAGCAAAAATATGCGGTAGGAAGTATCTTAACGAATTCATCATGAACACCGCAACATCGCGCGATGGCATTCCGATATGAACATGTAATCCAAAAATAAGATTACTGCGCGCAGCTTCCTGCATTTCATTTACAATCTCCTGATAACGAGGATGATTAGTTATTAGTTGATCTTCCCAAGAAGCAAACGGATGCGTGCCTGCTGCTGCAATTTTTAAATTATCCTTTTCAGCTAATTCAGCAATTATGCGGCGAAGTTTTACAACTTGATTTCTGGCATCTTTCATGTCTTTGCAAATTGAAGTGGCTACTTCAACAACACTTTGATGCATTTCTGCTTTAATATCAACATCAAACTTGGCACCATTCTCAATAATATTGTGCTTTCGATGCGATAAATCACGTGTTTCAGGATCTATAATTTGAAACTCTTCTTCAATGCCTAACGTAAATTCTTTAAATGCGCTCATATTTTAAAATAAATATTTATAATTATGACGAAACACTCGGATTAAATGTTGGTTGCGTTTCCGGTTTGTGAGGAATACCCAAAACTGAATTTTTTACATAAGTCCCCCAAGTTAAATTATCTTGACCATCTTTGTGAATCATCGCTCTTTCAATTGCCATTAACGCGGCATGTTCAACAACCCATTCGAAATTTTCTTCACCTACCGAAGATCTTTCAGCATCAGGTGCAGGATTGCAAAAATCAATTGCATAGGGAATACCATCTTTAACCGCCCATTCAACAGTATTAAAGTCGTATCCCAAAGCATGATTTAATGCTAAAGTGTAGTTTCTTACGGTTTCAAGTAATTCAGCTGACGCAATTGGACCTTCCCACGTATAGCGCAAGTGGTGAGCGTTGCGTGGCTCATAATACATAATGTGAACATACTTGCCACCTAAACAATAGCATCTAAAATAATAATCGAATGTTACTTCGCTTTGTAAAATATTTACGTCATCTGCAGTTTCAGCATATTTGGCAAAAAAGTCTTCCATAGTATCCACTTTAAATACACCTCTCCATCCACCACCATCATGTGGTTTCATATAGGCTGGAAATCCGATATAATTGAAAATTGTTTCCCAATCAAGCGGGTATTTTAAATTTCTGAATGAGTTTGCTTTTGTATTTTTTGGTAAATCATGCGATGGCAACAACACCGTATTTGGAACAGGAATACCGATTTTTACGGCTAAGGCGTTATTAAAAAATTTTTCATCGGCACTCCACCAAAATGGATTATTCATAATTGCAGTGCCGCTGATAGCAGCATTTTTCATATAACTGCGATAAAATGGTGCATCATGTGATATTCTATCCAAAAGCACATCAAACCCGCAGGCAGCGCCTTGTATCACCTTGTCGATGGTAACAGCTTCCGCAACTATCCCCGGAATGTTTTTACTGTTAATCCTGTCAATAAAAGCGGTAGGAAAGGAGTCTTCCATTCCATGAACTATTCCAATTTTTTTCATAATTAAAATTATTTGTTTAGGTAATTAATGGGTTGTTTTATCATAATTTACCAAAGATAAAAACTTAGGTAATTGTTGTCGCCAACACGGCCAATCATGTTTTTCGCCAGGAGCCACTTCTAAAGTATGTGCAACATTTTTGATGCCAAGCATGTGAGCCATTTTATAATTGGCGTCCAAACATAAGTCGAATTCGGCAGAACCTAAAAATATCTGCATCTTCCACAGATTCTCATCTGTAATGCCAGGTAAATATTCAGGGGGATTATTAAAGTAAACATTGTCATCATAATAACCATCCAATTGCCCTGTTATGTCAAACTTAGCATGTAAGGAAATCATCACTTCTGTAATATCGGGATGACGAAAAGCAAAGTTCAAAGCGTGGAAACCACCAAAGCTGCAACCTGCGACACCAATTTTACTATAACCAGTTTCTGATTTTATTGCCGGATACAATTCTTCTGCTAGCATCCTATCATATAAAATATGATTTAAAACGCGATCGGAAGCTATGGCCTCTTTATTATACCAACTGTGTTTATCGATACTGTCAGGACAATAAACCTTTACCAAGCCCGTTTCAATAAACCATCCTATAGATTCAATCAGTTTAAAATCACGGTTTTCATTATGCATCCCCATTGATGTGGGAAAAATAATTAGTGGGAAACCTTTAGTGCCAAAGGTTAGCATTTCCATTTGAATGCCTAAAACGCCAGAATGCCAAGAATGCTTTTGTTCGTTAAGTTCCAAATTAACAGATTTTGAATGTGGTTTAAAACAAATGCAAATTTAGTTGAAAAGAGGTCAACTTCTCATGTGAATTTTACAGAAATGGGGTGTTAACAAAAAATTATTTTATTGGTTTGTGTAAATTTGTCCCAATAAATGAAGCTGAAGTCTGCTGATACTGTGCTAGTCGAAAATGTTACCATTAGGTCTTCGTTTTTGAACCGTGATGTTTCCCTTACCATAATGCTGCCTCCAGCTTATAAACAAAAGCCATATCCTGTTTTGTGGTTAAACGATGGTCAGGATATTCCCGGAATGCAGCTCGCTGATATGCTTAATAAATTATACGACCAAGAAATCATTAAGCCTATGCTGGTGGTTGGTGTTCATGCCAACGAAGAACGTTTGCAAGAATATGGTAGCAGTTCAGCCGCCGACTTCAAAAATAGAGGTGCAAAGGCAGGAATTTATACAGAGTTTATTGTTAGTGAATTAGTGCCATTTATACGCAATAATTACAGTGTTTCCCGCGATAAGCGCAAAAATGTGATAGCAGGGTGGAGTATGGGCGGCCTAAGTGCATTGGATATCGCTTGGCATTTTAGTGATGTTTTTGGCAAGGTTGGGGTGTTTTCAGGAAGCCTTTGGTGGAGATTGAAAGCATACAATCGCGGTTATAAAGATGATAAACACCGCATCATTCACCAATTAATTCGCAACACCCCTAAGCGGGAAGGATTGCGCTTTTGGTTCGAGTGTGGCACCAATGATGAAAATGCTGATAGAAATAAAAACGGATTAATTGATTCAATTGATGACACTATCGATCTGATTCAGGAATTGAAATCTAAAGGCTATAGCGACCAACATGACATTCAATTTTTAATTGTGAAAAACGGCGAACACAATCAACAAACTTGGGGAGAAATAATGCCTTACTTTTTAACTTGGTCCTTCGGCGTTTAATTACACGTTTATAAATTATTTTATACTTTGTTTGTATGCATAAATTACCTCAACAATGGCAATACGTTATATTCAATAAATTGCATGTTGGAGGTATTACGCTATTCCCTTTTATTATTGCTAAAAGCAAGCTTTATTTAAGCGATAAAAAATTTGTAAATCATGAGCATATTCATTTGCGTCAGCAGCTGGAACTATTGCTGCTGCTGTTTTATATGCTGTATTTAATTAATTACGGAATAAATTTAGTTAAGTATCGTAACCACCAAAAAGCATATCTGAATATTTGCTTTGAACGTGAAGCTTATAAGCATGAAAGTAATGCTGCCTATTTAAGAGAAAGGAAATTTTTTGCTTGGATAAACTACTTATAACATATCGCAATATGCTGCTAGGAAAAAGAGATGCTTCATTTTAATTATTGATAATTCTATAGTATCACGATTCACACGATTTATTATATTTAACAAAGCAGTTGTATTATT
>Ga0105046_10019777_pt1 | contig 10204 bp, 10 predicted proteins | sample MAT03_FD_78385 | JGI IMG/M metagenome (GOLD analysis project Ga0105046, IMG submission 78385) | Freshwater microbial communities from Lake Fryxell liftoff mats and glacier meltwater in Antarctica - MAT-03 (megahit assembly) | ecosystem: Environmental > Aquatic > Freshwater > Ice > Liftoff... | reverse complement strand
GGCGATGGTGTCGCGTGAAAACAGCGACAACTCCATGCCCGGCAGGCCCTGGGTGACGCCGTCGCACATCGCCGGCACACCACCGGCCACCTGCACCGTGGCGCCGTGGCGGCGGGCCTCGTCGCGGATCAGTGCCGGGTAGCCCTCATAGGGCTGGTGCGCCGACAGCATGTCGTTGTAGGCCGTGACCACCGCCAAGTTGGGCGCCTTGTCGGCCACCACGCGCAGGCGCTGGTCACCCGGCAGCGCGGCAAAGGCGTGGGCCACGTTGGCACAACCCATACGTTCAGCGCCCGGCGGGCGATCCATCAGGCGCTGGATGCGCCCCAGGTAGGCGCCGCGCAGCGGTGCGCTGCGCTCACGGATGCGGGCGGTCAGTTCGAGGATGCGAGGGTCCATGGTCTGCTCAGGTAACTAAGGTTTCCATTATTTAGTAACTTGGTTACATCGTCAATCCATCCCGACGCTGTTCAGCCGGCTTTGTGCGCCTGGCGATGCGCGCTCTGGCATGCTGTGGGCATGAGCCTGAAGCCAGTACGAGACGCTGCGGCGATGCTGGCGCAGGTGCACCGGCAATGGGGTGGCCAGCAGGACCTGTGGGTTTTCGGCTACGCCTCGCTGATCTGGCGGCCCGAGTTCGACGCCGCTGAACACCGCACCGCCATTGTGCGCGGCTGGCACCGGGCGCTGCAGATGCGCTCGCGGGTGAACCGCGGCTCACCCGAGCAGCCGGGGCTGGTTTACGCTTTGGTGTCGGGCGGCATGTGCCGAGGTATGGTCTACCGCATCCACGGCCACCGCGGCGCCGAGGAACTGGCCCGCCTTTGGCAGCGTGAAATGCCCACCGGCGTGTACGACCCGCGCTGGCTGCGCTGCAGCACACCCGCCGGCGAGGTCACCGCGCTGGCCTTCACCCTCAGCCGGCGCAGCCCCAACTTCACCGGCAAGATCGCCGATGCAGAAATGCTGCACATCCTGCGGCACGCCCACGGCCGCTACGGCAGCACGCTGGACTACCTGGTGCAAACCGCCCAGGCACTGCAGGCACGCCGAATGTGTGACGCCGAAAGCGACCGGCTGTTGGCGCTGGCCCGGCAGCAAGGGCTGGCCTGACGCCACCGGCGCGGCACCGGCCCGCTCACGCCGCAGGTTGGGCGGGCAGGTGCCCAGGGATGCCGATGGCGTTGGCGCTGGCCCGCAAGGCCTGCAGGTCGGCCGCGGTGTCCACATCCACCAGCACACCCGGGTCGTCCACCTCCATGCCTGCCGACGGATACCTGGCCATCACCCGGCGGGCGCCTTCATCACCCTTCAGTTGCACCAGTTCAGAGAACAACTCGGCGCCAAAGGCTACCGGGTGGCCGCGCCGGCCTCGGTGCTGGGCATACACCACCGCGTGCTGGCCCAGGCCGGCCGCCACTTTCAGCAGTGTGGCGGGCGTGACCAGTGGCATGTCGCCCGGCAATACCAGCCAGCCCCCCGCCTGCGGCCGGGCGGCCACACCGGCGGCGATTGAAAACCCCATGCCCAGTGGCCCAGCACCCGGGCTGCCGACCTCGGGCAACACCACCACGTCACGCCGCGCCACCCAACGCGCGGCCTCGGCGGCCAGCGGTTCGGTGGTGACCACGACCACCGGCAGCCGGCTCTCGATGGCATGAACAATGGTTTGCCCCAGCACGCTGCCGGCGCCAAAGGCCTGCGCCAGCTTGTGGCTGGGCCCAACAAAGCGGCTGCCGCGGCCGGCAGCCAACACGATGATGACGGGTTGGGGTTTCATGTTTTTTTGGTGATGGGCCCTGGCTTGACCTCCCCGGCACCCCTGGATGTCAAGCATGGGGGCGCCGCGCGCCATTCAACAGTCGGAGCTTCACTTAAGGCGTTCCACTTAGGGTGCAGCCCCATGCACGCCGTGCGCCGGCGGCATACTGGCGTGATGGACCACCGCATCGCCGACCTTCGCAAAAGCTACGAGCGCGCCGAGCTCGATGAAAGCGCCGCCGCCGAACGGCCTTTGGTCCAGTTCGAGACTTGGCTGCAGCAAGCCATCGACGCCCAGTTGCCCGAGCCGAACGCGATGACGCTGGCCACGGTGGGCGCCGATGGCCGGCCGTCCACCCGCATCGTGCTGATCAAGGGCGTGGATGATCGCGGCATCGTCTGGTACAGCAACTTCAACAGCCGCAAAGGGCAAGAAATCGCCGGCAACCCGATGGCGGCGCTGCAGTTCCACTGGGTCGAACTCGAACGCGTGGTGCGCATCGAAGGCCCGGTGGAACGGGTCAGCGATGCCGAGGCGGATGCCTATTTCGCCAGCCGGCCGCTGGATTCACGCATCGGCGCCTGGGCGTCGCCACAAAGCCAGGTGATCTCGTCGCGGGGTGTGCTGGTGGCGCAGGCCGCCCGCTATGCGGCGCAGTTTGCGCTATCACCGCCCCGGCCACCGCACTGGGGTGGCTTCAGGTTGCTGCCCGACCGGTGGGAATTCTGGCAGGGCCGCAAGAGCCGCCTGCATGACCGCCTGCGCTACCGCCTGATCGACGGCCGCTGGCTGCGGGAGCGTTTGGCGCCCTGAGCTGTCAGCCGCCACGTCGCTTCGCTCCTGCCCCCGTGGGGGCTCAGCCGCCTCGGGGAGACCTGGCGCCGGCTGAAATCACCGGCGGTTTCGCCTCAACACAGGGCGGCGCAGGTCAACCCGCGTCGCCCCGCACCCGCTCTGAAAAGGTCTTGCGGAACTTGGCCACCTTGGGCGCCACCACCATCGCGCAGTAACCCTGCCCCGGGTGGTTGGCAAAGTAGTGCTGGTGGTAGGCCTCGGCCGGCCAGTAGTTGGCTTCGGCCACCAGTTCGGTGACCACCTTGCCGCCCAGTGCAGCGTCGAGCTCGGCCATCACCTCGCCGGCTACCACCGCCTGCTCGGCCGCGTGCCAATAGATGCCTGAGCGGTATTGCGTGCCTACGTCGTGCCCCTGGCGGTTCAGCGTGGTGGGGTCGTGGATCACGAAGAAGATCTCCAGCACCTCGCGCAGTGTGATCAGCGTGGCATCAAACTGCACCCTCACCACCTCGGCATGGCCGGTCGTGCCTTCGCAGACCTGTTCGTAACTGGGGTGCTGAACCTGGCCGTTGCAATAGCCCGATTCCACCGCCAGTACGCCGCGCACCTGCTCATAGACCGCCTCGGTGCACCAGAAGCAGCCACCGCCCAGGGTGATGGTTTCAACCGCCATGACTTGTCTCCAATCGCCAGCGGCCGATTGTCGACCGGCCGGCGAACACCTGCGCCCTGCAAGGTGATGGCGCCACGGTGGTGCACAATTCTGCCGCCCCGCTGCTGCCCTTGTCGAAGCCCCACCGCCGCCCCGTGAACGAAACTTTCGCTACCCTCGGCTTGCTTGACTGGAAGCCGTTTGTCACCGCCCTGCTGCTGCCCCCGGTGCCCTTGCTGCTGCTGGTGCTGCTGGCCTGGCAGCAGCGGGCGCGCCGCCCGCTGGCAGCCTACCTGCTGCTGAGCCTGTCCGTGGTCGCGCTGTGGCTGAGCCACTGCCTGGTCGCCGGCCTCTGGCTGGAGCGCCAGCTGTCCGTGGCCCCCGAGTTGTCGGCCACCCGGGTGGCCGAATGGCGCCGCAGCCTGGCCGGCCACAAGCCGGTGGTGCTGGTGCTGGGCAACGGGGTGCAGGTGCTGGCGCCCGAGTACGGCGAGGCCACGCTGTCGGACCGCTCGATGCAGCGCCTGCACTACGGCCTGTGGCTGGCCCGCCAACTGCCGGCGCCGGTGATGGTGTCGGGCGGCGCCGGGCGGGCGCAGGCCGGCGGGCCGTTCGAGGCCGAGGTGGCCAACCGCATCGCCGCGCGCGACTATGGCCGCCCGCTGCGCTGGGTGGAAACCGCGTCCCGCGATACCCGCGAAAATGCCCGCCGCAGCCTGCAAATGCTGAAGAACGAGGGCATCACCGAGCTGTTTCTGGTGACCAACGGTTGGCACATGAAACGCGCACTGCGGGCCTTCGAGCAAGAGGCAGCGCGCACCGGCTTTGCCGGGCGCATCGTGCCTGCGCCGATGGGCATGGCGCCTGACAACGACCAGTCGGCGTTGCAGTGGCTGCCGTCGAGCGAAGGCTTTCGCCGCGTGAACCAGGCGCTGCGCGAATTGACCGGTCTGCTGGCCGGCGCCTGACGGCGGGCTTTCCGGGCCCCGCGCGGCAACCCGGCCCAAAAAGCGAAACCCCCTCGAACCTTGCGGAGCGAAGGGGCGGGCTGCCGATGGCTGCCATGTGGAGATCCGGAGGAATGAAGTCCGGGGCCCCGTTTCACGCAGAGACTGCGTGAAGGTTGATGCCTTCATCGAAGGCACCACAAAGATAGTGCACCGCTGACGCCGCTGCAAGGACAATTTTGGGGGCAGTTTTTACGAGATGGCGATGCAAATCCGCAGCGCGGCGCCTGCCCGCCCGCTCAACCGCCCGCGCCCGGCCGCATCACGCCCGCAAACAAGTCCTCCACCCGCCGGGTGATGTCAGCCGGCATGCTGATCACCCGGCCCCATTCGCGGGCAGTCTCACCGGGCCACTTGTTGGTGGCGTCCAGCCCCATCTTGCCGCCCAGGCCGCTGACCGGTGAGGCGAAATCGAGGTAGTCGATCGGCGTTTGCGCCACCAGCGTGGTGTCGCGCACCGGGTCCATGCGGGTGGTGATGGCCCAGATCACCTCCTGCCAGTTGCGAATGTCGACGTCGTCGTCGGTCACCACGATGAACTTGGTGTACATGAACTGTCGCAAAAAGCTCCAGATGCCGAACATCAGCCGCTTGGCGTGGCCGGGGTAGGCCTTCTTGATCGACACGATCGCCATGCGGTAGCTGCAACCTTCAGGTGGCAAGTAGAAGTCGACGATCTCGGGAAACTGCTTTTGCAGGATCGGCACGAACACCTCGTTCAGCGCCACGCCCAGGATCGCCGGCTCGTCGGGCGGCTTGCCGGTGTAGGTGGAGTGGTAGACCGGGTCGCGCCGGTGGGTGAGCCGGCTGATGCGGAACACCGGAAACCAGTCCTGCTCGTTGTAATAGCCAGTGTGGTCGCCGTAGGGGCCCTCCAGCGCATGCAGGTAGCCGTTGACTTCCTTCACCGGCGTGCCGTGTTCGCTGCGGCCGGCAAAGCCCGGCTCGGCGGTGGGGATGTGGCCTTCCAGCACCACCTCGGCACTGGCCGGCACCTGCAGCCAGCGGCCGGCCTCACCCACGCTGCAATCCACCAGCTCGGTGGCGCTGCCCCGCAGCAGGCCGGCAAACTGGTATTCCGACAGGCTGTCGGGCACCGGCGTCACGGCGCCCAGCATGGTGGCCGGGTCGGCGCCCAGCGCCACCGCCATCGGGAACGGCTGGCCCGGGTTGGCGCTGGCAAAGTCACGAAAATCCAGCGCGCCGCCGCGGTGCGCCAGCCAGCGCATGATCACCTCGCGCGGACCGATCACCTGCTGGCGGTAGATGCCGATGTTTTGCCGCAGCCGCGGCCGTTCGATGGCCTGCGGCCCACGGGTCACCACCAGGCCCCAGGTGATCAGCGGCGCGGCGTCGCCCGGCCAGCAGGTCTGGATCGGCCAGCGGGCCAAGTCAACTTCGTCGCCCTCGAACTGCAGCTCGCGGCAGGGGCCGTCGCGGCGCCGCACCGGCTTCATCGTCCACACTGCCTTGACCAGTTGCACCAGCCGGCCGGCGTCCTTCAGGCCCTGCGGCGGCTCGGGCTCTTTCAGCCGCGCCAGCAGGCTGCCGATCTCGCGCAACTCCGACACCTCGGCCGCGCCCATGCCCAGCGCCACCCGCCGCGGCGTGCCAAACAGGTTGGCCAGCACCGGTACGGTGTGGCCGGTGGGCTGCTCGAACCACAGCGCCGGCCCGGCCGCGCGCAGCACCCGGTCGGCCAGCGCAGTCATTTCAAGTTGGGGGGATACCGGCTCGGCCACCCGGCGCAGTTCGCCCATGCGCTCAAGTTGAGCGGCAAAGTCACGCAGATCACGGTATTTCATGGTCGAATTTGCATTAAGAACGCGTTTGATATACTTGACCGGTTATTACAAGCCTTCCTAGAATTCTTCGAACCTGAAGAAATCAGGGTTAACCCGCGCACAGCCACCTGGGATGGATTGGGCGCACCGCAGTCCCCATCCGCACCCCCGCCAGCGCATTGAAGCGCCTGGCTCGGCCCGCGGTTCATTATCGGCGGCGTGATTCGGGCGGTTGCTGGCCAAGCCAGCGCTACCCTTTCACGGCGCCAGAGAAAAAAGGTCTGACATGACAGCCATGCACACGTTGCGCGCTGCCGGCAGCACCTGTGTCGATTCAGCGCGGGTGTTCCTGCGCGATGTGGGCGCCGGTCTGCTGGAGGTGAGCCACAACTCGCTGGCCCTGCTGGGTTTGTTTGTTGTCGGCATTGCCCTGTTCGCCGGCGGCCGCGCCGAGATCCGCACGCTGGCCGAGCGCAACGCGCTGGATTGGCTGCAAGCCCGCCAGGAAGCCCGCGAGCCGGCCCGCGAGGGCCTGCCCGAGCCGGAGCCCGACGCCGTGGCCCGCGCCACCGCAGCCGATCCCAAGGCCCTGCCCCGCCAGCAGGCGGCGGTGGCGCAGTGGCTGGCACGCCGCTACAAGGTGGCGCCCGAGCCGGTGAGCCGCCTGGTGCAGGAAGCCTGGGCCGTGGGCCACCGCATGGGGCTCGACCCGACCCTGATCCTGGCGATCATGGCGGTGGAATCCAGCTTCAACCCGTTTGCGCAAAGCCCCGTGGGCGCGCAGGGCCTGATGCAGGTGATGACCCGGGTGCACGACGAAAAATACGTCGCTTTCGGTGGCAACCATGCGGCCTTCGACCCGGTGGCCAACCTGCGGGTGGGCGTGCAGGTGCTGAAGGAGTGCATCGCGCGTGCCGGCGGGCTTGAAGCCGGCTTGCGCTTCTACGTGGGCGCCGGCAATTCCAGCGAAGACGGCGGCTACGTGGGCAAGGTGCTCAACGAGCAGAGCCACTTGCGCCGGGTGGCCGACGGCCGCATTGTGGCGGTGAACGCGTCCAACGCGCCGGCGCGCAACGCCGCGCCGCTGGCGCAGGACGCGGTCTCGGTGCCCGCCGTAGCCCCGGCCGCCGCCGCCAGCGTGCCCGCGCAGGTTGAACGCGTGGCGATGCTGCTCTGATCCGCCGCAGGCCGGCACGGGCGCCCCGTTGGCGCGCCGGTGCTGGCATCGAGGCCAGCATGGTCAGCGGCCTGCCTCCGATACAATCGACTCCGTTGCGCGACTGGCGATAGGGCTGCACAGCCCGAGGTGGCTTACCACCGTGGAGCGCGACCCGGCCCTGAGCAAGGGTGGCCGCCAGGCCGCCGCCGGATCAGCCGTTCGCCTGGGCAGCCCGACGGGGCGCTGATCTGCCGCGGCAGGCTCACGCCACCGGGTCTCCACCCTCACCAGGACTGCCCGCCATGTTCGACCGCACCCAATCCACACTTTCTCTTGTCGACCCCGAGTTGTGGGCGACGATCCAGCTTGAAGATGCCCGCCAGGAGGCGCACATTGAGCTGATCGCCAGCGAAAACTACGCCTCGCCGGCGGTGATGCAGGCGCAGGGCTCGCAGCTGACCAACAAGTACGCCGAGGGCTACCCCGGCAAGCGCTACTACGGCGGCTGCGAGTACGTTGACGTGGTCGAACAGCTCGCCATCGACCGGCTCAAGCAACTCTTCGGTGCCGAAAACGCCAACGTGCAGCCCAATTCGGGCTCGCAGGCCAACCAGGCGGTGTTTTTTGGCCTGCTGCAACCCGGCGACACGATCATGGGCATGAGCCTGGCCGAAGGCGGCCACCTCACCCACGGCATGCCGCTGAACATGTCGGGCAAGTGGTTCAAGGTGGTGAGCTACGGCCTGGACGCCAACGAGGCGATCGACTACGACGCGATGGAGCGCCTGGCGCACGAGCACAAGCCCAAACTGATCATCGCTGGCGCCTCGGCCTACTCGTTGCGCATCGACTTCGAGCGGTTTGCCAAGGTGGCCAAGGCCATCGGCGCCTACTTCATGGTCGACATGGCGCACTACGCCGGGCTGATCGCCGCGGGCGTGTACCCCAACCCGGTGCCACACGCCGACGTGGTGACCAGTACCACCCACAAGACCCTGCGCGGCCCGCGCGGCGGCCTGATCCTGATGAAGGACGCGATCGCCAAGCAGATCAACAGCGCGATCTTCCCCGGCATCCAGGGCGGCCCGTTGATGCACGTGATCGGCGCCAAGGCCGTGGCCTTCAAGGAAGCACTGGCGCCCGAATTCAAGGTCTACCAGCAGCAGGTGGTGAAAAACGCCACCGTGATGGCCGAAACCCTGGTGCAGCGCGGGCTGCGCATCGTGTCGGGCCGCACCGAGAGCCATGTGATGCTGGTCGACCTGCGCGCCAAAGGCATCACCGGCAAGGAAGCCGAAGCGGTGCTGGGCCAGGCGCACATCACCTGCAACAAGAACGCGATCCCCAACGATCCGCAAAAACCGATGGTGACCAGTGGCATCCGGCTGGGCTCACCGGCCATGACCACGCGGGGTTTTGGCGAGGCGCAGGCCCGGCAGACCGCCCACCTGATCGCCGACGTGCTGGACAACCCACATGACGCCGACAACATCGCCGCGGTGCGTGCCAAGGTGGCCGCGCTGACGCGCGACTTCCCGGTCTACCGCTGATCGCGGACTGAACGGCACCCCAGGGCAACGCGGCACCGTTCACCCCCATGCGTTGCCCCTACTGCAGCCACGACGAAACCCAGGTCGCCGAAACACGTGAGTCCGACGAGGGCGACGTGGTGCGACGCCGCCGCCGCTGCCTGAAGTGCGACAAGCGCTTCACCACCTACGAGCGGGCCGAGATCGCGCTGCCGGCGGTGGTCAAGAAAGACGGCGCCCGGGCCGAGTTCGACCCGGCCAAGATCCGCGCCTCGATGATGCTGGCGCTGCGCAAGCGGCCAGTCAGCGTGGAGCAGGTGGATGCGGCCATCGACCGCATCCAGGACAAGCTGCTGGCCACCGGCGCCCGTGAGCTGCCCAGCGCCCGGCTGGGTGAACTGGTGATGCGTGAGCTCAAGCGCATCGACAAAGTGGCCTACGTGCGCTTTGCCTCGGTGTACCGCAGCTTCGAGGATGTGGACGAGTTCAGGCAGTTGATCCGGGACATCTGACCCGCTGGCCACGGCGGGCCGCCGCCACCGTCACTTTAATACACCCCCCCAATGGTGGGGGTGGCACCCACCCCGCCCGGGGGCCCACCACAAAGCCGGCCCGACACCCCCGCCGGGGCGACGCGCAAAACGGCGCAGATTTCTAAAGTTGCTGCATCGATCACCCATCGGAGCGCAGCATGAAATCAGCCCAGCAGACCCCCGCCGCACGCAGCCAAACCAACCGTGGCACCGCCTGCGGCGCCATCCGCAGCACCGTCCGCACCATCATCCACAGCAGCCACCGCGGCGCATCGCGCGGCCTGTCGCTGGTTGAACTGCTTTGCAGCGTGGCGATCATGGCGATTTTGCTGGGCGGCGCGCTGCCGATGTTCAACGAACTGCGTGCCAGCCAGGCCGTGCAGGCCAGCGCAGCGCTGCTGGAAACCGATCTGCAGTACGCCCGCTCGCTGGCCACGCTGGGCGGCGGCACGGTGCGCCTGTCGACGCAGGCCTTGTCCTCAGGCGGCAGTTGCTACGCGGTGCACACCGGCCCGGCCCAAGCCTGCCGCTGCAGCGGCAACGGCCAAGCCCGGTGCGACGCCGGCGCCACGCTGCTGCGCCTGGCCGACCAAGGCGGGCCGTCCGGCATCACGCTGGGGCCGGTGGCGCGCTCGATCCTGTTCGACGGCGGCAAGGGCACCGTGACGCCCACCGCCACCTTCCAGGTGGCCGATCGCGACGGGCGCGTGATCCACCAGATCATCAACATCATGGGCCGGGTGCGGTCATGCACACCCGCCGGTAAAGTGGGCGGGCTGCGCGCCTGCTGATACGCCGATCAGAAACGGCGCCGCGCTGGCCCCCCTCGAATGCGGGGCGCGCCGACCAACGGCGCCCCGCTGGCGCCCAGCGGCCATGCCAAAGTCAGGAGCCGGTCAAGGCCCTGGCCATAATTCACGAATGAGCACTCGCCACAATCCAAATGCCGTGCCGTCCGGCATGACGCTGGTGGAATTGATGAT
>Ga0105046_10019776_pt1 | contig 10205 bp, 10 predicted proteins | sample MAT03_FD_78385 | JGI IMG/M metagenome (GOLD analysis project Ga0105046, IMG submission 78385) | Freshwater microbial communities from Lake Fryxell liftoff mats and glacier meltwater in Antarctica - MAT-03 (megahit assembly) | ecosystem: Environmental > Aquatic > Freshwater > Ice > Liftoff... | reverse complement strand
TGACACGCGTGGCGCTCAAAGACCGCTCACTGGTGGTCAACTCTTCCCAGGGCGGTGGTACCAAAGACACTTGGGTGCTCGAAGACTGACGCGAAAGTCCAACGCCTCACAGACAAGGAACCAAGATGCTTTCAAGAACTGCAGACCACCTGTTCTGGATGGCCCGCTACATGGAGCGGGCAGAAAACACCGCCCGCATGCTGGACGTCAACTACCAGACCACCTTGCTGCCGCAAAGCGCAGACCGCGCGCTCAGCGGTTGGCGCGGCTTGTTGTCGATCAGCGAGCTGGACGAGAGCTTTGGCAAGAAGTACGACAAGGTCACGGCCAGCAGCGTGATGGACTTCATGGTGCGCGATGAGACCAACCCGTCCAGCATCGTGGCTTGCCTGCATGCCGCGCGCGAGAACGCCCGCGCTGTGCGCGGTGCGCTGACCACCGAGGTGTGGGAGATCCAGAACCAGACCTGGCTGGAATTCAGACGCATGATCCAGAACGAAGAGTCGTTTGTGGCCGACCCCGGCGGTTTCTTCGAATGGGTCAAGTTTCGCAGCCACTTGAGCCGCGGCGTCACGGTCGGCACGATGCTGCAGGACGAAGCGCTGAACTTCTTGCGCGTGGGCACTTTTCTGGAGCGCGCCGACAACACCGCGCGCCTGCTGGATGTCAAGTTCCAAGCCCTGGGTGGGGGCGACTACTTTGGCAGCGCCAACGCCAAAGAGGGCCAGGAAGTCGACTTCTACCACTGGAGCGCGATCCTGCGCTCGGTGTCGGCCTTCGAGATTTACCGCCGCGTCTACCGCACCGTGATCCGCCCCGAAAAAGTGGCCGAGCTGTTGATCCTGCGTCCCGACATGCCGCGCTCATTGGCCGCCTGCATGAACGAGGCCATCGGCAACCTCGAGTTGGTGGCCAACAGCCAGAGCCGCGACACCCTGCGCCGCGCCGGCCGCTTGCGCGCCGACTTGCGCTGGGGCCACATCGACGAGATCTTGGCGACTGGCCTGCACGCCTACCTGACGCAGTTTCTCGACCGCGTCAACGACCTGGGCGTAGGCATCAGCCGCGACTTTCTGGTGCCGATGGCGGCTTGAGCGGTTGCAGCGGCCTGGATTGGCCGGGCTGGGTGCCGGCACTGACAACAGTCTTGAGAGGGGTCCTTGCCACCGCCTCGACTTCGGCCTCGTCCACTTCGCCAGTCAATCCGGGCTGAATCGTAATTCAAGCTTGGGCAGCGTGGTGCCGAAGTCGGCGCTCCAGTGCTCACCTGGCAGCACCGGCCAGGCATCCGTCCAGGTGCCAGTGGTGACGGTGTCGCCAGGCTGGATGTCTTGGGCGCATGGGGTTTGCCGCAGTACTTGCAAGAAGTGGTGCAAGGCCTGCAGCGGGCTGTCCAGCACCTGCACGCCTTGGCCAGTCTCGACCGGTTGGCCGTTTCTCACCAGCTCGACCTGGGCCCGGGCCAGGCTGCTGTGCAAGGTGCGCGCGTCGCCGCCCAGCGCAGCCACCGGCTGGCGCTGACCGACGTGCAGCCGAGCATGCAAGGCGCCGTCAGCAGCCGCCTGCGCGGCGGTGAACTGCCAGTTGGGCTGGTGCGACTGCACGATCTCAAAACCCGGCGCCACCCATTCCAACGCCTCATAAAGTTGTTGCAGGTCGGCGTTGGCTGGCGGTGTCGCAGCAAAGCCGAAAACCACCTCGGGTTCGATGCGCGGTTGACACAGGCCGGCCAGTGACAGCGTGCTGGTTTCAGCGTCGTTGTCGGTGCCTGAAGGCTGTATCGACAAGCTGCTGTCCCACACGGCGCCCCAGATGGGTGTGTCGACGCCGTACTTGGGCCAGATGCTGCGGTTGGTAAAGCCGATCTTGTAGCCACGCAGCTTCTCTCCGCGCTGCACACGCAGGCCGTTGACCTGCAGGGCTGTGGCATAGCCGCCAGCCAAATCAGCCCAGGGCTTGTCGCTATCGGCGGGCCAAAGCTCGCCGCTGTCATGGTGAGTGAGTATTTCTTCGGGTTTCATAGTTGGTTTCAGTTGATTCGAGGGCAGTCGATCCGCCCTTCATTGATCACCCCTTCAGTTCAGCCCTGCACTGGCGGCTCTGAGTCTGGATCGGCGAAGTACAACCCCACCAAGGCTGTTGTCCAGGTGGCGACTCCGGTGCCGAAGAAATCCCGGTCCTCGGTCCATATGGGGCAGTTCAGAGTGAGCGCACAGGCCAGAATGGGCCAGTCATCAGGGTCCCGCAGGCCGATGCGCGCCAGCGCAGCCGGCTTCATTGCCTTGTACTCAGCCTCGTCCAAGACCTGGACAGCCACTCGAAGCTTCGCCAGTTTCTCAAGGGCTGGCTGCAGCGCTTTCAGTTCACCCCGCTTGGTCAGCACACTGGCCAAATGCTCTTGCACGTCGTTGAACGCCACTTCGGGCGCCACGAAAGTCACCTGCGTGGCGAAGCTTTCAAGCAAGCGGTCCACCCTGCGGCCAAGTACGGCGCGCAGCAACACATTTGCGTCAAGGACAATCGTTCGCGACGTCACGCCTGCGTGCGTCGGCGTGTTGAAGCGTCTTTGCGCAAGCTGTCGAAATCTTGGACAGCGGCTTCAAGCTCGTCTTCAGACAGCGACATGACGGCTTCAAGCTTGTCGGCTGCGTCTCGCAGCGCCTGCAGATCGGCCTGGGCGGGGCGGGTTGTAGGGATGAAAAAGCCCACGGTCTGGCCGTGCCGCGTCACGGCGACGGGTTGCTTGCTGTCAATGTAATCGGCCAGGCCAGCGCGGAACTCGCGGATGCCTACAGTTTTGGTTTCCATACAGTCCTCCAGGGCGATGGTCAACAAGTGCGAAGTCCGAATTGTGAATCACTGTGTACACAAATACAAGAGCCCGCCGGTTGATTGAAGGGCTTCTGGCCAACTGTGCGGGAGGACCTAAGCCAGGCCTGCAAATCCACCTCGGAATTCAGCCCCGTGATCAGCCCCGCAATCAGCCCCGCGATCAACCCCGCGATCAACCCCGCAAATGGCACGACACCCAATGCCCCTCACCCGTCTTCTTCAACTCCGGCCGCTCGCGATCACACAAACCCTTTTGCGCAATCGGGCAGCGGGTGTGGAAGTGGCAACCCGCAGGCGGATTGATCGGGCTGGGCACATCACCTTGCAACGGGATGCGTTTGCGCTTGACGCTGGGGTCGGGGATCGGCACCGCTGACAGCAGCGCTTCGGTGTACGGGTGTTTGGGGTCGGTGTACAGCGCCTTGGCAGGTGCGATCTCGACGATGCGGCCCAGGTACATCACAGCCACGCGGTGGCTGATGTGTTCGACCACGCTCAGGTCGTGCGCGATGAAGACATAACTCAGCTTGAACTGGTCGCGCAGATCTTCCAGCAGGTTGATCACCTGGGCCTGGATCGAGACGTCCAGCGCACTCACCGCTTCGTCGCAGATGATCAGTTTGGGGCTGACAGCCAGCGCGCGGGCAATGCCGATGCGCTGGCGCTGGCCGCCTGAGAACTCGTGTGGATAACGCCGCATGTGGTCGGCATTGAGGCCCACCGTCTCGAGCAGTTGCACGATGCGGTCGTCGTATTCGCGCGCGTTGCTGGTCAGCTTGTGGATCGTCAGCGCCTCGCCGATGATGTGGTTGACGGTCATGCGCGGGTTCAGGCTGGCATAGGGGTCCTGAAAGATGATCTGCATGTCGCGCGCAAAAGCACGCAGCTCTTCTTTGCCGGCGCCGGTGACGGATTTGCCTTCGAACTTGACTTCGCCAGAGGTCGGCTCCAGCAGCCGCAAGATGCAGCGCCCCATCGTGCTCTTGCCGCAGCCCGATTCACCCACCACGCCCATCGTCTCGCCGCTGGCCAGATCAAAGCTGATGCCGTCCACCGCGTGCACCTTGTCCACGGTACGGCGCAGGATGCCGCCCTTGATCGGGAAGTGCTTGACCAGGTCTTTGACTTCAAGCAGCGCGGTCATGCCAGGGCACTCTCAAGGATGCAGGCCACCTTGTGGTCTGGCGTGGCTTCGCGCAGCGGCGGTGTGGCGGTGGTGCACGCAGGCATCACAAACTTGCAGCGGCCGGCAAAGCGGCAGCCGGGTGCCGGGTCAATCAGCTTGGGCACCGTGCCGGCGATGGCTTCCAGCCGCACCTTGTGCACGGCAGCGGTGTCGATGCGCGGGATGCTGCGGATGAGGCCCTGGGTGTAGGGGTGGCGCGGCCGCGCAAACAGGTCTTCGACACTGGCTTCTTCCACCACTTTGCCGGCGTACATCACCACCACGCGCTGCGCCACCTCAGCCACCACGCCCATCGCGTGGGTGATCAGCATCACGGCCATGCCCATGCTGTCTTTGAGCTCGGCCATCAGGTCCAGGATCTGGGCCTGGATCGTCACGTCCAGTGCCGTGGTGGGCTCGTCGGCAATCAGCAGCTTGGGGTTGCAGGCCAAGGCGATGGCGATCATCACGCGCTGGCGCATGCCGCCGCTGAACTGGTGCGGGTAGTCGTTGACACGGCGCTCAGGCGTGGGGATGCGCACCAGCTTGAGCATCTCCACCGCGCGGTTCATGGCTTCGGCTCTGGACAAACCCTCGTGCAGCCGCACGCTCTCAGCAATCTGCTCGCCGACGCTGTAGACCGGGTTCAGGCTGGTCATCGGCTCTTGGAAGATGATCGCGATCTGTTTGGCGCGGATGCGTCGCATCTCGTCGTCGCCCATGGGCACCAGATCGCGCCCTTGCCACAGCACCTGGCCGGCAACGATCTTGCCCGGCGGCATGTCGATCAATTTCAGGATCGTCTTGGCCGTGACGCTTTTGCCGCAGCCCGATTCGCCCACCACGCCCAGCGTCTCACCGGCGTCGATGTGCAGGTCGACGCCGTCGACCGCGTGCAGCCAGCCGTCGTCGGTTTTGAAATGGGTCTTCAGGCCCTTGATTTCGAGCATCGGCCGGGGTGTCATGTTCACAGCACCCTTCTGGGGTCGAGCGCGTCGCGCAGGCCGTCGCCGATGAAGTTGATGGTCAGCACCGCGACGAAGATCGCCATGCCCGGGAACAAGGCCCAGTGCAGCGCCAGCTCCATGTAGTCACGGCTGTCGTTGAGGATGCGGCCCCAGGTGGGGATGTCGGGCGGAAAGCCCAGGCCCAGGAACGACAGCGTGCTCTCGCTGATGATCGCTGCTGCCACGTTGATGGTGGCAGCGACGATCACCGGCCCCAGCGCATTGGGCAGGATGTGGCGCACCACCTGACGTTGGGTGCTGGCGCCCAAAGCACGTGCGGCCTCAACGAACTCTTTCTCGCGCAGGCTGAAGAACTGCGCGCGCACCAAACGCGCCACAGGCATCCAGCTCAAACCGCCGATGACCAGCACGATCAGCAAGAAGATGCCGATCTCCGGGCCAAAGACAGACTTCAATGAGTCTCTGAAGAAAAAGATCAACAGCAGCAGCAAAGGCAGTTGCGGCAAGCTCAGGAACAGGTCTGTCAGCCACATCAACGCGGCATCGACCCAGCCACGCGAGATGCCGGCAATGGCGCCGATGATCACGCCGATGACGATGCCGGTCAGCATCGCCGCCAAGCCCACCGCCAGCGAGATGCGACCGCCGTACAACATGCGTGCCAGCAGGTCGCGGCCCAGGTCGTCGGTGCCCAGCGGGTGCGTTGCGCTGGGGCCGGACAAGCGCGCTGTGAAATCAATGTCGTTGATGCCCACTTTGTAGAACATGGGCCCCAAGAGCACCATCAACGACAGGATGCCCAGCAGCCACAGGCTGAAGAATGCCAACCGGTGGCGCTTGAAACGCCGCCAGGCTTCCGCCCAAGGCGAGTTGCTGACCGGCTTGCGGCCACCGGCCAGCGGCCCAGCGCCCCCGCCTGGGCTAGCGGTAGCTGATGCGGGGGTCGAGCCAGCCATAAAGGATGTCTGCAAGCAGGTTGAAGAGAATCACCAGGCCGGCAAACACAAAGGTCACGGCCATGATGACGGGCGTGTCGTTGCGCTGGATGCTGTCGATCAACAGCGAGCCGATGCCTGGGATACGGAAAATCTGCTCGGTGATGATGGCGCCGCCAAACACCCCGGGCATCTGCAGCGCCACCAGCGTGACGACCGGGATCAAAGCGTTGCGTACCACGTGTTTGACGATCACCACGCGCTCTTTCAGACCTTTACTGCGCGCCGTGGTCACATAGTCCAGCCGCACCACATCCAGCACGCTGCTGCGCACATAGCGCATCCAGCTGGCGGCCTGAAAAAGCGCCAGCACCATGATCGGCATGATGCTTTGCTTGAACTGCGCCACCCACCAGGCGAATCCGGTTTCGCTCAGGTCTGACCGGAAGACAAACGGAAACCAGCCCAGATAGATGCTGAAGAAAAGGATGAACAAAAGCCCGGTGAAGAAGGTGGGCAACGAGAAGCCGACGAAGGACAAGGTGCTGGCGATGCGGTCGAACCACGAATAAGGTCTGACGGCGGCCAGGATGCCCACCGGCAGCGCAATCAACAGCGCCACCAGTTGCGACATGCCGATCACGGCCAGCGTCACCGGCACGCGCTGCGCGATCAGCTGGTCGACATCGATGCGGCTGATGAACGAGAAGCCCCAGTCGCCCTTGAGCATGCTGGTCAGCCAGTGGATGTAGCGCTGCCACACCGGGTCGTCCAGGCCCAGTTGCGCCCGCAAAGCCATGCGCACTTCAGGCGGCACGTTCGGGTTGGTCGCCAGCTCTTCAAAAGGGTCGCCGGGTGCCAACGCCAGCACGGTGAACAGCACCAGGCTGATCCCCAGCAAGCTGGGGATCGCGAGCAGCAAACGGCGCAGGATGAAAGTGCCCAAGGCAGGTCCGGTTCAGCGCACAGAACAGTGCGGCGTGCAGTGCAGATCAAAGGCCACAAACCGGGTCTTGGGTAATCTGCCCTGCAGCTGAGGGCGGATCACTGTCAGACTCGGCTCGGGTGGCTGAAAGCAGAACCGATCAAGCTTCCTTGTACCAGTGGGGCAGCGCCCACATGTCGTTGTCCCAACCAGACAGTGGCGCCGCCAGGTTGTTGGCAGCCGCCGAGACGCGCGGCCTGAACACCACCGGAATGATGTAGTTACTGGCCCCAATCAGATCGTTCATGCGGATGAACAGTGCGGCGCGTTTGACGGGGTCCAGTTCGCGTTGCGCCTGGGTGTGCGCAGCGTCGTATTCGGCGTTTTTCCAGCGCAGGATATTGCGCTTGGCCCACTTGTTGTCCTTCTGCGCCATCTCCCAGCTGCAGTACTGCTCCATGAACAGCTGCGGGTCGGGCTGGGTCATCGTGGTGGTGTACATCTGCATGTCGGACCAGAACTTGGTGAAGGTGTCCGGGTTGGCGAAGTCGCCACCGAAGAACACCGCTGCGGTCACACTCTTCAGTTCCAGGTCGATGCCGGCCTTGCTGCAGGCGCTCTTGACGATAGCCTGGGTGTCTTGGCGGGGCTTGTTGACCGAGGTCTGGTAGACGAACTTCAGCTTGGTGCCGCCCTTGGCGCGGATGCCGTCAGAGCCGCGCACCCATCCGGCGGCGTCCAGGATCTGGTTGGCCTTGTCGACGTTGAATTCGAACTTCAGGTTGTTGCTGCGGAACTTCGGCGGGTTGTTCAGGAAGTTGGCGGTGGCCACACCGGTGCGTCCGTAGATGAAGTCCATCACGCTCTTGCGGTCGACCAACAGGACCATCGCGTCGCGCACGGCCTTGTCCGAGAAAGCCGGGTGCTTGCTCTTGGCGCTGGCACGCTCACCGTCGACCTCGTTCCACGGGTCGGTAACGTTGAGCATCATGAATTCGATGTTGCCGCCAGGCACGATCGTGACCTTGCCTTTGCCGCCTTTCTCCAGACCCTTGAGGATCTCGTCGGCCACCTGCAGGTTCCAGGCGTAGTCGTATTCACCCGTTTGCAATACGGCACGTGCAGCGGAGGTGGCGTCGCCGCCGCCTTTCATCTCCAGCGAGTCGAAGTGCGGGCGGTTGGCGATGTGGTAGCTGGTGTTGATCTCGGTCATGATCAGATCACCGGGCTTGAAGTCGACGATCTTGTACGGGCCGGTGCCGACGGGCCGGATGTTGGCAGGCGCCTCGCGAGACTTGGCGCCGATGAAGGCGGCAAACACGTGTTTGGGGATGATCATGCCGACCGTGCCCACAAAGGGCTCGGCCCAGAAAGGCGTGGGCTTGGGGAAGACGATGCGCACGGTGTGCGAATCGACCTTGGTGACGACGATGTCGCGGTAGGTCGAGATCCACGAGGTGCTGGTGGCCGGATCCTTGTTGTACTCCCAGTTGAAGACCACGTCGTCGGCGGTGAAAGGCTGGCCGTCGTGCCAGGTCACGCCGCGCTTGAGCTTCCAGGTCACCGAGGAGCCGTCAGCCGCCAGGCCGCCGTTGTCGCGGCTGGGGATTTCGCTGGCCAGCACCGGGACCAGGTTGCCTTCGGCATCCCAGCCAGCCAGTGGCTCGTAAAAGATGCGCGAGCCTTCCTGCTCTTTGGTACCGGTGGCGAAATGCGGGTTCAGCAATACCGGGCCCTGCCACCACAGCAGCTTCAGCGCCCCGCCGCCGCCCCGCTTGGTGGGCTTGTACATCAGCGTGCTTTGCGCTTGCGCGATGCCCGAATGCATCAACATCATCGAGGCCATCGGTGCCGTCAGGCCCAGGCCGACCATTTGCTGGATGAAGCCGCGGCGGGGCAGTTTGCCTTCGCGCACTTCTTCGATCAGCGAACGGATTTGTTTCTCTTGCATGTTCAATCTCCTGGCAGGTGAGGCTGTTCAATCGGATTCAGTTGCCAAAACGCCCCATTTCGGGGCATATCAGGCAGGGCAGAGCGTGATGCTAGCCTTTGCTTTTTTGCCCGCTATCCGGGTCGCCCCGTAGGCGGCGGCGATACTGTGGTCTGCGGGCTAGCAAAAGGCATGCCCGTGATGCAGCCTGATGACAGTCCCCAGCTCCCGTCCACTGCCAATGCCGCCGCTGTTGCGCCGTGCATCGACTCTTCTTGCCCAACTCAAAGCAGCCATGAACGCCACCGCTCCTCCCGTAGAACTCCAGGCCCCCGACATCCACCGCTGGCAGGACAGTGCCACCGGTGTGCCCTATGTGCATCAATGGCAAGCGACAGCGCCCGGGCCCCATGTGTTGGTGCAGGCCCTGACCCACGGCAACGAGATCTGTGGCGCCATCGCGCTGGATTGGCTGCTGCAGCACATCCAGCAAAGCGGCTGGGGTCCCCGGCAAGGCACGCTGAGCCTGATTTTCGCCAACGTCGCGGCCTACGAGCGCTTCAACCCGCAAGACCCTTTCCCATCGCGTTATGTCGACGAAGACATGAACCGCGTCTGGGCCGACGATCAACTGCTGGGCGCGCGCGACTCCACCGAGTTGCGGCGGGCCAGGCAACTGCGGCCTTTTGTCGACGCGGCCGAGCTGCTGCTGGACATCCACAGCATGAGTGAGCCTTGCACGCCATTGATGGTCTGCGGCACTGCCGACAAAAACGCTGCCTATGCGCGTGAATTGGGTGTGCCGGCCGATCTGCTGATCGACACCGGCCACCCGGCTGGCTTGCGCATGATCGAGCGCGGTGGCTTTTGCGACCCGGCCAGCTCCAAACGCGCCTTGCTGGTGGAGTGCGGCCAGCACTGGGAGCGCGCTGCTGCCGATGTCGCCATCGACACGCTGGTGCGTTTTCTGGGCCTGACCGGGGCGGCAGAACCGGCCTGGGTGCAGGACAACGTCCGGCTGCCCTTACCGACCGAACAGCGCCTAGTGCGTGTGACCGAAGCCGTGGTGGCACGCAGCAGCGACTTCAGCTTTCTGGTGCCTACCGAGGGCCTGGGTGTGATCGAAAAGGCCGGCACCCCGCTGGCGCAGGATGGCGAGCATGTCTGGACCACGCGTTACGACAACACGGTGCTGGTGATGCCGGGCACCAAGAACCTCAAGCCGGGCGGCACAGCCGTGCGGCTGGGGCGTTTTGAAGCGCTTTGAGGCGATCTGAAGACTTCGTGAACGGCCCCCCAGAGCGGGACCGCCGAGCATTGCCACGCAGCGCAGCCTTCAGTACTTGCGCAGCAGCTTTGCCACCAATTCAGCGGTCTCGATCGGGTGCTCCATCGGAAACAGATGTGTGCCGGCGATCCATTCCAGCCGGTTGTGGCAGATGCGGCGCGT
>Ga0105046_10019775_pt1 | contig 10205 bp, 11 predicted proteins | sample MAT03_FD_78385 | JGI IMG/M metagenome (GOLD analysis project Ga0105046, IMG submission 78385) | Freshwater microbial communities from Lake Fryxell liftoff mats and glacier meltwater in Antarctica - MAT-03 (megahit assembly) | ecosystem: Environmental > Aquatic > Freshwater > Ice > Liftoff... | reverse complement strand
GGCGACGATCCCAGTCAATAGTGTTGCGTTGCGAAGCGACGCGACAACCCGAACATCGTCCGTCAGTATCGAACGAAGTTGGCGTCGCAGTCACGACGGGATAAACACAGTGCGTACACCACTCCATAAAACACCTCTAAACTCGAACAGAGATACCCGCGCGAGCCATCGCCCGCTTTCCTTGACGATCGCTCAACTCTTTGAAATGCCAAATGTTCGCGGCGGCGGCCGCCGAGGCTCCTCGTTGAATCGCTTTTGCATAGTCTTCGAACCGTCCAACGCCACTACAAGCGATCACCGGAATACGAATGCTTTCGGAGACTTCCTGAATCAATTCCAGATCGTAGCCTTCGCCACATCCATCTCGATTGATCGATTGCAAAAGAATCTCGCCAGCCCCAAGCTGTTCCACGCGTTGGCACCACTGAATCGGCTCAAGACCGGTCGGGATCTTTCCGCCGTTAGCGTAAACTTCGCGCCGCCCAGATGAGTCGGTTTGAACGTCGACACTGACCACGATCGCTTGGTTCCCAAACCTACGGGCTGCTTCGAGTATCGTTTCGGGCGACTGAATCGCAAGCGTATTGATTGCAATCTTGTCGGCACCACGACTGAAGATCGTATGCATTTGCTCGATCGAACGAATTCTCCCACCCCAGGTCAATGGCATGAAGCAAGACTTACTGACCTCATCCAAAATCTCAAGCGGGCTCGTCAAACCTTTGGTCTTGTGATCATCCCGTCGTAAATCATAGTCACCCGCCGTCGTGATATCCAAATAGATTAACTCGTCAACGTTCCATTGATTAAATCGCTGCACCTCGTAAAGTGGATTGCCAATAATCTGATGAATCTCAAAACCCTCACTACGAACGAGCAAGCCGTTCTTTAAAAGGAGAATGGGAATCAATCGATGCCGCAACATAGAGAGTGCTAGCTAAATGGATAAGTTAAAAAATTAGTAAGAATCTGAAGCCCCTGTTTCTGGCTTTTTTCTGGATGGTACTGTACTGCCCACACGGCGTCTGAAGCAAGACTAGCCACGAAGCGATTTCCATACTCGCACCAACCGTCCACGATCGAAGGATCCTTTGGCACCAGATGGTATGAATGCACAAAGTAGACGATCGGATCCTCTTTGATTCCCTCGCGGTAACATCGAGACCGATCGACCACATGGACATCGTTCCAGCCAACGTGGGGAATACGCAATAAGCCATCTGCGGATTCGAATCGAACGACTTCTCCTGCGATCCATCCCAATCCCTCATGGCACCCATGCTCAAAGCTTCTTTCGGCTAACAATTGCAATCCTAGACAGATCCCCAAGATAGGCACCCCTTTTTGCCGAATTTCTGAATCCATCGATTCGAGCCAACCGCGTTTGCTAAGATTGGCCATCCCGTCTCCAAACGCTCCCACGCCAGGAAGGATCACATGCGAGACGTTGCCTATTGCTTTAATCGATTCCATCACCTCCACATCAACGCCCAAACTGAGCAGAGCATTTCTGACCGAAGTCAGATTCCCCATTCCATAGTTAATAATGCCAACTCTAGTTTTCAATCGAGATCCTTTGGTTTGTCGGTATTACGATAACTATCAGCAGGAACGGCGTCACTCGGCAAGAAGATGCTCCCATTTCAAAGGTGTTCCGCAAGTTAAATTTTTAATCACCCGTTTGCCAATAACTTGATCGAAATGCTCTGGCTTGAGACCAAATCCGGGACGTACGCAACGAAGATTAACTGTCGAGAGAATGTCGCCAGCTTGAAGATCCTGAGCTATGTAAAGCGATCTACGAAATACCATCGATCGCAATTCCGAAGTGGTTGGGCCGTATTGTATTTTGCCTAGCGACTGCCAGGCTCGCTCGGTTTCGGTGACTAACATTTTCAATTCATCGGGCTCCAGTGAGAAAGCGCTATCGACGCCTCCGTCGGCCCGGCACAGAGTAAAATGTTTCTCGATGACTTCCGCTCCCAAAGCTACAGCCGCGATAGATACTCCAGTTCCCATCGTATGGTCGGACAGGCCTACGGAGCATCCGAACAATGATCTCAAATGCGGGATCGTGCGTAGGTTGCTATTGGCAGGTGTCGCTGGATACGTGCTCGTACACTTAAGCAGCGTCAAATCGGAACAGCCATATTCCCTAGCCGCTCGTACGGCAGCCTCCAATTCGGCGAGGCTGGCCATCCCAGTCGACATGATGATTGGCTTCTTCGTAGCAGCAACCTTTCGAATCAATGGTATGTGAATGTTCTCGAAGGAAGCAATCTTATAAGCAGGCACATCGAGCGACTCTAGAAAATCGACGGCAGTTTCATCAAAAGGGGAACTAAAGCAGATGAGGCCAAGCTCCGCAGCGCGTTTCATGATCGGTGCATGCCATTCCCAAGGCGTATGTGCCTCCCGATAAAGATCGTAAAGATTTCTGCCATTCCAAAGACTATCGGTATCATCGATAACAAACCCTTGCTCTCTGGAGTCGAGCGTGATCGTGTCTGCCGTGTACGTCTGAAGCTTGATAGCGTGAGCTCCGGCTTTTGCTGCCGCATCTACGATTTGCAAGGCACGTTCAAGCGATTGATTGTGATTACCAGACATCTCCGCAATGATCAGCGGAGCAGAATTAGTCGTGTCGTAATGTGCAATCTTCATCGATAAACCTGTCCTTAAACGTTATTCAGCAGTCGAACATGATCCGTTACCCTTCCGCAGCAGAAACCAAGTGATGTCGTCCTGCGGAAAGGCCCGATCTCTTCGATAGGAGAACCCATAGTCAACCAGTTCAACGTCCGGATATCGATCAAGTATGTCACCCGCGAAATCTCGCTTAAAAAGTCGATCTTGGACCCCGCGATAGGGAATGCTCACGGGTGTTGGGTTGTAGTATTCGCACACTAAGATCCATTGATGCGAGTTCTCGTATAGCTTCGCGTAGATTTGCTGTAGCTGCTCGGGGTTGATATGAATTAATACTCCTTTAATGAGAGTGACATCCGATGTGTTGCTCTCAGAGTAGTCCAAAATGGAACCTCTAGAAACATTCTTCTCCCCAAGCCAACTCGCTAACTCGTCCGCTGCTTTTTGATTGATCTCGACGCCACGAAGTTGACAGGTTGGATACAGCAGTTGAAGAGCGCGAAGGTTCATTCCGATGTTTGCACCAAACTCGACGCAACTGTTGATCTTCCCAGCATTTCGAAGGGCTTGGCTAAAAAAGTGTAGGTTCGAGGCCAGCAGTTGCTCACCCTGATTACGCTGGATGTATTCGTCACCAAAACTACCAGCCCAAAACTGCTCTTGAGGTGAGTTGGGTTTCGATTGAGATTTCGTTGCCATTGCGTTATTCATGTATTGGGTCTCTTTCCTGAAGAAGTCGGTAACGTAATTCGGCTTGAACCCAGTCGTCGGGCGTGTCAATATCTTGCACCCTCCACTCGGGCAACGGCACAACGGTCGATGTATCCGAAAACAGCGGCTTTTCCGAAAGCCAAGCTTTGGCTGTTCCCCAGTAGAATTGACCAGCATCGTGCCAAACCTTAGGAAGGTCTTGAGAACGTGTTTTAAAATGCTCAGGAAATACCATCGTCACACGACCGCCGACGTCGAGCCGAAATCCTCGTTGAATCGGGTAGGAAAAAGGAACCGCAGAAAAAGCAAAGTCCCATCGACCTTCCAGTAACACCTTGGCTCCCGTTACAATGTCAGCTGCATCAATGAAGGGAGCTGTCGCATAAATACAACAGACTGCATCAGGAGCGCCGCGATCCATCGTCAGCCATTGGACGGCATGAGCGATCACCTGCGTTGTCGTCGCATAGTCATCTGCCAGATCAGCTGGCCGATCGAAGGGAACACTTGCTCCCAGCGATCTCGATAGTTCGGCAATCTCTCGATCGTCAGTTGAAACAAGAATATCATCAAAACAGTTCGAGGCGATCGCTGCTTGAATGCTATACGCGATCATCGGCTTACCCGCAAAGGCTCGTAGATTCTTCCGTGGAATGCGTTTGCTTCCCCCACGCGCGGGGATTACGGCAATCTTCATTGGAGCACCTCACGCAGTGATTCAATTACTTTCGTTTGTTCATCGTCCGTCATTCCCGAGTACATGGGAATGGATATCGCAGAACGATAATAAGATTCGCAATTGGGAAAATCGCCTTCGCGAAATCCGAACTTCTGATAGTAGGGGTGCAGATGCACTGGAATATAATGAACATTGACTCCGATGCCCATCTGTCGCAAACTTTCGAAGACCCGTCGTCGTGACTCAACTTGGATGCAGTACAGGTGCAATGCAGATCGTCGGTCGGGTAATCGCTTGGGCAATCGAATTGGTAACCCTGATAACTCTTCATCATAGCGATCGGCGATAGTGTGACGGCGATCGATCATTTCGTTCAATCGCTGCAACTGCGAGTTACCGAGGGCTGCTTGAATATCTGTGATTCGATAGTTATAGCCGAGCAACTGCTGTTCGTAGAACCAAGGCCCTTCGTCATTTTTATCTAGGTCGCCTGTCTCGCGAGTGATCCCATGCGACCGAAATAGTCGAAGTTTTTTTGCGAGCATATCGGAGTGCGTCGTGACCATTCCACCTTCACCAGTGGTAATAATCTTGACGGGATGAAAACTAAAGACGGTCGCATCGCTATAGACGCATTGGCCGATCGGAGAGTCAAGATAGGTTGCACCAATTGCATGCGACGCGTCTTCGATAATTCTAAAATCGTAGGTTTGCTGCAATGCTTGGATGCGCTTGAGGTCGGCCGGCTGACCCGCAAAGTGGACTACCACGACAACCTTAGGAACTTTCCCTTTTGCCGCTGACGATCGGAGTTTTTCCTCTAATCGCTGGGGGCATAAGTTGAGACTGATCGGATCGATATCGACAAAGTCAACATACGCCCCGCAGTAGCGAGCACAATTCGCACTCGCCGCAAAGGTATTGGGGGAGGTCCAAACCCAATCGCCACACTCCACTCCCAACGCCAAGCAGGCGATATGGAGCGCACTAGTTGCGCTGTTGACGGCGACCGCGTGAGACACATTGCAATGCTTGGCGACATTCGCTTCAAACAACGGGATTGCCGGTCCCTGTGTTAGAAAGTCGGACTGCAAAACATCGATAACGGCTTGAATATCCGCTGGCAGTATCGATTGACGTCCGTAGGGGATCATGGCGTGAAAGTAGGATCAATATGACGGCGAATCAGTTCTCGGATTTCCTCGACACCAATCCATTGTTGGTTTGAACCGGAGGAGTAGCAGAAACCATCTTCGATCGGTACTGCTTGGTGGTGAGCCATGTAACGCGTACGAAGATCGTCGCGTGAGTAATCGGTTAGCGAAGGCAAGATAATATAGTGGTTCTTGTTCTCAATAGTATTCGCACTATCGCTGGCTGTAACCATTTCTTCGTGAAGCTTTTCGCCAGGTCGAATTCCAACAATTTTTTTCTCGCAGTTAGGAGCTACTGCTTCAGCAACATCGACAATTCGATAACTCGGAAGCTTCGGTACATAAAGTTCGCCACCCAGCGAGTGCTCAAGAGCCTTGAATACCAATTCAACCCCTTCTTCGAGCGAGATATTAAATCGGGTCATCTCGAGATCGGTGATTGGCAGTATCCCACTTTTTCGTTTCTCTAAAAAGAAAGGGATGACACTCCCCCGAGAACCCATCACATTGCCGTAGCGAACAGCGCTTAGCCTCAAGTCACGAGGACCTCGTAAATTGTTTGCGGCTACAAATAGTTTGTCGGAGCAAAGCTTGGTCGCTCCGTAGAGATTAATCGGTGCTGCTGCTTTATCGGTCGAGAGGGCAACGACATCCTTCACGTTGGAATCTAGTACAGCCTCGATCAAGTTTTGAGCGCCGAGCACATTCGTCTTGATACACTCAAACGGGTTGTATTCTGCTGTCGGAACCTGTTTCATGGCTGCAGCATGTACAACTACGTCGATCCCTTCAAGGGCTCGCATCAATCGCTCTTTGTCACGAATGTCCCCGATAAAGAATCGAACATTCGGGTAGCGATCCTGGGGAAACAGTTGAGCCATTTCGTACTGCTTCAGCTCGTCCCGCGAGAAAATTACCATACGCGGTATATCGGGATAGCGATGAAGCGCCATCTCGACGAACTTCTTGCCGAACGAACCCGTTCCACCCGTCAACAAAATTCGACTTTTCGACCAACGCGGTGCGGACATATTCAAATACTCTACTCCCTTAAAGTATGCCGTGTACATTCACACGTGTTAAGATAGATAAGGTATAGAGAATCGGCAGGAAAAAGAAAAGGTCACTTACGCTGCATCTCTGAGGCGCCGAAGCCGTACCCCAAGCCAGTCTCGACTTGTTCGCCAACCTAGGCGAATTTGGCGGGACAAAGTGCTAGACTGCCGGACGGGGCGCCAGCCTGCCCATGCAGTTTCGTCCAAAACCTTTAGATATTCATGACGAAGTGGGTGCTTTGAACCATCCTCCCATGGCTTGTTGGGACCGGCAAAATGAGCGATCCACGCTTCATCCCGATAGCGACGAAACGATCTAGAATCGAAAGGGCTCTCCTGCCAACCAGGCATGTTGTGAATCGCTTGTAGTTGATTCCAACGGATATCGATTCCTTTCCGTCGATTCCACAAACATGCGTTGAGGGAGTACTGATCTGCCGACACATTGTTGGCTGCGTGCTCAGAAGTAAACTCCAGTAATTGGTGCGAAAGTCTCTCGTCACGCCAGCGATCTAAGTCCATCAACATTACCCCGGCATTAAAATAAGGGGCACTAGCGGGCAGCCCTAGCTCTTGAAAGTTTGGAATCGGGTCTTGTCGCAAGAGATACCGATAAGCTAACTGATAATTTTCCATGACGGAGCGAAAGTGAATCCAAGGACAAGCGAGATCCTGTGCAGCCGCAATCGGGCAGTCGCCTAAGTCCGTTTCCCACAGTTCATGAATACTTCGTCGAACGAGAATGTCAGGATCCAGGTACAAAACCTTCGAGACATTGTCGAGTAACTCTGGAAGGAACAATCGATAGTAGGTCGCAATTGGGAGTGAGGCCGTAACAGGCAGCGCCCACACATCCGCTGCAGGTGGCGTAAGCCAGTTCACCTCAACTGGAAATCCATCCCAGGATTCCATACACTTTTTAACATTCTCCGATTGGATCCCATCGTTAATGATCCACAGTCGCGTATTCCATCCGGGCTCCAACGAACTCACGAGCGATCGCACGGCAGTCGCCAGTGGCATTGCGTACCGATCGTCGCTAGCCATTGCAACATCGATCGTGGATAAATTTGAAGATATCATGCGGCCTGAAAAGACTTACGCTCTAGTTCGTACGAGAACCATCGTTCCTCGCCGTGACAACGAAAATAATCTTCCAGCTCAATCCGATTTGCAACTTCGCTCAGGTTCGATCTGCTCGCGTTTCGAATCAATGCAGATCTCCAAGGTAAGTGAGTTGGCAAGCCGCAAAAAGTAGCAATACAATGGAACGCCTGCTGGTCAACAATACCTGTCTCGTGGTCGAACAGATGTTCATAAGTAACATGCAAAACACTTGCACCCCACAGATCAAGCCATTTCTTGGTAACAAGAATGTCAGCCTCCAAAACCTTTATTCCCCATCGAGCTTGCTCCGGCGAAATATGGAGAGACGGAATATTGACGGATTTATCTTTAGTCTGTGTCGAATCAACTCGAAGGCTATGCCAGACGTTGGTCTTAGCAGCTTTAACACCAGATAAGTACGCCTCTAAGAGGTTGCCGCGTGTCAAGAAGATCACTTTGCCCTTTTCGATCATTTTATACAAGAACGATGGAGGAACACTCGGCGAACGATAAAACCCATCCGCAACATGGAGCTGATTAATCTTTACGCCGCCGAGAAAGACTTGATCTTCATATGATGTCGCGAGTGACAAAAAATACGCGTCAAGTTCTGAAGGAGTCACAGGCCGCGCGAGCGTAGATTGGCTCGACAGAAACTTCTTGTTTCCTGAGTCGGAGACGCTACCCTCGGATGCCTCGGCCCTTTTCTTTGCCAAGTAGTCCCATAGATTCCAATTCTTATCATTATGCTCATTGCCTAACCTATTGTCATATCGTGTAAGGCACTCACCCGGCGACACAAGGACTGGAGGTACATTCGGATCGTTCCCGTTAGCAGAGTTTAACGTGTCTCGAAGGAAATGACTTCCGGACCTTTGGTGTGAGAGCAACCAAATTACCATCTTTGCTCCTTAACGGGCTACTTGGATATGCCGCCCTCAACGATCAGTTAACTCAAGACCTTACGCATCTCTAGGCAACCTTGCTAAAGGACCGCTTTACACGTCGCAGCAAACTGGGCTTTTCTTTAGGAACGTAGCAAGAGGCTTGAAAAACAGCATCATAAAGCCCTTGCTGAGATTGGTGGACAATCAAGCTCCCTTTTCGCTTTTCGGGCTTCATCACAGCCACTGCAAGCCCACCGTACATGGTGCCGGCCGTTGCCGTATCGAATGCCTTGTGGTGAAAAACACCAGGGATATAGTCAACTTCGACATAGTGAACGTAAGGACAAGATTGCCAATCGGCAGACAGGATTCCCGCGCGAGCAGGAGGATTGAAGCTATCATGAAAAACGATGTAGACGTCGCGAGTAGGGACATGCTTGAGAACCGCATTGATGTCACCTCGCACTCCCTCGGTGGAATGATCGCCGTCGATAAGAATAAAGCCAAGCTGTTCGTTATTTTCTTGGATGGTTTTTAGAACGCTAGCGACGAGCGGCTTCGAATCTCCCGTCAAGAAGTCGACGTTTGGAAATAGTGGTCCCAGATCCTCTTTGCAAGAAGGCAAAATATCCAGCGAGTAGACCTTCTTCGCGTACTGCGATACCTGTTGCAAACTTCCTCCTTTGTAAGTGCCAATCTCGATCGCGACATCAGCCTTGGCGATCTCAAGCATTTTAGTAAAGGCGTATTTTTCGCAACGAGTCATCTGCCAGTGGAGTTGCAGATCGTCAAAACAGAAAGTTGGTCCGTTAGGATTGGAAGGGATGCTCATGGATTCTCCGGGTAGTGATGTAAGGAATAAAGTTTGGATCAACGATAGGTTCTAGTCTTCAAGATCGATTCGATCTGCTGGACATCGTAGTCTTTGCCTGGATACTTGGCTTTCAGACCCGCGTACTCAGCTTCTGCTTCTTCCCAACGATCTTGGTGAATGAAGGACATAACCCTTGCTGATTCGATGGATGGCCGAGCGGCCTTGCCTGTAATCGATAAAGAATATTCGAATGCTGCTTCGAACTCATCTTTACCGAAGGAATCGAAGGAATACGATTGCATCAACTGTTCGCGAGGAATGGCAGAGACGTAATCGAAGATCGTTGAGGGAGTCGCATTCACATATTTGCGAAGCTTGAAATGAGATTTGAATCGATACATCAAAAGATGAATCCACGGCGTGAAGTAATGGTTGTAGTCTTGATGATGTACAACCGATTTCCCGGGGATCAATTGCGTGAAGAACTTTTGTAGCGAAGAATTTGCTAGTTCAAATGTTTTCATCACGTCAACAAAAAGATACTCGATCTTGTAAGGAAATTCAGGCATTGCATTCAGATCGCCTGGATAGGTTTCGATCAGGTGCGAGTACTCCGAAATTTGTTGTTCGTAAAGTGGCAGGAAGCTATCTCCTGGCTTGTAGCCATCCACTAAAGGAGTATTCCAAGGAATATCCGACATCCACTGTTCCCAGATAAAAATATCGTAAGCATGGATTCGCTTGCGACGAGTATCCACTTTTTTGTTTTGGGCGAGTCCTTGAGCAAGAGCAAGTGTCGAACTACCTGCCCAAGCGCCTAAGTCTACGATCTCGCCATGTCCGGTGTAGTTAGTCATCGTAAACTCACGGAGGCTTTCCGATTCATCCGGAAAAAGCATGGTGAGAGCCGCTGGGCGTTGGTCGAGAGCGGCCATCTCTGGTGAGGCTACAGACCACTTAAATTTCTTCAAGCGTTTACGTATCGAGGCTACTAAGTTGGTCATCGAAGGACTGCTCACTTGTTAAGTTTATAAAGAGTTTAAAGGTGGGACGGGTTACTGAGTTATTTACAGCGCAGTACTTTTGCGGTCACTGCGGCCACGGTAAAGACTGAGAAGTGGTTCGAGCCGCTTGGAAACTTTGGTTTTT
>Ga0105046_10019774_pt1 | contig 10205 bp, 17 predicted proteins | sample MAT03_FD_78385 | JGI IMG/M metagenome (GOLD analysis project Ga0105046, IMG submission 78385) | Freshwater microbial communities from Lake Fryxell liftoff mats and glacier meltwater in Antarctica - MAT-03 (megahit assembly) | ecosystem: Environmental > Aquatic > Freshwater > Ice > Liftoff... | reverse complement strand
GCGTGCCGCTAACTCCTCCCGCCAGCGGACGAGCTCGTGCGACGCTTCCCGCTTACTCTCCCGTGTCTCGTGCGGGTACGTCTTCGACACCCGCCGATGCCCCCGCACCATTTTGGTCCAGCGCATCCCCTGCCCGTGCCGGACGGGGTTGCCCAAGGCGACGGCTTCTCGTGCCATAGTTCCCTCGCATCAGTGGAAACTGTTTGGTGTAAAATTTCTGGTGCAAAACGACCGTGAATTTTACACCATAGCGTCGAGAAGTGTCAAAAATCCCTTGTTTTTCGTGGATACGCTTGGTTCGGGACCAAGAGGTCGCAGGTTCAAATCCTGTCAGCCCGATGTTTCATAACTCCTTTCACCGATAGCAACTTACGCTAACCCACCGATGGTCGGTGGTGCGGTCTGAAAGCCGAAGAAATCCAGTACTGTACTGGATTTGGCTCTCACCCCCGCACCAAGATGCCGAACAAGAAGAACCCGTCCTACCGTTTTCACAAGGCCCGCAAGTGTGCGGTCGTCACGATCAATGGCCGTGACCATTACCTTGGCGAATACGATTCCCCAGAAAGCTGGGAAAACTACCACCGGCTGATTGCCGAGTTCCTTGCTGCTCGCCGTGAGCCAACCCCACCCGTCCCGACCGACACGCCTTTGACGATCGTCGAGCTGATTGCGCGTTACTGGCGGTTTACGAAGGGTTACTACGTCAAGAACGGAAAGCCGACGAGCGAAGTGGCCTCGATCAAGCTGGCACTGTGTTTCGTTCGTCGACACTACGGCAGGAGGTCGGCACGGTCCTTCCGACCAAAGCACCTCAAGGCTGTCCGCGAGGCCATGATCGTCCACGAGATCGCTCGAAAGGTGAAGGTCGTTGATGAAGCTACAGGTGAAGTGACCTGGGAACGCAAGGTCATCAGAAAAGGCATGACTCGGAAGTGCATCAACAAGCTCATCGGTAGGGTCAAACGGATGTTCGCCTGGGGCGTCGAGGAAGATTTGGTTCCCGTTTCCGTGCACCAGCGTCTTCAACGAGTTCGAGGCTTGCGACGCGGGAAGTCCGCTGCACGTGAGACTCGGCGAGTCCAGCCCGTCTCACTTGAGCATGTACAGGCAGTATTGCCGCTCGTACCGCCGACGATCCGAGCCATGATTGAGCTCCAATTATTGTGCGGCGGACGACCGCAAGACGTGGTTCAACTCAAGGCAGCCGACATCGACATGACCGGTCCGGTTTGGGAATATCGACCAAGCCTGTACAAAACCGAACACCTCAACGACGACGCCGATCCCGATCTGGAGCGAGTCGTATACATGGGGCCACGTTGCCAGGATATCCTTCGTCCTCTGCTTCCTGCTGACCCGAACGAATACATTTTCTCTCCCAGGCGATCCGAAGCAATGCGGAATGCCGATCGGCGAGAGAAACGAGTTTCGCCGATGACTCCTAGCCAGGCGGAACGAAAGCCAAAGTGGCGAAGCAAGGCGGCACTGCGAGAATACTACCCGGTTGCCAGTTTTACTCAGGCGGTCCAGCGCGGCCTGCGCCTCCTGGGTCAGCCGACTGGCTGGCGCTCCCTCGGCCAGGGTCTTTAACACGGACTGCGATTCGCGCATGCTGACCCACTCCAATACCTGGATGACACACCACCGCCGCAGCCGGTCGCCGAACCAGGCCTGGCGTCGGGCCAACAGAGCTTTCACGCGCTCGCGCGTTTCTGGCGGGGACTTGCCCTCCAGAACGACACGCAACACCGACTCGGCCAACTCGCCGAGCTGTTCCAACTCCCCACTCGCCTTCTCGCGCACGGCGAAGCGATTGTTATCCAGGTCGGCGGTGTGACCGACGCGCCCACGAAAGCCGACCCATTGCCACGAATGCAACTCTTCCGAGTGAAGGATTGGCGTATCTTCTGGATCGCCGTGGAGCGCGGAATAAACAAAGAGCATATCCACCTCTGACCGGTTAGCCGTGACGACGGGCTGACAGAGATTTGTTGGCGACCATTTTGGAGGAGACCATGGCTCAAGTTCGATGGCTTTACACGAACGCATTTACCTTGGCAGGCCTGACGCTCCTGCTGGCTAGCCCGGGCCACGCGCAGCAATTCGTGCTGTTCGACGCCACCTTCACGTTTTCCAAGGAGGACGCGGACAACTCCAAACCCAGCAAGTCGCACTACTACGTCCGCGACAAAGCACTCAACGCCGAGCGGCCCAAGGACTGGACGAGCCCAGTCGACTTCCGGAATGGCACCGTGCACATCCGGGCGGAGGTGCTCGAGAAACCGGCGGGCGGCGCACCCACCACCTGGACGCTGTGCTATATCCCGAACAAGGGGCTCAAGAGCGGCTACGGCTGCACTGGCACAGATGTGTACAAGGAAAAGGGCGTCTACGAGCGGGACGTGAAGATGACCTCGTTCTGGCAAAACGACAACATTGCCTGGGAGGAGGGCATCAAGGAGATGCACCTGGTGATGAAGGACGACAGCGGCGGCAGCGGCCACGCTCATAAGCGGCCCGACCCGGAGAAGTTCTTCCCAACCAAGGTGCGGATTACCATGATTCAGGTGGCGAAGAGTTCCACCTACGACCCGAAGCTCGTGCCGAAACTTTCTGGGAAAAGGTGATCCCTACCGCTATTCGATCCGTTAACCGCCGGACACCATGTCCGGCACGGCACTACACATGCACTTCCACCCGACCGCGTCCTGAAGCAATCCAGCTGCTCAACTTTAGCAGCGCGTCCAGTCGTCGGTTCAACCAAAACGGCAGCCGAATTCCAGCTTCCTCACCATGTGGAATCAAAAACCGTTTTTTGAATCGCGGTTGTTCCCAGGCATTCGAGGCATGGTCGGACTCCGCCTCCACACCTGATGGGAGGTTGAGAATCTCGACGAACATGGAATCGCGCGAGGCCTGCAAGAGGGAAGTAAACTTGGAAGGATCTTTGGCACATGTCTTGAAGCAAGATGCTTGCCTCGCCGTTCGTTTTCTCTGGTGATATTTCAACGACTAGCCATTCCGTCTCTCTTGAGGCTTCTCATGTCTATCTGGCGAAGCCCAGGCGGGTATTTTCTCGTCGCGCCATCCGTCAACGGCAACGGGCCATACGTTTGGCAGGCCGACCTCGACACGGTGCGACTGGCCGACGCGCCCGAGTGGCCCGCACAGTGGGCCATCGGTGACGGCACGGCAAGCGGCAAGCCCGAGCCAAGCAAGTGGACATATCGTAGTGAGTCCGACCGCGACCTAGTAGTCCGTCGTGCAATCGCCTATCTGGGCAGGATGTCAGCGGGAGTATCTGGAGAGGATGGACACGGCGCATCCTATGCGGCGGCCGTCGCACCCGTCCATGGATTCGCCCTTGACAGACGAACCGCGTTCGATCTGCCGGCAAAAGAATTCCACCCACGATGCAAACCTGAGTGGACCGACAAAGAACTCTGGCACAAGATCGACGATGCCGAAAACAAATCGCACGACAAGCCGAGAGGATGGCTACGGGACGCGGGACAGCAAGGCGGGCAATCGGCCACGGTGGACAACGCATCGACGCACTCGAATACGTCAACGGGTACGCAACCGCCGATGCCCACACCGTTGAGCGTCCGCGGAATCGTTCGCCTTTACCCGCACATGCGGCCGCCACGGATCGAAGGATTACTCCGCGATGGCGAGACAATGAACATCATCGCGGCCAGCAAAATCGGGAAGAGTTGGCTTGCCAAGGCCATGGCGATACACGTTGCAACCGGTCGCAACTGGTTGGGGCATGAGTGTCAGGCCGGACGTGTGTTATACGTCGATAACGAGTTGCATGCGGAGACGTTTTCAAGTCGTATTCGCAAAACCGGCGGTTAAGACGGTTACGACATTCCTTTCGAGGACGACGCGGACAAGATCGACGTTCTTCCCTTACGTGGCCGGCTTCAAGACCTCTACGGAGTTGGCCGGTATTTTGAAACGATTCAGCCGGGCGAATACGCAATCATCATCCTTGATGCGTTCTATCGCTTCCTCCCTGCCGAATGCGACGAGAACAGCAATGGCGATGTAATGCGGCTTTACAACTACATCGACACGCACGCCATGCGCCTGAATTGTTGCTACGTTCAGATTCATCATGCCTCAAAAGGCGAACCAGGCAACAAATCAGTAACCGACGTAGGGGCCGGTTCGCAGTCCCGCGCTCCCGATACTCATCTCGTCATTCGACCACACGAAGAAAAGGGCCTGCATGTGGCGGAAGCGGCAACCCGTTCATTTCCGTCGATGGAACCATTTGTGCTTACGCTGGGAGTATCCACGGTGTAGGATCGACCAGGAGGCCGATCCTACACGACTGGCGGGCAAGCGAGCGCAGGCCGCTGATCCGGAAGAACGCGAACGTAAGAAAGCCGAGCAGCAGGCCACCAAGGAACAAGAGGCTCACCATCGGCACGACCTCGATTGTGAGACGGCACTCGCCAAGTTGAAGGAACTCAAAAAGGCGACGGTTACTATCGGGAGAGATGAACTCGCATGGAGCGGCAAAAAGATCACCGCAGTAGCCGAGAGCTTGCTAAGCATGGGGACGATCAAGACCACGAGCATCAGGAAAAACAAACGAAACTACGGCGGTTATATGCCGACTACGAAAAGCAAAAACAGACAGTCGGACAAGTCGGACAACCCGGACAAGAATGATGAATCCTGTCCGGATGAAACGGCGTCCGGCTGACCCGGACAGAATCAGTCGGACAGCCTGCCCCCCCATAGGGGGCAGGCGTCCGACTGGTTGGCCGGGTGGGTTGGAAGAAAAGGAATCGAAATGGCAGAAGCTGAACACTCACGACCCGCCGACGATTGGCCTGCCGAGACGTGGCTCCGCGTTCGTGTCAAGCCGGGCGACACCGCGGCAGCGATCCGAGTGAGGCACTGGCTCAAGAGCGGATTGCGGACGTGGGGCATCGTGGTTGAGGAACTGAGGACAAAGTCGCCTGAATTACATGACTGACTCGCCAGTCATCGAATGCGGGCCGATCTCGAACGTGGCCGATCTTGACCCGGCTGGACGGGAAAAGGCGGCAGAAGCGAAATGATAGGTTCTTCCGGCGGTTTTAACAGGCGGGACCCCTCAGGGAACAATGCGTGTAACAACGTCATGCCTTTCAGGAAACAAAAATGAGCGAGTACGATGGAATCCTTATCCGAATTCTGGCCGGCGAATACGCAATCCGCCTCCCGCTGCGATCCTGGAACGGACACGCCAGTACCAATCGGTATCTCGGCTCACGGCGTCTCGTCTCGACTGGCCTGCCGTACAGACAGGGAGCGGTGGGCGACGAGGCCAAACGGAAGCGGTTGGAAAAGTCTCTTGCCGAATTGGAAGGCGATAGGAGGATCGTCGTCCAGCGTGGCCTGCGAAAGTTCCCGGGTGTTCGCTCGACGCCGGCGGGCGATGTTCGCGCCCGAGCACTGGTGGACTTGCCGGTCCTGGACGTTGGCCGAATGATCCTGGGGGCCGTCGCCGAAAAAACGAAACGCGAACAATCGACCATGCCCGATTTGTGGCTCCCGGAAATCGAACTGAACGGCGGGAAGGGCGACACTCCCGATGATCGACGCGCCCTCTCGCGAATCGAACTCGACTACCTGCCGGCCGCACTACTGATTGGCTCTTCGCACATTCAATGATCTATGGCCAGAATGGCACTTGCGCCGCAAGGTTTGAATCTGTATTGATTTAGGAAAATCGCTTGACGAATGTCATTCGGGAACTTGTTGTGAGTTTCGATGTGATCGGACGCTTGAACCTGGGCGCGTTCCGATTGCCTGCCGGTTCATCCCGACTTCGCACGGATCAATGGATTTTGATGCGTATTTGTGCGTTCCCTCCTCGCGTCAATCGTTGAATCGCATGACTCTTGCCCGTCGCGGCAGGACTGGCGGGCCCGGGCGCGCGGTTGTGTCGGAAGCGGATATTTATGGCGTCGGCGTTTCAAGCGTCGAGGTTCAAATCGTCCCGGGCGATCGCCCACTCGGTGCGTCGCGATCGCGATTAGCACCGTTCGGCAAAGAGATAGTCGGCCCGCCGAATCGGCGGTGAGCAATGCCATGCCAAACGCTTCCAAGGTCTGCACCGTTCCCGCGAAACTGATTTGCCGCGGACTCAAGCCGCGTTCCAACGCCGCTTGGGCCGCCACCTTCCGCGCCAAATTGTAAGCCAGCAAATAAGCCCAAAATTCCTTACGAGCCATCGCGGGAGTTTTGCAAACCAATTCGTCCATGCCCAGCGTTAGCTTGATCGAGCGCAGATCGAGTTCCGCATGCCAATGTTGAAGGTAGAGGTCCGCAATTTCATCTTTTGCATAAGTGTTATCATCAACTAATGTCGTCGCCATGACAATTTCATTTGTGCGGAAACCCGGTCTCTCCACATTGAAGCGCAATTCTCGGATTGTGAGTGTCTCCGGAATAGTGTGATACGTGGCTGCGTCCATCCATGTGGGCCGTTGCGGCTGAACCCATTCCACGATGTGATCGTTGCGGCCCAAACGCTGGCCGCGTCGGAAATCATAGTGACGTCTTTGATGCATGCGGAACACCACATCGACGCCCCGCTGCATTAACAGAGCGATCATGAAGTACGAGCAGTGATACCGGTCGGCAATGATGACGTCGCCCTTACGCAGTTGGTCGAACAACTGACGAAACATCGCCGTCTCGCCCGTTTCCTTGCCCGCGAAGGGACCGAAGGCGGCACCGACGATGACGGCCGTCGCGAAGGCGAGCAGCACGACGAACCGAATCACCGGGACGCCGAGTCCGGGCCGTTGGGAGGGAGATTGCGGATAGCCCCGTTGATTCTCCGGGGTACGGGCAACGTGCTCTCGCTGCCATTGAGGAGCAGCGTGCGGCAATTGTGCCAACGCCAGGCTGCTGGTGCTTGATCTTCGAGTTCGGTGCCGACTTCGTAGGTCAGCCGCTGGAGAAATTTCTCGGGCAGCTTCGCGCGAGCTTTGCAGTAGGCACCCGTGGCCGACGAGCACGGTGGCCGGCCCATCGCTGCAAGCAAGACCATGACCCGCGCCACGGCGGCGACGCAGCAGCCGCGACCGGCGATCATTTGGCCGACGAAGGCTCAGAGGACAATCGCTGGCGTGTAGACGACGTTCGGACCGTTGCCAAAGGTGACGCCTTCTTCACGGGCGGCGCGTTGAATCTGTTCCTCGGTGAGGACGGAGGCGAAGGGCAGGCCTTCGTCCTTGACGAAGCCGCGAAGAATGCTGGTGAAGCGCGTGCCGAGCGATGAGTGAGTACAAAAGGACATAATGGACCTTCCTTGTCCGTCGCAAAAATGCGATTTACGGAGGGCAAGGAAGGCCCGAAACATGCGACAGGTTACAGGAAGGCCCGTCGCGGTTTCAAGAGCAGCAGCGAAAATCGCAGACGGATCTCGCAGGTATCATAGAAACTCGCCGCAAGAAGCGAGACAAGGAACGTGCGCCTTCAGCGGAAGCGCGCAAGTGCCATTCGGGTCAGGTCCAATACTGTTCGGCTCGGCGTTTGCTTGGTCCGATTAGCATAGACGAAGATATACCGATGTATGAATTCGATCACCTCGAACAGCGAGGAATCTGGAAAATCGAGGTGGGGGGCCAAACTAGCGATGTGACCAGCAAGCAGCATCAAGCCGGGCGGTCCCGCGAGGCGCAGGCCGGCCCAACGTTCACTCCGTTGGTTTTTTCAAACGCTCCAAGTGAGCGACCAGCTCATACATACTGGCCATGCCCACGAAGTACCAACAGACCATTTCATACGTCCGCAGTGCCAGCTTCTTGCGGGACCACAAGCTGATCCGCATGCAGGCAATGATCGCACAGTACGTCTGAATTTCGATGCCGTTCTGGGAGCGGCTCAATAAGTGACGGCAGCCCAAAATCTGCTTGAAAAACCAGAAAACGATCTCAATCGTCCAGCAATAGTGGTCCAGGTCGCAATGATCTCCGCTGGCACGTCGAGCAGGTTCGTGGCGATGCGGAAGGCACCGTCGCACGACGGCCCAGTCGATCCCCGCCGAGCATAGTGCCCGCCCGACTGGTGGGGCTTGGCGGCGATGGTGACGAGCCGGATCGTGAGATCGGGCTGGGTCCCCTTTTCTTCGCCCGTGAAAGGAAACGCCCTTATCCGGTCGCCTTTATTCAAACATGGCCGTCTTTTTCTTCGCCCCGACTGGTGGTCGCCATCCAGGCGTTATGAGATGGGGGGGGCCGTTCCTGTTATTTCTTTGGCGGTTTCTCGGCCAAGAGTGCGTCGATCGTGCTCGTAAGCTTCCTGTACCCCTCGTCCCCAAGCTCACCCTCCGCGTGCTCGCGAATGTTGCCCGACTTATCGACGATGTAGACCGTGGGCCAGTAGCGGTTGCCCCAGGCCTTCCAATTCGCGCCATCGTTATCCACGGCGACGGCGAACCTCAGCTTGTTCTTGGTCATCCGTGCCTTGATGCGCTCGATGTCTTTTTCAGCATCGAACTCCGGCGTGTGGATGCCGACGATGAGAAGGTCCGGGTTGCCTTGATACTTGTCCTGCCAGGCGCGGTAGTGCGGGTAGTTGTTGATGCAGTTGACGCATCCGTTTGTCCAGAAGTGGACCACGACGACCTTCCCCTTCTGTTCGGCAAGCACGATCGGCTTGGCGTTCAGCCATTCGGTCACTCCGGTGAATTTCGGAGCGGCGATCGGCTTCGCCTTCTCGTCGCCGCCCTTGCCAAGCGCGCACCAACCCCACACCAATGCCACGACGAGCATGCCCGAGACAGCAAATTTAGCTTTCATGTCGAACCCCTGGATGAAATGGTTGAACCGGTGAGCTGCCGGCGGTCGAGTGAGTCAGCCCAACCTTGTAGGGCGCGAAGCACTCTTTGAATCGGGGCGGCGCGGGGCGTGGCCCCGGAACCGGGCCGCGCTGTCGCCCCCGAGTGGATCACCACTTGCCGTCGGAGTGCCGTCCGCGGAACAGGCCGAAGACGCACGGAAAGTTGCTGAAGGCGTCGTCATTGCCGGTGACCGCGGCCCGAATCACGATCGTCGTTCCCACGATTCCGGTGACCCCGGTCCGTATTACGATCGTCGCCATTCCCGGATCGGCCCTCGCGGAGCAGGACCACCTCGACACCTTGCGGATGGGCGTTGGCCGGTACGTCGGTCGTCGCGAAAATGACCGGTGCGATCGGTTCGGACAGTGTGCCGTCGCGCGCGACTTGCAACGTGTGCAACTGGTTTCCCTGCGGGAACGATGGATCGGTCGCTTGCGTGACCGCGAACAGGAACCGGCCGGTCGGATCGAGGGCGATTTCGAACACGTTCGTGCCCGTCCCGTCCGGCGTTCCCCGTGGTCCCCCGAGCGGCAACTCTTGAATTTGCACCGGGTGAAGAGGGTCGGCCAGCGAGAACACACCGATCGAATCGGTCGCGGTGTTCGCGACGAATAACGAGCGGCCATCCGCACTGATCGTACACCAGCACGGTGCCGCCCCGGTGCCCGCCGCGGTACCCACGAAGCTCGTGCGTCCCGTCTCGTCGTAAGTGAACACGCCGATTTGCCCGGCCGACGTAAAGCCACTGTAGACGATATTGAACCGTGGGTTGGCGGCCGCCCCGAGCAGCACGGGCGCGTTCGCTCCGGCGCTCGCTGGACCGCCCGGTGCCGCAGTCAATGTCCCGTCCTCGTTGATGCGAAAGGTGGATACGGTGTTGCCGCGGGCGTGCCGGCCAGCGTCGCCGCTTCAACGAACAGGAACCGGCCGTTCGGCGCGACGAGCGTCTGGGTCACGAAGGAGCCGACTGGGAAGTTGATCGTTGAATTCGGGATCGCGTTCAGCGATCCATCGCGATTGACCGCGAAGGCGGTCACGTTCGGCGTCGTCGTACCCGGGTGGCCCTCGCCGGCGTCGCCGCGATTGGCGACGTAGATGGTGTCCCCGGCGACGCCGATGATGTCCGGCTGGTCGCCGCCGGACGCAACGGTGCCAATCAATTTGAGCCCGCCATCGGGCTTGATGCGGAACGCCGCGACGGTATCGCTGCCTTGGTTGACCGCATAAAGGAATTTGCCGTTTGCGGACGCTTGCACCTACTGGTAGCCATCGTCCGGACCCATGAGCTTGGGCACGTTAAACTGTCCGGTCCCGCCAGTAGCATACGAGCCGATGCGGGTCAGCG
>Ga0105046_10019772_pt1 | contig 10206 bp, 9 predicted proteins | sample MAT03_FD_78385 | JGI IMG/M metagenome (GOLD analysis project Ga0105046, IMG submission 78385) | Freshwater microbial communities from Lake Fryxell liftoff mats and glacier meltwater in Antarctica - MAT-03 (megahit assembly) | ecosystem: Environmental > Aquatic > Freshwater > Ice > Liftoff... | reverse complement strand
GACTTGACGTTAAAGAGCTTGCCAAAGCCGGTGAACGGGTTAAGCTTGTCAAACTTGGGCTCAAGCGGTTTGGTGGTGAATAGAAAACCGACTTGCTGGAGCTGTACTGCAAGCACAACACCGAACATGATGGCCATCATGGGCCAGACCACGGCGAACCCGCGCGCGAGGGCCCAGCCAAACAGCAGCGGCGCACTCTCGGCATCAAGCCAGCCGCTGGGGGCATTATCAGCGAGGAGGCCGCGCATCACCTCGGCCAGCCCCGCGACAACCGTGGTACCAAAGAGCCAGATGAGCGCGGCAGCACCGATCATGTCCAGCGCGCCGGTCAGATCGACCGACTTCGCAATCTGCCCCTTTTCACGGGCATCGCTCAGTCGCTTGGCGGTTGGGTCTTCGGTCTTGTTGCCTAAGTCTTCGGCCATGAGTGAACTTGATGGGGCGCCGCAGCAGAGTTAAAGGAGAGTGCCGGGGGCATTGACAACCGCGGCGGCAACCGGCGTAGCGAGCCAAGCCAGCAGGCCCCGCCAGACCTCTTGCAGGTGCAAGCCGAGAATCTCATGAACCGCGACCAGTGAGCCCATGAGCGCGATCATGCCGAGGATGATCTTGTTGGCAAAGCCCAGAGACATGACGTTGAGCTGCGGCATGGTCTTGGAAATCAGCGAGCTGGCGAGCGTCTCGATGAGCAGCAGCACCAAGACCGGTATCGCAATACGAAGGGCCAGCGCGAAGCCGGCACTGAGAATGCCTTGAACCAAGGTCAGTGGCGCCTGTGAGAGCGAAAAGCCACCTGGGGGGATCGCGGCAAACGAGTTGGCGACGGCCAGAAAGGTGTGCTCCAACCCGCCGAAGGCGAGGAAGACTCCGATGGCCAGGTAAAGCATGAGTTCGCCCAGCACATCGGATTCAGTCTCGAGCGCAGGGTTGTACACCGCAGCGAGGCCAAAGCCCATTTGCTGGCCAAAGACCGCCGAGCCGAGCTGCACGGCCACCACGGGCAGCATGGCGATAAAGCCGATGATGATGCCGAGTGTTGACTCGGTGAAGATGAGGTAAGCCGCGGTAATGACATCGGGCACGGCAAGAAGCTGCAAGTGCGGGGGCATGCCGAGCCAGACGATCAAACTGATCCCGCAGCAGAGCAGGGCGCGGACCTTCATTGGCACGCTGACGCTGGCAAGGACGGGCGCAAAGACAAAGAGCCCGGCCATGCGGCTGAAGACCATCAGGAGGCCACCGAGTTGCAGTTCAAGCAGTTCCATCGCGAGGTAAATGTGCTTTTGGGGTAACGCCTTGTGCGCGGGTAGCGTCAGTGCAGAATGAACATCTCGGTGGTGAAGGCCACGATGCGTGCGACAAGCCACGGGAGCGTGAAGATGGCGACGAGAATCATCACGACGATCTTGGGCACGAATGTGAGGGCCTGATCCTGCACACTGGTGACGCTTTGCAGCACGCTGATGACCAGACCGATGACAAGCCCCGCGATGAGGATGGGGCCAGAGATTTTGAGGGTGACAAGCAGCGCCACGCGAACAAGATCCAAGATAGCTTCGTCGTAAGGCATGGTTGAAACTCGCCGTTGAGTGCGAAGGGCTGCCGATTTAGGTGAACATGGAGGAGAAGCCGACAGTGAGCTCGGCAAGTTTGGCGAGGGCATCGGCCGGCGCAAGCAACAACTGCTCGGCATAAGCCGCCTGCACGGTGGGCCTGCTGACGAAGCTCTGCATGAGCGAGCCGCAGATGAGCTGCCAGCCGTCAACTAGGACAAAGAGCAGCAGCTTGAACGGCAGGGAGATGAGCACTGGCGGCAGCATCATCATGCTCATGCTGATCAGAAGCGCGGAGATGACCATGTCGATCACCAGGAAGGGCAGATAGACACGAAAGCCCATGAGGAAAGCAACTTTGAGCTCACTGAGCACATAGGCCGGGATGAGCGAGAGCATGTCCACCGTCTCCCGGGTGAGCGTCTCCGGGCTGCTGGTATCTATGCCGCGGTAGTTGAGAATCATGTAGACGCTCGACCAGTTCCTGGTGTGCTCGATCTGGGCGAACATGTAATCGCGCAGCGGCTGCTTGGCAGCATCCCAGAGCGTTTGATAGTCGGTGATGATGCCGTTTTGATACGGCACCACTGCCTCGGTGTGAATGCGCTCGATGGTGGGTGACATGACGAGCATCGTCATGATGAGGGAGAGACCCAGCATGACCTGCGAGGGAGGCATCTGCGCTGCGCCAAGTGCCTGCTTGAGCAGGCCGAGCACGATGACGATGCGCACGAAGCACGTGCACATGAGCATGATCGAGGGCACCAGCGAGATGACCGTCAGCACTATTACAATGTTGATGGCCGTGCTGAGGCCCTTTTTGGGGCCTGATTGCTGGCCGCCAGTGGCGTCCTGGTTGGCATCGCTCCCGCTACCCATGTTGGGCAGGGCCTGAGCTGCCGAGGCAAGCATGGCAATGGGGTTCAGGCCACCATCGGGCGAGTTCCGATTACCCAGGCCCGCACTGAGAAATGGCGGCATGGGCGTCGCAGAGGTGGTGGTCTCCGCCGCATTGATACGTGGCGCAGGCAGCACCAACTGGGCTGATGCGGGCTGGGCAAAGCCGAGCAACGCGCAGATGGCTGCGAGGGCAACCGTGGAGATCGCACTGCGAGCGGGCTTGATACTCATGATTGTGCTCCGACAGTGCGAGCGGCGGAAGCAGAGACCGAAGCAGCGGCAGGGGTCGCGGCCGTGAGAGAGGTTGCTTGGTTGATCATTCCAGCGAGCCGAGTGCGAAGGCCACTCGGGCCCGTTACACCGGCGGTGAATGGCTGGGCTCCCGCACTCTCGGCTTCTGCACGATCCGCACCCCGCTCCATGCTGGCCATGGCCTCATTGAGCATGTTCTTCATGGACTTACCCCCCACTTCGTTGACCTTCATGACGATCGATGCAACTTCCTGCGGGTCGGTCATCTCGGTAAGAGTCGAGAAACCCGCGCCAGACTTGCCATACGTGTGGCTGAGCAGCAAAACGCGGCGGTCAATCCGCAGCAGCACGAGGTTCTGCCCGCGGGCAACCGGGTAGCGGCCGAGCACCTCCAGCACGCCAGAGGGTGCTTTGCCGCCTGCGCCGAGAGCAGATGCGAGGCCGGGATCGCCCTTGGCCAGCTTGCGGACGATGATGGCTGCGCAGACAATGATGCCGATGACGACGAAGAGTGGCCATATCGATGCAACATCGAGAAATCCAGAGCTGATTGCTCCCCCGCTTGTCCCCGCAGACTGACCTCTTTGTGCGGTCGCCGGCGCGGCGCCAAGTGGCAGCAGCTCACTACTTGCAACTGCGCGGATGGGTGATGCGCTGAGCAACTGGCCGCTGAGGGCGAGCGAGGCAAACGCAATGATCGCGAGTGAGCGAATTGATCTGGCGTGGGAGCGCATGAGGTTGCTGCTTACAGGCACTCAACTGGCAGTGGAGCGATCAAACGCGGTGGAATCGAGAATCTCATTGATGCGGACGCAGAAATTGTCGTTGAGTACGAGCACTTCGCCGCGGGCTACCGGTCGGTCGTTGACGTAGACATCAACGGGGTCGCCAGCAAGCTTGTCGAGTTCAACGACCGCACCTTCTGAGAGTTTGAGCACATCTTCAATGAGCATGCGCGTGCGCCCAAGTTCGATCTTGACATTGAGGTTGACATCGTTGAGCAGCACAAGTTCGGCTGGCCCGGCAGGTGTGCGCTGTGCGCCAGATCGAACCTCAAACGCTGGCATCGTGAATGCTGAGGGCGCGACGCCAGCCGCCGCGACGGAGACCGAAGCACTCGCGCCGACCGCATTGCGCATCTCGTCAAGCTGCTCGGCGATGTTTTGGGTGTCAACCCCCACTGCCTCGCCCGAGTTGTCACCGAGATTCGCAGCTTCGATGGCGGCCTGCACGGCAGCCAGAGCATCGAGTGCAGATTGATCGGCTGGCTCATTGGGGGGCATGCTGGGCGCGGGGCTAGGCAGCGGATTTGGAGGGGTTGGATCGTCTGGCATGACGGGGGAGATCGTCAGATGTGCTCGCTTGCGGCCACCGGTGCGGGTGTGCGATGCGCCAAACATGCTGAGGTAGTGTAAAAGCCCTGCCAAAACCGCCTGTTGCACGTCCCTGCCGCGCAAATCTGGCGGGGTTTGGGCAGACAACTCGCGGCGGGGCGGGACGCGACATTGTGCGCAATCGGCGTGGTCGTTTGAGCACGGCTGGCCCGCTGTACCGATACCATCGGCTGATAGGATTGAAGGTGCATGCGACTGGTCGCTGCACCTCCTGCATAGATTCCGACGCTATCGCTTGCATATTCGCGAGCCCCCTAGCCGCCGCGGTCATTTTAAGAATCCCCCATGTCAGCGATCAGCCCAAACACCCCTTCGCCAGCAACTGCTTCCAACGGAACCGGCGGCGCACCGGGTGAGACGGCAAAGACGCTCGGTGAGCAACTTTTGGCATCACCCGTAGTGGTCTCAGCCGCGGCGGCACTTACGGCCGAGTACACCAGTCGCTCCAAGCATCTGACGGATGCGAAGGTGGGCGACCCCGCGCTGAAGGCGGGTTACGAAGCGCTGATGAAGCGGGCTGCCGATGTGCGTGGGCGCGGGCTGCTGTATCCATATCTGGGCACAGGCATTGGCCGCGGCGCGCTGGTTGAACTGGCGGACGGATCGGTGAAGTGGGACATGATCGGCGGTATCGGCGTGCACTTCTTCGGGCATGGCGACCCCGAGATGATTGAGACTTCGGTGAAGGCCTCGCTGACGGACACGGTGATGGCGGGCAACCTGCAAAGCAACTTTGACCACTATCGCTTTGGCGAAGTGCTGCTGCAACTGGCCAAGCGGCAAAGCCGGCTTGCGCACGTTTATCTGAGCACATCCGGTGCGATGGCCAACGAGAACGCAGTCAAGGTGTGCTACCAGAAGCATGCACCAGCCAGCCGCTTGCTCGCGTTTAAGGACTGCTTCATGGGCCGCTCGGTGACGATGAGCCAGATTGGCGATTCGGCGGCTAACCGGATCGGCGTGCCACTCTCGACGCATGTTGACTACATGCCGTTTTACGATGAAGTCGCCGCGCAGCGCATGGGCAAGACGCGGTACATTGACATGTCGCTCTGGCATCTGACGCAGTACATTGAGCGCTACCCCAAGCAGCACGCGTGCTTCATCTTCGAGCTGATTCAGGGTGAGGGCGGGTTCAACGTCGGCGATCGCGATTGGCTCAAGGCGCTGATGGAATGCTGCAAGGCCAACAGCATTGCGGTGTGGGATGATGAGATTCAGAGCTTCGGTCGCACCGAGGCGATGTTTGCCTATGAGATGTACGACCTTGGCCAGTATGTTGATGTCTTCTGTGTGGGCAAGATGACGCAGGTTTGCGCCACGATGTACACGCCGGAATACAACCCGGGGCCGGGCCTGCTCTCGGGCACCTTTACCGGCGGTGGTGTGCCGTTTGCCGTGGGCACGCGCGTGCTGGAGCGACTGCGCGACGGCAACTTTTACGGCGCCGAGGGCAGCTTTGCCAAGCACCACGCGCATTTCCGCAAACACGTCAAGGAACTGGCAGCGAAGTATCCGCAGTGGTTCCCGCAAGTTACGGGGCCGTTTGGGCCGGCGGTCGCCGATATCGTCGGCGGCACGGGCGGCATGATGCGTTTTACGCCCTTTGGCGGCAACAAGGACAAAATCAATAAAGCGTGCAAGCATCTGTTTGATGAGGGTGTGATCACGTTCTACTGCGGGCACGGCCCATATCACGTGCGGATGCTGCCCCCACTGCCGGTGTTTGACGAGCGCGACTGGCCCAAGGTGTTTGCCTGCGTGGAGCGCGGGCTGACAAAGGCGGCAGCGAGTTTCTGACGCTGATAGCCGCTTGCACAACGCCGCGCGATCTGGTAGCAGCCGGGTCTCGTAGCACAACTCCGTCACTTGATCTGATATTTACCGCGGACAAGACAACGCATGCTCTTTGATCTCGCACTCGTCATCGCTGGCTTCTCACTGATCATCTTTTTGCATGAGCTTGGCCATTATGTGGCCGCGCGCTGGGCAGGGGTGCGTGTGCTGGCCTTTGCGATGGGCTTTGGCCCCGCGCTGGCCTCGTACCGCAGGGGCATCGGGTTTCAATGGGGGTCCTCGGAGCGGGAGATCGCCGCACCCAGCGAAGGGAAAATACGCCCAGGCGTCAGTCCCACTGAGTATCGCTGGAATCTGCTGCCGCTGGGCGGCTACGTCAAGATGCTGGGGCAGGATGATGCGGACCCTTCAGCACGATCAGAAGCTCGCGACTCGTTTCAATCTTGCCCGCCATGGAAGCGGCTGATCATCATCTGCGCGGGCGTGGTGATGAACATCATTACCGCGGCGGTGCTCTTCGTCGTTGTATTTCTTTCCGGGCTCAAAACCGAGCCGCCGCACATCGGCACCGTGCTGCCAGCAATGCCCGCAGCAGTTGCAGTAGCTGAGAACGCCGCGGAGCTTGGTGTGACCAAGCCGGGGCTGGCCAGCGGCGACCGTGTGCTCTCCATCGATGGAGATGCGCCACTTTCTTTCAAGGATGTGCTAGTCGAGGTGGCGATGTCCGCCCGAGGCGAGCCGATGAGGTTCGTGGTGGCCCGCGACGGTGTGGCCGAGCCGCTGCGATTCTCGATTACGCCGCAGACCGACCCAATGTCGCGGCTGCTGGCCATAGGTGTTGGCCCCGCGGCCGGCAATGTGCTCCCCGGCCCGTCGGGCGATGCTGAGCGAGATACCGCGGTCAAGCGCGTGCTGGGGCGTTACGGCTTGGGCGACGTCGCCCTCGCCAGCGAGCTTGTGGCCGTCAATGGTCAGGCGACTGACTCGCCATACGCGCTGACCGCTGCGGCGGCAAAATCGGGCGGAAGCCCTGTCCTGGCGACCTTTCGAGCACCCGACGGCAGCCAGCAAGAGGTAACGCTCTCGTCACGGGCCGAACTTGATACAGCTCGGTTTGCGACGCGCGTGCCCGGCCGCAGTGGCAGCTCGCTCGTGGATGCCGAGGTTGAAACCGAACATGTTGCGGGATTGATACCGGTGCTGCGCGTTGAGAGTGTCGAGCCGGGAACGGCGGCAGCGAAGGCCGGATTAGCCGGCGGCGATATTTTTGTGCGACTAGGCGATACCAGTTGGCCGTCGCGCAGCGAAGGAATCGTGGCGATTCGCTCACACGCGGGTATGCCCATAGAAGTTGTGGTGCTCCGCGGCGGGGAGACCTTGCCGCTTGGCGATGTCCCGGTCAGCAAGGCGGGCACGATCGGGTTTATTCCAGGCACTACGGAGCAGACGAGCACGCTGCTGGCGGCATGGCCAAGCAGCGGCAAGTTTACTTTGATCGCGCCCGGGCAAGACGGTGCCGGGCGGGCTGCAACCAAGGATGGAATCGGGAGTAGTCCTGAGGTGATGGCCGAAGTGCTGCGCGGGATTGCGCCCGCCGCGGCGCTGGCTCTGCCTGCTGGCAGCCGCCTGCTGAGCATCGCTGGCACGCCTGTGAGCAACTTTGAACAGATTCGTGCTGCCTTGCAAGCCCATGCCACTTCGAGGCGTGTGCCGATCGAGGTGGAGTTGCCACCGACAGTAGAGGCGCCAGCACAGAAGGTCGCACTTACCCTTGAGTTTGATCGGGCAGCGATTGCGCGGCTGGGCAACCTGGGCTGGGCAAGCCGAGTGCCCGCGGAGCTTTTCGAGATGCGATCCTTTGTGCTCAAGGCCTCTTCGCCCGGCGCTGCGCTGGGCATGGGGCTGCATGAGACGCGGCGGGTGGTGCTGCAAACGTACATTACGTTTGCCCGGCTGTTTCAGGGCTCGGTCAAGGTGGAGCACCTTAAGGGCCCGGTGGGTATTGCCTCAGCGGGTGTGCAACTGGCCGACAGGGGCCTGATCTGGCTGCTTCTGTTCATGGGCGTGATCTCGATCAATCTTGCGGTGGTGAACTTTCTGCCGCTGCCGATTGTCGATGGCGGTCACGCGGTGTTTATCATCTATGAGATGATTACGGGCAAACCAGTCTCTGTGGCGGTGCAAAACGTTGCGGCAGTTGCGGGCCTTGCGCTGATTGGTTCGCTGTTTCTGATCGTCACTTACAACGACATCGCCAATCTGATTTGGCGATGAAGTGCGGGTACTCGTTCATCCTTCCGGCAGGTACACTCACGCATGGCAATCGCACGTCTGACAACGGGCCAATCTCTCTGCTCGCTCTCGCTCGGAATCGCGCTGGCACTTTCAGCGGGCGGTGCAATCGCTCAGCAGCCAGCCAGTCCAACCGGTGCGGCGGCGAGTGCGCCCAAGACCACGCCAGCCACAGCCACAGCCACCACGCCCGCCGCTCCCGCACCCGCAAAGCCAGCGGCAGTGCCACCAGCGGCAGTGCCCAAACAGGGCGACGCGAAGGCGACGATTGACGCCATGCAGGGAGCCGCTCCAAAGCCCGCAGGCGGGGCACCGGCGACACAACCTGGCACGCCGAACACGGCGCCAAGCTCCGGTTCTCCCCCGGCCATTGCAAGCGGCGGGCGATTGCTGCGCGAGGGATCGTTCATCACCATGCGTCGGGGACGGATCATCAAAGCCCCAGGCGACCAGTGGCAGTTTCACTTTGACAACGGGCCGGACAATCGCGCCGATGCCCCGATGACACTTATGCCATGCCTGAATCTGCAGGCCATTGAGATGCTGGCTGATCGCGGCGGAGAGTCGCTCTCGTTTACACTTTCTGGACAGGTGTTTGTGTACAAGGGCCGCAACTATCTGCTGCCCTCGCTTTACACCGTCAATCGCCGCGGCGATGTGAACCCGGCGCAGTAAGTGGCCAGCCCGCTCAGTGGCCAAGGCGAAATGGTGGGCATTCTGCTCGCCGGCGGGTTGGGGACGCGGCTGCTGCCGCTGACAGAAAAGACCAATAAGCACCTGCTGATGATTCACGATCGGCCGATGATCGCGCACGGGTTGTGGGCCTGCGCAGAGGCCGGGTTGCGCGACGTAGTGGTAGTGACGACGGAGCGAGACGCACCTGAGTTTGCCACCCGATTTGCCAGTCCGGGGGAGTATGGCTTGCGGTCGATCTCCATCGCGATGCAGGCCCGGGAAGCTGGAATCGCCGATGCGCTCAGTGCGGCCGAGACGCTCGCTGGCCCGAGGCCGTGCATTGTGCTGCTGGGTGACAATCTTTTTGAACGCGGCATAAGTGGGTTCGTGCAGCGGTTTGCTAAGCAGCTTGCGGCAGGCAATCGGGACAATCGTCCCACGCGGTCGTGTCGCCTCTGCCTGTGCGAAGTGGCAGAGCCGCAGCGATTCGGCGTGGCTGATTTCGGCGGGGCCGAAGATGGCAGCGCGGCGATGGACACGACTCAAACGCAGTTGGTCGGTGTGATCGAGAAGCCGGTTGAGCCGCCCTCAAACCTGGCCGTGACCGGGCTGTACGGCTTCGATGCGGGCGTGTTTGCACTAACGCGATCGGTGATGCCGAGCGCTCGGGGCGAAGCGGAGATCGCCGTTGTCATCGCGCAATACATCTCCCGCGGGGCGTGCGAGTATGAGGTTCTCAGCCGCAACCAGGGCTGGTGGATCGATGCGGGCACCCACGAGACGCTGGCCGAAGCGCGGCGGCTAGTCTCGCTGCGAGACTTACTCAAACCGGGCAATGCGTGAGAGTTCGTTGCCAGCATCGTGCAGAATGAGTGCCGAGCGACGATCGGGCTTGCCCTGATGCACCTGGCAGTTGGTTAGCATGGCATCCGCGTACATGATGCCAGAGTCGGTCAGTCCCATTGCCTCAACGACGATGAAGACGTGAGCACCCCATGGGTGGTTGGTGCCATTGTCGGGCTGAATGTTCTCGATCAGCCAGAGGCAACTGCGCACCGCGTGGCTGAGCCAGCGTTCGCTGCGCTCGCGAGTCGCCAGCCGAAGCAAGGCATGGAGCGCGCACAACTGCGACTCCGTAAATACCTCCACCGTGCCAGCGAAGGGCTCGCCGAAGACCGGTCCTGACCGCCCCGTACTAACAAGATCATCGATCCACTCGCGCGAATCGGTTGGCATCGCCGCGGCGTGCCAGAGATGTAAGTCGGTAACGTGCTTATGGCCGGTCGCCGCATCGGCGGCGAGAGGCAAGTTGAGTAAGGCGGCCAGGAAGGCCTGGTCAATGT
>Ga0105046_10019768_pt1 | contig 10207 bp, 9 predicted proteins | sample MAT03_FD_78385 | JGI IMG/M metagenome (GOLD analysis project Ga0105046, IMG submission 78385) | Freshwater microbial communities from Lake Fryxell liftoff mats and glacier meltwater in Antarctica - MAT-03 (megahit assembly) | ecosystem: Environmental > Aquatic > Freshwater > Ice > Liftoff... | reverse complement strand
CCCGAGTGGCCGTTCTTCGAGGTCGGGCAGGTTCCACACGCGGACGCGGCCCGACTTGTCGCCGGTCACGAACCCGGACTGGTCGGGCAAAATGGCGACCGACCGAATGCCGAGTTTGTCCTTGTTGTTAACTTTATCTTCCACATTCTTCACACGCAGTTCGGCGTTATTGTTATCGAGGACCGTCCACAGGAGCAATTGCTGCGACACCTTCCCCGTCGGCGGCCGCGCCGTCACCGCGACCACGTATTTCCCGTCGTCCGTGATGGCCGCCGCGAGAATGGCTCCGATCTCTTGCTTACCGAGGGGAAGTGGGACTCCCGCCACGAGGGCGTCCCCGGGCTTGCTGGCGTCGAAATTCCAGCGTTTCGCGGTCTGCTTCCACGAAAGCGAGGTGAACCCGAAATACATCTTGGGGAAGAACACGATGGCGTTCACGCCGCCGCCGCGGGCACTCTCGCGGCTCCGGCGTGTCGGCTTCGCGGCCCCGTTCCACTCAGAGTTGCCGCCGTCCCAGACCTCGATGCCGCTGTTGCCGTCGATGTCTTCGGGGTTCCGAACCATCGTGCCGACTACGAGGAAGCGGGAATCGCGGGGGAGGAACGCGAGCGCGAACACGCCGTTGCTGTCCGTGCGGACGCGGTGCCGTAGCGCCCACGTCTCCGTCTCGAACACGGCCACTTCCGCGTCGGGGATATCGGCATCGAGTGATCCCGCGCCACAGGCGAACAGTTTGCCGTCCGCCGAGAACGCGACCGCGAAGACCGACGGGCACCCGTCGGAAACTGCGACAACCGCCCGCGTGCCCTTCTTGACGTTCCAGACTTCGACCCCGCCCTTTTCGGCCGTGGCCCTGAACTCGCCCCGTGCGACGGCCAGGATGTCCGCATTCTTCGGGTGGTACGCGAGCCGGAAAATCGTGCGGCTGCTAAGGATCGTTTCGCCTTCCTTGAACACGGCTGGCCGGCCGGCCGGCTCGACCTCACCCTTCGGGTTCGGCCCGGTCTTCGGCCCAGGATCTTTCCCGTCCTTCTTCTGGGCTGCTTGCTCTTGCTCGGCACGCGACTTGCCGTCGCCAAGCCGCGTCGCCACGACCACCACGACAACAACGAATGCCAGCGCGGCAGCGACCCAGACGCCGCGCGGACTGCCACGCCGCGAGGGGCGGTAGTCTGAGGTCGTCCCACCAGACCGGCCGGTGAGCGTTTCCCGTGCAACCCGTGTGACTGGCGCGAGCGGTTCGGCGTCTGGCTCTAATCTCTCAAGGGGTTGCGGTTCAAGGGTGAACGGTGCCGAAGGCGTGCTAGTTTCCACCAACATATTTGGCATCACGCCGTGGGTCATCGCCGGGTAGGGCGGAGTCGTGGGTAATGATCGGCCGTCCGCAACAGTGCCAACCCGCACGGACGGGCTTGGTTTTGTGACGGGCGTGACGAACTCTGCGCGGGTCGGAGCCACCGTGGTATTGCGGAACGGCAAGAGCGCCGCCTCGACTTCGGCGGGTGTTTGGTAGCGGTCAGCAGGTTCGCGGGCCATCATCTTCCGAACCACGACTCCGACTTCGCGTGGAACCGAAGGCCGCACGGTTTCCACGGGCATGGGCGAGTGGGACATATGTTTCAAGACTTTCTCCCAATCCGCGCCGCCGGGGAAAGGCACTTGCCCCGCGAGCAGGTAGTAGAGCGTGCAACCCAGACTGTAGACGTCTGCCCGGATGTCGGCCGTGCTCGCGTCGCGGGCCTGCTCGGGGGCGATGAAATCCGGCGTGCCCATGAGCGCCCCCGTGCGGGTAAGCCGCGCTGTGTCCTCGGGGCGAGGCAAGCGGGCAAGGCCGAAATCGAGAACTTTGACTGTGCCGTCTGTTAGCAGGAGATTGCCGGGTTTGATGTCTCGGTGAACGAGACCCACTGCGTGCGCGGCCGACAATCCAGAAGCGACTTGCGTGACATAGTCGCACGCCAGACCAACGGGAACCGGGCCACCCTCGGCGACGACGCGGCCAAGATCGCGGCCCTCGCAGAACTCCATCGCCAGGAAGAAGCCTCGCGGCGTTCGTTCAGCGTGAAATGCCTGGACAATGTTCCGATGTGACAGACTCGACGCGGCCTGTACTTCCTGCTGGAACCGGGCCACCGCCATCGGTTCACCCAGCAGGTCGGGCCGGATGACCTTCAAAGCCACGATGCGACCCATCAACCGGTGCCGCGCTTTGAATACCTGCCCCATGCCGCCGGCACCGATGCGGTCCAACAGCAGGAACGGCCCCATCACAAGGTCGTCGCCTTTCCCCTGCAAGAGTTGCCGACCCTGGAATTGAGTGATGCTGCCCGAGCGAACCAACTCGTTCGCCAGCCACACGGCGTCGGTGGCGCGGCCTGCCAGCGATTCCCACTCGGGCGTTTCGGGAAGGTCGCATCGACGCAGCGCGGCGAGGAATTCGGCTACAGTCCCGGTGTCAGTCATACCGCCTCGGAGGTCTGGGCGCTCGAACGCGGCCACCTTAAGATAACCGCGGGGCGGCCACGACACCACGGGCATTCTTCCCGATATGACTTGTGACTTGCCGCCGTCCGCCCTCGGGTTCAACGGCGGGGCGAAGTATCTATACTCCGCGCGGTTAGGAATGAGCCATTTTTGCCTTGAGGCGTTTGGCGTCAGGACATTCTCCGTTCGCCCGCCTGGGGTTGCGCTGCGCTTCACCCCAGGCTACACTCGGTGCCCGGTCCAGGGCTGCAAAGACAAAGACCAATTCGGCCTGTTTTAGCCCGGATGGGCGTCGGATACGCGCCAGGGGTGGAGCGCTTCGCGCAACCCCTGGTGTGAGGCTGATGTTGCCGGCTCGACAAATGTATCAATCCCGGCCGCGCGAAGTATCTATGCAGGTCACATTCTGTCGGTGCCGACTCGCTTGTGGGCGGCGAGATCGCGCACGAAGGCGAGTTCGTGTAACTGCCGGCTCCAGCGAATCATGCGGACGTGGATGGTGTTCCGCTCAACCCCGAGCGCCTCGGCAAGGTAGGCGTTGCGTTCCGCGGTCGTCATGTCCTCGAACTCAAGGCACGGGAACGGGTCCGCTAGCCCCAGCGCGGCCAGCATTTTCGACCATGTCTCGGCCGGGAGTTTCCGCCAGAGCAACGACTGCGTCAGCAGCAGGACTTGCTTGACCGGCGACTTCCACTGATTGATGCGGGTCAGGTCTTTCGCGGTGAACGGGGTGGTGCGGTCGTCGTCCTCGCCAGCGATGGCGACGTTCGGGGTGCCGCGTTGATCGACGGCTTCCGGGTAGGCATCCTCGCCCCCGGCGGCTCGGTCGCGGGCGTTGCGGAGCGTGATGAGTCGGCGCGACATCACGGTGCGGGTCCACGCCCCGAACTCGCCTTTAACGGGGTTGTATTTGCCTTTGAGACACTTGAAGAGGACATCGGCGCGGAGTTCTTCGGCCAGGTCGTGGTCGGGTGCGGCCAACCGCCAGGCCATACCCCACAGCGGCCCGAAAAGTTTCAGAATCAGGGCATCGCGTTCGTCGGCGTTCAGGGCATTGGCGAGGCCGGAGCCGAATGCCGCGACCGCACACTGAGTGAGTGCGTTCGTTCCCGGTGTCGGAATCGGCTTCTTATTGGCGAACTTCGCGGGCTTAAAGGTCACATTCCCGACTTCGACATCTGTGATCGTGCATTCCACGGGGAGGCTCCTCTGATGACAGCAGTGCAAACAAAAACCTCGACGATTGTCGTGATTGATGGTGCTGTTGAGTTGCCTGGCTTCGTGGCTGTTCTCCTGTCAAGGTCGCGTGATTACCTGGCTAACGACCTGCAAGCCGCCCTTCTGTAATTGTTGCTCGGTGGCGGTCTCGAATAATTTGGAATCTCGTCTCAGTTGTCACGATTCGTGTGGGTGTCGCGTTGGCTCTGTACCGACTTGTGACACTCTGATTGGGATGGACACCGTTCGCCTGCCGAGGTTCGCTCAATGTCTCGTCTCGTTGGTCACTTCTTTTTCGTCAGCAATTCCAACTCTGCCACCTTCTTCTTCGCCTCTTTGGCCAAGTCAGATTCAGGGGCATCGGCGATGAGTGCGGCCCACAGATCGATGGCTTTGCGCGCCATGTCCGGTCGCTGCTTTTCGTACTGCGAACCGGCGGGGATGCCGTTGAGGGCGTAATCCCCAAGTGAACGAGCCTCGGCGGTGAATTGCCGGCGAAGTTCCGCGACATCTTCGGCTTCCCACGGGCGTTCTTTCTTGGCTTCGTAACTGAGCAGCAACGTGCGGGCGGCCTTGCCGGCGTCGGTGTCGGGCCAGCGCTCGGAGGTGCCTTTCACGAGCATCAGCCCGCGGTATTGCGTGGCGCGGACCTCAAGCAATCCTTGACCTTCCTTAAGAAGTGCCGTGGCGGCGTCGGCGCGGCTGGGCACGCTCTCCGGGGCGGCGCGGCTCAAGGGCGACTTCTTGGCGAGGGTGGCGCGAGCGTCGGCGGCTTCATCCAACCACGCGACGGCTTCGGCGAGTGTCGCGGCTGATGGGATGGCGTGCCCCAGTTTCGCTTGCGTCCACACCTTCACCCGGAAGCCGAGTTCCTTCCACATGGGGCCTTTCCAGCGTTCAACCTCGCCTCGGTTGAAGTCGGTTTCGCCGGTCACGAGGGCTACACTCAGGCGGTCGGTGGCGAGGAATCGCAGCCATTGTTCGTCGCGGAGATCGCCGCCAGCGCACAGCGGAATGATGCCGCCGAACTGCTCGGGGAGCGCGAAGGCGAGGCCACATGCGATGCGAGCGCCACCCGAGAAACCCGAGACGTATGTTCGATCCGGGTCGAGCGGGATTTGCCTTCGCACGTCGTCGAGACAGTCGAGAATGATGCGGATGCGCTTCGGCCCGGGTACGTTGTTTCCGGCACTGCGAACACCGATGAACACGATGCCTTTGTCTTTGCACAGCGTCTCGAACGCCTTCCATCCAGCGGGTTCGTCGCTCGCTGAGATGAAGAGAATCGCCGGCGCGGGCTTCTTCGCGTCCTTGCGGGCGGGCACGAAGAGTTCGTAAGTCTGTTTCGCGCTGTCGTAATCTTTGCCGAGCATGTCCGCCGGGGGATCGACGGTGCTGCGATTGCTGACGACGAATGTCCAGTCGAGCCGCGTCGGGCCTGCGACCGTCACTTTGGCGGAATACCCAGCCGGAGGTGGGGCAGCGACGGCGCTGAAGACCACGCCAAAGGTGGCGAACACGGCGAGCGCGAAACGACGCATAGTAATCCTTGGTGACGGGTGATCGGCCGGTTCACGAAATCGACACTTTAGCAGCAGGAGTGACGCAATTGACGCAACTTGTTCGAGAATATTCAGTTAAGACTAATTTTCTAAGCGATCCAACTGGCCTGCCAGGTGTTTCTGCTGGAACATCGCAATTTGACTGAGGAAACTGCGGGCAAAACGGCCAGTAACCACGTTCGATACACTCTTGTTGCTAAAGTCTCAAAGTAAGTGCCATTGGGCTACACGCCGGTCGCCCTCCAGGCTGCAAAGACAAAGACCATTCACCCTCTTGCAGTCGCGGATGCGACGACCGACACGCGCCAGGGGTGGAGCGCTTCGCACAACCCCTGACGTGAGGCGTCCAGAGACACGCAACAGTCTGATGTTGCCGGCTCGACAAATGTATCAATCCCGGCCGCGCGGAATATAAACTCCGTTTGCGAGGGACATCCTTACTTCGGCAAACTCTCCGGTAACGGGTCGCCCATCTGCTCCTTCAACGCCCACAATTCCGCCACCGCCATTCACAACAGCGACCAATTCAACTCTATCAGTTGGTGAGGCTTCCAATTGGTGTTGCCGTGGAGTTTGATTCCCGAAAGGATGTTGGCAGGAAGGAACCACTCCCAGAGTTGGAGTAACGCATCGGCGTTGGTCGGTGGGGGCCTTGGGGTTGCCGCCCGAGGTTGGAGACGAGTAGACCCCATGAGCCAGATTCCTTTCCAGCCGACGCTTGTTCGGTTGAGTGATGGGTGAATCTGGCTCTTTTCGTCTATACTGCGGTGGGCGCAAACCCCAACTGGTCAAGACATAAAGTCCTTTACGGCGTTACCTGGAAGGGCGATGGTTTGTAGCCAGGTGTCGTGAGACCCTGGCACGGGGAGGCTTCCATTTTCTGTCACGTCCGGATTCGCTGCCTCGTTGTTCTGTCTGATGGTGTGGCGTGAGGCACGCAGGTGGGGTGCCGATTCCGTATTTCTGACTTGAGCAATCAACATTCATCACTCAAGCACTCACTCTCCCATGCACACTCCGTTTGTTGGCCTTGTGCCCGCTGTGCTGACGCCGTTCAACCCGGACGGCAGTCTGAACCTTGCTGGGGTCGAACGGCAGGCCGAATTCTTGGTCCGCGATGGCGTGGCCGGAGCGTTCGTCTGCGGGACCACGGGCGAGTTCAGTTCGCTCACCACCGAGGAACGGCTGCTGCTTGTCGCTCGGTGGGCCGACGTGCTGCGTGGGACGCCGGTTCGATTGGTCGTTCACGTTGGGTCGAATTGCCTCGCGGATAGTCGAACTTTCACAGCGCACGCGGAATCGGTGGGTGCGGCCGCTGTGGCGATGCTCAGCCCGAGTTACTGGAAGCCGAAGTCGGCCGAGGTGCTGATCGAGTGCTGTCGGGAAGTGGCGACCGCCGCGCCGAAGACGCCGTTCTACTTCTACGACATCCCCGTGCTTACCGGCGTGGCGTTCCCCGTTGCGGATTGGATCGAAGCGGCCGCAGTCCGCATCCCAACACTGACCGGCGTGAAGTTCACGAACCCGGACCTGATGACATTTCAGCGACTTCTTCGTGCGGGTGGCGGGCGTTTCGATGTGCTTTACGGAATGGACGAGCAAGTGCTCGCCGCCGTGGCGCTCGGTGGCCGGGGTGCGGTCGGCAGCGGATACAACTTCGCCGCGTCACACTTCAACCGCATGCTCGACGCTTTCGGAAAAGGCGACCTCGTGACCGCGCGGGAACTCCAGTACAGCGCGGCGAATTTGGTCAGCGTGATGTTCCGCGTCGGTTACCTCGCAGCCGCCAAGGACATCATGCGGCTTCGCGGCATCGACCTCGGCCCGGTTCGGTTGCCCCTCTCGAACCTGACGCCTGAACAAGCCGCCAGTTTCCTCGCCGAGTTCGAGCGATGTGGCGGCGCGAAGTTCTGGACGTGAGAATCGCCATCGATCCGAGTTGGAGAATGGTGATGATCCGGGTAGACTTCGGAGATTGTGGAAGGTTTTGGATTGGCTGAGCAATCCTATGGAAAGTCAAACCGAGGTGTTCGGTGCAGCCAACGCTCTTCGATGTCGAGGATGAATCAGACGCACTTCGCGAACAGCGAAGCGGCTCGTTTGCGGATAACCTTCAACTCCCCGTTCACCGTTGGTTCCGGTATTCAGCGGGATTCTCGGCGTCGTGGGTCTGCGAAGCAATCCGCCAAGAATCGCAGGGCAGACCGCTTCGTGTCTTTGATCCATTTGTCGGGTCTGGAACAGTCGTGCTTGCCTGCGAGCAGTCGGGCGTCGAAGGAATTGGGGTCGAGGCGCACCCGTTCGTGGCCAGAATCGCCCGGGCCAAGTTGCACTGGCGGGAGGATCCAGATTCGCTACTTCGTCTTGGAACCCAGATAGCCCGCGCGGCGAGGAAAACTTTAGGCTCGGTCGATGGTTACAGCAGCCTGATTACGAAATGCTACCCAACCGACACACTCCTGAAACTAGATGCGCTCAAGAGCGCATGGCAAGCCGCCAACGACGGCGGCCCGCTCTGCTCGCGCCGACGCTGGGTTGCGTCCGCATTCTGAGAACGCCCCTCAAGTTCGATGCTGTTCACCCGCACTTGCACGAACTCGCGCGGGCGGTCGTGGAGTTCGCCGACGGCCGCTACCCCCTCGATCTGAGCAGCGTGAAGCGCACACAGGACAAGGCTACCTGGGAACAGGAGCGGGCGCAAGTTCTGGCGCAGGTGAAAATCTGGATACAGAACGCACCCCACAAAACACTCATGTTCCAGGCCGCGACGCTCATCTGGCAGCGGTGGGTGAAGGAGGCAACCGGCCCGATCCACCAACTACTCGCCCCGATTCTAGACCCGAAGTTCGGCACCCACACAAGCGTCGAGCGTAACAAGATCACGGCCGCGGTCGGGCTGTGGGCCACCCGATTGACGGACGAAACCTGGATTCGCGGCCAAGTCGATTTGTACGATACGCGAGCCTCGAAGCGCAGCACCATCAAGATCGCCGGGCCACCCTTCGACCGGATCGTCGGTTACTGCAATGAAGCTGTTGGCTACGCGAAACGCTGGCTCGATCTGGAATTGGCCCGGTTGCGAACCGACACTGAAGGCTTCCGCGTTCAGCAAGTCGGGAAGTCGCGGGGAAGACCGCCGCCGGCGCGACCGACGCGGAAAAGCAAGGGCTGCTCAGCATCTGGGCGAATCTGGCGCAGAACGGGAAGGCCAGCCCCGCCGAACTCCGCGTGCTGCTCAACTGGATCGGCTTCCCCGTGGTGAGTGTGCTGCCCGAGCCGAGCAACCCGGTTCCCAAGCGCGAGCGGTACAGCATCACCACCGAGCCGATCCGCGATCAAACGCTGTGCCCGTTGCCCGTGTTCGGATCGGAGGCGAACGGCCGCTACCAACTCGTCTGCTACCGGGACCGGCCGACGGAACAGGACTTGTCCGCCCGCGCCGCGGCGCTGCCGAATGTGCCGGTGATCGTGCTGTACTTCGGCGCGATGAGTCCGCAGCGGCGGCGTGACCTGGCCCGCTTGCGGGTCGAGAAACGCCGGGCGTTCCTGCTCATCGACGACCTTACGGTGCGTCGCTCACTGTGGCCTTGGCCCGCCGTGCTCGTGGTGAGCGGCGCACCGTAAGGTCGCCGGTAGACTCAAACTGTACCCCCTGAGCCGGGCCGAACTCCGAACCGCGACGGGCTATTGGTCGCACTTGCTCGCGGCCTTCTTCGCGGTCTGCCAGAAGAAGAAGAAAGGCTCGGCCACCGAGCACCTCACCGCACTCCGAGACGAACTCGCCGACAAAACCCGCCGCGACGCACTGCTTGAGTCGTTTGGACTGAACACGCCCGGTGTTCTCGCTCCGCTCACCGAACTCGCCCGGTGCAAGACGGCCACCGAGGAGGAACTTGCCTCCGAGTTCGACAAAACACTTGGGGAAGGCGGCACGAAGGCTTCTCGGGGAAGGTAATCTGGCTTCGCAATCTGACGGCGGAACACTGGCAACCCTGGGCCGATTTCCTCGTCGAGTACGCCCACGAGGTGCGGGCCAAGCCGCTGTACGAACGGTGCGTGTTCGTCGCGCCCTTGATCGCGCCACCCGCGAACTTGGCTCCTCCTCCAACGGACGGCGCGCTGGCCGTTCACCGTTGGACTGGTGCCGTGGAACCGCTCGATCAGATGCTCTTCGCTTCAAGGGCCGTGCGAGAAGCCAAGACGCCGCGACTCCAGAAGGACGTGGCCGTCGCGGTTGCCGCCAGCTTGGCGCTTTGGGACGCGGCCGCTTGCGATAGCCTGGTTCGCATGGAGTTGGGCGTCCTGAAGCCGCAATTTGTCCTGGCTGATCGGGGAACCCGACTGGGCTGGGACACGATCCCAGACGACCCGCATGGCCGGTGGGCGGAGGGAATCGAGGACCAGTACGGCGGTAGTGTGCGGTTGCATTCCGCTGCACTTGCCGTGCAAGCCAGGCAAGGCAAGACAGCGGCCGGCGCGGAACTGGAACGGCGAATCTGGGAAGCGCAGGTGGGCGTGCTGTTCCCGTTCGTCGAGCAGGCGCGGCGTTCGCTCGTGGAGGAACTCGACAAAGAAATGGGAGGGCCGTTTCAGTTGGGTAACGGTCAAGAAGTGAAGGACATCCGCGATCTCGAAATTGGCCAACTGCATTACATACTGATCGGCCGGCGACGGCGTGTGCCCCTGGGTCTGGAACTGCTCAGGAGCATCCGCAACGACCTCGCGCACCTTCAAACCGTGAGCGCCGAGACGCTGCGAAATCCCGATCTGGAACGCATCCGGGGACGCTGATAACTTCATAGAACCCCCGGCTTGCCGGGGGTTCTTGAGTATAGCCCCCGGCTTGCCCTGTCTTTTTACGTTGGCAGATGTTCACAATAGGGCGACTGATTCGTAGGCATTTTCGTTCAGGGTGGTTTTTGCTGTTGTTGGAGAAGTTGTTG
>Ga0105046_10019767_pt1 | contig 10207 bp, 7 predicted proteins | sample MAT03_FD_78385 | JGI IMG/M metagenome (GOLD analysis project Ga0105046, IMG submission 78385) | Freshwater microbial communities from Lake Fryxell liftoff mats and glacier meltwater in Antarctica - MAT-03 (megahit assembly) | ecosystem: Environmental > Aquatic > Freshwater > Ice > Liftoff... | reverse complement strand
CAAACTTCAATCTTATACGCTTTGAATCCGCTGGTTTTGTTCGAGATCATGGGCAACTGCCACTTCGAGGGCGCGATGATATTTTTTTTGGTTGCGGCACTATTGGCTTTGCAGCGCGGTAAAATTGCAGGAGCCGCAATGTTATGGGCCTTGGCAGTCGCCTCCAAATTGATTCCCTTGTTGTTTGCTCCCTTGGTGTTGGCGCATTTGAGCAAGCAAAAAAAAGGGGCAGTATCCTTCATCCAACATCCGGCCATACACTTTTTGTGGGTCTTTAGCGCAGCGAGCCTGGTCCTGTTTGCGCCCATGCTGAACGTTGAAGTGCTCACCAACATGAGCCGAAGCCTCGACCTGTATTTTCAAAAATTTCAGTTCAATGCCAGTGTGTATTATTTGCTTCGGGAACTGGGATTTTGGATCAAAGGGTATGATACGGGGTATTTTATCGGTCCGGTGCTGGGTCTGGTAGTGTTCGCTATCATTGGGTATTGGTCATTGCGTGATTGGATATTGGATCATTATTCGTCAATTCTTCCCTGGACAAGGAGTGGATTTCGTGGCTTAGCAGTTAAAAAGGATGCGGCTTCTACCACAATGGCCAATGACGAAATGCCCCCCAATGACAAAATGACTACTCAACTGCTCCTTGCTTCTTTGTTGCAACTCACTTTTGCCGCCACGATACATTCCTGGTACGTGACGATCCCCTTGGTGCTGGGCATATTGACGCGTTGGTGGCGGGTAGCGGTGCTGTGGTCGGGCATGGTAGCACTGTCATACAGCCATTACGCAGGCGGTGCTTTTCAGGAAAATTACTGGTTGATCGCGGTGGAGTATGGGGTAGTGTGGGGAGTGTTTTTTGGGGGGAAAGTAATGCGATACCGACCAAAGTGAAACAGAACGTATAAAACAAAAAGCCCCCGGCGCGCATCGCACCGGGGGCATATTTTCAAATCTCAATTCTCAAATCATTGCCCGTCCCAGTCCACTTCTGCCTGTGGCTTCGGGTACTTGCTAAACACCTGGTGGGTGGGCAGGTCCTTGGGCAGTTCGCCCAGTTTGCCGTATCGGCGCATATCGAACCAGCGGTGGCTGCCTTCCATCCAGAGGGAGTAGCGGCGCTGGTTGAGCAGTTCATTGACCAGGCCGTCCTTGCTGCCGATGATTGCTGGTTTGGCGAGCAGGATCGGTTGCAGCCCGGCGGCGGTGCGGATGATGTCCAGGGCGATCACTGCGCCTGGCAGGTCGTTCTGCTGGAGTTTGGCTTCCGCAGACATCAGGATCAACTCTTCGTTGCGGATGATGTCAACCGACGAAATGTTGGATGCAAACATCTGCATTTCGTGGAAGGACTCCGGGAAGCCGCCCAGTGTCACCGATGCGGTGCGTTTGCGGATCTTGGAAGTACCGCCTTCCCGGATGGATAGGCCGGTCACGCGGGTGTCGCCTGCTTCGATGTCCGCCACAAAACCGACCTGCGGCACGATCGGACGGTTGTTCTCATCCAGCGGCTGGAAAAACTGGTTGGCCAGGTCGTTGTTCACGGTCGAGTAATTGAACCTTGGACCAGCCTTCAGGCTGCCGGCAGCGTCGAGGAAGGAAGCGCTCAGCGCAGTAGACATACCGGCCCAGTCCTGCTGGTACATGGCGACGCGGGCAGCGACGGCGCGGTTGAACTTTTTGAAGTTCGCAGGCGTATCGAAGCCAGCCCAGCCGCTGGCCATTTTGAACGGAAATGCGGCACCTCCCGCATCGAGCGCTGCAGCGCCTGCATCCACCAGGGTTTTGCAAAATGCCAGTCCCTCCGTGTAGGATTTGAACGGCCCCGGATCAAGCAGGTCGCCCGCTACCAGCAGGTCGTTGAATTCGGTGCGAATGCCCGTCTCTCCCATCATGTTCAGACAGTTAAGTACGGCATAGGCCTGCACGGTTTTGGCAAATCCTTCGGCGGCTTTTTTCTGCTCCGCGCTCATAGAAGTGGAATTGTTGGCGGACCGGTAAAAGACTTCGGCGCGGCGACGGGTCGCGTTGAAGTTGCCCGAACCGGCATTGTACCAGCCGTAAAAAATGCCGGCAGGGTCAATGCCTACTTGCCCTTGCAGTTCCGTGTAGAAGCGGTTGTCGTTCTTGTTGAACAGGTTGCACTCGCGGCCGATAGAACCGCCGCACCACGACATGTCATAGTAGCCCTGGCGCATGGCTGCTTGCAGTCCGACACCCAATTGGCTGATCTGGACCGCAGTAGCATTGCCCAGCACCGACTCTACGGTTGGGTTGTTCAGGTCAGGGATTTTTTCTACTTCTGTGAGATTACAAGAGCCGAGCGACAAGGTAGCAGCGACAAATGCAAGAATAATTTTATTTTTCATGTTGTGTGAATTGCTAAGTGATGAATGGTTTCTTTAAAATTCTGCCTGCAAATGGAAGAAGAAACGTTTGGAAGACGGGAATGGTGCAAGGTCTACACCGAAACCGACGGAACGGTTGCCAAAGTTGGAGGCTTCCGGGTCGTAAGCGATTTCGGAATTCTTCCAGATGGTGACCAGATTTTGTCCCGATACGCCGATGCGGATGTTGCTGATGGCGTTTTTCGTTGCTTTGGCGATGCCTGGCAATGTGTAATAAGCCGATACTTCGCGCAGTCGGATATAGCTGGCATCCAGCAGGTAGTTCTCCGTCGTGTAGCCGGGATTGCCGAACAGGCGGGAGCTCAAGCCGTTGGGGATGTCGCTGCCGTCCGCTGCTTTTTCGCCGCTGGGTTTGCTCCAGTCGAACGTGGTGCCGCCTTCGTCTTTCAGTTCGCGGGTCAGGCTGGAGAGGTAGTTGCCCTGGCTGGTATGCCAAAACATATTGATGTCCAACCGTTTGAACAGCGTTAAGTTGTTGTTCCACGATACCTGGTACTTGGGCTGCGCGTCTTTGCCGAATTCCACGGGCGATTTGCCAGTTGCGTCAATGCCCCACCAGAGTGTTGGGGACTTGCCTTCGATGATCCGGTTGCGACCGAAGTTGCCGAAGCCCGAAGAAGGCACGAATGCGGGCGGGATGTCGAGGCGCTCGATGAGGGTTTTGTTCGTCCAGAACTGGATGCCGGTATTCCAGTTGAAATCTTCTTCTTTTACCACATTGTAGTTGATGCCCAGCTCGATGCCTTTGTTGCTCATATCGCCTACAGAATAGCGGGCGATGGAGTTCACGCCGGTGGCAGGCGCCAGTGTGTACTGGAACAGGAAGTCATAAATTCGCTTGTCGTAATAAGTGAACTCAACCAGGATGCGGTTATTCAACAATCCAAAATCAAGTCCTACTTCAATTTCCTGAGCGGTTTCCGGATCAAGCCCCGGGTTGCCGTTTGTGGTCGGAGCATTCGCGCCGAGGTTGCCGCCATAGTTGGCTGCCACCAGTGTCGAGTACAGGTCGCCGTAAGCGGCTACACCACCCGTCCGGCCGAAAGCGAAACGCGGCTTCAACTGCGAAAAAACATTGTTGTCGGCCAAAAATTCGAAGTTGGTCAGGTTGAATGCGACGGAGGCCCGTGGGAAAGCGTACCATTTTTCATTGTCTCCGTTGAGCGACGACTTGTCGAAACGTACGCCGGCGCGACCGATGATTTTATCGCCCCAGTTGAATTCCTGGCTGATATCAGAAGCCACGTCCTGCGCTTCGCTTTGGAAGCTGTTGGCCAGTACCACCTGGGCAGTGGTTGGGTTGCGCTGACCGGGCAGCAGACCTTCTCCCTGGATCCAGGTTTCGTCGGTCCGCTGGATGTTTTTCAACAAACCGACGCTGGAAGTGAGGGCGACTGAGCCCACGCGCCACTGATAGGTCAGGAAATTCTGGATGTAGGTGTAGAAGGCCTGGTTGTTGGCAAAACGCGAGGCACCTGGATTGGCCCGGATGATTTGATACTGCAAATCCTCCGGTGCGTAGATGGTCGGCTGGGATTGCAGAAAGTCCAGACCGCCTGTGATGGCGAGTTTGAGCGTGCTGTTTTCCCGGCGGATCAGGCTGATGTTCATGGTGCCGGAGGTGAGCACGCGGTTGGTCTTTTCCTTATTTTCCATGCGGTCGCGCACTTCATACGGATTTTGACCGGTGCCCGGGGAAGCCGGATATACCAGTTTTCCATTGCGCTCCACCGGACGCAAGTCGAGGAAATTGGGCAAATAAGCCACGACATAGCCGAGCGATACACCGTTGTTGTCATTCCCCAGGAAGGAGCGCGAACTGGCGGAGTTGTAATAGGCGGTGTTGACTTTGAAATCAATCCAGTCGTTCAGCCGGTGGTCAATATTGGCACGGACGGAGTAGCGGGTAAAGCCGGTGTTTTTCACGATCCCTGTCTCGTCGTTCAAGCCTGCGCCGATGTAGAACTTCGTCTTGTCGGTGCCGCCGCTGGCGCTCAGGTTGGTGTTGTAGATCATGCCCGTTTCGCCGAACATCTCTTTGTCATAATTCACGGTTCTACCGCCGGATTGATTAAAAATAGCCAAAGCGTCGGCTTTGCCCACGCCATAAAAACCGCCGAACTGGTCAATCTTTTCAGCCGTCCAACTCTCGGATTCGAGGAGGTTGATGGCTTTGACCATGCCCACATCTTGCGACAGCGAGATTTTTGTTTTGCCAGCCTTGCCACGTTTGGTGGTGATCACGATCACGCCGGCATTGGCGCGGGTGCCATACACAGCCGCTGCTGCGGGGCCTTTCAGGACATCAATACTTTCGATGTCGGCGGGGTTGATGTCGGAGAGGCGGTTGGTGGCCTGGTCTTGCGAACCGGCATTGGCGGTTGTTACGGCACCGTTGAAGGCCCGAGTGCCTGCGCCGGTGTTGAACTGAGAGTTGTTGATGATCACACCATCTACCACGTAGAGCGGCTCGGAGGAACCGACGATGGACGAAATGCCGCGCAGTTTCACCGAGACACCACCACCCGGTGCACCTGAGTTGGACTGGATGTTGGCACCAATGATTTTACCACTCATCGCACCGTCGAGTGTGGCCGGACGGGTAGAACCGTTCAGGTCACCGGAGTTGAGGCGCGCTACGGCTGTGGCAGCATTCGCCCGCTTGATATTGGAGGAAAGACCGGTGACGACGATCTCTTCCAGTTTGGAAGAGCCCTCCGACAGGCCGATGGTCACCATGGCATTGCTGCCATCTACAGATTGCTCTCTAGTCTCGTATCCGGTGTACGAGATGATGAGCGTCGCCGAAGCAGTGGGCACTTGCAACGAAAATTTGCCATTAATATCCGTCGTGGTACCGAGGGATGTGCCTTTCACAACGACCGTAGCGCCGATGAGCGGCTCGCCTTTTTCTGCATCTGTAATGGTGCCAGATGCACGAAACTGTGCCATGACCGCCGAGGCGGACAGTAGCAGGATGGACAACAACAGTCCCATCCGAGGTAAGATTTGCTTCATACAATAAAGAAAATTAGGTGAAAAAATGAAAATGGGTCTATTGATTGCCTGACAGACATGCCTTTTGATAAAGTTGGTTGGGCTAATATATTCTGCGGACAATCATCGGAAAAGCAAAAAGTGCGCGACAAACGTAAAGCACTTTGACAAAACCATCATTTTTTTTGAAATTAATTTCTTTTTCACATCAATTCCGAATAATTGAGAGGTGTTTCGAAAATTTGTTTTAAGGATCATGAAATTTGCCAAGTTATCTTTCACACGTCCCTAGGGAACGCGGACGGAATCAGGGAGCCGTTCTGGGGAGCCGTTCCCTGATTCCATCCGCGTTCCTTAGTCCGCGCAGCCGTGAGGACAACTGAAAATCGAGAAACATCCGTAGGTGTATTTTCCCTGGAAAACCTACATTTGCGCATCGCCCTCAACCAAACCTGCTCATCCATACCGACTCCTGCTTGCAAAGCGTCCACGATATGTTGCTCACGCCCACCCTTGTCCTCGGAATCCTCGCACTCTATTTTCTCATGCTGATCGGCGTGGCCTGGTATACCGGGCGCAACACCAGCAATGAAGGTTTTTTTCTTGCCAACCGGAATGTACCCTGGTATGTGGTAGCCTATGCGATGATCGGAACGAGTATCAGCGGAGTTACTTTTATCAGCATTCCAGGCGCCGTGGGCGGCACAGAGCTCAACCAGGCTTTCTCTTACATGCAGATGGTGATGGGGTATTTGGCTGGCTATTTTTTCATCGCCACTGTGCTGATGCCGCTGTATTACCGGTTGCAACTGACTAGTATCTACACCTACCTGGAGCAACGGTTCGGGACCTGGTCGTATAAAACAGGATCGGGTTATTTCCTGTTGGCGCGTACATTAGGATCGGCCGGCCGCATGTTTCTGGCCGCCAGTGTGTTGCAACTCTTTGTATTCGGACCGCTGGGCGTTCCGTTCGTACTAACCGTGGTCATCATGCTGGCGTTGATCTATGCCTACACATATAAAGGTGGATTGAAGACCATCATCTGGACCGATACGATCATGACCACGTTTTTTTTGGCGGCACTGATATTTACGGTGTTTACGATCGGGAAAGCGCTCAATCTGGGTGGTGGAGCGTTGTTTTCCGCAGTGATGGACAGCCGCTATGGCAAGGTGTTTTTCTTCGACAACTTTTTCAGCGACCCCAATCATTTTGTCAAACAGTTTTTGAGCGGTGCGCTGATCGCCATCGCCATGACAGGGCTGGACCAGGACCTGATGCAAAAAAATCTCGCCTGCAAGAACCTCCGCGAGGCACAGAAAAACATGCTGTTGTTCTGTGTCAACCTGGTTGTTATCAACTTTCTCTTCCTGACGCTGGGTGCATTGCTCTACATGTATGCCGGTTCGCTTGGCCTGGAAATCCCTGCACTCACGGACCACCTCTACCCCAAGATCGCTTTTGACCACCTCGGCACAGCAGCGGGTATTTTCTTTATTCTCGGACTGATTGGCAGCACGTATGCCAGTTCCGACTCTGCTTTGACCGCGTTGACGACGAGTTTTTGTATAGATTTTCTCGGTTTCGAAAAAGAAAAAAGTACGCCGGATCAGTTCGCATACGCAGACGAGCACCATGCCCATGAGCAGAAGGTGGAAGCCCGGCTGCGCAAAACCCGGACGTGGGTGCACCTGGGTTTCTCACTCGTATTTGTCGTCATTATTTTGATCCTCAATGCGGTGAGCAGTTCAGCGGTCATCTCGTTGATCTTTAAACTTGCGGGCTATACCTATGGGCCGCTGCTCGGTTTGTTTTCCTTCGGTCTGTTCACCCGACTAAAAGTACGCGATCACCTGGTGATTTATGTTTGCCTCGCTGCACCACTGCTGACCTGGGGGATTGAGTGGGAGTGCAAGCAATGGCTCGACGTGGGCTTTTTGACGATTCTGATCAACGGGCTGCTGACGTTCGCGGGACTTTGGGTGATTTCTTATCGGGAGGAGGTGCGGGTTTAATCCCGGATACTCCGCTTTGCCTTACATCACATACCACCAACTTTTTACCATTGTTTCAATCATGCAAAAGAGAGAAATTTACTACTACATCGGCTTCATCGCCGGAGCGGCCATTACGGCATTGATGGTCGTGCCTGTATTCGGCTGGACAGGGATATGGCGCACCATCGCCTGTGTGGTCGGCGGCATCGGCGGCGGCATTTTGGGTGAATACACCTACAAGAGCTATCGGAAATAAGATTTTAGTCAAACACATCAAAATTGAAGCAATAGATGCGCCCATCTGGATGTGTTTGACCAAAAATTACTTTCCCAAAAATTACTTTCCCAAAAATTACTTTCCCAAAAATTACTTTCCCAAAAATTACCTCCCCAAAAATTACTTTCCCAAAAATTACCTCCCAAAAATTACTTTCCCAAAAATTACTTTCCCAAAAATTACCCCCCCCCCTTTCAACTCACTTCACCACCCGGGCCGTCCAAATTCGCTTCCCGGAAATGAACTGTGCGACATAGATTCCCTTCGGGAGATTCGCTACATCCAACTCATGATCACCGGCACTCAAATTTGTATTGATGTGGACACGCCCTTGAAAATCAATGATCTCCAGACGGCCCGCGTCGGGTAAATCCACCAACCGCAACACATCCTGCACCGGATTGGGTGCAATCCCAAGGCGGGAGGTTTCGGCAGGCGCCGAGTTGCCGACGGTGCCGATTTGTATAAAACCGGAAAAAAAGAGCACGGTGCTGAACAGCGCCGGACTCACACAGCCGCCGTGGTCGGCTGTTGGGTTCACGTCGGTGGCTTGAAAATTCGGTGCACCGGCAGCGGTCAAGGTATCACGGGCGACGATGCTGTTTTGAAACGGCACCTGGTCGTCGGCCATGCAATAGAACAAACGCATCGGCGCCTTTGGGATCCAGTTGTTGTAGGTATTGTTGGCCAGCAGCGCAACGTTAATAGGGTGATTGGGGTTGGTGATGACCGCCTGGACAGTGGTGTCCTGCAACATTTTGAACGGGCGGCAGCTCCCTTCATTAACCGTCAGCAGCGTGATCAGTTTTTCATTCAACTCCGACAGGCTGATCTGGTTTTTGTAAAATTTCTCAATCTCTACCGCATAGAGCGGTTTGAAGACATCGGTAATTTTGGTGAATACATTACCATAAACCGTTTGATAGGAGAGAGCCGTGTTAGGGATATAGGCCGGGTAGTAATACACTTTGTCGGTCAGGATCAAATCGCGCATGGCCTCGCCGATGCTGTAGGGGCCGGACAGGGGCGCTGCGGCGGTTACTGTGAATTCTTTGGACGGATCTTTTTCGATGGCCCGGTGCAACGCCATGGCTGCATGGCCTCCCTGCGAATAACCGGTGATGAACAGTTGATCGTTGATAAATATCTGATTCTGAACGAGCAGTTGTGTTCCGGCCCGCAACATATCCATGGCCGCAGATGCTTCACTCGCTGCATGCACGTAGGGGTGAAATCCGCGCGACGCGCCCAGTCCCAGGTAGTCGGGCAGAAACACCACATAACCCAACCCTGCGCACAACAAACCAATGCGCCCTTCTCCGCCCTGGGTCACGTTGACGGATGGCACATCCTGCCGCGAACCGGAAGTGCCGTGTTGATACACCAGCCGGGGGTAAATTTTAGTTGGATCGTCCGGCACGGCCATCAAGCCTGAAGCCGTATCCAGTACCCCGTGCACATCCGGGGTCGAGTAGAGAATTTTATAATATTTCGCACCGAACTGTACGAAGGGCACATTGAACTCGGCGATCAACTGTGCGGCGGTTCTGGAACCGACGAATGTGGAGGAAACAAGGTTTTGAGCAGTGAGCAGCGAACCGATGAACAGGAGGAAGGCCGTAGGCAACAGGAAACGAAGGTTCATATTCTATTGATTTTGAAGTGGCAAAAGTAATCATTGCAGGCAAATTGAGGGCTGAAAGCAGATGAATCATTCCGAGCGTTGGTCGTTTTGATTCGTTCGTTCGGCGGTATAAAAAACACAGCCCGACGAAACTGGGGTGACCATGCGGGTTGATAAACGTTTACGTCCTACTTTCGCATCAAAATTTGATTTAGCGATCTCAACCCGCGATACCTCTCGCAGGAATCACCAACTAATTTTAAAACAATGACAGAATTTCGCAAGTACCTCCCCCTCATCCTGCTCGCCGTAGCCGCGTTGTTCATTTTCAGCATGTGCGGCAATTATAATAAAGCCGTCACCAAAGATGAAGGGGTGAAAGCCGCCTGGTCGCAGGTGGAAAATCAGTATCAACGCCGCGCCGACCTCATCCCCAATCTGGTGAACACCGTAAAAGGTTACGCTAACTTTGAACAACAAACCCTTACGGCCGTGATCCAGGCCCGTGCTTCTGCTTCGCAAATCAAGGTGGATCCCAATAATCTCACACCAGAGAACATTCAGCGTTTCGAGCAGGCACAGCAAGGGTTGTCCGGTGCTTTGCAGCGTTTAATGGTGTTGACTGAAAATTACCCGGACCTCAAAGCCAACGCCAATTTTATGGATTTGCAAAAGCAGTTGGAAGGGACGGAGAACCGGATCGCTACCGAACGTAAAAAATTCAACGATTCGGTGAACGACTACAACAAGTACATCCGCACCTTCCCCACCAACCTCGTGGTTGGCATGTTTGGTTTTACACCGAAAGGTTATTTCCAATCCGCGGCTGGTTCAGACAAAGCGCCTGCTGTTCAGTTTTGATAAAGAGTTATGAAGTTATGAGTTATGAGTTATGAGTTAT
>Ga0105046_10019764_pt1 | contig 10208 bp, 7 predicted proteins | sample MAT03_FD_78385 | JGI IMG/M metagenome (GOLD analysis project Ga0105046, IMG submission 78385) | Freshwater microbial communities from Lake Fryxell liftoff mats and glacier meltwater in Antarctica - MAT-03 (megahit assembly) | ecosystem: Environmental > Aquatic > Freshwater > Ice > Liftoff... | reverse complement strand
TGCATCATCAGCACGGGCCATAGCCGGTAGGCCGCGTCCTCGCCCTCCTGGTGCGCGTCCCACACGCCGAGGACCGTGTCACGGTCGAACAGGTCGTCGTCGATACTGCCCAGGACGTCCGCCCCCCACTCGCGGAGCGGCCCCCGCAGCCACGAGGCGATGGGCACGTTGAACCCCATCTTGGGCCGCTCGAAGAGCTCGGAGGGCACGTACTGGCCGAGCAACCGGCGCAGCACGAGCTTGCCGCCCTGCTCACCCAGCCGGGCCGCCGGCGGGATGCGCCACGCCACCTCGGCCACCGCCGGGTCGAGGAACGGCGCGCGCCCCTCGAGACTGGCGGCCATCGTCGCGCGGTCGACCTTGACCAGCACGTCGTCGGGCAGGAACGTCACCGAGTCCAGCTCCATCATCCAGTCGAGGCGGTGCTCGAAGCGGGGATCCGCGACCCGCTCGGTGAACGCGGTGGCCGGGAGCTTCGACCCCCACACCACGTCGGTCGGGTCGGCCCAGCTGGCCAGTCGATCGAGGTGGCCCTGCTGCCATCCGGTGTCCGCGGCGTGGCGGCGCCGGAACCGGCCGCCGAGGCCCCCTCGGCCGGTGGTGGCCGCGGCGCCGGCCTCGAGGCTCCAGAGGTGGTGCCAGTAGCCCCCGAAGAGCTCGTCGCCGCCGTCGCCGGAGAGGGCGACGGTGACGTCGCGGCGCGCCAAGCGGGCCAACAGCACGGTGGGGATCTGGGACTGGTCGGCGAAGGGCTCGTCGTAGAGCTCGCACAGCTCGGGGATCACCGCCTGGGCCTCGGCCGGGCTGACCTCGAGCTCGGTGTGATCGGTGCCCAGCACCTCGGCCACCCTGCGGGCGTAGGGCGACTCGTCGAAGGCCTCGTCGGCGAAGCCGATGGTGAAGGTGCGCACCGGCCCGTCGTGGTGTCGGCCCATGAGGGCCACGATGAGCGAGGAGTCGATGCCGCCGGAGAGGAACGCTCCGAGCGGCACGTCGGCCACCAGACGGCGGCGAACCGACGCGGTCAGCGCCTCGTCGAGCGCCTCGTCGGCCTCGGCGTCCGAGGTGAAGGGCCGGCGGGCCGCCTGCCGGGCCATGTCGGCGAGCGACCAGTACGCCTCGACCCGCTCCCCTTCCGACGGCGACCAGGTGAACAGCGACGCCGCGGGCAGCTTGCGCACCTTGTCGTAGATCGCGTACGGCGCCGGGATGTAGGTGTGGCGCAGCAACAGGGCCACGGCATCGCGGTCGACCTCGGCCCGGAACGAGGGGTCGGACCGGAACGTGCGCAGCTCGGAGCCGAAGCGCAGCAGCCCGCCCTGCCAGCCGTAGTAGAGCGGCTTCTCGCCGAAACGGTCACGGCCCAGCACGAGGCGCTGGTCGTGGGTGTCCCACGAGGCGAAGGCGAACATGCCCACGGCCTTCTCCGCGGCCCGGCGGGCGCCCCAGAGGGCGATGGCGGCGAGGAGCACCTCGGTGTCCGACCGCCCCCGGAACGACCAGCCGTCGCGCTCGAGCTGGGGCCGCAGTTCGGCCGCGTTGTACAGCTCGCCGTTGTAGGCGAGCAGGAAGCGGCGGTCGGGCGACCACATGGGCTGATGGCCCGCCTCGGACAGATCGACGATGGCCAGGCGGCGGGCGCCGAGCGCGGCACCGCCGGCCGGGTCCACCTCGACGCCACCGTCGTCCGGCCCACGGTGGACGAGGGTGTCGGTCATCGCCGTGGCCACGGCGGTGAGATCCTCGGTGGTCAGGCTGTGTCGAGAGTCGAGCAGCCCCGCGATGCCACACATCAGCGCGCCCCCGCGATCTGCAGCCCGCGGTCGATCTCGACGAGGGTGTCCGGGCCCCCGGTGTCGACCGTGTGCTCAGCCCGTATGACCGACTCGCCGACCGCGCCGAGCCGCCGTCGGAGCTCGGCGTCGAGGAGCAACTCGACCACCCGATCGGCCATCTCGTCCACGTCCAGGTAGGGCACCACGAAGCCACAGCCTTTCGCCACCAACTCGGGGGCACCCCCATTGTCGAACGTGACGATCGGGGTGCCCATCGCCGCCGCTTCCATGCATACACGGGGGAACGGATCTTCGCGCGAGGTCAACGCGAACACGTCCATCAGGGCGAACCAGGCGAGCGGGTCGGGCTGGCTGCCGAGGAAGTGCACCGGCGGGGCGACCTGCCCGGCCCGGACCCGGTTCTCCGCCCGCCAGAACGCAGGCCCACCGGCCTCGCCGCCGATCCACACGAAATGGGCCGAGTGGTCGGCCAGTCGCTCCTGGACGGCCATGGCCACGCGCACGAAGAGGTCCGGGCCTTTGCGCCAGTCGGTCGTGCCCGCACCGCCAACGACGAAGTCGCCCTCGGACACCCCCAGGGCCGACCGGCGGGACGCGCCCTCCGCGTCGCTGAGGGGAACGGTGCCGGCGAGGTCGATCGAACCGTGCACGACGGCGACGCGGCCCTGGTCGATGCCCTGATCCGCCACCAGCATGCGGCGGACGGCATCCGAGACGGCGAGGAACCGGTCGGTCTCGGCCAGGAGCGCGCCGCTCGCGTCCGTTTCGAGCATCTGGCGGAACGCCATCGCTAGCTCGGGGACCCGACTGATGATGTACGGGCGGGGTGTCGGCAGGTGGGTCAGGCAACCGGCGGCGAAGATGCTGTTGAGGTAGAGGAGGTCACACGCGGGGAGCCGTGCGGACGGCTGCTCCAGGTCGAACAACTCCGGCGCCACCCGGGTGGGCACGACCGCCTCGAAGTCCGACAGGAGCAGGCCGCCGTCCTCACCCGGCTCCGCCACGATCACTTCGATCTCGAGGTCGGTGTGGGTCGTGAGCCACCGGATCAGGTGCAACAACGACATCGGCGCGCCGGTCCGTGTGACCTCGTGGGTGGCCACCACGACCCGGTCAGCCACCACCCGGGCCCTCCTCCCCTCGCAGCCAGGCCTCGAGGTCGCCGTACAGGCGGGGGGCGCCGTAGGAGGCATCGTGGCGCGCACGGACCCGGGCCGACGCCCGTGCCCCCACCGCCGCGCTCAGATCCGGGTCGCGGAGCAGCCCCTCGACCCGGTCGGCCATGACGTGCACATCGAGATACGGCACCACGAACCCGCACTCGCCGTCTCCTGCGAACTCGGCCATGCCGGTGTTGTCGAAGCACACGATCGGCGTCCCGAGCAGCGAGCTCTCCAGGCACACCAGCGGGAACGGGTCCTCCCGGGAGGTCAGCGTGAGCACGTCGAACAGCTCGAACCATGCGGCGGGCGCCGCCTGGGACCCGACCACATGGACGATGTCGCCGAGGCCGGCCTTGTCGATGTCGTGGGCCATCCACTGGGTGCCCTCTCCCGCGGGGTCGGCACCGACCCAGACGAAGTGGACGGGGCGCCCGAGGTCACGACGGCGGAACGCCATGGCCAGGGCCAGGAACAGGTCCGGGCCCTTGCGGGACTCGGCTACCCCCACGGCGCCGATGACGGCGGCGTCGGCCGGGATGGCGAGTGCGGCGCGCAGGTCGGTGCCGTGCCCGGGAACGGCGTCCACGAACGCCTCGACCTCGATGAACTCGTAGTGGCGCACGATCCGGTCGGGATCGACCTCGTGGTTCGAGACCAGGTTGTCCTTCACCAGATCGCTCGCGGCCACGTACCAGTCGACGTCGTGGAGCAGCCGGTCGCGGTCAGCCGGTGGGGTCTGGACCGAGATGGCCAGCTCGAGCTCGTGGACGTGACTGACGACCGTCCGCTCATGTCCCCCCAACAGCGAGAGGATCCGGATGCTGGTGATGCTGTTGCAGTAGACGAGCGGCGTGGCCCGGAAAGGAGCGCACCAACGCCGGGCCATGACGCTGCGGTAGAGCCCCGCGAACTGCCGCAGGTGGTAGCGCTCGAGTATCCGCGACACGCGGGACCGGCGCAGGTCGGCGAGCACGCGCAGCGGTGCCACCTCGGCGTAGTCGTCGACGAGCGGCCCCCCGTCCAACAGCACCACCGCGAACTCGAGGTCGGTGTTCGCCCGCAACCAGCGCAGGAAGTACAGCAGCATCAGCGGAGCACCCGTTCGGGTGGCCTCGTGACCCACGAAGAGCACCTCGGGGCGACGGCGCGACGGCATCGAACCAGCTTGTCGCAGCGACGGGCTCACCGTGGCATGCGCCAGCGTTCGAGATCCCGGTACAGCGCGGGCGCACCTGCGGACACGTCGAACTCGTCCCGGACGCGACGTGCCGCTCGCTCGCCCACCTCGCGCCGGAGGTCGTGGTCGTCGAGCAGTGACGTCACCCGGTCGGCCATGGCCTCGACGTCGATGTAGTCCACCATGTACCCGCAATCGCCGTCACCGACGAACTCCGCCATCCCGGTGTTGTCGAAGCACACGATCGGCGTGCCCATGAGCGAGCTCTCCAGGCACACCAAGGGGAACGGGTCCTCCCGGGACGTGAGCACGAAGACGTCGAACAGGGCGAACCACCGGGCCGGAGCGCGCTCCGGCGCCACGAGGTGAACTCGTTCACCGAGACCGGTGCGGGCGATGTCGCTGAGCAGCGAGCGGGTCTCGTCAGCATCCGGATCGGCGCCGAGCCAGACGAAGTGCACCTCTCGCCCCTGCTCGCGTCGGCCCATCAGGTGCGCGAGGAGGAGGAACAGGTCGGGACCCTTCCGCCACTGTGTCACCCCCACGGCACCGACCACCGCGGCACCTTCCGGGATACCGCATGCCTCCCGGGCGGCCGCGATGTCGGCGACGGACGGCGGCTCACCGGCCATGGCCGCGACGTCGATGAACTCGTAGTGGCGCACGACATGGTCGGGGTCGGCGTCGTAGCGCTCGATCAGCAGGGTGCGCACCCGCTCCGACGCCGCCACGAACCAGTCCGTGACCGAGAAGACCAACTCGACCACGGCGGGGCCCATCGACCGGAACCCCGCCTCCATCTCGTGCACGTGGGTGATCACCACCCGGTCCGGGGGGGCCGGGCCCAGCAGCGGTACCACCGAGATGCACGAGCTGCTGTTGCAGTAGACGGTCGGCACGCGTCGCAGGGCCTCGAGGGCCGCCCGCTGGCGCCGGGTCCTCACGGCCGTCGCCGCCTTGCGCAGGCGGAGGCGGTCGAGCCACCGGGACGTCATCGCCTCCTCCACGTCGGCCAGGACCGTGACCGGGGCGACCTCGGCGAAATCGTCGACCAGCGGGCCCCCGTCGACCAGGACGATCTCGAAGGCCAGGTCGGTGTTGTCGCGGAGCCAGCGCAGGAAATAGAGCAGCATCAGGGGCGCGCCGGTTCGGGTGGCGTCATGGCCCGCGAAGAGCACGTCGGGCGACCGCTCGACTCGTCGTCTCATCATGGCGATAGCTCCTGACGCCGCCGTCCGATCAGGATGGCATGCAAACCCGGACCTCCAGGACCTGCTGCCACAGCCGTCCGGCGGCGTCTGTCGGCGCATAACGCGCCGCGGCCCGGGCCGCCGCGACGGCACCTTTCTCGCGCCGCTCGACGGGCTGGGCCGCGAGGGCGACCACGCCGGCGGCCATCGCGGGCAGGTCGAGGCGCGGGCAGACGTAACCACCCTCGTCGTCACCCACCAACTCGGCCAGCTCGTGACCTTCCGAGCACACCAGCGGAATGCCGGCGGCAGCCGCTTCGAGGTAGGCCAGGGGCTGGTCGGCGCCCCACCACGCGTGCACGACGACGTCGCACACGTCGAGGTAGGCCGGCGGGCTCCCGACCAGCTCGACGATGGCGACCCGATCGGCGAGACCGGCGTACTCGATGTCGTGACGGGCCCACGGGCCGGCCGTGTGCTCCGGCACCACCAGCAGGAGCACCACCGCATCGCTGTCGGGGTGACGGCGGATGGCCACCGCGAGGGGGAGGCAGGGTGGGTGGATCTCCACGGCGGCGTCCCCGAATATCCCCACCACCACCGCTTCGTCCCCGAACCCGAGGCGCGTGCGCAGGGCCGGCCCCTCTGCAGGACGATCGCCGGCCACGGGGGCCACGACCGCCTCTCGCATCCGCACCACCCGCTCGGGGGCGACACCGTGGACGGCGACGAGATCGTCGACCCCTGCCGACGTGACCGTCAGGAAGCGGGTCACCCGGTCGACGAGCAGACGCACGTCGGTGGACGAGAGCGGCTGGCGTAGGGGGTACACACTCTCCGGCACCCGGCAGAGCACGGGAACGGCACGCGGCAGGTACCGCAGCGCCTGCACCACCATCACGGTGTGGAGGTACACGGCGTCGCCGCGGCCGAGGCGGCCAAGTCCGAGTCGGTGCCCGCGGACACGACCGGCCAGCGCCCGGAAACCCATCCGGCCGATCAGGCGCTCGAACACGGCGGCCGGGGCCCACCGGCTCAGATCCGCGGCAACGACGGTCGCTGTGATCGACGCCATCTCGTCGACCAGTGCCCCTCCCTTTTGCAGGACGACCGTGACCTCGGCGTCACCGATCGCCACCAGGCTCCGGACCACTGCCAGCAGCGCCCGGTTCTCCTGGGTCGGCGACGCGTCGCGGGCCACGACGACGAGCCGGGGCGAGGCACGGCCCCCGCTCACGTTCCGGCCCCGGACCCGGCACGGACGACCTCGAGCAGCCGCCCGCCGTAGGCCTCGGGCCCGTACACCCGCGCGACCGCGTCGCGCATCGCCCGCCCGTCCTCGGCCAGCGCACCATCACCGATGAGCCGGCACAGCTCGTCCGCGAGCGACGCGAGGTCGAGGTAGGGAGCGACATGGCGCGCATCACCCAGTGCGGCGAGCGCCGCCAGTTCGTTGACCTCGAAGCAGAGCACCGGCACCCCTTGGGCGGCACATTCCAGGAAGCCGTACGGGTAGTCCGACTCCCTCGTGAGCAGCACGAGGACGTCGCACAGCTCCAGGTAGGGCCCGATCTCCTCACGCACCGGGATGGCGTGGGTGTGCGCCGCCAACCCCGTGGACTCGAGGTCGTGGTTCATCCAGAAGCCGGCACCGGTCTGCTGGTACCACCAGAGCATCTCCACCCGCCGGCCCGCCGGGAGACGGCGGGAGAGCATCGACCAGAGCAGCACGCCGAGGTCGGGCGCGTCGGACTCGAACGCACCGAACGACCCGACCACCAGGGCGTCAGGGGCGATGCCCAGGTCGTGTCGCAGCCGCTCGCGCTCGGCCGTCCGGTCAGCCAACCGGTGGTCGCGGGCCACGATCAGCTCGGGAATCTGTTCGATCCGGGCCGGGGCCACTCGGTGCTCGGTGCGCAAGGTGGCCTCGCCTGCGGCGCCGACCGGCAGGAACCGGTCGACCCGCTCGAGCAGCTTCGCGAGGTCACCACGGCGGAGCGGATGGCGCAGCGGGTAGATGTCCTTGGCCATCCGGCACAACACCAACGGCGCTCGATCCGGCAGGTAACGCAGCGCCTGCACACCGAGGATGGTGTGCAGGTAGACGGCGTCGCCGGGACCCCAGATGTCGAACCCGAGGCGCCGGGAACGGCGCTTGTACCCTGCGCGCCGGAGGCGCAACCGGAAGCACACCCGCTCGACGACCGCAGCCCGCGAGGTCTTCTCGAGCTCCGTCACCACCGTCGTCGGGGCGAGCTGCTCGATCTCCTCCCGCAACGGCCCGCCGGCGTGGAGCAGAACCTCCACCCGGACCGCGCCACCGGCCACGAGCGACCGCACCAGCTCGACCAGCGCGACCGTCTCCTCGGTGGCCGTCGCCCGGTCGTGCACCACCACGAGGCGGGGAAGGCGTTCATCGCCCGTCACGACAGCCCCCGCTCGATCTCGGCCAGCAGCTTCGGGGCACCCACTTTCAGATCGTATTTGGCACACACCGCATCGGCGAGAAGGTCTCCCATCGCTCGGGCCGAGGCGGGCTCCTCGAGCCAACCGACGATCCGCTCGCCCATGGCCTCGACATCGCCATAGGGCACGACACCGCTGTGCGCGTGGGCCAGCAACTCCTCCACGCCGCCGCTGTCGAACGCGGCGATGGGACGACCGAGCGCCGCGGCTTCGAGGGCGACGCGGGGGAACGGGTCCTCACGCGACGTGAGGACGAACACGTCCATGAGGGCCTGGTACCCCGCCGGGTCGGGCACATCGTCCAACAGGTGGACACGCGAGGCGAGGCCGGCACGCGCCACGTCGTCGTCCAGTCGCCGGAAGTGCGCCGATTCGTCATGGCTCCCGAGCCAGACGAAGTGGACAGGGAAGGGGCAGCGAGCCACCACGTCGACGGCGAGTTGCACGAACCAGTCGGCACCCTTGCGCCACGAGCGCTTGCCGACGCCGCCGACGACCGGCACCCCGGGGGGTATCCCGATGGCTGAGCGGGCCCGCTCGATGTCCGCGAGGCCCGCTCGGACGTCGTCCACGGGGACGGAGCCGTGGACGATGGCCACGTCCTCGTCGGCCACCCCGTGCGTGTCGACGAGATGGCGCCGCACCCGGTCGGCAACCGCGATGAAGCGGTCCGCCCGCGAAAGGAGTGCGGCCCGAACCTCGGGGCGGAGGACCTCGTCGAACGCCAATTCCAGCTCGGGGATGCGGGCGATCACGTACGAGCCCTCGAAGTCCGACTCGGCCAGGGCCGCCGCGCTGAAGCAACTGTTGAGGAACAGCACCTGCGGCGCCGGGGACCGGGTGAGGTCGTCGAGCGTCCGCACGGCGGCGACGCCCTCGAACGCGTCTGCGATCGGGCCGCCTTCCAACAGGACCACCTCGACGTCCAGGTCGGTGTTGGCGCGCAGCCAGCGCAGGAACTGGAGCAACCCCACCGGTGCGCCGGTGAGGGTGGCCTCGTGGGAGACGAACACCACGTCGGCCCGCTTGGTGGCGATCACGACGCCAGCACGGACCCGAGCTCGGCGAACAGCCGTGGCGCGGCGACCCCGATGTCGTGGTCGGCGCGCACCCGCACAGCTGCCGCACGGGTCAGTGCCGCGCGACGGGCCTCGTCCGCGAGCAGATCGACGACCTCGGCGGCCATGGCCTCGACGTCGGGGTACGGCACGACCACACCACACCCGTCGGCCAGGAACTCGCGCGCGCCCGTGCTGTCGAAGGCCACCACGGGGACGCTCAGGGCGGCCGCTTCGAGGCAGGTGAGGGGGAAGGGATCGTCCCGGGACATCAGCGCGAAGACGTCGTAGCCGGCGAACCAACGAAGGGCGTCGTCCTGCTCACCCACGTAGCTCACCGCGTCGTCCAGGCCCGCACGGGTCCTGTCGGCGAGCACGGGGTCGATCTCGGGGCCTTCGGCCGAGCCACCCACCCAGCAGAACCGGGCGTCAGGGACGGCCCGCCGCACCACCCCCGCCAACGCCAGGAAGAGATCGGGCGCCTTGCGCCACTCGGTGGTGCCGGAGGTGCCGATCCGCGGGGTGGTCCGCTCCCCGGGCTCGGCGACGACGGCCCGCTGGACGGCATCCACATCGATGAACCCGTAGTGGCGCACGATGCGGTCGTAGCCGATCCCGACGCAACGGTGCAGCGCCTCGCGCACCAGGTCCGACACCACCAGGAACCGGTCGACGCGGTCGCGCAGCGCTCGGCGATCGGCGTCGGTGATCCAGTGGGTGAGGGCATAGTCGAGCTCGTGGACGTGGCACACGACCCGCGGGCCGACCGGCAGGTGGTGGAGCGCGGCGGCGCTCCCGACGGTGTTGAGGTAGACGAGGTCGACATCGACCTCACCCAGCCCAGAGGGAGCGATCACCGGCCCGACCTCGTAGAAGCGCCCGGCGATCGGCCCGCCGTCGAGCAGGGCCGTGGAGACCTGCACCGTCGTGTTGGCGACCAACCAGCGTTCGAGCTCGAGGAGCAGCAGGGGGGCGCCGCTACGGCTGGCGTTGTGCGAGACGAACAGCACCCGCGGCGACGTCAACGGGCCTCGCTCAACAGGCGCAGGAGGAAGGCCGGGCGGTCCTCGGCGACGTGCCAATCGCCGTAGCGACGCCGGGCCCGTGCGCCGAGGGCAAGGCGGTCGTCATCATCCACCAGCAGGTCCCGCACGGCGCGCGCGAGGCCCGCCACGTCGAGGAAGTCGACCATCCGGGCGCAGTCGTCACCGGTGAAGCGGCGGAGCAGGGGTGCTTCCCAGGCCACCATGGCCTGACCGCGGGACGACGCGGGAAGGTACTGCCGCGGCGACTCGGGGAGACGACTGGTGACGAGGTGCACGTCCCCGAGCCAGAGCGCCTCGCCGTCGTCGGGGTCG
>Ga0105046_10019763_pt1 | contig 10208 bp, 11 predicted proteins | sample MAT03_FD_78385 | JGI IMG/M metagenome (GOLD analysis project Ga0105046, IMG submission 78385) | Freshwater microbial communities from Lake Fryxell liftoff mats and glacier meltwater in Antarctica - MAT-03 (megahit assembly) | ecosystem: Environmental > Aquatic > Freshwater > Ice > Liftoff... | reverse complement strand
TGACCTACAAGGCCGGCGTGGCGCATTTCGATGTCCAGTTGCAGGCCGAGGGCGGCGTGATCGAAGGCATGACCCTGCCGATGCCGGGCGATCACAATGTATCCAACGCTTTGGCCGCCATCGCCGTGGCCCGGCATCTGGGGATGAAAAAGGACGCGATTCGCGCCGCCATGGCCGGGTTCGCCGGGGTCAACCGCCGGTTCACCAAGGTCGGCGAGGTGAACGGCGTCACCATCATCGACGATTACGGCCACCACCCGGTCGAAATTGCCGCCGTGCTGAAAGCCGCCCGTCAAGCCATCGCCGACACGCCGGGCGCGCGGATCATCGCGGTGCACCAGCCGCACCGCTATACCCGGCTGTCCAACCTGTTCGACGATTTCTGCACCTGCTTTAACGAGGCCGACGTGGTCGGCATCGCCGATGTCTATGCCGCCGGAGAGGAACCGATTCCCGGCGCGTCGAGGGACGATCTGGTGGCGGGGCTGATCCGCCACGGCCATCGCCATGCCCGCGCGGTGCAGGGCGAGGATGATCTGGAGCGGTTGGTGCGCGAACAGGCCCGGCCGGGCGATATCGTGGTCTGCCTCGGCGCAGGCAGCATCAGCGCCTGGGCCAATGCACTGCCCGACCGGCTGCGCGCACCGCGCGCGGCCTGACCGCAACCCTTGGGGGGATGCCCCCCGACAGACGAACCGGGGCTGCCACCTCGCGGTTGACCACAAGACCCCGATCACGGGGCCGACGCGAAGGATGATGTGATGAGCCTGGCCTATTTGTTGTTCTGCCTGTGGCTGCCGGTTGCCCTGGCCAGCGGCTGGTTGCCGGCGGTGTGGCGCGGGCGCGGGCGGCTGGTGCTGCTGGGGCTGGGCGGCGCGGTGGCGCTGCTGGCTGTGGCGCTGGGTGGCCCGTTGCCGGGCACGTTTGCGCTGATCGGTGTGCTGGCGGTGTTCCCGCAGCCGCTGCAACTGGGCCGGGACCGCATCATCGCCGGGCTGCGCGCGCGCCGGATGACCCCGGCATGATTCTGTCTGCGGGTCTGGTCAATGCGGCATCCGGCCCCCGGGTTGGGGGTGCCAATCCAGCAGCCTTGGCGCTTCCGGTGCCAAGGTTCGCCGGCGGCGAAGCTTTGCAGATACCCCTGCGCACCGGCTGCCGGATGTCGCGGGCACATGCGATGTGCGCGGCGCAGACCGGGGCGGGCGCAGCATGAGTTGGCCGTTGCTTCTGGGCTGCGTCTGGATCGTCGCGGCGGCGCTGACGGCGATGTTGCCGATGCGGGGGCAGATGGTACCGGGGCTGGCCCTGCTGGTGGCGGCACCGGCGTTGCTGGTCTGGATCGGCTGGGCGCATGGCTGGCTGTGGCTGGCGCTGGGGTTGGCGGCGTTCGGGTCGATGTTTCGCAATCCGCTGCGCTATCTGTTTCGGCGCGCGCTGGGCCAGCGGCCGGAACTGCCACCCGAACTGGCGGCCAAACCGGCACCCGAACTGCGGCCCGAATTGCTTCCCGAACTGCGGCCAGAATTGCGGCCCGAACTGCCGCCCGAACCGGCGTCCGAACTGCCGCCCGAACTGCCGCCCGAACTGCCGCCCGAACTGGTGCCCAAGTCGCGGGGCGGGGGCGAAAGATGAGCCTGCCGCTGATCCTGGCTTGCGTGTGGCTGGTGCTGGCCAATGTCGCCGCGATGATTCCGTCGCGCGACAACCACTGGTCGCGCGCCTATGTGCTGATCGCCTGCGGGATTCCGCTGCTGGGCTGGGTCACTTGGGTGCATGGCCCGGTGGCGGGGTTGATCCTGCTGGCCGCCGGGGCCAGCATCCTGCGCTGGCCGCTGCGGTTTCTGGGCCGCTGGATCCGCGTCCGGCTGAAGCGATAGCGCCATGCCCGCGCCCGCGTTGATCCTGCCCGTATTGTGCGCCTTTGGGGCAGGGGCGGCGGCCTGGGTGCTGGCCCGGCTGGGCTGGCGCGCAGCGGCGCGTGGCGTGGTGCTGGCACCGGTGATCCTGCTGATCTGGGCGATCTGGGGCTATGCCGAAGCTGATGGGATGGCTGATCTGGGCTATCTGGTCACGATTCTGGTGATGATCCTGCCCGCGCTGGCCGGAGCGGTCATCGGCCTGTGGCTGGGCCAGCGCGCGCGGGCGGCGCGGACGCGCGATTTGCCCTAACGCCACCATGCCGTCGTCATCATCCTGCCCCGCATGCCCGTCACGCAGGTCGACGGAAAAACGGAAACTTGCAGGGGGGGGCATGATGGTCATCATGTGGGCATTCTTCGCGCTGTGCGTCGCCATCGGCGTGGCCGCGGCGGTGCTGACGCGGCTGTTTGGTCTGCATGTGCTGTGGCTGTGGCTGGCCATCCTGTGTCTGGGCGGCGTGCATGCTCTGGATTACTTTGAGCGTTATCCGGTGCCGATGACGCTGATGCTGATCATCGCAGTCGCCGTGCCGATGCTGGCCGGGCTTGGGCTGGGCACGATGGCCGGGCTGGTGGCGCGGCAGGGTGACTGGACCGGGGATGACGACCTGCACGCGCCGAACGCGGGCGACGACGGCGGTCAGCCGGTGCGGCATCATCCCCGGGGGTAAGGGCCGGCCCTGCCGCGCCGATCGCCCCTTTGCCATCGCCGCACGGCTGCGCTAGGGCTGCGGCCATTCCGGCATGAGGGCCCGCCTTGCGATGTGCGATGTTGCTTTGATCCCGGTGCGCGGCACCCTGACGCCGGCGCGCCCGCTGGCCGATCTGACCTGGCTGCGCGTCGGCGGCCCGGCGGACTGGCTGTTCCAGCCTGCCGACGAGGCTGACCTTGCCGCGTTTCTGGCCGCATTGCCGGCCAATGTGGCGATATTCGCGATCGGGGTCGGCTCCAACCTGATCGTGCGCGATGGCGGTATCCGGGGCGTGGTGATCCGGCTGGGGCGCGGATTCAACACCGTCACGGCGGCCGATGGCCAGGTCACGGCGGGGGCCGCCGCGCTGGACGCCCATGTCGCCCGCCGTGCGGCCGAGGGCGGGCTGGACCTGACATTTCTGCGCACGATTCCGGGCACCATCGGCGGGGCGGTGGCGATGAATGCCGGCTGTTATGGCAGCTATGTCGCCGATCACCTGCGCGCCGTGCGCATCATGCTGCGCGACGGCAGCATCGCGATGCTGCCCGCCGCGCAACTGGGGCTGGCCTACCGATCCAGCGCGCTGCCGCCCGGCGCGGTTGTGCTGGCCGCGACGTTCGCGCCGCCCCCCGGCGACCCCGCCGAACTGGCCGCAAGGATGGCGGCGCAACTGGCCAGACGCGACGCCACCCAGCCAACACGCGACCGCACGGCAGGGTCCACATTCCGCAACCCGGCCGGGTTTTCCAGCACCGGACAGGCGGATGACAGCCATGATCTGAAGGCGTGGAAGCTGATCGACGATGCCGGCATGCGCGGCGCCACGCTGGGCGGGGCGATCATGAACCCCGTGCATGCCAACTTTCTGACCAATGCGGGTGGCGCAACTGCCGCTGACCTTGAATCATTGGGCGAGGCGGTACGAAAAGCGGTTTACGCGTCGCGCGGGATCACGTTAGAGTGGGAAATCATGCGGGTGGGCGAACCATCCCGGAACTGACCCCGGCAACGGGGCGGCCTTCAGGCAAGGGCCGACAATGAACGAGCGGGTCGAGAAAGACCCCGGATCGAGGCGGTGGGAATGGCGGGCAGGTCACAGCCCTTGGTTGCCGTGCTGAAAGGCGGGCTATCGGTCGAGCGTGAAGTCTCGCTCTCGTCCGGGGCAGAGTGCGCGCGTGCGTTGGCCACGGCAGGCTTTGCCGTCATCCAAATCGACGCCGGCCCCGATCTGGCCGTGCAACTGGCCGCCAGCCGCCCCGACGTGGTGTTCAACGCGCTGCATGGTCGCTGGGGCGAGGATGGCTGCGTGCAGGGTATGCTGGAATGGCTGGCGATCCCCTATACCCATTCCGGCGTGCTGGCATCGGCGCTGGCGATGGACAAGGAACGCACCAAGACGGCCTACCGCGCCGCCGGCCTGCCGGTGGTGGCCAGCGTGCTGGCCCCGCGCGACGAGGTGCGCGCGCGCCACGTGATGGCCCCGCCCTATGTGGTGAAGCCCAACAACGAAGGCTCGTCCGTCGGCGTCTACATCGTGCATCAGGCCGCCAATGCGCCGCCGCAACTGTCCGACGACATGCCCCTGACGGTGATGGTCGAGGCCTATGCCCCGGGCCGAGAGCTGACCACAGCCGTCATGGGCGACCGGCCGCTGACCGTGACCGACATCATCACGACGGGTTGGTACGACTACCACGCCAAATACGCCCCCGGCGGGTCGCGCCATCAGGTGCCCGCCGATGTGCCGCCCGCGATCTTTGACGCCTGCATGGATTATGCCCTGTGCGCGCATCGGGCGCTGGGCTGCCGGGGGCTGAGCCGCACCGATTTCCGGTGGGACGACACACGGGGTCTGGATGGCCTGATCCTGCTGGAAACCAATACCCAGCCCGGGATGACGCCAACTTCGCTGGCCCCCGAACAGGCGGCACAGGTGGGCATCGCGTTCCCCGACCTGTGCCGCTGGCTGGTAGAGGATGCATCATGCGGTCGCTGAACCCGTTCGGACCGGCGGCCGCCGCCGACCCCGGCCAGCGCCGGGATCCGGCGCCGACGCGGCTGTCCTACCGCTATCAGCGGATGATGCTGACGCCGGTGTTTCGCGCGCTGATCCGGGTCGGCCTGCCCGCCTTTGGCGCGATCTTTGTCGCGGGACTGTGGTTCACCAGTGCCGACAACCGCGCCATGCTGTCGGGCCAGGTCGCCGCGTTGCGCGACAGCATCACCCACCGGCCCGAATTCATGGTCACCGGCCTGCGTGTCACCGGGGCCGAGGCGGCGTTGACCCGGGCCGTGCAGGGCCTGGTCAGCGTCCAGTTTCCGGTGTCGTCGTTCGACCTGGACCTGACGGCCCTGCGCGACAGGGTCATCGCGCTCAGCGCGGTGCGCGACGCGACGGTGGGCATCCGCGCCGGCGGCCTCTTGGACATTGCGGTCACGGAACGGCGGCCGGTTGCTGTCTGGCGCTATGCCGACGGGTTGCGGCTGATCGATGCGGACGGCCAGATGACGGGAATGATCGCCAGCCGCTCCGACCGCGCCGACCTGCCCCTGATCGCCGGCGACGGCGCCAAGGACGTGATTGCCGAGGCGCTGGCCCTGTTCGCCGCCGCAGGTCCGGTGGCCCCCCGGGTGCGCGGCCTGGTCCGCATGGGCGAGCGGCGGTGGGATGTCGTGCTGGACCGTGACCAGCGCATCCTGTTGCCGGCCGATGGGGCGGTGGCTGCATTCGAACGGGTGGTGGCGCTGGATCAGGCGCAACAGATGCTGGCCCGCGATATCGTGGTGGTGGACATGCGCAATGCCGCGCGCCCGACGCTCCAGTTGAACCGGGCGGCGGTGAACGTGCTTCGGAATGTGGCGGAAACAGCGGCAGAGACCGCAGAGCAATAAGGGCAGAGGCCGGGATGCAGCAGCTTTACCAAACCCAACGGGCCATGCGGCACATCCGCCGCGCCGCGATGCAGCGCGGTGTGGTGGCCATTCTTGACGTTGGCACGTCAAAGATCGCCTGTCTGGTGTTGCGGTTCACCGGTCAGGAACGGGTCGGCGCGCCCGACGGCGTCGGCTCGATGGCCGGGCAATCGTCGTTTCGGGTGATCGGCGCGGCGACGACCCGGTCGCGCGGGGTGCGTTACGGCGAAGTGGACGCCATGCAGGAAACCGAACGCGCGATCCGCACGGCGGTGCAATCGGCGCAAAAGATGGCGGCGACCCGGGTTGACCATGTCATCGCCTGCATTTCCGGTGCGCGGCCCCGGTCCTATGGGCTGGAAGGCGCGGTCGAGATCAAGGGCCAGGCCGTCACCGACCAGGATATCGGCCGGGTGCTGGCCGCCTGCGACCTGCCCGACTATGGCGACGGGCGCGAGGTGCTGCATGCCCATCCGGTGAACTTTACCCTGGATCACCGCCCCGGCCTGGCCGATCCGCGCGGCCAGATCGGCAACCGGCTGTCCACCGACCTGCATCTGCTGACCGTCGATGCCGCCGTGCTGGAAACCGTGCTGCATTGCTGCACGCGCTGCGATCTCGAGGTGGCGGGGCTGGCCTCGTCCTCGTATGTCTCGGGGTTGGCGGCGCTGGTCGAGGATGAACAGGCGATGGGTGCGGCCTGCATCGACATGGGCGGCGGGTCGACCGGGATCAGCATCTTCATGCGCCGCCACATGATCTATACCGATTCTGTGCGCCTGGGCGGCGACCACGTGACGTCGGATGTCAGCATGGGCCTGCAGATTCCGCTGGGCAAGGCCGAGCGGATCAAGACCATGTATGGCGGTGTCGTCGCCACCGGCATGGACGACCGCGAAATGATCGAGACCGAGGGCGAATCGGGCGATTGGGAACGCGACCGCCGCACCGTCAGCCGGGCCGAACTGATCGGCATCATGCGCCCCCGGGTGGAGGAAATCCTGGAAGAGGTGCGCGCCCGGCTGGACGCTGCAGGCTTTGACGACCTTCCCGCGCAATCCATCGTGCTGACCGGCGGGGCCAGCCAGATCCCGGGACTGGACGGGCTGGCCAGCCGGATCCTGGGCCAGCAGGTGCGTCTGGGTCGCCCGTTGCGGGTTCAGGGCCTGCCGCAGGTCGCCACCGGCCCGGCCTTTGCCGCCGCTGTCGGCCTGGCGCTGTTCGCCGCGCACCCGCAGGATGAATGGTGGGATTTCGAGGTTCCCGCCGAAACCTTTCCGGCCCGGTCGCTGCGCCGTGCAGCCAAATGGTTGCAGGACAACTGGTAATGCGCAAGATGTTGCCGACCGACCAAGATACTGCGAAGCGCCTTGGCCACCCATGCCAGATTTTGTGCGCCAAACCCACATTTGACGTGACTGCCGGCGCTTGTGCCGGTAGAATCGCGCTAATGTGACAGTGAGCCCAGCGGGACGGGCCAAGAACACGTGTTTCAGCAAACAGGCGGACAGCGCGATGACACTCAATCTCTCACTGCCGGGTCAGGATGACCTCAAGCCCCGGATCACCGTGTTCGGCGTCGGCGGCGCCGGGGGGAACGCGGTCAACAACATGATCGACAAGATGCTGGATGGCGTCGAGTTCGTCGTGGCCAACACCGATGCGCAGGCGCTGGCGCAATCGCGCGCGCCGTGCAAGATCCAGATGGGGATCAAGGTGACCGAAGGGTTGGGCGCCGGGGCGCGGCCATCGGTCGGGGCGGCGGCGGCGGAAGAAAGCATCGAACAGATCGTCGATCATCTGGCCGGGGCGCATATGTGCTTCATCACCGCCGGGATGGGCGGCGGCACCGGCACCGGGGCTGCACCGATCATCGCGCAGGCCGCCCGCGAAATGGGCGTGCTGACCGTGGGCGTGGTGACCAAACCGTTCCAGTTCGAGGGCGCCAAGCGGATGCGCCAGGCCGAAGAGGGGATCGAGGCGCTGCAAAAGGTGGTCGATACGCTGATCATCATTCCCAACCAGAACCTGTTCCGGCTGGCCAACGAACGCACCACGTTCACCGAGGCCTTCGCGCTGGCCGATGACGTGCTGTATCAGGGCGTCAAGGGTGTCACCGACCTGATGGTGCGGCCCGGCCTGATCAACCTGGACTTTGCCGATGTGCGCTCGGTGATGGACGAGATGGGCAAGGCGATGATGGGCACCGGCGAGGCCGAGGGCGAAAACCGTGCCGTCGATGCCGCCGACAAGGCGATTGCCAACCCGTTGCTGGACGAGATCAGCCTGGAAGGTGCCAAGGGCGTGCTGATCAACATCACCGGCGGCTATGACCTGACCCTGTTCGAACTGGACGAGGCGGCCAACAAGATCCGCGAAAAGGTTGACCCTGACGCCAACATCATCGTCGGCTCGACCCTGGATCCGACGATGGAAGGCAAGATGCGCGTGTCCGTGGTGGCAACCGGCATCGACGCCGCCATCAGCCGTGCCGATGTGCCGCTGCCCCGCCGCAGCATGGCGCAGCCGCTGCGCGACCGGGTCAGCGCCGAAGAAACCCTGGGCCAGCGCGCCGCCGCGCGGCCCGCGCCGCGCCCCGCCCCGCAGCCCGTTGCCGCGCAGCGCCCCGCAGCACAGCCGGTGGCAGCACGTGCCGCCGCGCAGCCGGTCCGCGAACCGGTCCGCGAACAGTACCGCGCGCCCGAGCCGACGCTGTTCGACGACGACGATCCGTTCGCCGAGGCTGCGGCCCCCGCAGACGCCTATGCCGCCTATCAGGCGGATGCGGTTGACGATGACATGCCCGCGCCGGCCTATCGTCCGCGTCAGGCCGAACTTGCGCCCGAACGCCAGTCCGAACGTCAGCCCGAACGCCAGTCCGAACGCCAGTCCGAACGCCAGTCCGAACGTCAGGCGGAGCGGCCTGCCGACCGCCAGTCGGAAACCTTTGTCGCGCCGCGCGCCGCCGCGCCCGGCACGCCCACGCCCGAAGCGCTGGCCCGCCTGCGCGCCGCCGTGAACCGTGCCCCCGAACCCCGAGCCGAGCCGCGCACCGATGCCCGGCCCGATCCGCGTGCCGCCGCTGCCGCCGCGCGCCAGCCCGAGGCCGAGCGTGCGCGCTTTGGCATCAATTCGCTGATCAACCGCATGACCGGCGGCCATACCCCCGAATCGGCCCCGCCGGCCCGGGCGCAGCCGCCCGTCACCACTTGGCGTGACGATGCGCAGCCCGACCCCGAGCAGGACCGGATCGACATCCCCGCCTTCCTGCGCCGTCAGGCCAACTAGGCGCGCCACAACGTCCCGCATCTGTGAAAAGGCCGCCCCCCCGGGGCGGCCTTTTTGCGTTGTGCTGCAATGGTTTGCCCTGGGCAGGGCGCCGACCGCCCGGGGCGGTCTGCGGCAGCGCGGCAGGATGTTTCAGTTCGTTGCAATCTGTGTGTTGAGCGCGGCGCTGCACGCGTTTAGCAGAACGCAAGACATCGTTCACCATGACGGACAGCCGGACGCCCCTTGCAAACCACGCTCGCCACCTTGGTCCGACTTGACGGTCACGGCCTGCACACCGGTGCGCCGGTGCGGCTGGTGATCTTGCCTGCGCCGGCCGGGCACGGCATCCGGTTTCGCCGCAGCGACATCCGGCTGGGCAACGCACTGGTGCCCGCGCGCTGGGACAACGTGATCCAGACCGCACTGAATACCCGGATCGAAAACCGCGACGGCACCGCCGTTGCGACGATCGAACATCTGATGGCCGCGCTGTCGGGCTGCGGCGTCCATAACGCCCTGGTCGATCTGGACGGGCCGGAAGTGCCGATTCTGGATGGCAGCGCTGCGCCGTTTGCCCGGGCGATCCTGCGCGCCGGGCTGGCGCGCCAGGCCGCGCCGCTGCGGGCGATCAAGGTGTTGCGCACCGTTCAGGTCAGCCATGGCGACGCTACGGCGACCCTGTCGCCTGCCGCAGGGCTGGAGATCGACTTTGCCATCGCCTTTGACGATGCCGCGATCGGCGCGCAGGCGATGGTGCTGGACATGGCCAACGGGGCGTTTCTGCGCGAACTGTGCGACAGCCGCACCTTTTGCCGTCAGACCGATGTGGACCAGATGCGTGCCCAGGGCCTGGGTCTGGGCGGGTCGCTGGACAATGCGGTGGTGGTCGATGGCGACAGGGTGCTTAATCCCGGCGGCCTGCGGCATCCGGACGAGGCGGTGCGCCACAAGATGCTGGATGCCCTGGGCGATCTGGCCACAGCAGGTGCGCCGTTGCTGGCGCGGTATCAGGGTGTCAGGGCGGGCCATGCGCTGACCAACCGGCTGCTGTGCGCGCTGTTCGCCGATCCGGGCAACTGGGCGATGGTGCCGGTGGACGCGGGCTTGGCGCGGCGGTTGCCGGGGTCTGATCTGGGGCCTGCCGACCTGGCGGCGGTGGCCTGAGGCGGCTCTGTGCCGGGCCAGAGTTAGACTGCATCATGCAGGCAACCGACATGTAGCGGGCAGATACCGGCTCATACGGGCCCGTGCCCGTCAGACCGCGTAGCCACGACCGGGCCAGCCGCTTGGGGTCCACAACTGGGCCACGACCAAATTGCCACCAGGTTGCCACCGGGGCCACCAGCGCCACCGCCACCGGGGGCCAGTACCGGGGGCCAGAACCGGGGGCCAGAACCGGGGGCCAGAACCG
>Ga0105046_10019762_pt1 | contig 10209 bp, 6 predicted proteins | sample MAT03_FD_78385 | JGI IMG/M metagenome (GOLD analysis project Ga0105046, IMG submission 78385) | Freshwater microbial communities from Lake Fryxell liftoff mats and glacier meltwater in Antarctica - MAT-03 (megahit assembly) | ecosystem: Environmental > Aquatic > Freshwater > Ice > Liftoff... | reverse complement strand
TGCCGCAGTGCCCCAACTGCGGCGCGCCGGTGCAATAGTCACCCGCCGCTCACCCCGCCGAGCGCGAACACCGCCAGCGTCCCCTCCGCCGTCCCCGCCGCCAGCGTCCCCGTCGCGTCGTCGTACGCGAGCGCCGTCGCCGTACACCCGCCGCCAGAGCCCCCGGTCCTCCCCGTCGCACACCACCAGCCGCGCCCCCGCGAACACCACCTGCGCGTCGCCGCTCGTGACCCCGAGCCACGCGTGGGGCTCGCAGGCGTCGCCCACCCACGCCACCACGCGATCGCCCTGCGGCCGCGCCGCGCTCAACGCCGCGAAGGATCCGTCCGCCGCGACAGCGCCGCGCCCGTCGCCGCGTCCACGGTCTCCCGCTGGCAGAGGTCGCCCCACTGCACGTGCGCGCGCCCACCCCGTCAGACTCAGGTTTGGCCCTCGATGACGAGCGAGAGTGCGAGATCGACTTGTTTTCTCGTGCGCGCCCGGAGCGAGCAACCAAGCCGAGATCGCGCTCGCAGCCGTCGTCAAGGGCCCAACCTGAGTCAGAGCGCCCACCGGGCTTCGCCGCGCAGGTTCATCCGCCGCACCGGGGGCTCGCGGTCGAGCGTGTCGGGGCGGGCCAGGCCCAGCGCGGCGTTCCCCTCCGGCGCGAGCACCAGGCGCTCGGGGGAGCTCCGCACGCGCGGCCCCGTCGCGCCGATCGCGCCGGCGTCGAGGTCCCATCGGACGAGGCCCTCCATCGGGGTCACCGTGTACAGCGAGCGAGCGTCATGGCTGATGGCCAGGGCTCGCGGGCGGCTGTTCTCGCGGCGCGACCCGGGCTCCAGCGTCCACCGCTCCGCGAGGCCCTCCGCGTCGAACACCCGCAGGTCCCCGTCGCCGTCGTGCGCCGCCACGCGCGGGCCGCGCACCGCCACCGCGGCCACCGCCGCGCCGAAGCCCCGGTGCCACCGCGTCTCCTCGCCCGTCGCCACGTCCCAGCACACCAGCGCGTTGCGGTCGAAGGCCGCCGCGCGCGCCCCGTCGCACACGACGCGCTGCGCCTCGCACACAACCTCACCGAGGCAGAGCCACCGGGCGCTCGCGCGATCGAGGCGCCACACCAGCGTCCCACCGTCGCGTCGCCCGAGGCTCGTCACCACCACCGTGTGTTCGTCTGCGTGGACGATCCGGGACACGAAGGGATGCGCCGGAGGGTGCGGCGCCACCGCCTCCGCGACGAAGGCCGTCGCGTCGCAGCGCACGAAGGTGAGCTCCCCCGTCCCGGCCAGCAGCGCGAGGCGGTCGTCGTTGACACGCGGTCGCGGTCGGCGCGCTCGACCGCGCCGTCCGCGCCGAACCGCAGCGCGCCCGCGCCGTCGGGTGAGAGCGCGACGGGGCCGCCCGCTCGTCGGGCCAGAGGGCGGCGCGGGAGAGCAGCGCGCCCTCGGTGAGGCTCCACCGCGACCGCACGATGTCGTCGGACGCGTCGAGCACCACGGCGGTGTCGCCGTCGAGCGCGGGGGCCAGCGGGCGTCGAACGGCCCCGCGCGCGTCGCCCCAGCAGGCCGAGGGGGGGGAGGTCGTCGCGCGCCATCGCGGCGATCGTATCACCCGTCGGCGCCGCCACCCGCCCGCGGCCGCCCGCCCATCCCACGGGAACGTGAGGTCACATCGTCGCCGCGGGCGCGCTCGATCCGCCAGGGTCGCCCGCCAGCCTCTCCGGGGTCGTCCTGCCGCCCGGAGTCGCTCCCCCCGCCCTCTCCGGTGCCATTCTGCGCGCCAGAATTGCACCCGCCGGCCTCTCCGGGGTCGTTCTGCGCGCCAGAATCGCACCCGCGAAGCTCCCCGATGTCACTCCGCGCGCCAGCGCCGCGGCCGCAACGTCCGGCGCCCCAGATCTGCGCGCCAGCGCTGTCCGCGCGCACCGCGCCGGGGCGCCGCTGTCCGGGCGATGAACACCCGCGCGCTTCTCCGCACGCGCGGTCTTGGCGCGCGCCGGGGGCGCGTGCACATTCGGCCGTGAAGGAGTTCCCCCCCGCGATGAGCGCACCCCACCTCGACTACAACAGCTCCCTGGAGACCGTACGCGACGAGCTCGTGTACCTGAACGTCCGCGTCTGCCGCGACCCCCGCGCGCGCGACCTCGCCCCCCGCGTGGGCGCGCACCTCACCGCGTGGCGCGGCGTCCAGGACGCGCAGCACGAGCACTGGGACGCGCAGACCGCCGCGCAGGTCGACGTGCTCCTCGCCGACGAGGCGCTCGACGTGCACGTCGACGCGTTCGCCGCCGACCTCATCGAGGTGTGCGGGGGCGAACGCGGGAGCGCGCGCTTCACGCTCTATTTCAGCGTCTCACCCTCCGTGGTGAAGCGCCCCGTGCTCGGCGAAGAGCTGACGACCGCGCGCCGCTGGGTGACGCTCCTCGCCGCCGAGGAGGACCCGTCGCTCCGGGCGCACGGCGTCCGCTTCGCGGCGGAGGTGAAGGACGCCGACGACGCCCTCGCCGCCCGCGCCGCGGCCGATTCGAAGAACGCCTCCTTCCGCGCGGTGGGCGCGCACGCGACCTACATGCAGGGCGTGGCCGACACGCGCGAGCACGTCTGGATCGAGCTCGAGCGCCGCCGCGCGAACGACAAGGAAGCGAAGCTGCCGCGCGACTGGTCGACGCGCTTCTTCCGCCCGCGCACCGACACCGAGGGCGAGGCCGAGCGCCGGGCCCGCGTCGAGGCGCGCGACAAGGAGCGCCAGGACCGCGAGGCCGCCACCGAGCGCCGCAAGCTCCTCGCCGCGTCGCTCAAGAAGGCGCAGGCCGACCTGAAGGAGCACGACAAGAAGACCGCCCGCGGCCGCTGAGCCGCCGCCCCGCTGCCCCACCGCTCCGCCGCTCCGCAGCGGGAGCCTCGCCTCGGGGACCGTGAGCGGAGGACGCGGGGCCATCGCGGCGATTGTATCACCGCGCGAATCACCGCCGCGCGCAGAAGCCCAGCTCGGTCCGCTCGCGCGGCGCCAGCGTGCGGTTCCACATCGCACCGCGGAACACCACCGCGCCCGAGTCGCCGGTCCGCTCCGAGTTCCAGCTCGTGGTGACGGTGCCCGCGATCGTGTGGACCACCGCCCAGTCGACCGGCGCGGCCGTCCCGTTGGTGACGATCACGCGCTCGCAGAAGCCCATGTCCCAGGTGGAGTCGCGCACCGTCATGGTCGTCACGCCCGCCGTGGTCATCGGCCCCGACGTCATCGCGTCGGGCGTCGGCATCGCCGCGTCCCTGCCCGCGTCCGCGCCCGCCTCGGCCGCCACCATCGCGTCGCCGCGCGCGTCCGCCACACCCGCGTCGGGCGTCGGCGTCACGGGCGTCGTCGGCCCCTCGCGCCGCGTAAAATGAACCGAGCGCGCGAGGGCCACGAAGAGCTCGTCGACGGAGAGCATCGACCCGCGGAAGCGCTCCTGCACCTCGGCGAGGGCGCAGGACGTCTGCTCGCCGGCCCCCATGGCGTAGGCGTAGCGGAAGAGCTGGCGCGCGAAGCAGTCGTGCACCTCGGGGCTCGCGGCGAGGTGCTCCACGAGCCCGCGCCCGTCCGCCACCGCGCGGTCGGACGTGCGGCTCCCGACGACCTCGCCGCGGCCGTCGACCGGTCGGCCCGCCTCCGTCGTACGGAAGCGCCCGACGCCGTCGAAGAACTCGAAGGTGAACCCGATCGGGTCGATGAGCCGGTGGCAGTCCACGCACGGCCTGACGCTCGCGTGCATCGCGTACTGCTCGCGCACGGTGCGCCGCGGGTCGGGGTCGGGCGGCTGCGCGTTGACGCCCGGCGGCGGCGGCGGGAGCGTCTGGCAGAGGAGCCGCTCGCGGACGAGCCTCCCGCGGTGGACGGGGGACGACGCGTTGGGCCGCGCGTGGGTGGTCTGGACGGCGCCGAGGCCGAGCACGCCGACGCGCTGGGCCTCGAGGCGGGAGACGCGGCGGAAGCCCTGCGCGTCGGGCGCGCCGTCGGGGGTCATCCCGTAGAAGGTCGCGAGCGTCGGGTCGACGAAGGTGAAGGGCGACGTGAGGAGCTCCACCAGCGTGGCCCCGCGCCGCGACAGCACCGCGTCGACGTAGCGATCGAACTCCCCGCGCATCGACGCCCGCACCGCCGGGGTGAACGCGGGGAAGGAGGTCCCGTCCTTGGGCACGCTGGAGAGCCGGTCGACGTCGAGCCACTGGGTCACGAAGCGGCGCATGGACTCCTGCGCGCCGGGCGTGGCGAGGAGCCGCCGGGCCTGAGTCTCGATGCCCGCTGACGTCGCGAGCGCGCCGCTGCGTGCGGCTTCGAAGAGCGCGGCGTCGGGCAGGGTGCCGGTGAGCAGGTACGACAGCTCCGTCGCCACCTCCCAGGGGGTGAGCTGGTAGCCCGTCCCCATCGCGACGCCGAGCTCCATGCGGTAGAGGAAGTGCGGCGACTGGAGCATCGCGGCCACCACCGCCTCGACGCCCTCGGCGAAGCCCTCTTGCGCCGAGATGGCCGCGTGGAGGGCGAGGTATCGCGTGACATCTCCCGCCGCGAGGGGGCGGCGGAAGGCGCGCTCGCCGAAGGACTCGACGAAGCGGCGCGCGCAGACCGCGTCGGTGGGCGACGCGGGCGTGCACGGTGCGATGCGCGCGAGCGCGGCGGCGCCTTCGGTGGCGAGCGCCTCGGCGGCGACGCGGAGCTGCTCGGCCAGGAGGGGTGACACCACGAGCGACGCGGCGTCGTTGTCGAAGCCCTCGACCACGGGGTCGGCGACGAAGCGGGCGCCGTGCTGCGCGGTCGTGCCGAGGAGGTCGCGCACGGTGCGGTCGTACTCCGACGCGGTGAGGCGCCGCAGCATCCGCGCGCCGGGCCGAACCGTGGCGCAGCGGGAGGGCTCGGTCGGCATCGTGACGCCGCCGTCTGCGCCGGGCATGGTGGCGCCGCAGGTGGGGGTGCGGGCGCGGGCGACGAAGCGCTCGAGGTCGGCGTACTCCGAGGTGCCGGGGGCCGTGAGCGTGCCGCCGGTGTGGCCCATCGGGTGGCGCCCCGACGGGCGCAGAAGAAGCTGCGGGACGCCCGCGAGCTCGGCGAGCGCCACGGCGCGCACGGCGCGGAAGTTGTGCTCCAGCCACCCCGCCTCCGACTCGGCGCGGAACACCATCCGCGTCGTCGCCGCCGTCCCCGCCGCGTTGTGACACCCGGCACACTGGACGGCCAGCAGCGGCGTCCACAGCGTCTGACGGAACCACCGTACATCGGCGTCGCACACGGGCCCCTCGGGCACTGCAGCATCGGGCGGGGAGAGCGCGCCGTCTTCCCGCGCGACCGCGCCGTCGCCGCCGTCCATCGCGGCCGGCCCGCACCCAAGGGCGAGCGCCGCAGTGAGCATCCAGCGCGCCTTCACGAGAGCACCTCGGGGAGGGGACCGGTGCCGCGCGAGGGGTCGCCGAAGGTAGGATTGTCGAGGCCCATCGCGTGGCAGAGCGTCACGAGCAGGCGCTGGTGGCCCACGTGATCGAAGCGCATGTAGCGGTCGGTGCGGAGCCGCCCGTTGGCGCCGCCCGCGAGCACGAAGGGGACGGAGATACAGTCGTGGAGGCGGCTGTCGCCCATCTCCTTCACCCACACCACCAGGGAGTTGTCGAGCATCGTGCCCGCGCCGCCGGGCTCCGGGAGCGCCGCCATCTGCGCGACGAACCACGCGAACTGCTCGGCGAACCAGCGCTCGGCCCGCACGAAGGCCGCGACGCCCGCGGCGTTGCCGTCGCCCATGTGGGAGAGCGCGTGGTGCCCCTCGCTCTGCCCGAGCCAGGTGAACACTTGCGGCGCCACGGTGTGGGCCCACTGGAGCGAGGCCACCTTCGTCGCCCCGCACGACAGGGCCGCGAGGAGGAGCTGCATCTGGGTCCGCCCGACGGCGGGGAAGTTGTCGTTCTGGGCGGGGTTGAGGGCCATCACCGCGGGGGGCGAACAGGCCGCCGCGGGGGTCATCATCGACGGGCCGGCGAGGGAGGTCTCGACGCGTCGCAGGGCTTCGAGGTGGGCGTCGAGCTTGCGCGACTCCTCCGTCCCCACGCGTCCCTGGAGCTCGCGGAGCTCACCGCGCACGAGGTCGAGCACGCTGCGGCGGCGGGCCAGGAGCGGGTCGATCATGCCGGGCGCGGGCATCATCCCGGCGAAGAGACGTCGGTACACGCTGGCCGGGTCGTCGTCGGGCGGCGCGTACCGCCCGGGGCCGGTGTACGACATGCGCGTCTGCGAGTTGCCTCCCCAGGCGCTGGTCTGGACGCCGAGCTCCAGGGACGCGAGCCGGCTCGACCCGCCGACGGCGCGGGCGATGTACTGGTCGACCGACATGCCCATCGAGGGGGTGCTCGCGCCGCCGCCGCCGGTGAGCATCGCGGCCATGCCTCCCTCGTGGTTGGTGGCGTTGAGGAAGTCGACGCCGTCGAGCACCACGAGGTGGCGCTTCACCGGGTTGAGCGGCTCGAGGATCGACCCCGCGGGGAAGGCGTACGTGGCCCCCGAGGCGGTGGGGCGCCAGTGGCGGTGGACCGTGCCGTTGGGGGTGAAGAAGAAGACGATGCGGCGAGCGTTGGAGGTGCCACCCGCGTGCGAGTCCCCGCGAACGAGCGTCAGGAAGGGGGCGGCGACCGCCGCGAGGGCGGCGCTGTGGAGGAAGGCGCGGCGGCCGATTCGGGTCATCACGAGGGCACCAGTGGGGGGCACTCGCGGGGAGCGATCACCGAAATCGACGGGGCTATCCCGATGACGCGGCGGGGGGCGCTCCGAGCGCTTCCAGACGCTCGACCCACTCGCGGAAGTGGCGGCAGCGCGCTTTGAGTTTTTCCAAGCCAATCTGCTCGATGACCTGGTTCGCCGCGGCCACCTTGGCGTACCCAGGGAGGTGCTTCAGGATCCACGGCGCGAGGGTCGTGCGGGCGAACTCCTGCTCGGATCTGCCCTCGCCGATGACGCGGAGACGACGCATCACGGGATGCCTCCGAAGAGGTTCATCTCCCAATGGTCGCTCACGCTGCATTCGAACTCGTCGCGCCACTGCCGCAGCGCGACCGCGTCGGGACGCCGCAGCGAGCTCGCGCCGCCGACGCTCTCCACGACGACCACCTCTTCGGGTTCAAACTGGTCGAGCAGGTACGTGGACTGCGTCGCGAGGATAAACTGCGTTCGCTGCGACGCCTCACGGATTAGCGCCGCGAGGAGCGAGATCGCCGCCGGGTGGAGCCCGAGCTCGGGCTCATCGAGCACGATCACCCGCGGACGCTCGACCTCCGGCAACAACAGGAGGGTGTAGAGCGCCATCGCCCGAAGCGAGCCGTCGGAGAGCTGATGGGGCCCGAGGGTGTCATCGCCGGGTTGGTGTCGGTGGCGCCAGTTCAGCCTGACGCGGGTGTCATCACCATCACGGAGTTCGAAGTCGTCAAAGAACGGGAGCACGCGACGGAGCGTCATCAGGATGCGTCTGTAGTGCCACGGGTCCCAGCGCTTCAGGCGGGCCAGCACGGCCGCGAGGTTGCCCGCGTCCTCATGGAGCGCCCGCGCGTCCGAGGCGTCGGACACCCCGCGGATCTCCGCGAGCGATGACGTGTCGTGGACATGGAACGTCCGGCTGCCGCGGAGCAGCCAGCGAAACGCCGCCGCGGCCGGGTCGTTCGCGGTCGAGTCGTCGAGGAGGGCGCTCTCGAAGAGGGAGCGGCCGCGGGGCAGCGGGCGCGTGTGGGCGGCGCCGTCGCGCGCGACGATCAGCCGCTCATCGCGAAAGGCCAGAGCCCCCTCGGCTGTGGGCTCGAGCGCGAACTCGTACCAGTCCGTGTTCGCCGCGGTCTTCATGGAGACGCGGGCGCGCATCACCGCGGTGTGCTTCGGACCCCAGTGGAGGACGGAGCTGCTCCTGCCCTGCTTCGCGACCCAGAGCTGGAGCCGCTCGGTGACGAGCGCCCCGAGCATGCCGAAGAGCTTCACGAGCGAGGACTTCCCCGCGCCGTTCGGGCCGATGAGCACGTTGATCGGCCCGAGCTCGAACGAAGCCCGTTCGAACGCGTAGAAGCCCTCCACCTCCACGCCCCCGAGGCGCACCGGCCGCTGACGGTGGACGCCGTCGGGGAGGTCGTACACCAGCGAGTACCGCCCCGCGTGGTGGTGGGTGAGCCCGATGGCGGCGTACACGTTGGGGTTGAGCGCGCGCCCCACCATGAACGCGAAGGAAGACGGCCCCGCGACGAAGAGCATCCAGCGCTCCGCGTGTGGGAACATCGACGGCAGGCGCGAGAGCGTGGTGACCACCTCCCGGGCCAGGCTCGCGGCGTTGTTCGGGTCGACGGTGAGCGGGGATGAGGTTCGCGCGACGACGAGGTGGGAGAGCCACGTCCCCTCGGCCTCCACGGCCTCGGTGATCGACCCGACGGGTTCGTGCCTACCGCCCGTGTCGAGGTAGATCGCCACCCCGCCGGCCGCCTCCGAGGGCACCGTCGCGAACCCCGTCTTCACGTCGAGCCACTCGACCTCGGTGACGTGCGGACCATCCGATAGCGGGATCACCTCCCACGCGCCCCCGTACCGCCGCGCGACGAAGTGCTGCTCGCCCGAGAAGCGGGAGAGCACCTGCCCGAGGTGGGTGAACACCGGGAGCGGCCCCTGCCCGCCGACATAGAGCGTCACCGCCCCTTGCTTCACGAGGTCTTGAAACCACTGCCCCATCGCCTCGATCGCGCGACGGAGCGTCTCCCACTCCCCGGCCGGGACCTTCTCCGGGGGGGCAGGGAGCGCGCGCGCGCCGAAGTCCGTCAGTCGCCGCAGGTGGCGCGCGCCCGGGGCCGGCGGGATCACCGCGAGCACCTCGTCGGCGTCGACCGACCCCTGGAGGTCGACCAGGAGCACCACCTGCGACGTGGTCATACGCGCGGGCCGTCGTAGAGCGCGAGCAGCCGCTTCAGCCACAGATCAGCCACCGACTCCTGCATCGCGGCCTGCTTCAGCCGCATGTTGAGGAAGGGGAAGTCGACCTTGTCGAGCTCCTGGTCTTGATTGAAGCAGGTGAAGACGATCGAGGCCTTGCCCGTCACCGGGTCGACGTGCCGCTGGAGGCACTGGGCGCAGATCTCTTTCATCATGCACTGCATCGGCGAGTTGATGCTCCCGATGGCGATGTGGCCCGGCTTGAGGTTGTCCTTGAGGATCGCGTACCGCGCGGCCTGCACCGCCGCCATCATCCGGTCGCTCCCGATCGCGATGATGCGCGAGCAGTCCTCGAGGGCCACGCGCCGCACGCCGAGGGCGCCGCTCGCATAGGCGTGCATCGCCTGGACGATGTTGCCCACGAAGGAGTGATCTTGCAGTCGCCGCGGCGAGATGGCGGGGCCCTTGTCGCTTGCCCACACCACCTGGTCGGCGGAGGCCTCGATGTCGTCCATGCGGAAGAGGTCGTTGGGGTCGCGGTAGCCGGCGAAATAGATCACCTCGCACCCGTTGGCGCGCAGGGCCTTCCCGATGGAGAAGAGCACCGCGTTGCCCAGGCCCCCGCCCGCGAGGATGACCTTCTCGTCCTTCGGGATCTCCGTCGGCGCGCCGGTCGGCCCCATCACCACGACGGGCTCGCCGGGGCGCAGGACGGCCATCAGCCGCGAGCTCGCGCCCATCTCCAGGCCGATCATGGAGAGGAGGCCCTTCTCAGGATCGGTCCACGCGCCCGTCATGGCGAGGCCTTCCATCACGAGCCGGGTGCCGTCGACCATCGGCGCGAGCATCTCGAAGTTCTGCAGCCGGTAGAACTGCCCGGGCAAGAACTTCCTCGCCGCGAGCGGGGCCCGCACGATCACCTCCACGATGGTCGGCGTGAGGCGCTTCACCTCGTGCACCACCGCGTCGAGCTCGCCGGCCACCTTCGCGCGGAAGGCGGCCCACTGCCCGTCGCGATCGCCCGGGCGGGCCGCGTCGATGTCGCCGCGGAAGAGGGCGCTGACGAAGGGGTAGCCGTCCTTCGCCGAGGCCATGGCCTTCACCACCGAGCCCGCGTACACCGGGTGGTTGTCGCCGTAGTAGCTCACGAGCTGCCCCTTGGGGCCGACGTACGAGGTGAAGAAGCCCTTCGGGTCGGCCTCCACCCGCGGCCCCGATTCACCCCCGAGAACGGCGCGGTGGGGGCGGAAGGCGCGGGTCTTCGGGTCCATCTCGAAGCTGCCGGGGCGCTCGCGTTCGAAGGTGACGTTGGGGGACGTCCAC
>Ga0105046_10019761_pt1 | contig 10210 bp, 10 predicted proteins | sample MAT03_FD_78385 | JGI IMG/M metagenome (GOLD analysis project Ga0105046, IMG submission 78385) | Freshwater microbial communities from Lake Fryxell liftoff mats and glacier meltwater in Antarctica - MAT-03 (megahit assembly) | ecosystem: Environmental > Aquatic > Freshwater > Ice > Liftoff... | reverse complement strand
TCTTCGGAGACCTTGCCGCCACGCTGGGCGGCGACAGCGTAAGAAACCCCGTCGCGCCAGGTCCAGAGCGCCTCGGTTTCCGAACGCCCGGTGATCGTCAGCCGGGAGGTCGACCGGTCGGCGGTCGCTTCGCCGAGTCCGGTCAGCACGCGCTCGACTTCGGCTGACGAGCCGTCGGCCTCGGCCACCACCATGAAGCCAGGCTCGTCAGGGGCTTCGAACGGGAAGGATCCGATGCTCGCCCCGAGCGCTCCCCGGTCGAGGAACTCGAGTGCGGTCGGCTGAAGCCCGGCCGCGAGCACTGACTCGATCGCAGCGCAGCCGGCTTCGGCGTCGCGGTAGAAGCCGATCGCCACACCCCGGGCCTCGGGGGACGGCACCAGCCTCAGCCACGCGGCGGTGACGATTCCGAGCGTTCCCTCCGAGCCGATCAAGAGGCTTTTGAGGTCCAGACCGGCGACATCCTTGCGAACCGGGCCGCCGGTGCGCACGATCTCCCCTGGCGGGACTACCGCCTCGATTCCGGTCACCCAGTTGCCGGTCACGCCGTGACGAAAGGCGTGGGGTCCACCGGCGTTGGTCGCGATGTTGCCGCCGATCGTCGACTGCTCACTCGCCCCGGGATCGGGCGGAAAGAGCAGGCCGTGCTCGCGGGCGATCCGGTGGACGGTTTCCGTGGTCACGCCTGCCTCGGCCTCCATCCGCCACTGTCCGGGGTCGATCGACCGGACCCGGTTCATCCGGGTCAATGAAATCACCACCCCGCCGTCAGGCACCGCGCCACCGGCCAGGCCGGTCCCTCCTCCTCGGGTCACGATCGGCAGGCCGTGCTCGTAGCAGTAGCGCATCACCGCGGCGACCTCCCCGGCGTCGGCAGGCTCGACCAGAAGATCGGCCGTTCCACTTACACCGCGGTTGCCGGTCCCGTCCTGAAGCGCCTGCTGAAAGCGCGGGCCGCCAGAGACGACCTGCTCGGCGGTTAGTAGCAGGGTGAGTTCCCCGGCTCGGTTTTCGCTCACGTCCGGGATGATGCCACTCCGTCCGGCTCCCGAGGTCTGGGGATGCGACGCCCGCTTCTGCGACACCCCCTTTAACATGACGGTCGCATGAAGCACACGCTGATCATCGCCGCCGCCCTTCTGGGGCTGCTCGCCTTCGCCGCGCCGGCCAGCGCGCGCGACTACGACTGCGGGGACTTCTCGACCCAGGCCCAGGCTCAGAAATACCTGCTGCCTGGCGATCCCTACCGGCTTGATTCCAACAGCGACGGCGTCGCCTGCGAGTCGCTGCCCTGCCCGTGCTCAACCGCCAGGCCCGGAGGCGACCGCCCGCCGGCTCCGCCCAAGGCGATCCGGTTCCCGGCACGGGTGACCGGCGTGGTCGACGGCGATACGATCGACGTCCGGCGGATCGGCGGTGGCGAGCAGCGGATCCGGATCCTCGGCATCGACACGCCCGAGGTCTACGGCGGGGTCGAGTGCGGGGGACGGGTCGCATCAGCCTTGATGAAGCGCCTGGCCCGCGGCAAGGTGTGGGTCGCGACCGACCGGCGACAGCCGAAGCGCGACCGCTACGGACGGCTGCTCGCTTACGTCGCCCGTGGCGGCACCGACCTCGGCCGACGCATGGTCAGCAAAGGCAGGGCGAAGGCCTACGTGGTCGGCAGCCGCTTCAGCCGCTACAGCTCATACAAACGGGCCGAACGGGCCGCCCGGTCCGACTCACGCGGAACCTGGGGAACCTGCGGCCGGATCTGATCCCCGGGCGCCTGGCTAGAGGATCGGGTCGATCTGGTCGACCGCCCGCTTGACTGACTGGATCTCCTCGAACAGCTCGTCCCCCTGGATCCGGACCTGGTCGACGCCGGCCGACAGTCCGCCGACATCGCGCTCCAGATCATCTAGCCGGGAGAGGACCTGTTCCAGCATCTCGACTATCCGGTCGGAATCCATTCCGCAGTCTCCGGAATTCGCTCAGTCGTGATCGGAATCGGGGCGTTCAGAGCTGTGTTCATGGTCGGCTTCGCCGTAGACCGCTCCGGGATTCTCGGCCTCTACTTTGCCGGCGTCCTCAATCGGATCACCGCCGTCTTCGAGGCCCTCGGCGTTGCGTCGCAAAGCCTCCTCCGCCTGCTCAAAACCTTCCGCTTCGCCACCGCCGGCCTCTTCGACCGGACGCTCGGCTTCGCGCTTTTCCTCTTCTCTGTCATGTCGTTCGGGCATGCCCCGGAGGTTATCGCGGGGCAGCAGCACGGAGGGGGAGGGATTCGAACCCTCGAAACGCCTTAGGACGTTTGCTGGTTTTCAAGACCAGTGCATTCAACCGCTCTGCCACCCCTCCGGAGGGGCCTCATCGAGGCAGGCGGAGTCTGACACGGCTGACCAGACTTCGCCGGATCGGGTTCGGGGCGCTGCGCGGGTGGGTAAGGTCGGATCCATGGACAGTTCCGGCGACACATACCTCTGGCACCCCTTCGCCCAGATGGGCAAGGTCAAGGACCACCGGCTCCAGCTGACCCGGGGGGAGGACGTCTGGGTCTTCGGCGAAGACGGCACCCGGTACCTCGACGCCACGGCCAGCCTCTGGTATTCGAACGTCGGCCACGGCCGCGACTCGATCCGCGAGGCGGTGAACTCCCAGATGAAGGAGCTGGAGGCGTACTCGACCTTCGGTGACTTCTCCAACCGGCCGGCGAACGAGCTCGCCCGGCTGCTCTCGGAGCTCTCGCCGATCGACGACGCCCGCATCTTCCTGACCAGTGGTGGCGGGGACAGCATCGACACCGCGGCCAAGCTCGCCCGGCGCTACTGGCACGAGAAAGGCCACGACGAGCGCCACCACCTGATCAGTCGGGTCCACGGCTACCACGGCACCCACGGCTTCGGCACCAGCCTGGCCGGCATCCCGCCGAACCGGGCCGCGGTCGGGGACCTGGTCGAAGACGTCTCGGTGGTCGCTTACGACGACGCGGGCGCGCTGCGCGCGGAGATCGAACGGGTCGGCCCCGAATGCGTGGCCGCGTTCTTCATCGAGCCGGTGATCGGAGCCGGTGGGGTCTACCCGCCGTCCGACGGCTACATCGAAGAGGTCGCAAAGATCTGCCGGGAGACCGGCGTGCTGCTTGTCGTTGACGCGGTGATCTGCGCCTTCGGCCGGCTCGGCACCTGGTACGGGATCGAGCGCTGGCCCGGGATCCTGCCCGACATGATCGCCTTCGCCAAGGGCGTGACCAGCGGCTACCTGCCGCTTGGTGGGGTCGTGATCTCACCCGAGATCGCCGCCTCGTTCTGGGACGACCCCGACGCGCCGCCGTTTCGCCACGGCGCCACCTACGCCGGCCACGCGACCTGCTGCGCAGCGGCGATCGAGAACATCCGGATTCTCGACGAAGAGGACCTGCTGAGCCGCGGCCAGGATCTTGAGAGCGACCTGCTCGAGCAGATCAACCGCTCGGTCGATCTGCCTGCAACCGGGGAGGTGCGCGGCGGTATCGGGCTGATGGCCGCGCTGGAGATCGCGGCGCCGATCATGGAGGCCGACCCCGGCGCCCCGGTCAAACTGGCGATGGCGATGCGGGAGCGCGGCGTGCTGGCGAGGCCGCTCGGCCGTGGCGTCGCCGTCTCACCCCCGCTCACCGTTCAAGCCGAGCACCTCGAGATGATCGGCGACGCCCTCCACCAGTCGGTCGCCGAGCTGGCCTGACCGGTTCCGCCCCCGGGCGGCCGTCGCTGTCAAGATGGGTTTGTGCGTCGTCTGCTCTTTCTTGCCTGCGCGGTCGTATTCCTCGACACGACCTTCTTCGCGGTGCTGACTCCGATCCTGGCCGATTACAAGTCGGACCTCAGTCTGAGCGAGGGCGAGGCCGGGATCCTGGCCGGCGCTTTCGCCGCGGGCACGCTCGTCTCGGCGCTGCCGGCCGGCTGGCTGGCGGCCCGGATCGGACCGCGCCGGACGATGATTGCCGGCCTGGTCGGGATCGGCACCTTCAGTCCGATCTTCGGTTTTGCCGAGAACATCTGGCTGCTCGATGCAAGCCGTTTCATGCAGGGTGCCTCGGGTGCGCTGATGTGGGCCGGCGCGGTGACCTGGGTGGTCACTGCCTCGCCGAAGTCCCGGCGCGGCGAGATGATCGGCTCGATCATCGCCGCGGCGGTGGTTGGAGAATTGCTCGGCGCGCCGATCGGAGCGCTCGCGCACGAGATCGGGACCGGGCCCGTCTTCGCCACGGTCTTCGTCCTGGCGGCCGGGCTGATCGCGGTCGCGCTCAGCATCCCCGATGCAACTGGTGTGGTCCGCCAGCCGGTGCGAGAGGCGGTGGCAATCACCCGGCGTTCGAACATCCCGCGCCTGGTGCTCGTACTCGCGGGCCCTTCCCTCGCCTTCGGCTTTTTGGTCGTGGTAGCGCCGCTCAAGATGGATGACCTCGGTGCGGCTCCCTGGCTGATCGCGGCATCGTTTGCGCTCGGGGCAGCGGTCGAGGCGATCGTCGGGCCATGGATCGGGAGGATCAGCGACCGGATCGGCCGGATGGGCCCCTACATGATCGGGCTCGCGGTGATGTCGGTGGCGATCACCACGATCGGCATCGTCGACATCCTGCCGCTGCTTGCGCTCGGCGTCGTCGTCTGCGCCTTCGGCGCCGGCCTCGCCTTCACCCCGGCCAGCACGCTGGTCACCGACGCGGCGACATCGTCCGGGCTCAACCAGGGCTACGCCTCCGGGGCGGCCAATGTCGCCTGGGGCGGCGGCCAGATGCTCGGCGCGGTCGGCGGCGGATTTCTTGCCGGGGCGGCCGGCTTCCTGCTCCCGGCGCTGGTCACGGTGGCGATCATCGGGACAGTCGCAATGATCGCCCGAAACACCGTGCAGCCGATGGCATCCGAAATCGTGGATTAATACGCACGGTGGCTTTCACTCGAAACAGCAGAGACGGTGGCAGCTGGGTCAACTGGGCCGGCAACCAGCGCTCCGTGCCGAAGGAGATCCTCCGCCCTTTCGGCCGCCCCGAGCTGCAGGAGCAGGTAGCGGCGGCGACGGCGGCGGGCCGCAAGGTAGCTGTGCCCGGGTCGGGCCACTCGTTCACTTCCGCAGCGCTCGGTGAGGACGTGATGATCGATGTCTCGCAGCTCTCGGGGGTGATCGAAGCCGACCTTTCGACCGGGCTGGTCAAGGTCGGCGGCGGCACGGTGCTGGCCGACCTCAACCGCGAGCTCGACCGGCTCGGGCTGGCCATGGAGAACCTCGGGGACATCGACGCCCAGACGATCTCCGGGGCGATCTCAACCGGAACCCACGGCACCGGCGCCAACTCGCCGAACCTGCCCGCCCAGGTCGCGGCGATCGACCTGGTCACCGCCGACGGCGAGCTTCACGAACTCGACGGCTCCGGAGATCCGGACCTGCTGCGGGCGGCGCGGATCGCCTTCGGCTCGCTCGGCGTGATCACCGCGGTCACGCTGCAGACGGTGCCCGCCTTCAACCTGCACCGGGCTGATGTACCGGTACCGCTGGACGAGGTGCTGGCCAACTTCCACGAGCTCGCGGCGGCAAACGATCACTTCGAGTTCTTCGTCTTCCCCTACACCGGGACTGCGCTGACGCTGCGCCGCAACCGGACTGACCGACCACCGGAGCCCCGCAGCCGGCTCAACCGCTTCGTCGGTGATGTGGTGATCGAGAACGTTCTCGGTGACCTGGCGCTCCGGGGACTCGGGCGGGCGCCGTCGGTGATCCCGCGGGTGGCGCGGTTTTCCTCCCGGTTCATGAGCCAGGACGAGCAGATCGACGTCTCCCACCGCTGCTTCGCCAACTACCGGACCATCCGCTTCAACGAGATGGAGTACGCGCTGCCGCGCGAGGCCGGGCCCGAGGCGCTCTCGCGAGTGCTCGAACTTATCCGCGAAGAGAAGATGCCGCTGGCGATGCCGATCGAGTGCCGTGTGGTCCCGGCTGACGACAGCCTGATCGGCCCGGTAGCCGGACGGGACTCGACTTACATTGCGGTCCATCAGCACTCGACCCTGGAGTGGCAGCCGTACTTCCGCGAGATCGAAGCGATCTTCGACTCCTACGATGGTCGCCCCCACTGGGGCAAGCATCACTTCCAGACCGCCGAGACCCTGGCATCGCGTTACCCCGAGTGGGACCGCTTCGCCGAGATCCGCGACCGCCTGGACCCGAACCGCACCTTCACCAACCGGTACGTCGAGACCGTCCTCGGCGAGTAGCCGCCTGGCTAGAGGAAGGTCCGGCCTTCACCGCGGTAGGTGGGGACCTGGTCGATGATCTCGCCGTCCTCAACCAGGTAGAGCGAGTCGAAGCGTTCGCAGAGCTCGCCCGCCTTGCTGTGGCGCATGTAGACGTTGTCGCCGAGGCTGAGCTGGTCGGCGGCGGGGCCGAGCAACGGCGTCTGGACCTCGCCGGCGCCCTCTTCGTTGTCGAGCACCAGGCCTTCCGGCAGCCAGGGGACTGGCAGGCGGGCCGGGCCAGCCGCTCCGGATGACAGGTAACCGCCACCGAGGGCGGTTACGACACCGGGACCGGGCCGCCGGACCACCGGGATCGCGAAGGCGGCGGCCGGGGTCAGCGAGAACCGGGAGTAGTGGTCGAACTGATGCGGAGCGTAGAAGCCGGAACCGGCGGCGACCTCGGTCACTTCGGGCTCGGTCGAGGTGAACTCGAGCGAGCCGGTACCGCCACCGTTGACAATCTCGATCGGCGCGACCTCTCTGACCCGCTGGACAAACTCGGCCCGGCGCTCGGCGATCTCCTCGACCGAGTTCTTCTGCATCCACCGGATCATCCGGGAGCGGAGCGGCTGCCCGGGGGGCTGGTCTCCGACTCCGGCGATCTGGCTTTCATAGGCCATGATCGCGACCAGCTCAAGCTTCTCGCGGCGGCCGATCTCCTCGGCCAGGGCGACTCCCTGCTCCGGGGTGCGGATCGGCGAGCGCTTGGCGCCCGCTTTCACCCTTCCGCGAAGGCCGTGCCAGCCGGCATCGAGTTCCATGCTGAGCCGGACCGTGCCGGCCTGGCTGCCGAGCACCGACTCGATCAGGTCGAGGTGCTCGACGCAGTCGACGGTCAGGATCGGCGCGCCCTCGGGCCGGGCTGCGGCGTGGAGCGCGTGCTGGCGGAGCGCCTCGAGGTCGGTCGTAGGGTAGGCAAGCAGCAGATCCTCGTAGCCCTCGGCGGCCAGCCAGTTGGTCTCGGGAAGGGTGAAGGTCATCATCCCGCGGAACCGCTCGTCCCGGGCGAGGATCCGCTCGAACAGCGCCCGGGCCCGGATCGACTTGGTCGCGATCCGGATCGGCATCTCGTTGGCGCGGGCCAGCATCGCGTCGGCGTTGGCCCACATCGCGTCGAGGTCGATGAATGCAAACGGTCCCTCGACCTCGGCGAAGATCTCCTCGTACCAGGCGTGGGTGCGCGCAGGCACGGCCAGGTCGGCGGTCTCGGCGGTCTCCAGGGTCCCCATCAGGCTGCGGACAATAACCGGGAGATCCCCCGAATCCCTAGAATCCTGCCTCCCGGAGAGGTGGCCGAGTGGCTGAAGGCACTCGCCTGCTAAGCGAGTAGGGGGCGCAAGCTCTCTCGAGGGTTCGAATCCCTCCCTCTCCGCTCACCACTTGCCAGTCGCGCAATGCCAGTGGCGACGGGCATGGGCACCCGAGGTCAGCCGGGCAGTTCCCCATGGGTCGCCTTGAGATCGGAAAGATCGGCGAGATCCCGGTCTCTGCCGGCCGCGCGCTTCAGGGCCACCAAATCGGCGAGTGAGCAGATCGGGGCTTCCACACCACCTACGCGACACACCTCGGACCTACCGAGCAGATCGGCAAAGCTGACCGAGGCCACTTGCTCCGAGAGCAGGTCAAGTTCGCCGAAAGGCGTGGACAGGTGAATCGAGCGACCGGCTGAAAGCGAGTCCCCTGCCAAGGGTGAACCGTCGGGTCGGGTCGCCCCCCATTCCCTGACCAGCGACCGGATCGCCTCAAGGTTGGCGGGATCGGGGTCATGCACGACATCGACACCACGAGTGGCGCGCACCACGCCACGGCGGATCAGTGCGATGCCGCCGATCACGACGTACCGGACCCCGGCGGCATTCAGATCCTTGAGAATCCGACCAAAGTCGGTCACCGGGGCTCGATGAGCCGTTCGGCCGTCCTGCTCAGAGCGATTCCCTCTGCCAGCAGGTCCTCGGCAGGACGACTGGCGTCGCGAATAAGCCGATAGTCTCGCCAGGCTGCGATCGCCGCAGCGTCGTCAGCGTTTGCCTCCGCTTCGCGTGCCCTCCTGGAGGCCTCTTCGAGACGAACCGCGCGGAGGTTATTGCCGGTTCGGGCGCCCATCAGTCAAGGATAGCCGCCGGGTGGCTCGGATTTAGAAACTCCTAATGCGGAGGGTTAACATCTCTGTATGAAACCCAAGGGAAGTTTTGCCATTGCCGCATCCGTAGCCGTACTTTTCGGAGCGGGGCTGATCTTCGCCGGATGCTCTTCGGATGACTCCGGATCCGGCGCTGATCAGGGTACGAGCACCGCGAGCGAGAGCTCCGCAGGCGCTTACGGGTCAGACAAGGTCCCGTCGGACGATAAGGCCGCTCAGGATCAGTCGGCACAGGGTGAAAAGTCGGGCGGCTCCGGCGGCGGTTCGTCCGCAGCCCAGCCCGGGCAGTACGTCGATTACTCGCCTGAACTGGTCGCTTCGACCCCCGGGGAGAAGCTGCTGTTCTTCCACGCCTCGTGGTGCTCGCAGTGCGTAGCGCTTGAGGACGACATCGAGGCCAGCGGCGTGCCGGACGGTGTGACCATCTTCAAGGTCGATTACGACTCCAACCAGGATCTGCGCCAGGAGTACGGCGTGACGATCCAGACCACCATGGTCAAGGTCGACGACAACGGCGAGATGATCGACAGCTACGTCGCATACGAGGATCCGACCCTCGACAGCGTAAGTGCCGCCCTGCTCCAGTAGGCAACCGGGCCGATGGACCTTCTCGTAGTTTCATTCCTCGCCGGCGTGCTTACGGCTGCCGCGCCCTGTGTGCTGCCGCTACTGCCGGTGATCATCGGCGGCAGTGCGCTGAGCGACGCCGATCGCGAACGGCCCGACGGCGGCCGTCGGCGCTCGATCCGCAGCCCGCTGATCATCGTGACCAGCCTCGCGGTCTCGATCATCGTGTTCTCGCTGCTGCTGAAGGCGACAACCGCGCTGCTCGGGATTCCCGACGCGGTCTGGTCGATCTTCGCCGGTGGCATCGTGGTCCTGTTCGGAATCACCCTGCTCTGGCCGTCGATCTGGGACCGGCTGGTCACGGCGACCGGGCTCTCAGCCGGGGCCGACCGCCTTATGGAGCGCTCCCGGGATGAGACCGGCACCAGGAAGGACATCCTGCTCGGTGCGGCCCTCGGGCCGGTCTTCAACAGCTGCAGTCCGACCTACGCTCTGATCATTGCGGTCACCTTCCCGGCATCGTTTTCCCAGGGCTTGGCCTACCTGGTCGCCTACGCCGCCGGCCTGGCGATGATCCTCCTGCTGATCAGTCTCTTTGGCCGGGCGGTGGTCGACCGTCTCGGCTGGCTGAGCAACCCGGACGGGAACTTCCGAAAGGTGATCGGCGCGATCTTCATACTGGTCGGTCTCGGCGTCATCTTCGGTCTCGACAAGGATCTCCAGACCTGGATTCTCGAGAACGGCTGGTTCGACCCGATCAAGGACTTCGAGAGCTCACTTCGCTGAGCCCTGGCCCGGCCCGGGGCGGACTGCCACACCTTGTTCCAGTTCGGACATTTCTTGCCCGGACAGGTCAATTCGCCCGGAGCCGCCTCGGCAGGCGCTAGACTCGCCGCGATGGCACACCGGGGGAGATTCGGCGGTCGCAGGCGCGGGGGTTTTGCCCGTTGAGCGAGCCCGTGGTGCCGGACAGGATCGTTGAGGAGGAGGGCAAGGGCCTTGAGCGCAGCCTCAGCTTCTTCTCGACTCTGACCATCGGCATGAACTCGACCGCGCCGGCCTACTCGCTGGCCGCGGTGCTCGCCGGCATAGTGGTGGCGGTTGGCCTCCAGGCGCCCGCGTCGCTGATCGTCTCGTTCATCCCGATGTTCCTGATCGCGGCAAGCTTCTACTACATGAACCGCGCCGATCCGGACTGCGGCACCACCTTCACCTGGGTCTCGCGGGCACTCGGTCCGTGGCCCGGATGGATCGC
>Ga0105046_10019759_pt1 | contig 10211 bp, 9 predicted proteins | sample MAT03_FD_78385 | JGI IMG/M metagenome (GOLD analysis project Ga0105046, IMG submission 78385) | Freshwater microbial communities from Lake Fryxell liftoff mats and glacier meltwater in Antarctica - MAT-03 (megahit assembly) | ecosystem: Environmental > Aquatic > Freshwater > Ice > Liftoff... | reverse complement strand
CGGCGCCTGGTGGTACGTGATTCCACCGGGGTTGTGCATCACGCTGCTCGTGCTCGCGGTTTCGCTGATCGGTTTCCTGTTCGAAGAGTTCATCAATCCCCGCCTCCGGGAGATGTCGTGAGCCAGCTGCTGAAGGTTGAAGGCCTGAGGGTCGAGCACGGCAGCAAAGCAATCGTCGACGGTGTCGACATCAAGCTTCAGCGCGGGGAATCCCTTGGCCTGGCCGGCGAGTCGGGCTGTGGCAAGACGACGACTGCGCTGGCCCTGATGAAGATGCTGCCCGAAGGGCTCAGTCAGTCCGGTGGCATCACCCTGTCGCCGGCCGGGGTGGATGAGCCGATCCGCATCAACAAACGGACCGAAGCCGGAATGCAGGTCGTGCGCTGGCGACATATCTCACTCGTGTTCCAGGGCGCGATGAACTCGCTCGATCCGGTCCAGCGGATCGACTCCCAGATCTCCGAAGTGATCCGCCTCCATGAAGAGCAAGTATCCGGGCGTGAAGTACGCAGCCGGGTCGACGAACTCCTGACCACGGTTGGCCTGACCCCGGTCCTCGGCGGCCGTTACCCCCATCAGCTCTCGGGTGGCCAGCGGCAGCGCGTGATGATCGCCCTGGCCCTGGCATGCCGCCCGTCCCTGGTGATCGCCGACGAGCCGACGACCGCCCTTGACGTGGTCATGCAGGCCCAGGTCCTGCAGCTGCTGGAACGCCTCCGCGACGAGCTCGGTCTTGCCCTGATCCTGATCTCGCACGACCTCGGTGTTCTGGCAGAAACCTGCGACCGGATCGCCGTGATGTATGCCGGCCGAATCGTCGAGACCGGCGCGGTCGACTCGGTGTTCGCGGACCCCCAGCACCCGTATACGAAACGCCTGCTCGCTTCGTTGCCGGTCATCGGCGGGGAACGTGGCCTCGCTCCGCCGATTCCCGGCGGCCCGCCCGACCCGGGTGATCCGCCAGCGGGATGCGCCTTCCATCCCCGCTGCCCTTACTCGCAGGAGCGCTGCCTCGAAGACCCGCCGCTGCGCGAAGTCGTGCCAGGACATTCCGCGGCCTGCCACTTCTCCCCTTGGAGGAGCTGGCCCGCGGTTGGCGACCCGACAATCGGGGTGAGGTCATGAGCGCCAACCTGATGTCGGTCAAAGACATTTCGGTCAGGTTCAAGTCGAGGGACGGCGTGGCCCGCGCCCTCGATGGTGTGTCACTTGACTGGAAACGCGGGGAGGTCCTGGGAGTGGTCGGTGAGTCCGGCTGCGGAAAGTCGACCCTGGCCAGGGCGATGATGGGCCTGCAGTCGCTGGAGGGTGGACAGGTGTCGATTGACGGAGCTAAAACCACCGGGCGAAGTGCCCGCGGAGAGCTGCGCCGCCGGGTGCAGATGATCTTTCAGGACCCGTACCAGACGCTCAACCCGCGACACCGGGTGAAGGAGATCGTAACCGAGCCGCTCGTGGTTCAGGGGGTGGCCCGCTCGGAGCACGAAGGCCGGGTCCGGCAGGCGCTGAACGATGTTGGCCTTGAGCCCGATCGATATCTCGACCGTTACCCCCACCAGATGTCTGGCGGCCAGCGCCAGCGGGTGGCGATCGCCGCCGCTCTCGTTCTTGAACCGGAAGGACTGATCTGCGACGAACCGGTTTCGATGCTGGATGCGTCAGTCAGGGCGCAGATCCTCGCCGTACTGCTTGAGCTCCAGCGACGACGCGACCTGGCCCTGATATTCATCACCCATGACCTCAGCCTGGCTTGGTCCCTCTGTGACCGGATAGCGGTCATGTATCTGGGGCGAGTGGTCGAATCGGGCCCCGCTGTGGACGTGATCGAGCGCCCGAAACACCCATACACCCGGGCACTGGTGACAGCGGTGCCCGTTCCGGCCCCCGGCGGTGGCGGCCGAAGAGAACTTCTGAAGGGGGAGCTGCCGGACGCCACACAGGTTCCGCCGGGCTGCCGGTTCCACCCCCGCTGTCCCAAACGCTTCGAGCCTTGCGACCGGACCGACCCGGCCCTGGTGGCGGTCGGCACCGCAAGCCACGAGGCAGCCTGCCTGCTCTTTTCCGATGCCGCTCACGCAGAGAGAAAGGTGCCGGCCGATGCCTGAACGCAGATGGCGCGACCTGGCCGGCCCGGTTGGCCGCCGCGAGCCGGGTCCCTGCAACTCGATCTGCGACGTACCTGGCGTCCTGGTCGGACACTCGCAGGCGGTCAGTGGCCACAGGACCGGGGTGACGATCGTCGCTCCTCCGAAGCTGCCGGCACCGGCCGCGACCGCGTCCGTGAACGGGGTGGGGGAGCTGACCGGCAACCTCGAAGTGAACGAACGCGGCCTTATGGAAACGCCGATTTACCTCTGCGGCTCGCATGCGATCGGAACGGTTCTCCAGGCAGCAATCATCGCGTCGGGCCGTGGACCCCAGAACGTCGTTCTTCCGGTGGTCGGCGAATGCGATGACGGCGACATGGCCGACTCGCGGACGGTCACCACCGCGGACGTCGAAGCGGCGACCGCCAACCTCGGTCCGGCGGTGGCAGAGGGTTCGGTGGGTGCCGGCACCGGCATGGTCTGCTTCGACTATCCCGGCGGAATTGGCACGGCCTCCCGGCGGGTCGGCGAGTACCACGTCGGAGTCCTTCTGCTCTGCAACTTCGGTGAACGCGAATATCTGGACCTGCCCGGTCTGCTGCTTGATCCGGCGGCGCGCAAGGCCGCAACCCACGGATCCTGCATCGCAGTGTGTGCAACCGACGCACCGCTATCGGCACAGCAGCTGAAGCGGCTCGCCCTGCGACCTCTGCTCGGCCTGGTCCGGGCCGGCTCGTACGCGTCGGAAGGCTCGGGGGAGATCGGCATCGCTTTCTCCACGGCGAGGCCAGAGGGCATCGAGAACGACGAGCTCAACCCCTATTTCGCGGCCGCCTGGGAGGCCGGCCATGAGGCGGTCTACAACTGCCTCACGGCAGCCCGTCCGGCCGAGCGCCTCGACGGCAGCTTCCAGGAGGCTTTTCCGGCAGACCGGATCGCAACCCTTGCTGAAGGAAGGCGATGACCTCCCGCATCGAAGACGAAGTGCTCGAAGTCGCTTCCGAACTGATCCGCATCGACACTTCGAACCCACCCGGCAACGAGACGCCCGCCGCGGAGTATCTGGCTGGCTACCTCGCATCTTCGGGCCTCGAGGTCGAGCTGATCGGGCCGGACCCTGCCCGGCTCAATCTGGTCAGCCGCATCGAAGGGTCGGGCGACGGCCCGTCGATCATGTTCATGGCGCACACCGACGTGGTGCCCGCTCCGGTCGCCAACTGGACGGTGCCACCTTTCTCCGCGGTTCAGCGGGATGGATACCTGCTCGGCCGCGGGGCGGTCGACATGAAGAACGAGCTGGCGGCAAGAGCCGTCGCTTTCAGCCGTTATGCGAGAAGTGGGGCCAGGCCTGGCGGGGACGTGGTTTTCATAGCCGAGGCCGATGAGGAGAGGAATGTCTCCGATGTCGGCATGTCCTGGCTGGTCCGTGAACGGCCCGACCTGGTCTGCGACCTGGCCGTGAATGAAGGCGGTGGCCTGGTTCTCGACCTCGCCAGCGGCGGGCAGGCGGTGACCGTCTCGGTAGGGGAGAAGCTCGTGACCTCCCTGAAACTCAGCATCTTCGGAACCGCCGCCCACGCTTCGATCCCCGACCGGGAGAACAACACACTGCTTTCGGCGGCCTGGGCGGTGGAGCGACTCTTCGCCTACGAACCTCCGGTCACGGTTTCCAGTTCGGTCAGAAACAACCTCGAGAAGCTCAGCGCACCGGGCGATACCGAAGCCGGAAAGCTCGAGTGGTTCGCTGCCCAGCACCCCGTGCTGGCCGGGATGGTCCCGGCGATGACCCGAATGAGCGTTACCCCGACGGGCCTGGCAACCCACGAGCCCGCCAATGTGGTCCCACCGCTGGCCGAAATAACCTGCGACTGCCGGGCCTTGCCGGGGCAGACCGAGGCCGACGTGCGCGACCACGTCGCCCGGGCTCTGGGGTCCGGTATCGAGTACGAACTTGAGTTCCTCGAACCGATGGAGGGCGGCTTCGAATCCGGTACGGACTCGCCGCTCTACCGGCTGATTGCCGGTTATGTTGAGCAGAAGCTGCCCGGTGCCGTACTCCTGCCCATGGTCACTGCGGGTTTCACCGATTCCCACTGGGTACGACAGGCCCGGGGTACCATCGCTTACGGCTTTGCCCCGGTATTCGACACCGCCATCGACGTCTATCTCGACTCAATGCATGGAGCAGATGAGCGGCTGCTCGTTTCCGACCTGGTCGAGATGGCGAAGTTCCATCTGTTCGTTCTGGAGAAACTCTGGGACCAATAGGGTCCGTCCATGCCAGACGAAGCTCCGCTGATTGATGTTTTCGGACTGACCGACTGCGGGAACGAGACCGATCTTTCCCAGGCGGAGATGGTGGCCGAACGGATCGCCGGGTTCATCGGCGAGGCCGAGAAGACCCTGGTCCTGGCTCTCTACGACATCAGGATCCCCGAGCCAATCGGATCGATAGTGGCTGATGCCTTTCGTGAAGCAGCCGCACGTGGGGTCAGGGTTCGACTGGTCTACAACACCGACCGGACCGGCCGGCCGGACGCGATCCACCCGCCACCCGAGACCCGGCCTGAAATTCTGAACGAACTGCCGATCGAGACCAAGGGCGTCTCCGGGATCCCCGACCTGATGCATCACAAGTACATGGTGCGCGACGAAGCCGCCGTCTGGACCGGCTCGGCCAACTGGTCGATCTACTCCTGGACCCGGCAGGAGAACGTACTGGCCGTGATCGAATCGCCTGAACTCGCCCGCGAGTACCTCGAGAACTTCGAAGAGCTCTGGCAAACCGGTGACGTCGGCCGCAGCGGCCGCGGCGACCCCAACCCGATCCAGGTGGGTGATTCGACCGTGCGGGCCTGGTTCACGCCGGGCCACGGAGAGGCCCTGGCGCAGCGCATCGCCACGCGCCTCGGCACCGCGAAACGACGCATCAGGATCGCGTCCCCGGTGATCACTTCCGCCCCGATCCTCGGCACCCTCGCCGAATACGGCGACCGGCCCGGCCAATTCGATATCCGTGGGGTGATCGACGAGCCCCAGACCGACCGGGTCTTCGAGCAGTGGGCGAGCACCCAGTCCAAGTGGAAGATCCCGCTGCTGGCAAAGGTTCTCGGTTCCCTGAAGTTCTCGGGCAAGAACTCGGTGCCGTGGGGTACGGCCGAACTTCGCAACTTCATGCACGCCAAAGTGACCGTCGCCGACGACACCGTCTTCCTGGGGTCCTTCAACCTTTCCCGGTCAGGGGAAGAGAACGCCGAGAACATGATCGAGATCGAAGATGCCGGCGTCGCCGGGCTGATGGCCGATTTCATTGATTCCGTCTGCGAGCGGTATCCCGAATCTTCCGTGCCGAAGATCGCATTCGAAAGAAAGAGCTGATGATGTCGCTGGTAAAGGGTTCCCTTGCGAATGTGGTCGACCGGGCGATGGATCTGGCCGTGGTTCCCGGGTTCAGTGCGATCGGCTACCAGGTGCGCCGACGCACCCAGGCCTGGGATTCACCGGACCTGACCGGCCGGTCGGTGATGGTCACCGGCTCCAACGCCGGCCTGGGCAAGGCCGCCGCTCTCGAACTCAGCCGCTGCGGCGCGAAGGTCCACATGGTCTGCCGCAACCCTTCCAAGGGAGATCAGGCCCGCCGGGAGATCGCGGAGGCAACCGGAACCGAGCCGGTGCTCCACATATGTGACGTCTCTGACCTGGACGCCGTACGCAGTTTCGCCCTTGGCTTTCTGGATAGCGGTGAGGGTCTCGACGTCCTGATCAACAACGCGGGCGTGATGCCCGAAGAGCGCCAGCACACCGACGCCGGCTTCGAACTCACTTTCGCCACCAACGTGCTCGGGCCGTTCCTGCTGACCGAACTGCTGATGCCCCTGCTCGAAGCGAGTAGCGACGGCCGGGTCATCACCATGTCTTCCGGCGGTATGTATTCGAGCGGTTTCAGCCTTGACGACCCTCAGCTGGAACGCAAGGACTACAGCCCGACCAACTTCTACGCCCACACCAAACGGGCCGAAGTGATGCTCACCGATGAGTGGGCCGACCGGGCCGGCGTAAACGGGCCGAGGTTCTTCTCGATGCACCCGGGCTGGGCGGTGACCCCCGGCATGAGCGCCGCGCTGCCGCTGTTCCACAAGGTGACGGGCCCGATCCTGCGTGATACGGCCGAGGGTGCGGACACCGCGGTATGGCTATGTGCGGCAGGCCCGGATGAGGCCCAGGCGGGTGGATTCTTCATGGACCGCAAGGCCCGCCCGAAGCACCGGATTCCCGGAACGAAGGAGTCTGCGGAGGACCGTCGCAGGCTCTACGGGCTCTGTTCGGAGCTGGTCGGAATTGCGCCCGATTGACTCGTCAGTCAACTTTAGTAAGATTCACCGTCGCAAACGTTTTTCGGCTCGTCACCTCATATTTGTGCGGGTCCTTCCGATACACCCCCTAAGGAGGCTTCACTTGAAGATTTGCGTCCTGGTGAAAGAGGTACCAGACGCCGCGGTTCAAAAGCGCATCGACACCGGCACCATGCGGCTCGATCGCAGCGGCGAGAACACCCTCAATCCCTTCGATACCCACGCCATTGAAGCTGCGATGCAGCTCAAAGAAGGCGGCGACCTCCAGGTTGACGAAGTAGTAGCCGTCACCATGGGCCCGGGCTCTGCCCAGCGCGCCCTTCAGAAGGCCGTTGCCCTCGGTGCCGACCGGTCCGTCCACCTTTCGGACGACGCCCTCCTCGGCTCCGACGTATGCGCCACCGGACTTGCCCTCGCCAAGGTCCTCGAATCAGAGAGCCCGGACGTCGTCCTTCTCGGACAGCAGTCCGACGACGGCGAGTGCTACACGATCGGTGCCGTTGTGGCTGACCATCTCAAGATGCCCTCACTGACCCAGGTCGTGAAGATGGACGTAGAGGATGGCAAGCTGCGCTGCGAGCGTCAGGCTGAATACGGATACGACACGGTGGCCCTCACGCTTCCGGCCGTCATCTCCGTCGGCGACGCGATCAACGAACCCCGCTACCCGAGCCTCAAGGCGATCATGGGTGCCAAGAAGAAGCCGTTGGACACCAAGTCCACCGGTGACCTCGGCATCGATGCGAGCCAGGTCGGTGAAGCTGGATCCCAGACCACCGTTATCGCTCTGAACCCGCCGCCCGCCAAAGAGGCCGGCGAGATCATCGAGGACGAAGACACTGCCGAGACGGTCGAAAAGATCGTTGCTTGGCTCGACGAAAGGAAGCTGATCTGATGGCCGGCATCCTGGTTTACGCCCTGCATGACGACGAGGGCAACTTCAACAAGAACTCGCTTGGTGCCCTCTCCGAGGCCACCAAGCTGGCTGGTGAGCTCGGGACCGAAGCCGCTGCCGTCATCGTTGGCGATATCGCCGACGACAAGGCTGCTGCTCTCGGCAATTACGGAGTCACCAAGGTCTACCGTGCCAAGAACGTCACCGAAGGTCTGGCTCAGCCGATCGTCGATGTCATGGCCAAGATCATCACCGATGACGGCTTCTCCTACGCGTTGTTCGGCGGCGGACTGCTTGGCTTCGAGATCGGTGCCGGTCTGACCGCCCGCCTCGGCGCCGGTGTGACCATGGAGGTCACGCAGGTCAAGGTGGCCGACGGCAAGCTCATTTCCGAGCGGCCGATCCTCCAGGACAGCCAGATCGCAGACGTCGGTTTCGTCTCCGAGCCCGGCATCATCATCGGACGCCTCAACGCATTCGACATCAAGGAGTCCGGCGGAACCGCCGAAGTCGTTGACGTTGACGTCGAGCTGTCCGAATGGTCGACCCGCGCCGAGCTGCTCACCCGTGGTGAGCAGCGTGGTGCCGACATCGACATCGAGGCAGCCGACGTGCTGATCGGTGGCGGTCGTGGACTCGGCTCCGCCGAAGGATTCGAAGGCGCAGAGGCACTCGCCGGCGCATTCGACAACTCGGCCGTTGCCGCGACGCGTGCCGTCGTCGATGCCGGCTGGTGGCCCTATGCCGGTCAGATCGGTCAGACGGGCAAGACCGTCGCGCCGAAGCTTTACCTGGCGGTAGGCGTCTCCGGAGCCATCCAGCACAAGGTCGGAATGATGAACTCCGAAAACATCGTCGCGATCAACAAGGATGCGAACGCGCCGATCTTCGAGTTCTCCGACCTCGGCATCATCGGCGATCTCAACAAGATCATGCCGAAGCTCACCGAAGCCATCAAGGCCAAGAAGGGCTGAAGCTCGCAGTAACCGCAGTAACCGGGAAGCCCGGGCGCGGTGTGAATCCCACACCGCGCCCAGTGGCTCCTGACTAAGCTTTTCTTTACCGCTCGCCTTCCCGAAAGGACCGTCCAGATGCCCCCCGTAGCGCCCTCCGAATACCCGCCGCCCTTCACTTCCGAAAGCGTCATCACCCGGCCGACCGATCCCGAGGACGAGCGCATTGAAGTAGGTGTCGCCATCGTCGGAGCAGGACCGGCCGGTCTCGCCGCCGCGATCAAGACCCTCCAGCTGCTCGAGGATCGTCCCGACCTCGCCGAGAAGCTCGGAGACGTTCCCGTAGCCGTCGTCGAAAAGGGCAAGGTTGCCGGTGCCCACGCGATGTCCGGCTCCAGCATGCGCCCTTCGGCAATGGAAGAGCTCTTCCCTGACATGGACCGCTCCGAGTGGCCCGTTTACCAGGAAGTCACCAAAGACGCGGTATACCTTCTGACCGAGAAGAAGGCTTTCCCGCTCAAGCCGATGCCGCCGAACTTCAATAACCATGGCAACTACATCACCTCGGTGGCCAAACTCTCCCGCTTCCTTGCCGAGAAGGCCGAAGAGATGGGCGCTTACATCCTGACCGAGACCGCCGCCGACAAGCTGCTGGTCGAGGACCAGGTCGTCAAGGGTGTTCGCTCCGGCGACCGCGGCCGCGACCGTACCGGCAAGGAACTCGGCAATTTCGAGCCCGGATCCGACCTGATTGCCAAGGCCACTGTTCTTTCTGAAGGTGTCATCGGACACCTGACCTACGCCGCTCTGGACCACTTCGACATCAACGGTCTCGACCCGCAGCGGTTCGAGCTCGGTGTCAAGGAAGTCTGGGAAGTAGAAGAGCCGCTCGACCAGGTGATTCACACCATGGGCTGGCCGCTCCGGAAGTCCGCCAAGTACAAAGAGTTCGGCGGATCGTGGATCTACCCGATGGGAGACAACAAGGTTTCGATCGGCTTCGTTGCAGGTCTTGATTACACCGACGCGACCTTCTCGGTCCATGACGCGCTCCAGCAGTTCAAGTGCCATCCTTTCGTCAAGAAGATCCTCAAAGGCGGCAAGCGTGTCGGCTGGGGAGCCAAGACGATTCCGATGGGCGGTTACTGGTCGATGCCGAAGCGTCTTGCCGTCCCCGGCATGGTCATCGCGGGAGACGGCGCCGGCATGGTCAACGTCGCCGAGCTCAAGGGCGTCCACTACGCGATGCACGCCGGCATGTACGCCGCTGAAGCCATCGTCGATGCCCTCGAAAAGGATTCGGTCGACTTCTCCGCTTACGACGAGAAGGTCCACAAGTCAATTATCGAGAAGGATCTCTACAAGGCACGGAATGCCAGCCAGCCGTTCACCAAAGGATTTTTCTTCGGTGGCGCCATGGCTTCGATGATGACCCTGACCCAGGGCCACTTCCCGGGTGGTCACTGGAAGAACCACGACGACGCGACCTACAAGATGGAGATCGGCAAGGCCGCCGACAACTATCCGAAGCCCGACGGTGAATACACCTTCGACAAGCTCTCGTCAGTGTTCCTTTCCGGCAACGCCACCCGCGACGATGCGCCCAATCACATCCGCATCCAGACCGAGGTTCCCCGTGAGATCGCCCAGACCTGGGTGTCGATGTGTCCGGCACAGGTCTACGAAATCCCCGAGGACCAGCTCGAAAGTGACGCGGCAATCGTTGACGTCAACGTGACCGCCTCGAACTGTGTTCAGTGCGGCGCGATTACCGCTAAGGGTGGACGGCTCACGCTGCCCGAAGGCGGAGACGGACCGCTTTACACCGAGACCTGAGTTTCGGGAGTGTTACGCCGAAAGGGCCGCCGGAAGGCGGCCCTTTCTCTTGCAGGGATGGTTGGCGAGCGGCGCCCGGGGGTCACCT